>CDZL01020127.1_pt1 | contig 146335 bp, 136 predicted proteins | sample 557581 | NCBI WGS metagenome assembly CDZL01 (sample SAMEA3182063, study PRJEB8094) | gut metagenome | biome: human; feature: gut; material: Stool; isolation source: human stools | place: Canada | collected 2013-01-29 | reverse complement strand
GGCCTGGACGGCGTGAAACTCATCGTTGGAGATAAGTGCCTTGGTATGCTGGAGGCCGTGGGCGAAGTGTTCCCTGAAGCCAAATACCAACGCTGCACCGTCCACTTTTACCGTAATGTGTTCTCTGTCACACCTCGCTCCAAGGTGAAACTGGTAGCCAAAATGCTCAAGGCGATCCACGCCCAGGAGAGCAAAAAAGCCGCTCGTGAAAAGGCCAGGGCCGTAGTGGAGGAGCTGTGTTCCATGAAGCTGAAAGAGGCTGCTAAGAAGGTGGAGGACAGCATCGAGGAGACTCTGACCTATTGTGATTTTCCCAGTGAGCATTGGACCCGTATCCGCACCAACAATGTCATTGAGAGGCTGAACCGGGAGATCCGCCGCCGTACTCGTGTAGTGGGCAGCTTCCCGGACGGCAACTCTGCCCTTATGCTGGTCTGTGCCCGGCTACGCCATGTAGCTGGCTCCCAGTGGGGCAACAAAAAGTACATGAATATGAAGCACCTGGAGGCCGCCATTGAGGATGCCTCCATTGCCGGCTGACTCCATTCATGCCAGAGCTTGCAAACTAAAGTGCGAAAAAATCTTGACACGACCATTCACTCCGCCCGAGCATGTAAAATCTTCCCGGTAACCAAAAAATAGCCACACCTTTCGGTGTGGCTATTTTTTGGAAGGGACGGTTAAAATCGATATTTTCCCGTTTCAGGGAAAAGCCCCTATAGTGTGGTACACCGACCGCGCTCCCAGTGTAAATGGGTCGCGGTTGGAAAGTAGCCGCAACGTTTTTGTTTTGAGGAAAGGCTACACTAATATACTAAAAAGATAAAAGCACCTATGCATATTGGAGTTTCACATTATAAACTCACTATATGGTACCACATTATCAGCACCAAATACATTGCGCAAATACGTTTCGAATTGTGCGTTAATCTCTACAGTAACTAAAATAGCGAGTCTCTTCCTCGGCCTGGAACAACACACGTAAAACAAGTTTCAATTCCTAATGTATGTTGCAAGTTCTTTGCCTTGCAGGGATTTTTCGTCTTTATATAATGAATCTTCAAACTTGCAGAGATTCCATCCTCTGCCCATCACAAAAAGAACATTTTCGTACTCCTCACCTTTTACTCCATGGTCTGTGGAGTACACGGCATCCGGCTTGAAGAAATTAATAGCATTGATGACTTCACCATATTTAATTTCATAAAACTGTTTTAGGGTCGTCTGCTCATAGGCAGAATCATCACCAGAATTATATTCTTCCATATAATTTTCAATATCTGGAGGAATAGGAATCAACCTACTATCAGCAGCTGTCCTTAAAATGTCATAGATAGTTCCTTGTCTTGCGACACATAAATCACCTGTAAGCTCTCGCCACTGCTTCTTCTGCCTCTTAGTCTCTATTGGCTGACGCGTTGTTCCGAGAATCTCATACCTTCGTTTCCTCTATTTGATTTTTTATCTCAGTATTTTTAAGTTGACCTGCCCAGTATTTTTCAAGTGCCTCATAAAGCTGTTTCCGACATTCAAGAGGATAGTCGTTAAACGATAAATTCTTCTTTTCGTTAATGATTGATTGAAGCAGATGGGCAACTGATGTCTTACCAGTATTATTTTTACCAACTATCAGCGTTAAAGATTTGTCTAAAACGATATCTACATTCTTTAATAGTCTAAAATTTTCAATGTGTATCTTCTGTATGTACATATGCCTTTCTCCTCACCAGTATTAAATAAACTAAGTTTTCTAATCGGGTTTTCGGAATGGACTAATCCTTGATGCTTAATGCATTTTACAGTATCTTACTTTGGAAAAATTGCATCTTTGGAAATGAATACTGGTTTCTGTACAATGGTATTCTACACCATTTTACAGGAGGAATCAAATCATGCGCATCAGCATAGAAGAAAAGCACTCCCTGGTTGCTCGTTACCAGGCCGGAGAATCCGTCTCCGATATCTGCGCCGACTCCGGCGTGCCCAAGAGTACGTTCTACACATGGATCAAGCCGTACACTGTGACCATGACAGACTCCGGTCATGCTGTCAGCCAGCAGGCGTTTATCAAAATGAAACAGAAACTTCAAAAGTTGGAGAAGAAGATCGAGATTTTACAAAAGGTCAACTGCACGGTTTCAGCGTCGCTTCAAGAAAAGCTGCAAGAGCTTGCCAAATTGCATGGTCAGTATAGTGTCCATGCCTTATGCGAGGCGCTTTGTGTATCCCGCGGTACCTTCTACAACCATATCTTCCGGCGAAAAGAGGTAACAGCCTATGATAAACGAAGAGCCGAGATGAAAGAGCATATCCAAGCAGCTTTCGATGAGAGCCAACAAAGGTTTGGCGCAAATAAAATCGCTGCTGTGTTAGCAGATCGAGGCGTTCGGACTTCGCCCAAGTATGTGGCTGAACTGATGAGAGAAATGGGATTACAAAGTGTATCCATCTACTCCAAACGCGATTATCAGAAAAGTGAGCGGCTGGCAAAAAAGCAGAACATGCTACAGCAGCAATTCAAAGTGGATGAACCGAACCGTGTTTGGGTCAGCGACATCACTTGCTTTAAGGTCAATGGCAAGTATCTCTATATCTGCGTAATCCTCGACCTTTTCTCACGTAAAGTAGTAGCCCACAGAGTATCACCAAAGAATAGTACCTACTTGGTTACCTCTACCTTTCGTCAGGTATATCGGAACAGAAACGAGCCCCAGCAGCTGATGTTTCACAGCGACCAAGGCCCGCAATATACATCCAACACATTCCGGAAACTACTTCGCATAAACAAGGTTGTCCAATCTTTCTCGAAGTCCAGCCGTCCTCATGACAATGCTGTAGCCGAGTCCTTCTTTGCCTCCATGAAGCGGGAGGAGATTTATCGGACACAATATTGCTCTGAGCGCCAGTTCATGCAAAGCGTTGATACTTACATAGAATTTTACAACACCAAGCGCCCCCACAGCACGCTCAACTACAGGACGCCGGATAGGTTTGAATTGCTCCATGCGCAAAGGAAAGAACGGACAGGCTGATCTGGACAAAGGGTTCAAAACTGGGTATTTTTCATTTTTCAACCACCAAGCTTGCGTCTTTTATCTTTGCGATATGAATTACCGAGCTGTGCAAGAGAAAAGAAAACACCTGAAATACCAAGGCTTTCTCCCATGGAATAAGGGTAGGAGTATTGGACAGTCTAAGAAAACTGTTCAATACTCCTACCCTTGTCCATATGGTTGCGGGGGATGGATTTGAACCACCGACCTCCGGGTTATGAGCTGCTACCGGCAGTTCAATCCTTTGATTTCAAGTGCTTTCCGACCCTTTTCGTTCCAGAAAACTGCCAAATCCCGGAGGTCGTATGCTGCCTGCTCCGCTGGGATTTTTCCCGTTCTGGGTCAAGTCATGGGTCAAAGTAGCAACACGTTATCAGAAATTCGTCACTATAAGACAAAACACCCCAACGGAGGCGCAAGGTCAAAAGAACAATGGCCTGCTGGTCATAAATTACATTCAAAACGACTGATTCATTGAAGCACACTCCAATAAACTCCTCGCTTTTTCATCAGTTCATCATATGTGCCGGACTCCACGATCCCCCGCTCCCCCACCACAAAGATGCGGTCGGCCCGGCGGATGGTGGAGGGACGGTGGGCGATCAGGAAGCAGGTGCGGCCCTCCAGCAGGCGGAGGGTGGCCTGCTGGAGCCGCTGCTCCGTGGTAGTATCCACACTGCTGGTGGCCTCGTCCAGGATGAGGATAGGCGCCCGGCTCACCAGGGCCCGGGCCATGGCCAAAAGCTGGTACTGCCCCTGGCTGAATTCCCCGGCCGCCCCCGACATGAGGGTTTGGTACCCCTGGGGCAGGCGCTGGATGAAACCGTGGGCATGGGCCAGTTTTGCCGCATGGACAACCTCCGCCTCCGTGGCCTCCGGGCGGGCATAGCGCAGATTGTCCAGCACCGTGCCGCGGAAAAAGACGGTCTCCTGGAGCACCACGGAGAAGCACCGGCTCAGTCCTTCCCGGCTGTACCGACCGAGGGGCACGCCGTCCAGCCGGATCTCCCCCGCCGTCGGCTCATAGGCCCGGATCAGCAGGTTGACCAGGGTGGTCTTGCCCGCGCCGGTCTCCCCCACAAATGCGGCCACCTCCCCTGCCCTGACGCGGAAGCTCACATGCTCCAGCACCGGCCTGTCCGGCTCATAGGAGAAGGACACATCCGCAAAGGACACCTCTCCCCGCACCGTCCGGGGTGAGACTGCACCCGGGACATCGGGGGGCAGCTCCGGCTCGTCCAAAATCTCAAAGAGCCGCTCGGCCCCAGCGACGGCCTGCTGAATGCTGGAAAAGAGGGCGGCAATGCTGTTCAGGGGCCGCCCCAACTGCCGGGAGTAGCCCAGGAAGCTGACCACCAGCCCAACGCTCACCGCGCCGCGGAGGGCCAGCACGCCCCCGGCGCAGGCGATCAGGGCAAAGCCCAGGTTGTTGACCATGTTCACCAGCGGGCTGAGCAGGCCGGCGCAGATCTGCGCCTTCACCGATGTGGCGCACAGCGCCCCGTTCATCTGGTCAAACCGCGCCAACAGCTCTTCCTGCTGGTGGTAGAGCTTCACCGTGCGGCTGTTGGAGAGGGACTCCTGCACCAGGCCGCTCAGGCGGCCCAGCTCATCGGCCTGCCGGCGGTAGAGCGTCCTGCTCCGCCGGGAGATCAGGCGGGTGCACAGGGCGATCACCGGCACAGTTGCCAGGGCCGTCAGAGTGAGCAGCGGGCTGAGGGCCGCCATGATGGCCAACGCCCCCGCCACCATCAGCAGGCTGGACAGGAGCTGAGTCACCGTCTCAGCCGCCACGGTGCTGACGTTGTCGGCATCGCTGACCAGGCGGTTCATGGTATCCCCATGGGGGTGGCGGTCAAAGTAGGACAGGGGCAGCCGCCCCAGCTTGGCAAAGCACTCCCTCCGGATGCGGGCCACCATCCGCTGGGAGAGGATCTCCATCCAGCGGCGTCGGCCCCAGTTGCCGAGCCACTGTGCCGCCGCGGCCCCTGCCAGAGTGGGCAGCAGCACTGACAGAGCGGCACGCTCCACGCCGCCCCAAGGCAGAAAGCAGTCCACCGCCCGTCCCAGCAGATAGGGTACCGCCAGGGCCGCCCCGGTGGAGAGCAGGGTAAGGCACACCACCAGCAGCAGCTCCCTGCCCCAGCGGGCGTAGAGGGCCAGGAGCCGCCGCACGGTGCCCCGCCCGTCCCTGGCCCTGGCGTGGGGGCCGAAGCGCTGCTGGAGGCTCCGCCGCTGGGGAGGCAGCACAGGGCCGCCGGACGCTTCACCGTGTGCCATCTTCTCCCTCCTCTTCCGGGGCCTGAGAGGCCCAGATTTCCCGGTAGGTGGGGCAGGTGTCCAGCAGGCTCCGGTGAGTGCCCAGACCCACCTGCCTCCCCTCCTCCAGCACCAGGATCCGATCTGCCGTGCGGGCCGCGCGCACCTTCTGAGTGATGTGGAGCACCGCCTGCCCCGGCCGCCGCTCCAATCCATCCAGCACCCTCCGCTCAGTGGCCGGGTCCAGGGCGCTGGTACAGTCATCCAGCACCAGCACCGCGCCTCCCCGCACTAGAGCCCGGGCCAGAGAGAGCCGCTGCCGCTGTCCCCCGGAGAGGTTGACGCCCCCCTGAACTAGCACGGCGTCCAGGCCGCCGGCCTCCGCCACGAAGTCGGCGGCCTGAGCAGTCTCCAGGGCGGCACAGAGCTGTGCCTCCCCCGCGCCCCGGTCACCCATGGACAGATTTTCCCGGATGGTGCCGGAAAAGAGGGCGCTCCGCTGGGCGGCCACCACCACCTGCCGCCGCACCCGCACCAGGGGAAGGCGACTCATGGGCCGCCCGCCCAGGTACAGCTCTCCCTTCTGGGGCTCATAGAGCCGGGCGCACAGCCAGGCCAGGGTGGTCTTGCCCGCGCCGGTGGGACCCACCACCGCCAGCCGCTCCCCCCGCCGCAGTGTGAAGGAGATGTCCTGCAGGGCGGGCACGCCGCTTCCCCCGGGGTAGGCGAAGGTCACATGGCGCAGCTCCAGCACCGGCTCCTCCACGCCTGTCTCCTCCGGCCCCTCCAGGGTTCCCTCCTCCGGGAGAGCCAGCACCTCCTCCACCCGCCGGACGGAGGTTCTGGCCCGGATGAGCAGCTTGAACACGTCAATGAGAGTCATCAGGGAGGTGAGCATCTGGGTCATATAGGTGACGAGGGCGGACACCGTGCCCGCCTCTGCCCCGCCGCACCCCGCCGCCCACAGCACCGCCGCGATGCCCAGGTTGACAGTGAGGGTGACCAGGGGGGCGAACCAGGCCGACAGGAGCTGAAGCCGGATGCCGGACTCCTCCAGCTCTCCGTTGGACGCCTGAAAGCGGCGGTTTTCCCACTCCTCCCGCCCCAGGGCCCGGATGAGGCGGATGCCGCGCAGAAATTCCTCCACGGTGGTGTTGACCCGGTCCATGGCCTCCCGCACCCGGCGGAAGCGCCGGCCGCTCTCCGCCAGATAGGCCGTGATGAGAGCCGTCACCCCCAGCACCACCGCCAGCACAATCCAGCTCAGCCCCATGTCCAGCCCCATGGCATAGACCACGCTGCCCACGCACAGGGCGGGGGCCTTGACACCAATGCGCAGGGCGGAGTTCACCGATCTGGAGAGCTGGTCACAGTCGCTGGACATCCGCGTGACCAGGGCGCCGCTCCCGAGCTGATCCACGCCCCCCTCGGTCAGGCGGAGGCATTTGGCAAACAGCGTCCGGCGGAGCTCGGCCCCAAACCGCTGGGAGGCCGTGCCGGAGCAGAAGTTGCGCACCAGCACGCACAGGATGCCCGCCAGGGCCGCCACCGCCATCCAGCCCCCCAGCTCCAGGACGCGGCCCAGTTCCCCCGTGCGCACCCCCTCGTCGATCATCCGCGCCATCAGGGTAGGCAGCAGCAGTTCACAGTTGGCCTCCAGCAGGACAAACAGGAGGGCCGTCAGACAGTACCAGCGATAGCGCCTGAGGCAGCGCCAGACGAGGGACACACCCCTCCCCCCTTTCCGGCCGCCAGGCGGGCGGCCTCGTCCATCAGGGCCCGGACGGTGTCAAATGGCCGGGCGGCCTCCAGGCTCTCCAGCCGCTCCCTCCGCAGGGTGAGCACCGGCACCCCCGCCCCGGCCGCCGCCCGCAGCAGCTCCAGATTCTCCCGGTTGTAGGGGCCGATGGCGGCCCCGCTGTCCACCACACAGGCGGACGAACAGGCCGCCGCCACCGCGGCGCGCAGGGTGTCCGGCGCGGGAGGGGAAAAGCTCTCCGCCTCATACCGGCGGGCGGCCAGGGTCTCCGCCACCGCCCAGTCCACGTCACACCGCTGGAGAATCCCGGTGGCAAAGGGGAGCCCCCTCTTTTGCAGGGCCCGGAAGCAGGGGGCCCCTCTGCCTTCTCCGGGCACCACGAATACCCGCGGCTCCCCTGCCGCGCCGCACAGCTCCACGCTGCCCAGCAGCAGGTTGAAGCTGCCGTCGTGGATATCGTAGAGCTGGCGGATGGTGTCGTCATCCAGTACGTCCTCCGGCGCGCCGCAGCGGAAGATGGCGTTATCCTTTACCAGCACCACCACGTCGGCCAGCTTGGTGGCCAGATCCACCTCGTGGAGGGAGAGCACCACGGACAGCCCCCGGCTGGCGGTCATCTCCCGGAGGATGTCCAGCAGCTCGATCTTGTGGCGGATGTCCAGATAGCTGGTGGGCTCGTCCAGGACGATCACCTCCGGCTGCTGGCACAGGGCCCGGGCCAGCAGCACCCGCTGCTTCTGGCCGTCGCTGAGTTCGGTAAACCGCTGCTCCCGCAGCTCCAGAGCGTTGACCCGGGCCATGGAGTCCTCCACGATGCGCTGATCCTCCCTGGAGAGCTTTCCGAAGTGGTTGGTGTAGGGGTAGCGCCCGGCGGCCACCACCTCCCAGCAGGTCATGAGCTCCGGCTCGATGCGGTCGGTGAGCACCACCGACACGTGGCGGGCCAGCTCCTTGTCGCTCATGCCGTCCAAATCCCGGCCGCCGATGGCCACCACGCCGCCCAGCTTTGTCAGATGGCGGGTGATGCTGCGCAGGATGGTGGATTTGCCGGAGCCATTGGGGCCGATCAGGCAGAGAATGCCCCCCTGCCAGATGCCGATATCGATGTCCTCGATGAGGGGCCGGCGATGGTAGCCCACCGACAGCTTCTGGGTCTCAAAATACATCAGCCATTCCTCCTGCGCTTGATCATCAGCCAGATCACCACGGGGGCGCCCAGCACCGAGGTGACGGTGCTGATGGTGAGCTCCGTGGGGGAAAAGGCCGTGCGGGCGATGAGGTCGCAGGCCAGGCAGAACACGCTTCCCGTGAGGAAGGTGGCCGGTATGAGCACCATGGGCCGGGAGGTGCGGAAGATCAGGCGGGTGATGTGGGGCACGGCGATGCCCACAAAGGAGATGGGGCCGGCAAAGGCGGTGACGCAGGCCGACAGGATGCTGGACAGGAGGATCAGGGCCACACGGAAGCCCTTGACGTTGACCCCCATGCTCTTGGCGTAGTTCTCACCCAGCAGATAGGCCCCCAGGGGCTTGGACAGGAGAAACACCAGCACCACCGTGGGGATGGTGATCAGGGCGGAGGCCCCCAGGGTGGCCCAGGTCATGCCGGAGAAGCTGCCCATCGTCCAGATGGTGAAATTCTGGAGCTGGCTGCTCTCGGCGAAGGTGATCATGAAGTCGGTGCCCGCGTCGCAGATGTAGCCGATCATCATGCCGATGACCAGCAGCATGGCTAGGTTCTGCACCCGGCTGGACACGGCCAGCACCAGAGCCATGGCCGCCAGTGCCCCGGCGAAGGCCGCCAGGAAGATGACGTAGGGGGAGAAGCCCTCCGTCACAATGGGGGTGGCCGCCAGGAGGAAGAAGCCCACAAACAGGCGGGAGCCGGAGGAGATGCCCAGCACAAAGGGGCCGGCGATGGGGTTTTTGAAAAAGGTCTGGAGCAGGAAGCCCGCGATGGACAGCGCCCCGCCCAGCAGGGCAGCCCCCAGCAGGCGGGACAGGCGGATTTTCCAGAGGATATTGCCCTCCGTGGTGCCGTCGTTGCCCCAGCGGAGGAGGGTGAGCATGCGCTCCAGGCTCAGATGCACCGAGCCGGTATTGATGTTCCAGTAAAACAGGGCGGCCATCAGTATTGCCAGCACAACAAATCCCACGGCGTTTCTTGTGTGTTGTCTCATAGGCCTCTCTCCTTTTCCGCGCGTTCCCCTGCCGGGCTCCGCGGCTTATTCGGCGGGCAGCTTATAGAAGTAGTGGAGCTGATCCGCGTCCTCGGGGTGGTAGATAATGGTGGCAATGTCCTCGATCATGGTGGCCACGTCGTCGGCAGACTGCCAGTAGTTCTTCTGGATGCCCCAGACGTTGCCCTCCTGGATGGCCTTCATATCCGCCAGATAGTCCCCGTTGGCCAGAATGTCTGCCACGGTGGACACGCTGACGTCGCTGGTGTTGTCATAGATCAAGATCTCGGCGTCCACCGCCCCCTGATAGAACTTCTCCACGGTCATCTTGGTGTTGCCGCCCTGGCCGGGCTCCAGCTCCGCAAAGGGATAGGTGCCGCCGGCCAGCTCCAGCATCTTGTTGACATAGTCGCCGCCATTGCGCACGTAGACGGTACCCTTGAAGATATAGGTCTGGAGGATGGTGGGGTGCTCACTCTCCCCGGCCACGCTCTCGGCCACGGCATTCACCCGCTGCACCTCTTCGTCGAAGTAGGCGTCGGCCTCCTCCTCCATGTCCAGCAGGGCGCCCACCAGCTTGACCCACTCCACGCGGCCCAGGGGGTGGTTCTCCAGGTGCTGGCTGTCGGCGATGTAGGGGATGCCCAGCTCGTCCAGCTTGGCCAGCACCTCGTCGCTGCCGTGCATGGTGTTGGCGGAGATCAGGATGATCTGGGGCGCGGCGGCGCTGATGAGCTCATAGTCGGGGGCGGAGTTCTTGCCCACATAGGTGGTGGTGCCGTCCTCAATCTGCTGGGCAACCTGCTCGATATGCCATTTATCCTTGTCGGTGGTCACCAGACTCACCTTGTCCAGCGCCCCGATGGCGTGAAACAGGGTGGCGTGGGTGGTGGAGAAGCAGCCCAGCTTGGTCAGCGGGGCCTGGAGAACGGTCATGTCCCCCGTGTCGTCCGGCGCCTCTCCCCCCTCGGGCACCCACAGGAACTTCTGTCCCGCGCCGTCGGTGATGATCTTACAGCCGTTGGCACAGTAGTCCACCGCGAAGTTGTTGGCATACTGGAGCTCCATGCTGCGCACCACGGTCAGGTCGTTCTTGTCTGCCGCAGCGGTCTCCACCACGGGGGACGGGCTGGGACTCTCCGGCACAGTCTGCTGGCCGCAGCCCGCCGCTGTGAGCAGCAGGGCGGCGGTCAGGCACAGCCCGGCCGCCCGATTCAGATGGTGTATCATTGCGATTCCTCCTTGTCATCTGGTTCTTCTCTATCTGGAAACGCGGTTTTCCACGTATTCCACCACTCCAATTTCCCCTCCAGCCGGCAGGCGTGCTCCAGCATCCTCCGGTGCATCTGGCAGTCCAGGGGGGAGGGCCCGGCCCGCCGGGCGGCAGGACAGCCCCCGCCGCACAGGCCGAAGGCGGGACAGCGGGCGCATTCCTCCGGCGGTTCCAGCCCGGGGCAGGGACTCTGCGGCAGGGCCGTCCCCGCGCCCAGCGTCCCCAGGAGGCACCCCTCCGCCCCGGCCAGGGCGGAGCAGGGCCACAGACGGCCGTCCGGCGTCACCGCCAGGGAGCGCCCGGTCTGGGCGTTGCAGTAGCAGTCCCGTCTGCAGCCCGTGCGCAGCAGCAGGCGCAGGCGCTCCAGCTCCTTGAGCCGCACCGGGCGGCCCAGCCGGGCCAGCTGATCGTGACGGGCCAGCAGGCGGTTCAAACCCTCGGCCAGCGCCTGGGGGGAGGGGGACAGCCCCGCCCCCGCGCCCCGGCCCTGGGGCCGCACCAGATCCAGGCCCACACCGTGGACGTTGCCGCACCACAGGGCGAAGTCCAGCAGACGGTCCAGGCCGCGCACACTGCCCGCCGACACCACCGCGGTCAGGTTGGCCGCCATGCCGGCCGCCGCCAGGGTCTGGAGCCCGCGGGCCGTCGCCTGGAAGGAGGGCTCCCCCTCCGGGGTGCGGCGGGCGGCGTTGTCCGGGCCCACCCCGTCCAGGCTCACCCCCACGGCCACCCGCCGGGCCCTCAGCTCCCGGCAGAGCGCCGGTGTGAGCAGCGTGCCGTTGGTCTGGATGGCGGCGTGGAACCTCCGTCCGGAGGCCCGGCCGAAGTCCAGCACCTTCGCCGCCGTGTCCCAGCGCAGCAGGGGCTCCCCGCCAGTGAACTGGATGCGCAGGGCTCCCCCCGGCGGGCAGGCCAGATCCACGGCCTCTGCCGCCCGCTCGGGGGAGAGATCCTCACCCGCCGGCCCGCTCCCGGCGTAGCAGTAGCCGCAGGCCAGATTACAGCGGTTGGTGAGGCGCAGCACCAGGGTGTCCAGCCCGCCCTTCATTGAAAGCCGTCCTCCATCACGCCCTCCATGTCCATGTAGATGCGCCGGATGGCCCGCAGCTCCTCCTCACCCGCCTGCCACATACCCCGCTGGTGGGCCTCCAGGAAGCGTTCGCTCATCTGGAGCACCGCCGCGTCGTTGACCTGCTCCATCCACCGGCGGGTCTCCTCGTCCAGGAGGAACTGCCGCGCCATGGCGTCGTACATCCAGTTGGAGGCCACCTCCGCCGCCGCGTCCCAGCCAAAAAAGGTGTCAAAGGTGGTGGACAGCTCCTGGGCGCCCTTGTAGCCGTGGCGCTTCAGGCCCTCCAGCCACTTGGGATTGAGGATGCGGCTGCGCATGACCCGGGCCAGCTCGGTCTCTACACGGGCGGTCTCCGGTCGGGCGGGGTCGGCGGTGAGGCCCGCCACGGAGACGGGCCTCTGCCCGCTGCAGTCCCGGACGCAGGCGATCAGGCCGCCATGATAGCTGTAAAAATCGTCGCTGTCCAGCATGTCGATCTCCACCGACGACTCGTTCTTGATGGTCATCCCCACGGAGGACAGCTGGCTGCGGAACAGCTCCGGCATGGCCTGGCCGTGGAAGCGGCTGCTGTACCCGTGGGCGCTCCAGAGGGTGTAGACCTGGCTCAGATCCCTCCAGCTCTCCCAGTTCTGGCTGTGGATGGCCTTGCTCACCCCTGCGCCGTAGGTGCCGGGTGGGCAGCCGAACACCCGCAGGGATGCTTGCTCTAACGCCTCATTTTCGCTCAGGCCCTCGGCCACCAGCCGCTTCCGCTCCTGGTCGGTGTGCTTTTTGACAAAGTTCTGCTCCGGGGGCTCATCCAGGCCGGCCACGGCCAGCACCGCCCGCTCCACCAGCTCCACCACGTTGGGGAAGGTGTCCCGGAACAGGCCGCTGATGCGCAGCACCGCGTCGATGCGGGGGCGGCCCAGCTCCGCCAGGGGGATGGGCTCCACCCCCACCACCTTGTCCGTCTGGCCCAGATAGCGGGGGCGCACCCCCATCAGGGCGAACACCTCTGCGATGTCCTCTCCGTTGGTTTTCATGCACTCGTCGGAGTAGACCACGATCGCTACACTCTCCGGCCAGGGTTCCCCCTTCTGGGCCCGGTAGGCGTCGACCGCCTGCTCCGCCAGCGCCTGTCCCACCGTCCATGCCGCCCGGCTGGGTACGGCGGCGGGGTCGATGGCGTAAAAGTTCCGGCCCGTGGGCAGGATGTGGGCATTCCCCCGGGAGGGACTGCCTCCGGGCAAGGGCGGGACAAAGCGCCCCTCCACCCCCGCCAGCAGCAGATCCAGCTCGTCCGTGGTTTGGCGCAGCCGGGGCGCCGCCTGGGTGCAGACAAAGTCCAGCACCCGCGCCAGCGGGGTGGTGTCCCCCGGAAAGCCCTCCTCCGCCAGGAGCTCCGCCGCAGCCTCCGGCCGGTAGCCCTCCGCCGACAGGCGGGCAAAGAGCCGCCGGGCCGTCGCAATCGCCCCGTCCACAATGCGCAGGGCGGTGCGCCCGTCGGGGTAGAGCCGCTCCGGCGCGGCCCGCAGCTCCTCGGGCGCCCACCCCTGGGCCAGCAGTATGCTGTCCTCCAGGGCGGGCACGGCGCCGTTTGGCACCCGCACCAGGGCTCGGGCCAGGTGGTCGAAGCGCTCCCCCTCTGGGGGCTGGCCGTAGATGTGCAGGCCGTCCCGCACCAGGGAGGTCTTGATGCGGCTCATCCAGCGGTGGAGGCGGGCCACCCCATCCTCCGGCTCGGCCTCCAGATCCGCCCGCTCCATCTGGAGGTCGGCAGTCACCTCCAGCTCCTCCGCCAAGGTGAAGATCCGCTCCAGCAGTGCGGGCACCTGGGCAGGCCGGGCCTGGCGGGCGTGATAGTAGCCGTCGATGGCCTCGTCCAGATCGGTGAGGCCGCCGTAGGTGTCCGCGTCGTCCATGGAGGGGATCAGGTGGTCGAGTATGCAGGCGTAGGAGCGGCGCTTGGCCTGCATCCCCTCCCCCAGGATGCTGATGTTGTAAATGTAGAGGTGGGGCACCCCGCCGATGCAGATGTCTCCGAAGCAGCCGGAGGACAGGCCGATCTCCTTGCCCGGTAGCCACTCCAGGGTGCCGTGGGTGCCCACGTGGAGCACCACGTCCGCCCCGAACACCTCGTCCACCCAGCGGTAAAAGGCCAGGTAGGAGTGGGGCGGGGTGCTGTCGGTGCTGTGGTAGAGCTCCTCCGCCCGCTCCGGCGCCGAGCGCATGGGCTGCACCCCCACAAAGAGGCTGCCGTTTCGGATGCCGGGGATGACGATCTGGCCCCCGGACACCATCACGGTGCCCGGGGCGGGGCCCCAGCTCTCCTCCATCTGGGCCCGGGTCTCGGGGTTAAGACGGTCGAACCACCCCTGATACTGCTCCGCCGGCACCGTGGCCTCCGCCCGCTCCAGCGCGGCCTCCGGGGAGAGCCAGCGGTTGTCGTTGGTCACCGCCGCCCGGATGCGGGCAATGATCTCCGCCCCGCTGGAAAAGGAGTAGGCTGTGCGCAGGCCCTGGCTCTCCAGGGCCCGCACCACCCGGAATACCGTCTCCGGCGTGTCCAGGCCGTGGGCGCTGCCGATGGTGTCGCTGCGGGGCGGCATGTTGTGAAAGATGACGGCCACCTTTTTCTCCGGCATGGGCTTGCGGGCCAGTTCCGCCCAGCGGCAGGCCAGCTCCGCCACCCTCGTCACCCGGTCGGGCAGGGGGCGGCACACCTTCCGCCCGTCCGCCGTCCGCTCCGTCACCGCGTAGGGCACGGAAATGAGCTGCCCGTCAAACTCCGGCTGGTAGACGCACACGGGCAGGGAGACCAGATCCAGGCCCCGGATATCCCGCCGGTACTCGTCAGCACTGAAGTAGGTGGTGAGTCCCTGGATCACCGGCAGGCCCCAGTTCTCAAACACGCTGGCGGGCACCTGGCCCGCCCGGGCCTCCCGCCCGGCCAGGGTGGTCAGGCTGAAGCCGTAGGACACCACCAGCGCCCCCGGAATGGGGGTGCCGTCCGCCCTGCGGTAGAACCGCTCCATCCGGTAGAGGATGCCCTGCTCCGTCCCGTGGTCGGCGGCGAAGGAGTCGGACAGGGCGTATGGGACGCCCCCCCGGGCCTGAATGGCCCGCAGCAGGGCGTCCACATGCTCCAGATTGCCGGTTCTGGCGTAGTGGTCATGGATCAGCACACCGATGACCGGCCGGGTCTCGGCGGCCATCCGTGTCCGGTACCCCGCCTCCCTCTCCGGCGGCAGGAAGCCCTCCAGGGTGTACACCCCCTGCCCCCGGGGCGGGCTCGGAGGGCTGAGGGGATAATCCCCGCCGAAGCGGCCGTTGAGGGCGCAGAGCACCAGCCCCTCCAGATCCCCCGGGCTCCCCGCCTGGTAATAGCTGTCCAGCGCGGCGTAGAGGGCCGGCTCCAGCCCCAACCTGGGGAGCAGCTCGGCCAGCTCGTCCCCCATGGTGGAGGTAAAATAGACCGGCCGCCCCTCCAGCGCCTCCCACAGCCGGGAAAAGCAGTACAGGTTCTGAATCGAGCCATGGGAGGCCAGAAAGGCCATGTCCGCCGCCGCGCCGTCGGCCAGAAGGGCCCGCTCCAGCCCGGCGTCGGCATTTATCTCCCGCACGGAGTAGACCCTGCCCTCCACCGCGCCGGGGTACCGGCGCTCCAGGGCGGCCAGGGCCTGAGGCAGGGCCCAGAGCCGGTATTCATTCATGAGCACGAAAAGCAGCTTTACCATAGACGCCTCCTTAACCCGCCGCCGGGCTGTGGCCGCGCACCAGCTGGGCCAGCGGCCTGGCCCGCAGCTCCTCCACCCGGTAGCAGGGCGCACCCATCACCTGGGCCACCTGAGCCGCCAGCCCCAGAGAGACAAACTGCCGCTCGGTGTCGATCACCACCGCTGGGATGTGGGCCTCCGCCACCCGCCGGGCGGCCCGCAGGGCCTCCTCCACCGGGTCGCCGCCCCGGCTGAAATTGGCCCGGCCGTCGGTGATGAGCACCAGCAGGGGCAGGGAATCCCGCACCCGGCGGCGCTGCCGCTCCAGCATGCGGCGGGCCTCCTCTAGCCCAGCGGCCAGCGGGGTCCGCCCGCCGGTGGGGAGGGCCTGGAGCTCCCGCTGGGCCAGCTCCACGCTGCGGGTGAGCTCCAGCACGGCGGCGGCCTCCCCGCCCCGGAAGGCCACCAGCCCCACCTGATCCCGCTTCTGGTAGGAGTCCATCAGCATGGAGAGCACCGCCTCCTTGACCTCCTTCATCCGCCTGGCCGCACCCATGGAGCCGCTGGCGTCCACGGCGAACACGATGTCCGCACCCACGCGGCTTTCCCGCACCTTCACCCGCAGGTCGGGGGGCAGGATGACCAGGCCGGACTGCCCGCCGCCCCGGCTCCACTGATAGGGGGCGGCGGCCCGCAGCGTGGCGCCCACCGCCAGATCTTCCGCCTTCCCCCGGGGGATACGGTCGCCCACGGCCCGCCCCCGCCGGGTGGCGGAGCGGGTCTTGCTGCGCCGCCCGCTGCCCCGGCGGGCCAGGCGGTCGGCCCGGGTGGTGAGCAGGGTTCTCACCTCGTAGAGGTTCTCCCCCTGCTCCAACCGCTCTCGGGACGGCCCCTGCTCCGTGGGTGGCGCGGGGGCCTGAACCCCCTCCTGCGGCGGCCCGTCGGCGGGGTGGGACTCGTCCGCCGGTCCATCCCCGCCCCCGGCCTGTCCGTCCGCTCCAGATCCCCGAGGGGGCTCCTCCCCTCTCTCCTGTCGCGGGGGCGGGCCTTCGCTTCCCTCCCGCCTACGGTGGGGCAGGGCCAGCTCCGCCGCCGTGTGGAGATCCTCCAAGTTGATGTAAGTGCGCCCGGCCAAGGCAGCCAGGGCGCGGGCGGTGTGCAGGATGGCCAGCTCCGCCCGGTGCCCGGCGGCGTTGGCCTGCCGGGCCAACAGGCAGGCGGCCTGCTCCTCCGCCTCCCCCACGTCCACCTGGGGCAGCAGGGCGCGGGCGGCGGCCAGCTGCCCGGCCAGCCGCTCCTCCCGCCGGGCCCACTGGGCGCGAAAGGCGGCGGGGTTTTCCTCAAAGGCCAAGCGGCGGCGCACCACCTCTTTCCGGGCCTCCGGCTCCCGCTCCCCCGTTACCGCCACATAGAGGCCGAAGCGGTCCAGCAGCTGGGGGCGGAGCGTCCCCTCCTCCGGATTCATGGTGCCCACCAGGGCGAAGCGGGCGGGGCAGGTGTGGGAGATGCCGTCCCGCTCCACCCGGCACACTCCGGTCTCCAGCGTGTCCAGCAGGGCGGCGGTCAGGGCGGAGGGGAGCAGATTTACCTCGTCGGCATAGAGCACCGCCCCGTCGGCCCGGGCCAGCAAACCGGGCTGGAAGGTTCTGCAGCCGGTGCGCACCGCCGCCTCCAGCTCCACACCGCCCAGCAGCATGTCCTCCGTGGCGCTTACCGGCAGCTCCAGCAGGCGCACTCCCTCCAGGCCGCCCAGGGCCCGCACCAGAGTGGACTTGGCCGTCCCCTTTTCCCCGCACAGCAGCACCCCGCCGATGCGGGGCTCCACCGCCAGGCAGAGGAGGGCCTGCTTTGCCCGCTCCTGCCCCACCACGGCGGTGAAAGGATACAAGGGCCTATCCATAGAACAGCGCCTCCCAGTCGATGCCGGCATCTCCAGCCTGCTCAAACGGGGCCCGGCGCAGGCGGTGGGGCAGGGCCAGTTCCGCCGCCCGCCGCAGCTCCTCCATTCCGGCCTCCGTCCGGCCCTCCAGAGCCGCCAGAGCCCGTGCCGTCTTGAGCATGGTGATGTCCGCCCGGTGGCCGTCCACCTGGAGGGCGGTGCACACCCGGGCCACGGTATCGAACAGAGGCTCGGGCAGGGACACCTGGGGCAGCAGGGCCTGGGCCGACCCGATCCGACGCCGGAGGGCCTCCTGCTCCGGCGCCCAGCGGGCGCAGAAGGCGGCGGGGTTTTCCTCAAAGGCCAGGCGGCGGCGCACCACCTCCTTGCGGGCCTCCGCCTCCTGTTCGCCGTGCACCTCCACCATCAGGCCGAAGCGATCCAGCAGCTGGGGCCGCAGATCCCCCTCCTCCGGGTTCATGGTGCCCACCAGGATGAAGCGGGCCGGATGGCTGTAGGAGATCCCCTCCCGCTCCACGGTGTTGACCCCCATGGCGGCGGAGTCCAGCAGCACGTCCACAATGTGATCCTCCAGCAGGTTGATCTCGTCCACGTAGAGGATATTTCCATTGGCCTGGGCCAGCAGGCCGGGCTCAAAGGCGCGGACGCCCTCCTTCAGCGCCCGCTCCAGATCCAGGGTGCCCACCACCCGGTCCTCGGTGGCGCTTACGGGGAGCTCCACCACCCGGCGGCGGTAGGGAACGGCGCGGCGGGCCGGGCTGGACCGGCACTCGTCGCACAGCGCCTCACCATCCATCCGGCAGTGGAAGGGGCACCCCTCCGCCACCTCCACCTCGTCCATCAGCTCTGCCAAACCGCGCACCGCCGTGGACTTGGCCGTTCCCTTCTCCCCCTGGATCAGCACGCCGCCCAGGCGGGGCTCCACCAGGTTGAGCAGCAGCGCGGTTTTCAGCTTTTCCTGCCCCACCAGGGCTGAGAAGGGGTATTCGTATCGTTCCATTTGCGCATGACCGCCTTTCTGTATCGGGAAGATGAACGCAAAAAACCGGGGTCGGAGCGTGCTCCGATCCCGGTTTTCCTGCAAACAGTTCATCCCCCGCCTACGGGGGATATTCCTCTGCCGCACACTGGCTCCTGAGATCCGAAGAGCATGTCCTGTGCACGCAGCAGGCAGGTTTTCTGACTCATGCGTCTCCGTCCACGCCAGCCTTCCCGGCATTACCTGCCAGTGGCATTTTTGGCGGGACTCCGCAATTACAGCAGCGGCCCTGTGCGGGAGTTTCACCCGGCTTCCCTTTTCCGTCTCCACCCGGAGGGGAGACGCACCTGTGCGTTCGCTATTTTATTTGTAGCAACTTGATTGTATTCCCCATTTTATTCGTTGTCAATCGTTAATTTCCTTTCGGAGAGATTTTGCCCATTCTGAGGGGGAGGCGAACTGCCGTAAGTGCCTGCCAAACGCCTTTTGCGGGCGGAAACCCGCACCCACTTCTCGGGAGAAGCGCACAGCGTGCGGCAAAGTGCAGAGAGGGACAAGCCAGGGAGCGACCGCCGTCACGGCCGTGTCACCCCTGTGTGCCGGTTTCGGGGCAGGGGTGGGGCAGGGCCCCCTGAAACGGGATTTTGGCGGCGTTGGGCCGCGTGTGGGCAAGTGGTTCCTGGGCGGGAGTGTCACGGAAAATCTGCCCTCCCAGAGTAGCATGAATTCCAGAGAGAAAAGGCCTCCGGGGGCCCGATTCTGGGTTCTCCGGAGGCGTTCGATTTTAGTACTAGGATAAAGGACCGACGTCGGTGAACCGCCGCCGGCCCAATCACAACGCCCCGCAGTGCGGGGCGTGCCAAGGGGTTGCGGGATTTCGGCTCAGACCAAGCTTAGGTGGTCGCTGAAGGCGGAGTTCGAAGTTTTAGGTGGTCGGTAGTATTGAGAAAGGCAGTGTTACCAGCTGGTTCCAGCCTTTTTGACCGCCGCTGTGGGGGCGTTTGGGCTGGGGACATCCTTCCACGCCGGGGTACGCAAATCCTGCGCCACATAAAACAAAGATAGGGTCTTTTGCGCTGGACGGGAAATGATACGTTGTAACAAAGAAAAGGCAAATGATAATGTTCTGTTAACTCTGCGTCGTTGGCCTAGCTATTTCTCCTCTTCTGCGGTATGTTGTGTTGCTGCAAAGGAGGTAATAAGCCATGGCAAAACGTAGAGCCAACGGGGAGGGAAACCTCCGCAAGCGCAAGGACGGTCGCTGGGAGGGCCGGTACACCGCCGGCCGCGACCCGGAGACGGGCAGGGCCATCTACAAGAACGTCCTGGGAAAAACCCAGGCAGAGGCCAAGGCCAAGCTGAAACAAGCAATCGAGGAAGCGAAAGGACTGGACACGGCCAAGGTTGGCCGGTACACGGTGGGGCAGTGGATGGAGGTGTGGTTTGAGCACTACGCCAAGATAAAAGTACGGCCATCCTCCCACCAGACCTACCGGGGCTACATCGACAACCACATCAAACCCAACATTGGCAAGGTCCCCCTGGAAAAACTCACTCCTCTGGAATTGCAGAAGTTCTACAAGAAGCTGCTGGAGCAGGGAAGGGCAGGCCGGCTGGAGTCCAGGCACCAGGCCAAGGGGCTGAGCCCCAAGACCGTGCGGAACATCCACCAGATCATCTCCTCTGCGATGAACTTAGCCAGGGAGCAGAAACTGATCACCGCAAATCCTGCGGAGGGCTGTGCCCTGCCCCGGCTGGAGCACAAGGAGATGAAAACCCTGCTGGTGGAGCAGCTCCAGTCCTTCCTGAGAGAGTCCAAGGACAGCGGCGTGTTTGAGCTCTACTATCTGGAATTGGCTACTGGGCTCCGCCGGGGAGAACTTCTCGGCCTGAAATGGGTGGACATTGATTTGGAGCGGGGTGACCTCCGGGTACGGCGGCAGATCGCCCGGATCAACGGCGAGGTGGTGGAGGCGCCCCTGAAAACGAAAAACGCCTACCGCACCCTGCCGCTGGCAGAGGATACGATAGGCGTTCTGAAAGCACAGAAACAGAAAACAGGAGACAGCCCGTGGGTGTTCCCTAGCCCCACCGGCAGGCCGATTTCACCGGACAGCGTGCTGCACATGCTCCACCGGGTGCTGAAACGGGCAGGGCTACCTCGAGTGAGGTTCCACGATTTGCGTCACACATTTGCCACCCTGGCCCTCCAGAACGGGGTGGACGTGAAAACGGTATCCGGAATGCTGGGGCACTTCTCGGCGGGGTTTACCCTGGACACCTACGCCCATGTGACCACGGCCTCCCAGCGCCAGGCGGCCAAAACGATGGGCAGTATCCTCTCCGGCAGTCTCCAGCCCTGAACGCTCCGAGATCCCGTATGGGTCACGGTTTGGGTCAGATAAAAACGGCAAAAATAATCATCCAGAAAAAATGATGAAAACAAGAGAAAACCCGTCAGAATCCATGGATTCTGACGGGTTTATGGTTGCGGGGGATGGATTTGAACCACCGACCTCCGGGTTATGAGCTGCTACCGACGGTTCAATTCATTGATTTTAGGCGCTTTCCGCCCCCCTTTGTTCCGGAAATCTGCCAAATCCCGGAGGTCACATGCGTTCCGCTCCGCCGGGATTTTTCCTGTTCTGGGTCAGATTCTGGGTCAGAACTGCAAAGTGGCCTCAGAATCTGCGCCACATAGAACAAAGCGAAAAAGGGCCAGTAGCAAATGGATATTAACAAATAGCATCCAAAATTCATCCATAAAATACCTCTAAAAGTAATTGCTTTCCATCTCAAGACCTGGAGAGGCAGAGCGAAGGGAATCCCACTGAGCGGTAGATAATGGTTGAAGTAAAGGATGCGTTGAAACTTTTTGCCTTGAGAGCTCGATGAACCTTTCCTCTGAGGTCGAGAGTTGCTTGTCCTTGGGATACGCGATCGCATTCTGCTCATAGACCGTGCCGGTAGAAAGCTGGGCGATGACCGGGACTGCCCCAGGCAAGGTGTAACGAGTAGAATAGGGAGTAGCGAAGGTGATCCCCATCCCGGCGGCAGCCAGCCGGTAGCAGGCCACGATATTGGGTGCGTATAGGATGTGGCTGGGACGAATCCTGTTTTCCTCTAGGAGGGCGGAAATAGTGTGGCCCAACCCGTCGCTGGGGTGCAAAAGGACAAAGTCCTGGTGGTTCAACTCCTCTGGAGAGACAGTCAGGGGGCAGTCCAGACTGTTGTGGGAAATATCGCGCCCCCGCAGAATAGGGCTGGTGTTTGGGATAAATACAAGAAGTAAGGCTGATGACAGATATACATAGGAGAGACTTTTGGAGGGGGCGGACTGAGTGGTGAAGGCCAGGTCAATATCCCCCTTCAGCAATTCCTTTTCAAACAGCGGCGAGGACTGCTGGAAGATGCTGATACTGATCCCTGGGTATTCCCGGCGGAACACTGGCAGGATGTGGGGGAGCCACAGCGCGTTGGCGGCGTAGTTAGCGCCGATGGAGAGGTGGCCCCGCTTTGCCTCTGAGATCTCCTGCAGTTCCTTCCGCAGGGCCGCATCTAGGTCTAGGATGCGGCGGGCCTCCTCCAGGAAGCGTTCCCCGGCGTAGGTCAGCTGGAGCGGGAGGACAGAGCGGTTGAACAGCATGATGCCCAGCTCTTTCTCTACGCTGCTGATGATCCGGGTCAGCGCTGGCTGAGAGATGTAGAGTTCCTGGGCCGCCTTAGAGATGCTGCGGAGACTGGCTACCTTTTCGATGTAATGGTACTTTTCATAAATCATGGTCTGATACGCCGCCTGCTCGTAAGATGACGGCCGGGAACCCTGCCGGAACACGGAGGGCGCGGCGGTCTTTTCATAAAAATATCATAAATAGATGGATTTTTCCAGTGGGGAGGTAGTCTCTGCTGCAAAATCAATGTTTTACACAAAAGAGAACACGCCAATTCAGAAAAGCCGACAAGTATACAGATTTGATTATATCTTTTATCGGGATTTTGGTATTAGACGGATAAAGGCAAAAGTAGTATGCTAAAACCACCTGGAAGAATGGCCATTTTCAGAGTATGACTTGCTTACGGAGAAGGGAGGAGTCCGTTCCGGCCCCGCACGGGCCCAATCAGGATCTGATCGTATGGGCAACCCATCGGCCGGTACAGGCCAAATACCTCGATCCAAGAAAAAGAAAGCGAGGGGGAAATGACGTGAATGATGTTTTCACTGCAGTCAACGACTTGTTCGCAGTTGCCGTAGATATCAGCAACTTCTTATGGAACTTCCCGACGCAGTTTGCCTGGTTCAGCAGCATCCCAGTCATCGGGCAGTTTACGCTCCCCGTGTTCCTGCTGGTGGGCATCGGAGTCTACTTCAGCATCCGCACGAGATTTGTTCAGCTCCGCTTCTTTACCCGGGGCGTCAAGGTTCTGTTCAAGAAGAAGGCAGAGGAGCACACCGGTATCAGCCCCATGGCCTCCTTCATGCTGAGTACAGCCATGCGGGTGGGCGCAGGTAACATCGTGGGCGTTACAGGAGCCATCTCCACCGGCGGCCCGGGCGCGCTGTTCTGGATGTGGGTGGCGGCCTTCTTTGGCATGGCCACCTCCTTCATCGAGTCCACCCTTTCCCAGCTCTTTAAGGAAAAAGAGGGAAATGAGTACGTCGGCGGCCTGACCCACTACGCTCAGCGTATATTCGGGAATCTGCGGATCGTGGGTATCGTAATCGCAGTGCTGTTCTTCATTTACCGGCTGGACTCCGTGCCGGTACATACCTTCCACCTGTTCACCGCGGCAGCTTCCATGGCCACCTCGATCACAGGAGAGGTCTATTCTACCCAGTCTCCCCTGTACTACGCTCTGGCGGTCGTCATCGTCGTCAGCCTGGGATTCATCCTGTTCGGCGGCATGAGCCGCGTCACCAAGGTCACGGACAAGATGGTCCCTGTCATGGCGGTGGGCTACCTGGTACTGGTCATGATCCTGGTGGTGTGCAACGTCACCTCGATCCCCGCCTTCTTTGCCAGCGTGATTGGCGGTGCCTTCAAGCCGGACGCGATTTTCGGCGGCATGTTCGGCATCGCGCTGATCCAGGGTATCAAGCGGGGTCTGCTGTCCAATGAGGCCGGCATGGGCACCGCCACCATGGCCGCTGCTGTGGCAGACAATGACCACCCTGTCGAACAGGGGTTCATCCAGGTGTTTTCCGTCTTTATTGACACGATTATCATCTCCACCCTGACCGGCTTCGTGGTCTGCATGGCCGCCCTCTGGGCCGACCCCAGCGTGGACTGGGCCACCCTCTCCAACGTGAAGATCGACATCTTCCTGCAGTCGATTGAAAAGCTGATGCCCGGGAACACCTTCCTGGACAACATCGCCGTTCTCTTTGCCTCGCTGGCCTATGGCCTGTTCGGCTTTACCACCCTGCTGGGCGGCATCGTATTCTGCGAGATCTCCGCCACCAAGATTACGGGTAATCCCAAAATCCGCTACGTTGTGCGCTTCCTGGGCGCGTTCGTATTCTGCCCCATCGGGTGCATTACCGTGATCTCCGGCCTCCAGTTGGACAATCTGTGGGGTATCTCGGACCTAAACAACGTAGTGTTCGTCTTTATCAACGTCATCACGATTTTCGTAGGCGCAAAGTATGCGTTTGCGGCGCTTAAAGACTATGTCCAGACGGAGGGCGCGCCATTTACTGAGGATCGTATCGGCCTGAGCGGCACGGTCTGGACAAAAGATAGGAAATAGGAGCTCGGCAAAATGAGGCCTTAGATTCTTCCTGATATCCCCAATGCAGGAGGCGCACACCTTTGCTGGTGCGCCTCCTGTGCTATTTTATTTGTGGTCCGGCTGAATCTGAACTGATACATGTATTCCAAGATGCCATTGTGAATGAGGAGAAAATATTTCCTGCCAGTGATCACCGTCCGCAATGAACACAACCACCAGCGAAGCTGGTGGTTGTCACTATGCGGGCATAGCCCTTTGTTCCTCGCGGACGCGTGCAACGCGTGATACGGTCTGCCAGCTGCGTGAGGACTGCTACTTGCCGCCCGTAAACGGGCCGCTAGATGGGATCCTCAGTTGCTCTCCCATCTTGTCCTCTTTTAGCTGGTTCCTCACATACTCCGCAATTCGGCTCTCGTTCTTCCCTACCGTATCCACATAGTACCCTCTGCACCAAAATTCTCGGTTCCGGTACTTGTATTTCAACTCGCCGAATTGCTCATACAGCATCGTACTGCTTTTCCCTTTCAGATACCCCATAAAGTGCGACACCGAGATCTTCGGCGGTATCTCCACAAACAGATGGATATGGTTGGGGCACGCTTCCGCTTCTATGATCCTTACCCCTTTCCACTCGCACAACTGCCGCAGTATCTTCCCTATTGCCGCTTTCTTTTCTTTGTAAAATACTTTCCTACGGTACTTTGGCGCAAACACGATATGATATTTGCAATTCCATCGCGTATGAGATAAACTATTGATATCATTCAGTCCCATCTGAATGCCCTCCCTTTGCTATTCCTTGTGCAGTTGGCAGACCGCACTTTCATTATAGCAAAGGGAGTTTTTTATCTCGTTTATCGCCATAGGCTTTTTTGAACCACTCGCCTAGCGAGTGGTTTTGGGCTACAAAAAACGAGGGGACGGCGCAGCCGTCCCCTCACCGGGATGATAGACCTTATATCAGCCGGCCCTCCAGCGCGTCCAGTTCCTGGGAGAGCTGTTTCGGCAGCTTATCGCCGAACTTCTGGTAGAACTCCCGGATGCCCTTGACCTCGTCCTGCCACAGGGCCTTGTCCACGCCCAGCAGGCCCTTCAGGGTGTCCAGCTCCACGCCGGAGTCCTCCAGATCGATGTCCTCGGGCCTGGGCTCGTAGCCAATGGCGGTCTCCGCCGCGTCGGCCTCACCGAAGCAGCGCTTCAGGATCCACTCCAGCACCCGCAGGTTGTCGCCGAAGCCGGGCCAGATGAAGTTCCCCTCGTCGTCGGTGCGGAACCAGTTGACGTTGAAGATCCTGGGGGCCTTGTCCCCCAGCTTCTCACCCATGTCCAGCCAGTGCTGCCAGTAGTCGGCCATGTGATAGCCGCAGAAGGGGAGCATGGCCATGGGATCCCGGCGTACCACGCCCACCGCACCGGTGGCGGCGGCGGTGGTCTCCGAGGCCATGATGGAGCCCACAAACACGCCGTGGGCCCAGTCCCGGGACTGATAGACCAGGGGGGCGGTCTTGGCCCGGCGGCCGCCGAACACGATGGCGGAGATGGGCACGCCCTGGGGGCTCTCAAACTCGGGGGAGATGCAGGGGCAGTTCTTGGCCGGGGCGGTGAAGCGGGAGTTGGGGTGGGCGCCCTTCTCGGTGGCCGTCTTGCCGTTCCAGGGGCGGCCCTTCCAGTCCACCGCGTGCTCCGGCGGGTTCTTGTCCAGGCCCTCCCACCACACGGTGTTGTCGTCCAGATTATGTACCACGTTGGTGAAGATGGTGCCCTGCCGGGTGGTGGCCAGGGCGTTGGGGTTGGACTTGGCGTTGGTGCCGGGGGCCACGCCGAAGAAGCCGTACTCCGGGTTCATGGCCCACAGGCGGCCGTCGGGGCCGATGCGCAGCCAGGCGATGTCGTCGCCCACGCACCAGACCTTCCAGCCGGCCTTGCGGTAGTGCTCCGGGGGGATGAGCATGGCCAGGTTGGTCTTGCCGCAGGCGGAGGGGAAGGCGGCGGCCAGGTAGCGCACCTCGCCCTGGGGGTTCTCCACCCCCAGGATCAGCATATGCTCGGCCATCCAGCCCTGCTGCCGGCCCAGGTAGGAGGCGATGCGCAGGGCGAAGCACTTCTTGCCCAGCAGCACGTTGCCGCCGTAGCCGGAGTTGACGCTCATGATGGTGTTGTCCTCGGGGAAGTGGACGATGTAGCGGTTGGCCGGGTCGATGTCCGCCTTGGCGTGGAGGCCCTTGACAAAGTCGTCGCCGATCACGTCGGCCACGGCCTGGCCCACCCTCGTCATGATGGCCATGTTGAGCACCACGTAGATGGAATCGGTCAGCTCAATGCCGTACTTGGCGAAGGGGGAGCCCACCACGCCCATGGAGTAGGGGATGACGTACATGGTGCGGCCCTTCATGGCGCCGGTGTACAGCTTTTTCAGCTTGGCGTACATCTCCTGGGGATCCATCCAGTTGTTGGTGGGGCCGGCGTCCTCCTGCTTTCTGCAGCAGATGAAGGTGCGGTCTTCCACCCGGGCCACGTCGTTCTCCGCCGTGCGGTGGAGGTAGCAGCCGGGCAGCTTCTCCTCGTTGAGCTTCTCCATCTCCCCGGTGGCGCAGGCCTGCGCCCGCAGCTCCTCCAGCTGTGCCTCGGAGCCGTCAATCCAAACGATCTGGTCGGGCTGGGTCATGGCCGCCATATGGTCGATCCACTCCAGCACGGCCTTGTTCTTTGTCAGTGCCAAAACGATCCCCTCCTGATATGGAAAATAATGAAAAAGGCGGCAGTTACGGGACAAACACAGTAACAGCCGCCTTTTTGCTTACAGTACGTTCCGAATGACATCCAGGATGGTCCCATCCCGGTATTCCACCAGGCCCACCACCTTGTCCCCGTATTGAGGGGGTTCCGGTTTCCCGGTCAGCTTGTAGGCCATGTCCCGCAGCTCCTCGATCTCGTAAACCGGCAGGCCCCGCTCGATCAGTCTGGCCTTCAGTATGGGATTCTGGGGATTGACGGCGATCCCCCGTTCCGTCACCACCACGTCCACGCACTCGCCCGGGGTGGAGATGGTCACTACCCGATCCACCACGATGGGCACCCGCTTGCGGATCAGGGGGGCCACCACCACGGCCAGGTTGGCCCCCGCCGCCGTGTCTGGGTGTCCGCCCAGCGCCCCCATGATCACGCCGTCCGACGCGGTGAGGACATTCACATTGAAGTTGATGTCCACCTCCGTGGCCGAGAGGATCATCACGTCCAGCTCGTTGGCCACATTTCCCTTGGCCTGGGGGTCGGCGTACATCTCCGCATCCATCTCGATGTGCCTGGGGTTGTCCCGGATAGAGGCCACGGCGTCCGCGTCGAAGGTCTGTACATCCAGAAGGGCCTCAAAGTAGCCCTCCTGCAGCATCTCCGTCATGGTGGAGGTGATGCCGCCGGAGGCGAAGGAGCCCTTGATGTTGTTTTCCTTCATATACTCCTTCAGATACCGGGCCACCGCCAGGGAGATCCCGCCGCTGCCCGCCTGGTAGGAAAAGCCGTTTTTTACCAGGCCTGTGGCGATGATCACCTGGCTGGCGTAATCGGCGATGGCCAGCTCCACCGGGTTCCTGGTCTTGCGGGTAGCCCCCTGGCTGATGAGCTGGGGGTCGCCGATCCGCTCCACCTGCACCACGCAGTCCACCGCCGTCTGGGGGATGCTGATGGGATTGGCAGGATAGGGCACCAGATGATCGGTGATGGCCACCACCTTTTTGGCGAACCGGGCGTCCACCTTTGCATAGCCCATGGAGCCGAAGGCCGATGGACCCAGGCAGCCGTTCATATTGCCCATATTATCGCAGCAGGATGCCCCAATAAACGCCACGTCAATCCTCCGCTCCCCCCGTTCGATGGAGCGGGCCCGGCCGCCGTGGGTCTTGAACACCACGGGCTTGGGCAGGATGCACTCCCTGGAGATGGCCTCCGCCAGCTCTCCCCGCATGCCGCTGGTCTCGATGCCGGTGATGACGCCCGAGCGGATATAGTCGATCAGACAGGTGTGGTTCTTGCTCAGGGAGGAGGAACACAGAGTCAGGTCCCGGATGCCCATGGCCGCGATCTCCGCCATGACCTGAGGGAGCACCAGGTCGCCGTTGCGCAGGTGGTGGTGAAAGGAGATGGTCATCCCATCCTTCAGCCCCACCTGTTCAATGGCGGCCCGCAGACTGGGCACCAGCTTGCCGGCAGAGGGCGCCTGGCCGGTGATGTACTTGCTACGCCGCTTGCCCGGCTCCAGATAGGGGCGGAGCTTGCCGATCCCCTCCACCTCGGTGGGGATGCGGCGCTTGATGCGGTTGGGTACAAATTCCATGTCTGTTACACCCCCTCGCCGATCTGGAGCAGGACCCGGCGCGCCTTTGCGATCACCGGGGCGTCCACCATCTTGCCGTCCACGGTGAACACGCCCGTGCCGGCCTGCTCCGCCGCCCGCATGGCCTCCATCACCTGCCGGGCGTGGGCGACCTCTTCCTCATCCGGGGTGTAAAGCCTGTGGACAACGGGGATCTGGCTGGGGTGGATGCACGACTTGCCGCTGAAGCCCAGCGCCCTGGCATTGCGGACCTCCACCTCAAACCCCTCCTGGTCGTCCAGCGCGCTCCACACGGTGTCGATGGCGCTGATGCCAGCCTCCGCCGCCACCACCGGGAGATAGGTTCGGGCGAACTGCAGCTCCTGGGCCGATTTGCTGCGGCTGGTTCCCATAGAGCGTGTGTAATCCTCTGCACCAAAGGAGAGAGAGATGACCCGGGAACTGGCAGCCACAATCTCCCGGGCGTTCAGCACCCCCCGTGCTGTTTCAATGGAGCACTGAACCTTGACGCTGTGGCTAGGGATTTGGCACTCCGCCTCTACTGCATCCAGCAGCCCGTCCAGCTCTTGGACGTCTGCCGCTGTCTCACACATGGCGAGGCGCAGATACCGGATGCCCGCCGGGACTACCGCCCGCACATCCTCCTCTCCAAAAGGCGTGTGGAGGGAATTGATGCGGACGAATACCCGGCAGGTACCGAAGTCCAGCTGTGCCATAGCCTCGCAGAGCAGATCCCGAGCGCTGTCTTTCTCAGCATACGCCACCGCGTCCTCCAGATCGAAGAGGATTGCATCGGGGTGGAACACCGGCGCATTCAAAAACATCTTCGGCTGGCTGGCTGGACAGAACAGCATGGTACGCATCCTATCCATGTTCAGACCTCCTTGCACGACGCACAGCCGTTTTCAGCCTAGCCCGGATGGCAAAGTCCAAGCACCCATAGTCCTGGATCTCCACCAAGGCGTTCTCCACGCCCAGCTCCTCCAGGCAGCTCTCTGCGCAGCTGCGGATCGTGCTGCCAAACATGGCCTCCTGCCTGCTCTGCAGGCGGATTTCCACGCCGCCGGCGTCCAGCAAGGTGACGGTCACGGAGCAGTCCTGCGGCTTTTCAAAGCCGGCATGTCCCGTCATATGTATCGACCTCCTGTGCAGCGGGGCGGAGTCGGATCTGCGCTCCGCCCCTGAGATGGGGATAAGAGCACCGGGGGAGCCGGACAGGCACCCCCGGCGTGTTCCTGTGGTTCAAACCTCGTATGGGACATAGGTTCCCTCGCAGGGGCAGCCCTTGCAGATGTAGGCCTTCCCCGCGTTCAGATGGTAGATCGAGGAAGAGATGGTCTTCCAGACCTTGTCCTCGTCATAGCTGCCGTGGGGCACGTGGCTGCACACGGCCTCGATGCAGGAGGCCTCCGGATAGGTGTCCGGCGCGCCCGGGAAGGTCTCGTGGTTCCTCAGGGCGGCCTGGATAGCCGGAAGGTCGATCTGGCCTTCCATTTTCTCCAAGACCCGCCGCAAGACCTGATCCCGGAACTTGGTTCCCTGGTTGGTGCAGTAGGGCGCGCCGGCCACCATGTGGTTGGCGTGGGTCACCAGCCCCCTGGAGGGGGCGACCTCAAATACGCCGCCCGGTGTGGCCTCCAGGTCGACGGCCTTTCCGTCGGAGGAGGCCAGCATGAAATTACAGGACACGCCCCGCCTGCTGCTGCGGACGATGCTGCACAGCTGGGAGAAGGAGCGGCTGTTGAGGGCCTTGCGCCGGACGAAGGTGACCGGGGCCCCCACGTCTCCGGTGTCGAACACGGAGGTCAGGTTGTTGGCGCACAGGCCCGCGCCCCAGCTGTTCATCCCGTTGCGTACCAGCTGGCCGGCCTCCGTCACGCCCACGATGTGGGTTCCCTTTTCGTCGTCGATGGACACCACCACGGCGTGATGCTCCACCCAGGGGCGGTAGTCCCAGTTCTGGATCAGGAAGGTGGAGCATCTGTCCGCGGACACCACGGGCAGGATCGCCCCGGTGGTACACTCGTGGGGGCGGTATTTCAGGATCTCATACCTGCAGTTCAGAACCAGGATGTCCTCCAGAGGTACGGAGCTGCCCTCTGCGATTCCCCGGGCCTCCTCCAGCTCCTCCGGGAACTCCCGCTCCAGAAGGTCCAGATAGAGGCGGCTCTTTTCCGTAATATCCTTCCAGGTCAGATCCAGCGTCTTGGAAAAATGGCGCTGGTAACCTTCGATCCCGAGATGGATGAGGGCCTCCGCCTGCTGTCCGTACTGCAGGCCCCGGATGAACGGGTCGGAGGACTTGATCGTGATAAGCTGAAAGGTATCCATTTCCATCCTCACATCACAGCGATTTTACGTAGCCCGCGATCTCTTCCCCCGTGGCCAGCCAGATGTTTTTCCGGGTGATCTGCTCCAGCACGGTGTTCAGCATGAACATCCTGCCGGGGGAGCCGATGGTCTGCGGGGTGACGGAGAGCACGTAGCAATAGCCCATATCGTAGTCGGCATCCAGCTCCCGCAGCCAGTTGTCAAGGACGTCGTCATAGATGGCGATGCGGGCGTTCCCGGCGGGGAAGCTGTCTCCCCAGGCCAGATAGGGGAAGTCGATGAGCTCCCAGCGGGTGGGGATCTCGATCATGTCGTCGGCCAGCTGGGCGTGGTGTACCCGGTAGGGAATATCGTGGTCAAAGAAGGAGTTGTCATACAGGAAGCCTGCCTCATGGATGATCTGCAGGGTCTCCTCCGTGCAGCCACCCTCGGGGAGGCGGAAGCCCACCGGCTTTTTCCCGGCAACATTGGTCACCGACTGGCAACCTTGCCGGATCACGGCGCGCTGCTCCTCCGGGCTGAGGGTGGCGAAATCCTCGTGGTGGTGGCCGTGTAGGGCAATCTCATGCCCGGCCTGGACGATCTTCTTTACCGTATCCGGGTAGGCCTCCGCAAATATGCCGGGCGTGAAGAAGGTGGCCTTTGCGTGGAACCGGTTCAGCGCGTCCAGGATCCTGTCCACGCCCCTGAGGGGGCCGTATTCTCCCATGGAGCGGTGCTTGGGTGTATCATACCGCTGGGCGTCCATGCTCAGCCAGATGAATTCTGCGTCCAGCATGACGCAGATCATTGCGGCGGACTGGCAGCCGCGGGGCCAAACGATCTCTTTTTTCATATCTCCACTCCTCAATACCGGCTCCGCCACCAGTCCGCGATCTCCGCGCCGGTGGCGAACCAGACGTCGCCCTTGCTCAGCATCTCGTCCAGCAGCTCCTCCAGCATCTGGATCCGCCCGGGTATGCCGATGATCTGGGGGTGTAGCATGAAGGTCATGCAGCAGCCCTCGCTGTAATAGCCCTCAAATTCATGCCGCCAGTTGGAGAGGACCCCCCGGTAGCTGGAGATCCGGTCCTGGCCCTTGGGCTGCGGTGGGGCAAAGCTGTAGACGAAGGCTGGATAGTCATCCAGCTCCCATCTGGCCGGGATCTCGATGAAATCCGACTCCTTCCCCTGGAAGCGCGTCCTGTAGGGGCGGTCATCCCCCCGCATGGAGCTGGAATAGCGAAACCCCAGTTGCTCGTGCCAGATCTGGGGCGCGTCCATCTGGAAATCGCTGGACGTGGCCACGTAGCCCACGGCCCGCTTGCCGATGATCTTCTCAAATGTGTCCTGGGCCCGGTGGATCACATCGATCCACTCCTGAGTGGAGCGGTCGGTGTACATATGCTCCTCGTGGTCGAAGCCGTGGAAGCCGATCTCGTGCCCGTGGGCGTCGATCCGCCGCACCAGGTCGGGATAGCGCTCCGCGATCTGGCCGGGGACAAAGTAGGAGCACGGGATGCCCTTGCGCTCCGCCAGGTCCAGGAGCCGGTTCACCGCCCGGGTGGGACCGTACCGGCCGTAGGACACCCGACGGGGAGAGGGATGGGCGGGATCGCGGTTGTAGAGCGATTCGCCGTCCACGTGGATGGTGAGCAATACCGCGCATTTTGCACCATTGGGCCAGACGATACGTGCGTCTTTCAAGTGGAACCCCCCTTTTGACCATTATTGGCACGGTGACCAGGGCTTCGCCCGGAGCGCACCGTGCTTGTGTGTGGATACTCGTCTTGTGGTAAGTCTATTGCCTAGGTGTAGCAGGAAACGGCCGCGTCTCTGATGCTTCAAGTGTACTACTTTTGCGTGAGCCCGTCTAATGCCAATACTTTGATACGAGATATGATAAAACAATCATAACCAGATAAGCGGTTTCTGCCTGGATTGTGGGCCAGTTATTGGCAGTAAACTATGCGCGATGCAGAAAACATTGGGACGCAGCAGGTTTCCATATCGATTTTAGTCCCGACCGCCAAAAATCAGAGCTCGTGCGTTTTTGATCCGCTCCATCCTGTGCGGACAGCACAAAAGGGCCCCTGTCGCGGCCGTGTCGCCCCTGTGTGCCGATTTCAGGGCTGAGTGGGAATGTACCCCTGAAACGGGGATTTCTACAGCGTTGAGCCGTGTGTGGGGCGTGGGCTGTCTAGGGCAGTCATGACGCGGCGATCCTGGCCATCCAGAACATTCAATTCCAAAAGAAGAACGCCTCCGGGGAGCCCCGTTTCGGGCCCTTATGGGGCGTTCGATTTTAGTACTAGGATAAAGGGAGGTGGTCGCAAGCGCCCACCTCCCGGCCACAAAGCCCCGCGGTGCGGGGCTTTTCCGGCTTTCGCGGAAGGTGCACCTTTTCGCCACAGTCGGTGGTTTTAGGTGGTCGTCAATTTGAGAAGTCCAGTGTTCCCAAGCGGTTCCGGCCTTTTTAACCGATGCTGCGGGGGCGTTTGGGCTGGGAACATCCTCCCCCGGCCAAGGTACGCAAATACTGCGCCGCATAAAACAAAGATAGGGTCTTTCGCGCTGGATGGAAAATGATACGCTGTAAGAAAGAAAAGGCAAATGATAATGTTCTGTTAACTCTGCACCGTTGGCCTGGCTATTTCTCCCCTTTTGCGGTATGTTGTGTTGCTGCAAAGGAGGCGAACAGTATGGCAAAACGAAGGGCCAACGGGGAAGGAAATCTTCGCAAGCGGAAAGACGGCCGATGGGAAGGACGATATACCGCCGGTCGTGACCCGGAGACGGGCAAGGCCATCTACAAGAACGTCCTGGGCAAGACCCAGGCGGAGGCAAAAGCAAAGCTGAAAGCCGCCATTGAGGAAGCGAAGGGGCTGGATGCGGCCAAGGTTGGCCGGTACACCGTGGGCCAGTGGATGGAGGTATGGTTTGAACACTACGCTAAGGTGAAGGTGCGGCCCTCCTCCCACCAGACCTACCGGGGTTACATTGACAACCACATCAAGCCCAATATCGGCAAAATCCCGCTGGAAAAGCTCACTTCTCTGGAATTGCAGAAGTTCTACAAGAAGCTGTTGGAGAAGGGCAGGGTGGATCGACTGGAATCCAAGCACCAGTCCAAAGGGCTCAGCGCCAAGACGGTGCGGAACATCCATCAAATCATTTCCTCTGCCATGAAACTGGCTCAGGAGCAGAAACTGATCTCTACCAACCCGGCGGATGGCTGCGCCCTGCCAAGGTTGGAGCACCGTGAGATGCAGACACTACCGGTGGAGCAACTCCAGTCCTTTCTGAGAGAGGCAAGGGACAGTGGTGTGTTTGAACTCTATTACCTGGAGCTGGCCACCGGGCTCCGCCGGGGTGAACTTCTCGGTCTGAAGTGGGAGGACATTGATTTGGAGCGGGGCGACCTCCGGGTTCGGCGGCAGATTGCCCGAATCAACGGCGAGGTGGTGGAGGCGCCACTAAAAACGAAAAATGCCTACCGCACCTTGCCGCTTGCAGAGGATACGATAGGCGTTCTGGAAGCACAGAGGAAGAAAACGGGGAGCAGCCAGTGGGTATTCCCCAGCACCACGGGCGGGCCGATCTCCCCGGACAGCGTGCTGCACATGCTCCACCGGGTGTTGAAACGGGCGGGGCTGCCTCGAGTGAGGTTCCATGATCTGCGTCATACCTTTGCCACCCTGGCCCTGCAGAACGGGGTGGACGTGAAAACGGTATCCGGGATGCTGGGGCACTTCAGCGCAGGCTTCACCCTGGACACCTACGCCCACGTGACCACGGCCTCCCAGCGTCAGGCCGCCAAAACGATGGGCGGTATCCTCTCTGGTAGTCTCCAGCCCTGACCGCTCCGAGATCCCGTATGGGTCACGGTTTGGGTCAAATAAAAACGGCAAAAATAATTGGCCCGGAAAAGTGACGAAAACAAAAGGAAACCCGTCAGAATCCACGGATTCTGACGGGTTTATGGTTGCGGGGGAAGGATTTGAACCTTCGACCTCCGGGTTATGAGCCCGACGAGCTACCAGCTGCTCTACCCCGCGATGTTCACTTTTCCGCGGCTTCCGGTACTGCCCCGGAAGTGCTGGTAGCTACTCGGGTTATGAGCCCGACGAGCTACCAAGCTGCTCTACCCCGCGATATGGTGCCGGAGACCGGGGTCGAACCGGCACGGGATTCCTCCCACGGGATTTTAAGTCCCGGGCGTCTGCCAATTCCGCCACTCCGGCGTGGAGGGCTCCAGTCTCTTGCTTTTGAGTGCTCAATTAGAATACCACAGTCAAAGCCTCTTGTCAACCCCTATTTTTAAAAAGCCGCCCGACAGGAATCGTATACATCTTTCCCTCCCTCCGGCATATACTGATATGTACACGACTTACGAAGGAGGTATCCCCATGCAACACACGCAGCAGGACGAAACCATTCTGCGCACCGAGCCAAAGGAAGACATAGATGACCTGATTTTCCGCGCCGATCCCGGCTGGATGGTCAGTGAGCGATAAAACCGCCCGCCCTCGGGCGGTTTTTTCCTGCCACTCTCTTTACAATTTCCACTCTTTTGGATATAATATGAGGGCTATTTTATGGAAATGAGTGTGGTTTTACATGCTTCAGTTTGATGAATACAAGGTAAAGCTCAACAATCTGCGCCCAGAGCTGGACGAGCTGGACCAGGCCTTGGGCCTGGAGACGGCCATCCGGGAGGTGGAGATGCTGGAGTCGGAGAGCGCTTCCGACGGCTTTTGGGACAACCTGGAGAAGGCCCAAAAGGTGCAGCAGCGGGTCAAGCAGCTACGGGACAAGATTGAGGGCCAGCAAAGGCGCAAGACCCAGTGGGACGACCTGATGACCCTGTGCGAGTTGGGCAACGAGGCCGAGGACGAGACTCTGGTTCCCGAAGTGGAGGAGGGCTTCGCCAAGCTGGAGGCCGAGATAGAGGAGGCCAAGCTGTCCACTCTGCTCACCGGCGAGTATGACGGCTCCAATGCCATCCTCACCTTTCACGCCGGCGCGGGCGGCACCGAGGCCCAGGACTGGGCGCAGATGCTCTTCCGCATGTACACCCGCTGGGCGGAGCGCCACGGCTACGTGTGCAAGACGCTGGACTACCTGGACGGCGACGAGGCCGGCCTCAAGAGCGCCACCATTTCCATCGAGGGTGAGAATGCCTACGGCCACCTCAAGAGTGAGCACGGCGTGCACCGGCTGGTCCGGGTCTCCCCCTTTGACGCCAACGCCCGGCGTCAGACCTCCTTCGCCGCGCTGGAGGTCATGCCGGAGATTCCCGACGATGTAGAGGTGGACATCCGCCCGGAGGATGTCGAGATGCAGGTGTTCCGCTCCTCCGGTGCCGGCGGCCAGCACATCAACAAGACCTCTTCCGCTGTCCGCCTGATCCACAAGCCCACCGGCATTGTGGTTTCCTGTCAGACCGAGCGCAGCCAGTTTCAGAACCGGGACACCTGTATGCGGATGCTGCGCTCCAAGCTGGTGGAGCTTCAGATGCAGGCCCACGCGGAGAAGATCTCCGACATCAAGGGTGTACAGCTCAAGATCGAGTGGGGCAGCCAGATCCGTTCTTACGTGTTTATGCCCTACCAGTTGGTAAAGGACAACCGTACCGGCTATGAGACCAGCAACATCAACGCCGTGATGGACGGCGAGCTGGACGGCTTCATCAACGCCTATCTGAAGGCGGAGGCCACCGGCAACTGGGCTGAAAAATAAATTATTTCCTACACGAATCTTTTGAGCAGCGGGCTCATAAGATTCGTGTGCTTTTTGCACACTTTTTTTCTCCGCCACCTTGTATTTTTGTTTCCAGTTTGTTACCATTAGGATGCCCCAAAAAACGCCTTTCATAGGGAAAGGCAATGAGGAAAGGTGGAATGTTTTCTATGAGAAAACCCGCAAGCAAATTCCTGTCCCTGTTCCTCGTGCTGGCTATGGTGTGCTCCCTGTTCGGGGCCGCCTTTGCCGCAGAGGAAGAAACCGCAACCCCCTATGTCATTCCCGATGTCGATGGTAAGGTTGTTATTCTCCATACCAACGACACCCACGGCGCGGATCTGGACGAGGAGGGCACTTCCTTCGGCATGGCCGGTGTGGCCCAGCTGAAGAAGGACTTCGAGGCCGCTGGCGCCGATGTGCTGCTGGTCTCTGCCGGCGACTCCATCATGGGCAAGCCCCTGGTGAGCGCCGACCAGGGCAAGAGCGCCATCGAGTTCATGAACGCCGCCGGTTATGATGCCATGACCGTGGGCAACCATGAGCTGGACTTCGGCATCGACAACCTCAAGGCCCTGGCCAAGGATGCCGACTTCCCCATCCTGTGCGCCGACATGACCACTGAGGCCGACGGCAAGACTGTCTTCGACTCCAACAAGATCTTTGAGATCGGCGGCGTGAAGGTGGGCGTGTTCGGCCTGGCCACCCCCGAGACCCTGACCAAGGCCGACGCCTCCAAGATGCCCGGCATCACCTTCCCCCAGACCGACAAGCTGTACGCCGTCGCCCAGGCTCAGGTCGATGAGCTGAACAAGGCCGGCGCCGATCTGATTGTCTGCCTGGGCCACCTGGGCATCGATGACGAGAGCATCGGCAACCGCTCCATCGACGTGTGTGAGCACGTGAACGGCATTGACCTGTTCATCGACGGCCACAGCCACTCCACCACTGCCGATATCATTGCCAAGGTGGGCGACACCAACGTGGTCAACGGCGCCAAGATCGTCTCCACCGGCACCGCTCTGGCCAACGTGGGCGTGGTGATCTACGATCAGGAGACCGGCACCCTGACCGACGAGCTGGTTCCCGCCGCCTCCTACACCAAGACCGACGCCGATGTGGCCAAGCTGGTGGACGACCGCAACACCGCCGTTGATAAGGTCTACGGCGAGAAGATCGCCACCACCGAGGTGGATCTGAACGGCTCCCGCTCCGGCGGTGCGGCCACCGATCCTGTTACCAAGGCCGAGATGACCTTCCCCGAGGGCGAGGGCGTCCGCACCACTGAGACCAACCTGGGCGACTTTGCCGCCGACGCCATCCTGTGGCAGGCCCGCCAGACTCTGGGCGAGGAGAACGTGGACGCCGCGCTGACCAACGGCGGCGGCATCCGCGAGGCTCTGGCCAAGGGCGACATTTCCAAGAAGAGCCTGCTGGCCGTCTTCCCCTTCGGCAACACCGTGGCCACCATCGACGTGACCGGCGCCCAGCTTCTGGAGGCCCTGGAGGCCGCTACCTGCACCACCCCCGAGGCCATCGGCGCCTTCCCCCAGGTGTCCGGCATTGAGTTCACCCTCAACACCGGCGTTCCCTATGTGAACGGCACTCAATACGCCAACTCTACCTACTACGCTCCTGCCAATCCCGGCAGCCGCGTCACCATCTCCACGGTGAACGGCGAGGCCTTTGATCCCGCCGCCACCTACACCATCGCCACCAACGACTTCACCGCCAAGGGCGGCGACACCTACGGCGTGTTCAAGACCGCCGGCGGCTGGAAGGATGTGGGCGTGTCCCTGGAGGACGCCCTGATCAACTACACCACTGAGGAGCTGGACGGCACCATCACCGCCGAGCAGTACGGCGAGCCCGCCGGCCGCATCACCATTGTGGACGAGCCCGCCAACTATCCCGCCGATCTGGAGACCGGCTCCTGGTACTACAACGCCGCCGTGTATGCCTTGGACAATGGCATCATGAACGGCACCAACAAGGGCTTTGAGCCCACCGGCACCGTCACCCGCGCCACCGTGTACCAGACCCTCTATAACATGGAGGGTAAGCCCGCGGTTGAAAAGACCACTGTGACCGGCACCGAGGGCGAGTGGTACGCCAACGCCATTAACTGGGCCGCCTCCGCCGGCCTGTTTGAGGGCACTGAGTACGGCACCGACACCGTAATCACCCGTTCCGGTATCGCCACTATTATCGCCGATTACGCCTCCTACAAGGGTATTACCGTGGACACCTCCGGCATGGCTATGAAGGAGGCTCCCGACTACGACTCCATCCCCGCCGCCGATCTGGAGGGCATGACCTTCTGCTATTATGGCAAGGTGATGACCGGTGACCAGAAGGGCAATCTGAACCCCAACGGCCAGCTCACCCGCGCTGAGTTTGCCCAGGTGCTCAAGAACTTCAGCGTCCTCAAGCCCACCTATGTGGAGACCGTGGTTTCCATCCCTGTAGCCGCCCAGGACGGGATCCCTGCCCATGAGATTCCCGCCACCCTGACCCTGCCCGTCTCCGCCTCCAAGGACGCGAAGGTCCCCGGCGTGGTGATGCTCCACGGCACCGGCTCCAACCGGGACGAAGCCGGCATGGGTTACGCCCTGGCCGCCCCCCGTATGGCCGCCGACGGCATCGCCACCCTGCGCATCGACTTCATGGGAAACGGCGACTCCACCGCCAGCTACCGGGATTACAACTACACCTCCGCCGTCATTGACGCCAAGGCCGCCGCGGACTACCTGGCCGGCCTGGAGACTGTGGACGGCGGGAACCTGGGCGTCATGGGCTGGAGCCAGGGCGGAACCGACGCCCTGCTGGCCGCAGAGGCCCACCCCGACACCTTCCAGGCTGTTGTCACCTGGTCCGGCGCCCTGGAGCTGAACGGCGCCTCCCTGTTTGCGGGTACCAGCTTTGAGGATGCCTATGCCCAGGCCAAAAAAGAGGGCTTTTATACGATGACCTTTGACTGGCGGGAGCCCTTGGAGCTGGGTGAGCGCTGGTTCCAGGAGGTGGCCGAAACCAACATTCTGAAGGTAACTGCTGACATCAAGGCCCCCATTCTGGCCATCAACGGCAAGGACGATACTACCGTCACCCCCGATAACGCCGAGAAGATTGTGAAGGCCGCCGCTAACGCCGACAGCCAGTTGCTGCTGGTGGATAACTGCGACCACACCTACAACGTGTTCTCTGGCGATTTCACTGCCCTCTATCAGACGGTGGACGCCACCGCCGCTTTCTTCCAGGCGCAGTTGATCCCCGCTGCCGCCCAGGCCGCGGCCTGATTGATCTCCCCCTACACACCAGGCACCCCCGGAGTCCAACGGCTCCGGGGGTGCCTTCGTATTTCTTGCTTTTCCGTATGCCGGAAGCAGCAGCTCTTTTTAGCCCCGTCGACAGGCCACAGCCCTGCAAAAAGGCCCGGAACCAAATCGGTTCCGGGCCTTTTTTCTCTCTGGCTCAGTACATGCCGCCCTTTGAAACCCACAGAATAGGAGCGCTCTATAAAAATCTTTGGAACTCTACTTTTCCTTGTATTTCAAGGATTCCAGCGATTTTCAAAAAAATCATCCCCCACGCAAATCCACGTAATTCTGCGTAGATTGATGGGCAAATGGTGTAAGTTTGGTGTAAGCTCGGTGTAAGCCGGCCAAGGCCCGACCATCTTCTTAAACCCTTGATTTTCAGAGGTTTACGACGGCACGGGCAAAGGCTTCTTTCACCATTTCAAAATCTGTATGTGTGTAAACATCCAGGGTTACACTGGCATTGGAATGGCCCATTAGGTATTGAAGGCTTTTTACATCAATACCGGCTCTCTGCATATTGGTGCAAAAAGTGTGACGCAGCACATGAGGAGTAACTTTGGGCATTCTGGTTGTGAACGCCTTTCTATATCGTTTCGCAAAATTCCTCATATAGTTTTCCAAGTGCATAGCGACCTTTGGCCTACCCAGTTTGTCGAGGAAGAGGAAGCCGCTGTAACCATCAACCATCATTTCAACTTTGGGAACAGGACGCTCTTTCACGACGCGCCTTAGTGATAGATACGCGGTGTCCGTCAAAGGAATGGTTCGGATACCGCTCTTGGTCTTTGGCGGTGTAATGAAATATGGTTGATCCGCGGTTCGGCACAACTGATGCCGGATAAAGATACAACGCCGCTCGAAGCTGACATCCGATTTTGTCAGTCCATACAATTCACTCACGCGGAGGCCGGTTTCCAGGAGAATCACAATATCATCATAGTAATTCCCTGCATTGTCGTCCCGTATTGCCTGCAAATACTGGATCTGTTGTTCTTTGCTCAGCGCGTCTCGCACATAGGCGTCATCGGGAAGTATATCCGCCATTTTGAATTTGAATGGATTTTTCCGAATGATGTCATCGTCTACGGCCATCTCGAATGCTGGGCGGACTACGCTCTGAACCACACCAATGGTATTTCTTTTTAAGCCTTGGTCGTGCAATGCAACAAACCAGCTTTTTGCGTCAGACAGTTTTACGGAATTTACCTTCTTCTGGCCAAATGGCTCTGTATGTACCCGGTTGATTGCGGACTTATAGGCCCTCATCGAATTCGGCTTCAGACTTCGTTTCAAATTCACATACCGATCAACCAACTGCGCGACTGTGATCTCACCGGCAGAATAGTCAATCCCATCGCCCAGATCGTTCCTGATTATCTCTTCCTGCTTCCGCAACTCTTCCAACGTTTTTGCGTAGATATATTGCCGTTTTTTGTGAATGTCAGTGTAACGATACATATAGGAGCCGTTTTTCCGTTGGCTTTCACCATCTTTTAGAACCCGGCCTTTGCTATCTCGGCGCTTTTCTGACAAAACCAACGCTCCTTTCTTGAAAAGCGCTTAATAAGCACTTCTATTATAGCACAAGCAATTAAAAAGATGAACAACAACATGTATATTTCTACATAATCCTACACATTATCTTATCAAAGTGCTTAAATTGAGAACTCTTCTTCGATATATCGGTCAAATAACCGACGCTTGATCAGGCGTTTGGTTCCGACCCATAAAACGAAACGGCAGTCCTTGCTGTTCGTAAGCTCTCTCAGCTTATTGATCCCAATTCCTGAGTAGGCAGCCGCTTCTTCAAGGGTCAAATTGCTCTTTTCCCAAATCGGAATTTCTTTCATACAGACTCCTTTCACATACACAGTTCAGCCCCCAAGCAGGCTGCTATTGTAAAAAAATGAGGGGCGGTACCGCATATGGATACCGCTCCCATCCAAACATAGAAAAATCATGGGTTACCCCACAGACCATTTCCTGCGCTCTCATTCCAGACCGCGTATTTGCAGGCTGCCGCTGTGCGACACTTCCTTGGCAGGTATGCAAGCAGCATACTATCTGCTAATCCTGTATAACTTCTGCAGGCCCCTATTCTCCCCTTTGCACAGGGTACTTTGTCAAGGTACAGGTTCGGAATGGGCCCTAACATACGGCCCCATCCATTCATACAATAAACAGGGATGGGCTAAACGAATTTTTACACCTCCTCCCAAAATCTACATATTGTTTTTTTGTATTGACAACCACTATATATTGTGCTATATTTCCTTTGTAATTGATTTCTGCGCGAAATCCTCACCCGTTGAGGCACGGGCTTTCGGGCCTGTGTGTGGAGCGAGAGCTCCACCTGCGCACGTTGTTAGGTTTGTACGCAAATGTCAGCAGAGTTATTGCGCCCTTCGGGCCTTTAACGGCTGACTTTTTTATTTATCGGGGACATCCCCATCTATTGCGAGAATGACGACTGCCCATTGAATATCGGGCGGTATGGCTTTTGCCTGAATCGTCGTTCTCGCTTTTTTGTTGCCCAAATGCCGGAAGGCTTTGAGGATATATCAAGAAAGGTGGAATTCAACATGAAGTTCAAGAAGAAGTGGCGACATGGAGGCCGTCCCAGACAGGGGGCGCGTTCCAGCTCCCAAAATGTACTGTTCTGCACAGGTAAAGCCAAAAAGTTTACCGTCGTAAAAAAGGGGGACAGACATGGTACTAAGCAGGGAATATGCTCCGCAGATCGTGGTCAAAACTGAAGGGCTGCCGCGTGAGGATTGGCTGGAATACCGTCGGCTCGGCATTGGAGGAAGTGATGCAGCTGCTGTACTTGGTATCTCACCGTTTCAGACTGGGCGGGATCTCTACTATGACAAGCTTAAAATCGTTTCCGCAAACGATGATGACAACTGGGTGGCTAAGAAAGCCGGCACGCTGCTGGAGCCTTTAGTTGCTGAAATTTTTTCCTATCGGACAGGACTGAAGGTCTATCGAAAGCCATTCATGTATCAGCATCCAAAGTACCCCTGGATGCTGGCCGATCTGGACTATTTGGTGGAACTTCCAAATGGGAAAATCGCCATCTTGGAGTGTAAAACCACCAACCCATTTGGCAAGGAAAACTGGTGGTACAACGGCTGCGAGATCGTACCTCTGAATTACGAAGTCCAGGGGCGTCACTATATGTCCGTGATGAACATAGACCGGGTCTACTACTGCTGTTACTACACAAATACCGCCGAAGAGGCGATTATCCGCCATACCGACCGTGATGCCGCCTATGAAGCGGAACTCATCTTCCTGGAGGAGGATTTCTGGACAAACCGCGTCCAGGCCCATGTTCCGCCGCCCTATATTGAAAAAGATGGGGAACTGATCCTTCAGAGCATCAAGCGCAGATTTGGCCCCGCTGATCTGGATGCACCACCAGTCATGCTGAACCCATCCAATGCCATTCCGGTGCTTTCCTACTATGATCTGCGGAAAAAGAAGGCTGCGCTTTCCGCAGAAGTAAAAAAACTTGAAAATGAAATGAGCCGGGCCAAGGCCTACATCATCGAGCAGATGGGAAGCAGCTGTCGGGCCAATTACACTGGTGCAGATGCGGACTATGCTGTGTCCTATCTCCCAAGCTACACAACCGGCATTCCGAAAGACAAGCTGGAACGGCTGAAGGAGGTACATCCGGATATTTACAATGAGTACGTGGTCCGTTCAGTGACAAGAAGATTTACTGTCAAAAAAATTGCCGCGCAAGCGGCATAACAGAAATGGAGGTGACTGCCTGTGGGCATTGTCGCAAGTCTTGATAAGGTCTTATTCTGCAATACTACTACCAAATACTCTGTTCTCCGCATGAAGACCGACGATACCAGCATACCGGAGGACGCACGAAGCCCCTACCGCTACCACGACCATTTGATCCGATTTACTGCTGTTGGGTATGAGATCCCGCAGACAGAAACAGTAAAACTGGAACTGATCGGTGAGTGGAAAAACGGAAAATACGGTCTTCAGTTCCAAGTGGAGCGATGGCATGAGGTCGTTCCTCCCACTATTGCCGGGATACGGAATTATCTTGCCTCCGGACTTCTGAAAGGAATCGGTGAAAAAACTGCGGATGCCATTGTCTGCCGGTTTGGTCTGGAATCTCTGAACATCCTGGAAAATCAGCCGAAACGGCTTCTGGAAATCCGGGGGATTACAGAGGAGCGCCTTATAGAAATACAGGACGCCTATACGCAGACCCGCCGGATGCGGGATCTGCTGACTTTACTGGCTCCATATAATGTCACGCCGACTTCTGCCCGGAAGATTTATGAGTACCTTGGGCCAACCTGCGCGGATCTCGTGCGGGAGAGTCCATATAATCTGTGTCAGGTACCCACATTTGGCTTCAAACGGGTGGATGCCATCGTGCAAAAGTCTGGTGGGGATCTGAGAGACCCAAAGCGAGTGCGCGGCGCACTGTTCTATGCTCTGGAAAATGCTCGCTCAAAAGGTGGACATCTGTATCTGGAGGGGAATACGCTCCTGAAGGAATCCTCACAGTTGTTGAATGAGCGGGTCCCTCTCCCCCAAATGCGCGTCCCGCGGGATCAGGTCGAGCAGGAACTGTCTGCCATGATCGTCGGTGACGAAGTGGTATCCAACCAGGGCAATATCTATCTGCCCCGCGTATTTCTCCAGGAAAGCGAAACTGCTCAGCGGATCGTAGATCTGCTTCTGAAAAAACCGGAACCGATAAGCATTTTACTTGCTTTGGAGGATGTTAAAGCCAAACTTGGCATCAGGCTATCCAAGAAACAGCTTGACGGCGTCGAAATGGCTTTCCATCACAATCTCTCGATCATCACCGGGGGCCCCGGAACAGGCAAAACCACCGTTTTGAAAACGGTGATCGAAGTATATCGGCACCTGTATCCAGGGAAAAAACTATCTCTGGCCGCCCCGACCGGAAAAGCCAGCCGCCGCATGGCTGAGACTACTGGTGTAACGGATGCCCAGACCCTGCACAGCCTTCTCGGCCTGTACGGGGATGATGATGAGCGGCGAGCCCGGCAGCAGGAGCCGCTGGATACCGATTTTCTCATCGTAGACGAAACATCCATGATGGATATGTGGCTTGCACACCAGCTGTTCAAACGACTGCGCCTGGGGACAAAAGTCCTTCTGGTCGGTGATGCCGACCAGCTGGAGAGCGTCGGTGCCGGAGATGTGTTCATACAGCTGATCAACTGCGGCATTGTCCCGGTAACTGTGTTGGACGAGATTTTCCGCCAGGCAAAGGACAGTAGGATTGCCTACAACGCCAAATTCATCAATGAGGAGAAAACAGCCCTTTACTATGGTGAAGATTTCACCTTTACCAAGGCGGAAAGTCAGGAGGAGGCTGCGGAGTGGGTTCGTAAGCTCTATCGGGAGCAGACGGATCTGAGTGGCATTGAGCAAGTGGAGATCCTGTGCCCCTTTCGCACGGAGGGAGCAGTGTCCGCGCTCAACCTGAATGAAACGATCCGCGAGGACATCAACCCGCCCTCTGAAGATGCGCCGGAAATCGCGTGCGGCGGGAAGCTGTTCCGTCTGCATGACCGTGTGATGCAGACAAAAAACAACTACCACATCAAGCTCCATGACGAGACAGGCGCTTCGGTTGGCGAGGGTGTCTTTAACGGGGACATCGGCACAGTCTGCTCGGTACAGCCGGACAAAATTGAGGTCAACTATGATGGCAGATTCGCGGAGTATTCCAAAGAGGCGCTGGATGAATTGGAACTTTCTTACGCGATCACGATCCACAAAAGCATGGGATCGGAATACGATATTGTTATCATCCCTTTGATGGCGGCTCACAGAATACTGCTGTCAAAAAACCTCATTTATACGGCAATTACCCGTGCCAAACGGCGTGTCCTGCTGATTGGTGAAAAAAAGGCGCTCTATATGGCAATCAAGAAAAACGGCAAGGGAAAGCGCAATACCAATCTGGGACAGCGTATCCAACTTTACCATAAAGCAGTGACACACAGGCCTGTACCGGGTACGATGGTGGCCGATGAGAAATTGAAAAATGCTAGTTGATTTTGAGATGCGTGTGTAAAAAAAGGCACCGGCATCTCTTGTTTTATTTTTGAAAGGAGTTTGCCAATCATGGAGAATAACAAAGTCATGCTGATCAACGCGGTCCCGGCAGCGGCCCATCTTCGGGAGGTGGTTAATTTCAATCCGAAGAAGTTTCTGCAGCGTGGGGCCGACCCGGAAACGGGAGAAGTCCGGATGCAGATGCAGCTTCGCTACAAGAAACTCTGGTTCCGCCTGGCATTCCCCAACGGGAGCATGAACTACCGTCCGATCCGCGTCACGGATCGGACGGCAACCTATGAGGCCGCAGTCTACCTAGACCGCAACGATGAACGTCCAATCTCGGCGTTCACCGTCACCAGATCTAAGGAAGATGTAGCGGATGGAGATTTTGTAAAGGCTGCCCAGGAAGCGGCTTTGGACACTGCTTTGGACGATGCCGGATTTGGAATTCAGCTCTGCGAGGTGGATTGCGCAGTCGTTGAACCGACGCCCGCAGCCACCCCCAATCCCGCTCCACAGGTTATCCCTCCCCAAGCGGGAACACAGACACCACCTTCTTTCCATCCGCCGGAAAACACACCGCAGACGCAGGAGTCCTGCGAGGCGAGTGCGGGTGACCATGGAGCGGTCGAGCACCAAGCCGGAGATGCAGATGTTGAACACAAAGACTCCGAATCTGCCCCCCCACAGGACGCCGGAGGCATTACTGCGGCCCTAGGAGTTCTTCGCACGCTTGACGGGCAGGGAGATAAGCCCGATGCCCATCCCGATGCTTCGTCCACGGGCGAAGACGCCGCATCAGGGGATAACGCATCCCAGGCGGATCATGTGGGCGTCACGGATAAGTCGGCAGACAGCCATTTGGAGGAGCCGGTTCAGGTCAAATATACAAATGACATGACTGTGGAGGACATCTGTGCCCGGATGACTCCGGAGGAGGCTGGAAAGCTGGTGGTTTCCACAGGAATCAACATCGGCTGGACGCTGGCACAGATTGCGGAGGAGCGGCCTTCAAGCTTGAAATTTTACGCTTATTTGGATGACGAATGCGGCAATGTCATCAAGGCCGGCGCTCTCATCCTGATAGATGCGGCCCCCAAAGCCAATGCAAGCTGATGCTTATCTTGAAGTAAAGCGACTTTTTCAAGGGAGGTGCCGGAGTGCGCTATCAGAAAAAACACGACTTTCCATTCGGCATTCTGGACGTGGCCGACATCCTCCGCCTGAATATCCGAAGAAGGCTGCCGGATCAGGTCTATGCAGATTGTCCCTTCTGCAGCGACCGCAGAGGCAAGATGAACCTCAATCTTGAAAAAGACACCTGGCGTTGCAACTACTGCGGAAGAGGCGGCGGGATGTTGGGCCTTTACGCGGTTCTGAATGGGGTTGACAAGTCTCAGGCATATCACGATATCTGTGATGTGCTTGCCATAGACGGATTTGAAACGAACTATCCCATTACGCCAAAGGAAGAGGTGCCGGAAGCAAAAGGGGCCGCGGCGGTATCCCCGCAGGAATTGAACCGTACATTTTCCGCACTTCTGTCAATGCTGTCACTGACCGATGCACACCGGAAACACCTTCACGAGGCCCGGGGCCTCTCTGATGATCAGATTGAACAATTCAAGCTGCGCAGTACGCCGCCGCCTTCCCTGTGCAGGCTCCTTACGGAGCGTCTGATCCGGGCTGGATATACGGTGCAGGGCGTCCCCGGCTTCTATCTCAATGACTATGGAAAGTGGACGGTAAAGTTTTACCGTCGCACCTCTGGAATTATCATCCCAATCACAGGGGCTGACGGGCTGATCTGCGGTATGCAGGTCCGGCTGGACAATCCCATCAAGGATGAAAACGACCCGCCGGAAAAAGAGGGAACCAAATATCTCACATTATCCTCTTCCGGCAAGCCAATGGGAATTACTTCAGGGAGTCCACTCCATTTTGTAGGCGACCCATCCTCCCGTGTTGTCTATGTGACGGAGGGATGCCTCAAAGCAGACATTGCCCATGCTCTGACCGGCCGCACTTTCGCGGCAGTTATCGGCGCAAACAATGTGGCAAAGCTGGACGGCCTGTTCGCTTTTCTGAAAAGGAACGGGACAGAGGTCATCATTGAGGCTGAGGATATGGACAAGTTCTGCAACACCGCGGTGGATGCAGGAAGCGCTAAAATCGCGGCATTGGCAAAAAAACATGGCTTGGATTGCCGGCGTCTTACGTGGAACCCCAATTATAAGGGGATCGATGACTGGCTGCTGGCTCTGCGGCAAAAAAAGACTATGGAAAGGGAGAAACCAGTGATGACCTTTGAGGAGAAGTATTTAAATGGCTTGTGCGCATTCAGTGATGTTGACGTTTATGTTCAGCAGTGGCATGAACAGGAAGATATCTCAGCCACGCTTCCCGCTTTCCTAGGCCTGACGGATCAGGAATATGCGGCTTATGTCCGTAGCGGAACGAAGCTTCAGAACATTCTGAATGCCCAGCGCCGCCCACAGAGATTTCGCATCTATCAACTGGCATTGGATGATGGGAAGACCTGTCCCTTTGCCTTTGGCGGAATCAAGGCGCTGCAAAAAGCCGGCTATGAACAACCGCCTGCCGCGGATTATCATCTGGTCTATGAGGGCTCCATCTTCGTTCCCAGACGCCAGACGGTCGAGTATATTCTGGCACGGATCTTGGAACGGTTCCAGGATCGTCTGCCTGCGGATTATCCCGGTCACAGCATAGCCCCGTCTGACGTGTTAGAGCTGTATGGAGAAGGCAGGAGACAGTATTTCTACCGGGACACCGCAGAATTTGTGCCGGTTAAATTCTCTCCGGCATTGGTAAAAAAGTGCTCGAAACCTTCCGCCATCGACGGTGAGCGGCTTCTGAAGGAATTGAATGAATTGTCCGGGGATGTCATGGTACCCCGGTTTCATATCAACTCGCCGACGAACAGCATACCTCACCTGGCGGATGTGGTCATACGACGGGAACACGGGCAGGACATTTCATGGACAGTCTCATTTGGCGGTGAACAGCACGAAGATGCCTATATCTCTTTCGTCAATGCTCTGAACAAGAAGCTGGCAGCGCAGGCCGACGAGTTTCAACACATGGAAGTATTACCCAAACAGAACGGCTATCCCAGTTACAAGGTATGCCGCTGCTGCGGCGGGCACAGGCTCTATCATCTCGAATTCCGGACCGATCACGCAGCCCCGCAGCTCTATGATCCGGTAAATGCAGAGAGTCCGCAGATCAGTCAGGATGATGTTCCCTACCGCGTTTCCGGTACGTACTGCTTGGATTGTGATAGCTTTTGCGAGACAAGAACCGTGCTGGGCAGGCTAAATCCGGGGTGCGGCGATGCCGACAACGATTGAGGCATCCTCCCTGAAAGATCTGTCCGCCGCTTGCCAACGCCTTGGCGCTGATGTGCGGTACCGGCCGGAGGCCCACTATTTTACTGCGTTAGCCTGCAACGAATGGGGGGCGTCTGCTTTAGAGGAAGCCACCGCACTCCAACAGGCAATTCAAAGAAAGGCAGCTTCATATCCGGGAATCAAATGCTATTGTTTTGACCCGTTCAGTACACTGGTTTACCAGATATAAGTATTTTTTGAAAGAAGGGCGCCATGTGCTTTTAGCAGCACACGGCGTCCTTCTACAATTTCTTGAACATGAAAGGAGCATATCATGGGCTACTATTCAGAGTTGGCATACGATACGGAGGTCTGCGAAACGAATGAAGCCCCAAGCGGTAAAGGCGGGGAAGCAGTCATTTCTGGTGATGCACTGTCCGCATTTGGTGAAGGTGATTTCATCCCTCCGCAGGCTGTCCCAGGCAGCTCGTCAAGTGCGGGAACACCACCCCAGTCGGTGGAAAAGAGCACGCCGCCGGCACAGGATGCCGAGGCACCCAAAGCCACCAAAACGGAGGAGGAAGAGAACGAAGATGCGGCCCGGAAAGCCCATAAAGAGGCGGAGGCCAAACGGAAGGAAGAGTGGGAGGCCAAGCATAAGGCAACAAAGCAGGCTGAACAGGAGGCTATTCAGGCCGCAATGGCAATGAGTGAGCAGGAGGCTTTGAAAGCCGCCGTTACGCAAGTCCGCACCGGCACGGAAAAACTGACCCGGCGCAACATGAAGGAGTGCGTATCAGAGTACATCCAGACCAAATGCCTGGAGGACACTGCTTTTGCACGGTTGATCCTCCATCCCCGAAAAAGCATGGTTCACTGTTTTCAGTATATCAACCGGAAATCGTATGACTATATTCAGGACGAACTGAAAGCAAGCGGCTTCAAGCCTGGTCCAGATGCGACTGCGTATGGCTGTGATATTCCGGATGACCTGTGCTACAGCTGGGCGGAAGAATATTTCCGGAACCCTGACGCCAAAGAAGACCAGGAGCAGGAGGAAAAATTCGTCCCCCGCCCCTATGTGAAAAAGAGCAAGCCTGTCAAGGCAACGGCGGCAAAGAGCGCAGACAAGGGATCCGCTGGGACAAATCTGCCAAAGGGAAAGGACTCCAGCAAGCCAAAGCCGGAGAGCGGTCAAATCACTCTGGGCGGCTTTGATACGCTGGGAAAGGCTGGGTAAGCGATGTTTGCATATAAGGGATTCCAGCGTGGGCTCAAGTGCCGGGGGTATCAGTTTTCCATGGGAAAAAACGTGACCGAAGCGGCGAACTGCGGTCAAAACGGCTTCCACTGCGCGGAAAATCCTCTGGATTGTCTGTCCTACTATGGCAATATCAACTTCTCCGACTATTGCCTGGTCATTCCGGGCGGAGATATGGATGAGGATCAAGTTGACTCGAAAATCTCCTGTACGGAGCTTACTATCGTCAAAAAGCTGACGATTCAGGAATTTTTCCTGCATGGACTGGCCTATATGGTGGATCACGCCAACCGTAACTGGAGCAGTCATGTCCAAAAGGACCGCGGAACCGCCTCATCCGGCTACTGCGTTGTGCGGGGCACTGACCCGGTAGCCTGTGGGGCAAAAGGGAGCATCCTCGCTTTTGCGAAAGACGATCCGGGCAGCGGAAAAATCATCCAAATCGCACTCACCTATGTAGACGGCAGAAAAATCCGGGCCAATACCTGGTATGACATTGATTGGAAAGAAAGGAAAGGCGCATAGTCATGGTAAAAAAGTCACTTTTGCAGATGCCGATGCTGATGGCCACCAATCAGATGATGAAGCTGGCCGCGCAGGACGCTCCGCAAAAGCATACGTTCCAAACGTACTGGGGATCAACTTATACAGTCACATCCCGAAAGTATAGGCTGTTTCTGCGTTGCAAAATAGAGGGCAACATTTTGAGGGTCTCCCTCTATCTCCCGGACAGTATGCGACTGGGCGCACGGCGGCCGGCTTATGAAACTTTCATAGAGGTAAAGACCAAAAGATTCTTGACCTACGACTATACGGTCAACAAGTGGCGAAGCGCCATGCTGGACAATTTGGATGTGCCGACATGTAACAATACGTCACGCACAACGGAGGTATGGCTGTCCCATGCTGACCAGAAAAAGGTCAAAACGGCCCTCGGCTGCTCCAGCGGAAATTTCGATGGAATTGTGGCCTATCAGCACGCGGCCCGCACAGAAGTACTAATCCGGCGCGATCAGAGGACAACGGACAAGTGGAACCAGGATATGGCCCTCACACCAGCGCTCCCCAAGGATTGGAACCGGTGGGTGGATAAGGTCGGCATCCCGGAACAGTTCATGTTCTATGCCTACAAAAAGGGCAGAGCTAAAACTGGATACTGCTCCTACTGCGAACGGGAGGTGCCGCTCCTGGAAAAGCCCCGCCATGGGAAAAGCGGCACTTGCCCACGCTGCCGCCACAAAGTCACATTCAAGTCGATTGGTCGTCTTCCGCACCATTTTTACACTGAGAATACCTGTGTATATCTGATGCAGCGGCGGCCTGACGGCTTGGTGATCCGTGAGTTCTGGGCATACCGCACTTATTACAAGGAGAATTATCAGAAACCGAAAGTATGCTGCACGGAACATCTGCGCCACCTGTATGACCCCGCTATGTGTGATCGCCATTACTATTGGGGCGATTTCAAGCACCGCGGCGACCGCTGGCTCGCCGGACTCCCACCCCGGTCTTTCTATAGCTTTGCCCCCGGATATGCCTACTACCTCAGAGGGGACAAGCCCGGCCGGATCTACGGCAAAACGCTCCCCTCCCTGCACAAGGGGATCTTAAAGTCAACTGGACTGGTAGAGTGGCTCCACGCCAATCACATGACTGGGAATCCGATGGATTTCCTATATCAGCTGAAAAGGCATCCGATTTTGGAGCGGATTGCGAAAGCCCATCTGCCGCAGCTCACTGAGGATATCATCCGCAGAGACATATGGGCGAGCGAGAGCGTGAAGAACCCCGAAGCTCCCAGTCTTGCCAAGTCTTTAGGAATAGATACGCAGCGGATAAAACGTCTCCGCCAGTGGAATGGTGGATACCGAGCCTTGATATGGCTCCAATGGGAAAAATCTTCCGGCCGGCTGATCCACGATTCGGTGATCCAGTGGCTCGTGGAGGAAGAAATATCCCCGGATTCCCTGAAGTTTATTCTGGATCGGATGAATCCGGTGCAGATCTGCAATTACCTGAAACGGCAGGCGGCTGAAAGCGGAGAAGATGTGCGTCAAGTCCTGTCCACCTGGCAGGATTATTTGTCCATGGCATCCGGTTTGGGCATCGACACCAATGATGAGATTGTGTACCGGGTCAAAAAACTGCGCCTTCGGCATGACGAACTAATGCTGCGCACCACACAGGAGGCCTGCAAAGAGCCTGCTGTGGAGATTCAGAAGGCATTTCCGGATGTGGATCATATCTGTCAATCCCTTCAGGAGAAGTATGCGTATGGAAACAAGAAATATCAAATCGTAGTTCCAAAAGGCGTGGCCGACATCCTGGCCGAGGGGAAAATACTCTGCCACTGTGTCGCCCGCAATCAGAACGATGTCTACTGGGACCGCATCTCCCGGCATGAAACATACCTGCTCTTCCTGCGAAAGGCGGACGCCCCGCATGTCCCTTATTATACCCTGGAAGTCGAACCAGACGGGACGATCAGGCAGAAGCGGACCAAGTTTGACCGGCAGGAAGAGGATATTGAACAGGCGACCCAGTTCTTAAAACATTGGCAAAAGGTCATTGCCAAACGTCTCACCACGGAAGACCGCCAGTTGGCCGCAACCAGCCGCGTCCTCCGGGAGGAGGAATTCAAGGAATTGAGGGAAAAGGATGTACGGATTTATGTCGGTGATTTCCAGGGCCAGCGGCTTGTAGATGTTCTCACCGCCGACCTTCTGGAGACGGACCGCGCCGCGTGACGTTGACGCATCCCAGGAATTCATATTTTGGAGATAAAACGGACGATGCGGGGACTCGCTCTTCTTCTGTTCCCCGTACATAAAGAAAGGATGGCGATTTGCCACTATGAAAAACGAATATCAGGTTTCCGAGCGTAATGCGATTGTAGAAGATCATCTCTGGTGCATTGACAGTGTGATTCGCCAGAACTATACCTTGATAAAGGCCGCCAGACTGGATCTGGATGATGTCTATCAAACGCTGGCCTTGCGCCTCATTCGGGCCGTCGCAGGGTACAATCCTGAAAAGGGCATCTTGCGCCAGCATATCTTCGCACAGCTCCAATATGAGCTGCTCAGTTGCAAAAGCGCACGGGCCCTGTACGGCTTCACTTATGCCCCCTTTGATCTGTGGGGCACCGTTGTGTCTGTTGAAGCGATGGAGGAAGCCGGTGTGGATTGGGAATCCCAAATTGCAGCGTGATGCGGGTACCGACATGGAAGAAATCGCAGTCCTGTTTCACCGGCTGCTCTGCGTGAGTCCGAAAGGAAAATATCCCGATGCACAGGTCTTTATGAAAATCAAGTAGATACAGCCATGCTACGGCTATAAAACATTCAGGAGCGGGATATGAACTCCTCATATCCCGCTCCCCCAAATAAGGAGGTCAGCTATGAAGCAACTCGGAAATCTGGCTATTGTCTGTGCCCAGCGATCAGATGTGCTGTTGGAGATCCACGGAGGTCTTGTCTCGATCCACATGGGTCAAAATACGCTGTGTATCTCCTGGGACGATGACTGTTTCATCCAGCACATCATCCATGAATTAAATTTCGGCAAATACGCAAATAAGAGGTGACAAGAATGACAGGCAAAATTACAACAGATGCAAAGGACTTTTCGGAAGCGTTATCGCAGGTCAGCAGTGTGCTGCGGCATATGGGAGACCCTGTGCTACATGCATTTTCTGAGGTGCTGGTCCGCTGTCGGGAAAACCGCTGCGTTCTGACTGGTACCGACCTCAATACCTGGCTGGTCAAAGAGATCCCCGCTCAGGGAGATGATCTTGCGTTCGTGTTCAAGCGAACCAAGGAAATCGCCAAAGCCTGCCAGCTTTTTAACGGTGAATTGACCCTGGAAGTGAGTGATACCGGTGAGAGCGACAACAGGTCGTTGAATCTGTGTATGCGATGCGGAAACAGAATCATGGAGTTTGAGGCGCTGGAACCAGGAAATCATCAGGATTACACCCCCATCGAAGCAGAAACTACATTTTCTATCAATGCCGCTACACTTCTAAAACGTGTGGAACGGGTCAGCTACGCGGCGCCAAAGTCCAACGACAGCCGCCACTCATCCGCTTCCGGCGTACAGCTGGCAGGCCATCAGGTTTACGCATTGGATGGAATGCGGCTTGCCTGTGATACGGATGAGCATTACTCGTTCCCACAGCCTTTTATGGCATATGGCGATGCGCTTTCTTATCTGAAGATATTTGGAGATGAGGAGGTATCGATCTCCCTGAGCAAGTACAGAGGGGAGATCAGGCACGGGGACACGACCATTGGGTTTCGCGTCCTAGGTGATGATGTCTTCCACGTTGAAAAGGCAATTCCTCAAAAATTCCAAGAGAAGTTTTCAGTAGTCCCGAAAGCATTTCTGCGGGAACTGAACTACCTAAAACGGTTCTCCTCTAAATTGGCTCGCCCCTATGTACGCTTCCATGCCGGAACGATGGTCATGCCCGGCATGATTGGAAAATACCGAACCACTGTGGAGATCGTTGGAGAAAACAATATTACCTTTGTGTTTAATCTACATTATATGATAGATGCCATAAAGCAGTTCAAGGACGAGCCTCTGGTGACGATGAAGGTGAATACCTCTTTGACTCCTATCGTCATTACAGCGGATGGCAGGAGCGACATGGGAATGATCTGTACCGTTCGGCTCAATGAGAAACTGCTGGCAGCATGATGCGCCGGTTTCTGTCTCCGGCAGGCAAGGCCGTTGTCAGTATATACATTTTGGGAGATGAGAACAGAATATGGACTACTTTATATCTCTCATCGCAGAACAGACGCGAGACCTCATGGGGGAGGAATATCCTTTCATCCGCTTCTATGCTGCGGATGACCAAAACCTATTTTTCAGCCCACAACAGTTCTGGCAGCGCGGAATGGACACACAGCCAGGACATCAGATTACAGTTTTAATGGGGAGAAAATAAAATGTTTGATATCAATAAACGGAAAGCATTTCTCACTGTCGGCGATCTTCGTGTACTCACAAACGATCTGCCCGCTGAAACGCGAGTATGTATCTGCGGCGACGCCAACTGCTTCTACCATGAAGAGCAGGATGGCAGCGCGATCTGTCTGGACTGCGAAGATCTACAGGAATATTATAACGAGAACACAGCTTTTGCAGAAGAAAGAGCCCAGGGCTCTGAGGCTAACGGCGCAGACAACGTGCTCCCTTCTGCCAAAGTTGAACCGTGTGTAACTGTCAAGGTCGTTATCATGGACGGCATCGCATCAAGTGTACTGGCGAGCAGACAGGTAGAAGTGGAGTTCATCAGCATCGACAAGGACTATGAGGACTATGAAGCTCTCTGCCAGTATGAAGAAAATCTGCGCAATGACGAAACGCTGCGAGAATATGACTTCACAGTGGCACACTTCGAGGAGAATGACAAATGAGCACGACAGATTATGAAGGACAATATTTGAAAATCAGGAAAGCGATTTACGAAACAGGCTCTGATGATTTTTGCCAATCGGGAGGCGTAAGCAGGTATTCCCTGATACGCCGGATAGAGCTTTGATCAGATAGGAGTGTACGATTTATGGAACAGACAAAGCAGCAGCGGGTAGCGGAATTGACCGACCAGCTCAACCGATACCGCCACGAATACTATAACCTCAACGCCCCCTCTGTCACGGACGAGGTCTACGACAGCCTTTTCGATGAGCTTGCCCGCTTGGAGCAGGAAACCGGGATCTGTATGGCAAACTCGCCCACACAGACGGTAGGCTGTTCAGTCGTCAGCGAGCTGAAGAAAACCCCGCATCCAATTCCCCTGCTTTCCTTGGATAAGACCAAAAGCATTTCAGAACTGTACGACTTCATCAACGGGCAGCTGATTTTGCTGATGCTGAAGTTGGACGGCTTGACGGTCAAGCTGACCTATGAGGGCGGAAAACTAATTGAGGCGGCCACCCGCGGAGATGGCGAAGTAGGCGAGGACATTACCCATAATTCCAGGGGGATCAGCGGCATCCCGCAGACGATCCCCTATCAGAACCGTCTGGTAGTCACTGGAGAGGCTTTTATCCATCCCAGTGATTTCGATGCCCTGAAAGTCAGCCTGCTGGATAGCACCGGAAAGCCCTATAAAAATGGTCGTAACTTGGCCGCCGGCTCTGTCCGACTGCTGGATGCCGCCGCCTGCAAGGAACGGCGGGTCTGCTTCCAGGCATTCAATGTCCTGGAAGGGTTTGAGCAGTATCCATACAAAGGCCAGCGCCTGCGCTGTGTGGAGCAGCTTGGCTTCACGCTCTGTAAGTATCTCGCAAGCCAAAAGCCGTTGAAACTGGAAGATGTGTCCGCTGCGGTAAAACATTTGCAGGATTTTGCCGCTGCACAGGATATTCCCATTGACGGAATTGTGCTCACCTACAATGATGTCGCTTACGCAAAATCGTGTGGACGTACAGGTCATCATTATAAAGATGGTCTGGCCCTCAAATTTGCGGACGATCTCTATGAAACAACGCTTTGTGAGATCGAATGGACGCCTACCCGCACTGGAGAGATCGCTCCGGTGGCCGTATTTGACCCCGTGGAAATTGATGGCTGCCAGGTGTCCCGGGCCAGCCTGCACAACCTCTCTTTCATTGAAGGCCTGGAACTGGTGCCGGGAAACCGTATCATGGTGAGCAAGCGGAATCAGATCATTCCCCACATTGAAGAAAACCTGGACCGCGGCAAGTTCGCATTGGATGCCGTAGTTCCCCGCCAATGTCCATGCTGTGGTCAGCCAACCCGCATCCATCAGACAGAGGGAGGCACCCGTGTAGTCTTCTGTGATAACATCGGCTGCGATACCCGGCAGCTGCGGAAGTTTGTCCACTTCACCGGCCAGAAAGCCATGAATATAGTGGGCCTGTCGGAAAGCGCGCTGGAGAAGTTCATCGGAAAAGGCTGGCTCCACAGCTATATGGATCTCTACCGGCTAGATCAGCACCGCGCTGAAATCACTCAGATGGAGGGCCTTGGCGAAAAATCCTGGCAGAATATCTGGGATGCCATCCAGCACAGCCGGATGACCACCTTTGATCGGTATCTGATCTCTATGGACATTCCCATGATTGGAAACACAGCCAGCCGGGCACTTTGCCAGCAGTTCCAAGGCAGCCTGGAAAAATTTGAGGCGGCTGTACTGAGCCGGTTCGATTTTACCCAGCTGCCCGACATTGGGCCGACAATGCACGCCAATATCTATCACTGGTTCCGGCAGGAAGAAAACTGGGTACTATGGTCTGAGCTGCGCCGGTTCGTCCATATTATGGCCTATCAGCCGCCTGCGGCCGGGAACAGCAGCAAGAGCACTCTCTTTACCGGCCTCACCGTTGTTGTCACTGGAAAGGTAGAGCCGTACACCCGGGAGGAGATCAACGCCAAAATTGAATCTCTGGGTGCCCATGCGGGCAGTTCGGTAAGCAGCAGAACGGACTATCTGATCTGCGGAGAAAATGCCGGGAGCAAGCTGGATAAAGCACGTCAGCTGGGGATCAAGATCCTCTCTCCCAACGAGTTTTTCCGTATGGCTGGGGAGAGCGCATAAATCATCTGGGCGGAGGACTATCAGCGGTCCTCCGCCCCTGATTACCAATTCACAGGAGAGGTCTAACATCACATAGGGGGCAAACGAATATGAAAGAAAAAGAAATCAAATTTCGGAATATCGGACGCCATTTTCTGCAAGGCCGGCAAAACAATATCCTCTATCAGATTTACTTGAGACATTGCGATAAGGATACACTCACCTATGCCGTATCAATCCGCGATCTAAAAAATCCCAGCCAAAATATTTCCACGCAGAACCGTCAGAAGTTCACTCTGGAAGACGCCAAAAGGTTCTGCCAGGATGTCGCCGCAGGACGTGTGGACCTGAAGGCCCTGCGGAGAGAATATGATGAGCTCAATCAAGCGATGAAAATGCGGGCCGAAGAAAAGGCCAGACAGGAGGCGGATACGTTTCGGAATAGCCTGTCTGATGCGGGAATCACATTTACCGCTTTTCTTGAGCTTATGGAACAATTCGACCAGCTGGACAGTATGGCGCGCTCCTTTCTTGAGGAATAGGTGCTTAGAGTATGCGGTGAATGGTTCGCAAAATCCATCTTGTTCACAACATTCACTTGAAAAAAGTGAACATTCAGTGTATGATGTGAACAAAGCGGATAAACTCAAGGAGGGAGCTGATCACAGATGCAGGAAACGGAGCGAATCGAGTTCAAGGAGCGCCTGACCGATGACATTTACAAGGAGATCATTGCCTTCGCCAATACGGACGGCGGAACGATTTATGTAGGAATCAATGACCATGGTGAGCCGGTGGGCCTGGAGGATGTGGACGATGTCTATACCCGCATCACCAATGGAGTCCGCGATGCCATTCTCCCGGATGTCACGATTTTTGTCAAGTATACTCTGGAAGATGGAGAAATCATTAAAATGGAGATCGGAGAGGGTTCTTATAAGCCTTACTATTTGAAAGTAAAGGGCTTAAAGCCCTCTGGTGTATATGTGCGTCAGGGCACCTCTGCGGTCCCCGCATCTCCGGAACAGATCCGGCTGATGATTAAAAACGCGGATGGAGATGTGTTTGAGGATCTTCGCTCTCTGGAACAGGAGCTGACCTTTCAGGCCGCCGCAAAAGCATTTGCCCGGCACGGATTGGATTTGCGCCCGGAGAAATACGATGCCCTTGGCATACGCTCCCGCAGCTTGGGTCTATACACCAATCTCGGCCTGCTGTTATCGGATCAATGTACCCATACCATCAAAGCGGCCGTCTTTTCCGATGCGGCGAACACCATATTCCGAGACCGCCGGGAGTTTTCGGGCTCCCTTCTGGCACAATTGGATGATGCCTATGACTATCTCCAGCTCTGCAATCAGACCCGCTCGGAGATCGTCGGATTGGAGCGTGTGGACTATTGGGACTATCCGCCTGAAGCAATCCGGGAAGCTCTGCTCAATGCGATTATCCATCGGGATTATGGCTTTAGCGGCAGCACGCTTATCAATATAAATGAGGATGAGATGGAGTTTATCTCTCTGGGCGGCCTGCTGGCTGGCCTCACGGTCGCAGACATCCAAAACGGAATCTCACAATTGCGGAATCGGAAGCTGGCGGAGGTTTTCCTCCGGCTGCGTTACATTGAGGCTTATGGTACAGGCATCCGGCGTATCTTTGCGGCATACCGCGACTGCCCGGTGCAGCCTAGCATTTCAGTGGCGCCCAACTCTTTCCGTATTGTATTGCCGAATCTGAACCATGCCAGACAAACAGACGCGCCTGGTTCAGATATGCCAAAAGCGGTCACGCCCCAGATGAAAACCGTGTTGGAATATCTGTCCGCTCATGGAGAGATTTCCGACCAGGAGTTGCAGGAGCTTCTGGGGATCAAGCGCACCCGGGCTTATACGCTGGCAAAGGAGATGGAAACTGCGGGTTTGATTGAGATCTCTGGCCGTGGGGCAAAGCGCAGACTGACACTTCATCCGCGTGGAACACCTCACCATCTTGAAAAATGATACCGGCTCCCGCCGCTGGCGTGAGCATAAAAAGAGGAACTGGCTGCCTGCTTTCATACAGGCAGCCGGTTCCTTTTCTGCTGCACATAAGACAGACAGTCCAAAGGAGAATCATATGGAAAAAAGTATATTTTCCCTGTTACAGGGCGTATCTATCGCAACCGAAATGGTCGTGACTATCTCTGCACACAAGTCCTCCGACATGCCCATCCAAGCGACTCTCTGGCAGGTTTTGAGCGAATTACGGATGGCTGGTGTCTGACTGCCCACGGGGTCATTCAGTATGAGGACGGCACCATTGAGTGGAACTACTCCAGCGGTGGACACTGGTCCCACAAAATCAATTTGTAAACAGCGAGCAGAAAGATTAACTATTAAGTGTCAACCCTAAAAATGAATGGATGTGGTAAAACGGCAGATGGTTCAAAAAGGGTATACTCGTTAGAACCCCAGTGCTGGCTATCAAGAGGAATTTACGTTGCCGAGCAGTACGGCTGCCTGGATTTCTCCATAGCAAAAATAAGCCGCACCAGCTTCTTGGCAGCGTGAGAAAGCGCAATGTTGTAATGTTTGCCCTCCGCCCGCTTTTTTGCAAGGTATGCAGCAAAGGTTGGGGCCCATAGGCAGACATACTTGGTGGCGTTGTAAAGCGCATAGCGCAGGTATCTGGAACCGCGCTTCTCCATATGGGGATAGCAGTTCTTAAGTTGCCCAGATTGGTAGGTAGACGGGGACATACCAGCATATGCCAACAGCTTGTCCGGGGAATCAAAGCGGGAAAAATCGCCTACTTCGGCAAGAATCATAGCACCCATCCGAGTGCCGATGCCAGGGATGGTGGTAATGGGCGAATGCATCTCGTTCATGATGCTTTGAATGGCTGCTTCAATATCTTCAATCTCAGCGTCCAGCTCTCGGATGAGCCGGATGGTGTGGCGAAGCTCCAGTGATTTTGCAGGCATTACTGCCCCAATAGATGCTCTGGCTGATTCGCGGATATCTATGGCCTTATCCCTGTTATAGCGGCCTTTGGATGCGTTGTGAAGGATGGCTTTCAAGTGTGTTAAGTTTGCCTCGGCAATTTGTTTTGCGCCGGGAAACTCGTCCAGCAGAGCGTATACGGAAGGCATATGCAACGTTGGCGTAAGCTTTTCCAATTCCGGGAATAGGATGCAGACAAGTCTTGAAACGGAACTTTTCAGCTTCGCCCGTTCTTTTACCTTGTCAAAACGGTATCTTGTCAATGACTTTAGCTCCTCGTTGTGGTAAACTGTGTCTGTGTAGGGCTTGAGGCCTGCATCGGACAAAAGCATAGCCGCAATCGTTCGCGCATCGACCCGGTCAGTCTTCGTCTTTCTGAGACTAAGGCTCTTTCTGTAAAGGTTTGTGCGCAAGGGGTTCAAGACATAGGTGGGTAGACCATTGTCAAGAAGAAACCCGAGAATGTTGTAGCTGTAATGCCCGGTTGCCTCAAGCCCTACTTTTATGTTGTCTTGAGACGAAGAGCAGTCCCGAATTCTTTGCAGCAGAATGGTAAAACCGTCCAGACTGTTTGGGATGGTGAACACATCCGAAAGGATTTCGCCTTCCGAGTTGAGGATAAAGCAGTCGTGCTTATCCTTTGAAACATCGATACCAACAGAAACTACCATAGCAAGAACCTCCAGCGGTTAGAATTATGATGCTGCATCCACAGTGCACCTTACTTTTGTAGCCTTGTTCCACATAAACCGTCCGGCGGTATTTAACTGATTAACAAAATTGTAAGGGGCTGTGGTTGGAACCTTTCTGAAACCATCTTGTGGTAGGAGAACCCAACCAATCCACAGCATCCCTTACAGTGTAGCACAGCCCTTGGAGAGGGGCTCTAATAACTACTACTCTATAATACAAGGAGAACACTATGAACAATCGCACCATGGTCAAATTGAATGCTTGTGGCGAGATCCTTGATATTCAGACGTTCTCTGCTGAGAAACAGTCCCCGCACAGATTTGCTGTCCTTCGCAGTGATCTGGCCCGATTGGAAACACAACATCAAACGATTTTGGTATCGGACCTGTACTCTTTCGCCAAGATGTGGCTGGAGCGGATGTCAGGTCAAGAAATCTTTCTCCATATTGATTTTACCTGGCTCAGCAGCTTTGGCAAATGCGGTGTCTCTGGCTTTCAGGAGCGTATCCGTGTCCCATATGCCTGCTTCCATGCGTTTGTCATCGACAACGACAGCATAGATGGACAGTCGCGGCGGCTGCTCTCTATTCCCGATACCAACCGTCCACGGATCGCATTCCAGCGCAGTCGAAATTTAGCGGCCGTAGCGGGGAATCCCCTCCTACGGCACAAGCTGGGACTTTTCCTGGACCGTCACTTCCAATGGCGTAACTGCACGAAAATCATCCTGACAGATGAGACAATTCCTTATAGTTTTGCGTTTCAAAGCTATACTGCTGTGGGGGCTGATATAACCGGCGGAGTCATTTTGCACCAGCAAGAAGATTTGCGGACCGCTTATTACAGCATCCACACATAATGGAGAATAAACCCAATGCCCTTCACACAATATAATGATATTTCCGCATTTGACCTCTCCACGCTCCATCTGAACGATATTCGCTGGCTGGTCGGCACCGGCCAGCGAATGTCAACCAGGCAGGGGAAAAAGCAGAAAACCGCATACCGGCGAGGCGTTCTCACCCCTATTGGCGATGTTCGACTGGATGTCTGGTATGAGTTAACAGAAGCCATTATCAGGCGTGATGGAGAGCAGCCGCTTTTAAATTCTCTCGTAGAATGGCTCTCTGCACACAACTACGCAGAAGAGGCCCCCACGCAGATCCACTATCATGCGCTGGAACTCCATTCCAGCCGACTTTTTGACCGCCCTCAGTGGGTGGACTATATCCCTTTCAACCGCCTATACTCTGCATCATCAGCTGAATGGGCCGCCCTGTGGCTACTGCGCGCGCCACCTGCCCAGCAGGCAGGTGAAAGGGAACAGCTTCTAACAGGTGCAGGCCGCCCGCCTCCAGCTTTGCACCCAAGGCTTCATCTGCGCCTTGGCGCTGCGGTAGATACGCTACATAGCGAATGCCCGCCTGTGCACAGAAGTCAAAAAAACGACTGAAGCCTATTTCTCTCAAGGTGTCCTCATAGACAGTGAGTTCCAGTTTCACCTCGGGCAACCGCATGTGCAGGGCACAGATGGCATCCAGGTAGACACCAAGGCTCGGAAAGGCTGAAAGGCTCTGTAGCATCCGGTCTCGAATGATATCATGCTCCAGGTACGGATCCTGTGTAGGAAGATCCAGTTGAAGATGGCGGCAACCCGCAGCGGCATACTGCACCGCCAGCTCCACGCTCGCAGCGGGGCTGGGCGCACCGAAATTCAGGTAATAAACCGTATCAAAACCGTTATTCACAGCGTCGCCCCTTCCTCTTCGACATCTCTACCGCGTACCGCCTGTACCACGAGGCGGCAAAGCCCGGCATCCACAGGTGCGGTGATAACGCCCCCTTGCTTCAGAGCAGAACCGACGATGGCGCCATCTGCCACAGCAAGTTGCTGGGCCGCTATCTCCGGCGCGAAGCCGCTACCGATGATAACAGGCAGCTTTGACGCCTCCTTTGCGCGGGATACAGTTTCCATTGGGGTTTCCAGCCCGGTGGACAGCCCCGTGACAATAAGAGCATCCGCACCGCAGTCTGCCGCGGCCTGTACCGATTCCTCCAGCGATACGGAAGGGTTTACCATGTGGCTGTGTTTTACTTGTACATCGGCAAACACGGCGATGTCTTCCGCTCCCAGCTGACGGCGCATGTGCAGCACCTCCTGCGCACAGGGACCGATACTGCCGAGCCCCGTGACCTGTACGGTGTCTACAAAGGCGGGCGAACGCACAAACTGGGCGCCCGCAGCATAGGCTGCGGCAAGCGCGGCGGGCGTGTCGCTGAACGAGGCATCCACCCCCACGGGGATGCGCACCGCCTGCACCACACAGCGCGTGATGGCCGCAAGCGCAGCAAGCTGGCCCGCTGAAAGATTGCGCGCGTAAGGCATGTCAGTGGTGTTTTCCACGATGACGGCATCAAAGCCCGCGGCCTCTAATGTGCGCGCGTCGGTCAGCGCCTTTTCATAAATTTTTTCCATATCGCCGCCGTGCCCCAGCGTGCCGGGGAGAGGTAGGCAGTGTACCATGCCAATAAGGCATTTTCCACCTTCACCCATGCGGTGCAGAATAGTCATTTCCTTCATTGTGTCTCCTCCTTACAGCCCGAGCAGGCATACGCACTCCGGAGATCCTTCACACCTATTTTTTGAAAATGGTGAATTGACAGTTTTCAGAATATGCAGACCCCTGAACTCACCCCATGATACCGAGTGCTGTGAGCGCGATGCACCCCAAGATAGTGCCGATAATAAGCACAAAGGTGTTTACCTTTTTGCCCAACAGCCAGTAAAACAGCCCCACAAAGCCAAGCTTTGCAATACCGGGCATAATGCTGTCGAGCGCAGTCTGTAGCGTCATGGCGCTTTCGGTACCCGCACCAAAAGTAAGTACGAAGTTTGTATTCACCATAGTGTAGGTCATACCGCCTATTACCAGCAGGCCTAATATGGAGGCCGCAAGCATCAGCTTGTCCATCAGGCCGGAGGCCTGTAGCTTATCCAGAAATCCGGTGCCAAGACGATAGCCGATCTGTCCACCTTTGAAGCGGCAAATGTAAGACGGAATGCAATAGATAAGCGCATACAGAATGGGGCCTAAGATATTGCCCTGCGCAGCTAGCGAAATACCAATACCTGCGGCTATGATGCGCAAAGTGCCGGGAAAGATGGAATCGAAAATACCGGATAACGGGCCCATCAGAGCCGCTTTCACCGAGTTAATGGTCTTAGGGTCAAAGTTTGGGTCTTTCGCGTTCTGTTCTTCCATCGCTACAGTGAGTCCCCCCATAAAAGCATGTACCTGTGGGGTAATATTGAAAAACTCCATATTGCGCTGTAGCGCCTTGACGTAGCCCTCATGATCATTTTTATAAATACGCTTGAGCATCGGGGCTATCATAAAGGTAAAGGTCTTATGTACATAGCGGTCCCAGTTGACCGAAAATCCACCTGGCAACGAACGCCAGCACATTTTACGCAGGTCTTTCTTTGTGAACATTGGCTCGCTGGACACAGCCTCGTTCACTTCCGGCGTGGTATTCTCCTTAGAAATCGTCGTCATTTTGTGCTACCTCCCCTGTCTCAGCGGCAGAAGTCTTTAGTGTGCTCAAATTGAAATCGAATTTGGTCAAAACGAGAATGAGGCCCAAAGCCGCGACCCCCAACACCGGCACCCCCAGATAGGCTGCCAGCAAAAAGCCCAGGAAGTAATAAGGGGCCACCTTTTTACTCATGATCATGCGCATCAGCATGGCAAGACCTATGGCAGCCATCAGGCTTCCGGCAACTGTCATACCGTCGATAAACACCTGCGGAATGGAATTGAGCAGTTCGGTGACTTTGTCGGCGCCAAACAGCCACGGAAAGAATACGAGACAGAACTTCAGAAGGACGTTCAGACTCCCCTCCATGAACATGATGGCCGCGATGCCCTTCTCGTTGCCCTTCGCCGCATATTTGTCTGCAATCTTACTGGTCATGGAGAAGATGCTCCACAGCACGTTCTGGAAGCTGGTGGCAATAATCGCAATTGGAATTGCCATGGTAAGAGCCATTTCAGCGCCCAAGCCTGCGTTGATAGCGAATGCCGTACCCAGCACACCACCTACCGCTGCATCAGGAGGAATGTACGAGCCGATAGCCATCTGCCCCAAGAAGAATACCTCCAGCGTACCGCCGATGATAATGCCGGTGGTGAGATCTCCAAGAATCAGCCCCACCAGCGGTCCCAGAATGATGGGGCGGTTCAAATATGGTGTGCCGATGCCCCAGTCAATGTGACCATATGCGCCACACAAGCCCAGTAAGAATGCTTGCAACATGATGTTTCCTCCTCCTTTTTTACGATAGTGCTTTTTTTACGGAGACGCTTTTTTCCGTTGGCACCGTCTGCAATGTAACAGGGAAATTTGCGCCATCCAGTTCCGTCAACCTCGCTATCTCCTCGGGGGTGGCAAATACCCAGTGCGTCAGCCTGCGGCAGCCCGGACGGTCACCCGTGTAGCCCACACTAAGTTCTTTGATCTGGGGGCAGCCTTTGATCATACGGTAGGCATCCTCAATACACTCCACCAGCACCAGAAGCTGATAGGGGTCTGTTTTTCCACTGTTAATGGCCGCAATGGAATCCTCTACGTTTTTAATCACCAGCTTCACTCCGCCAGGTTTGCTCAACTTGATGGTAGTGAGGCGTAGCGGATCGTCCTGCAAGGTATCGCAGGCAATGAGGATACAGTCTGCCCCCACAGATGCCGTCCATGTGAAAGCCACCTGGCCGTGTAAGAGGCGCTTGTCCACTCTCAAAAGTTTAATCATGCCAATCCCTCCCTAAAATAATTTTAAGCTTTTCTCCTTCTTATTTCCCTCTGAACCATAGCTGCCGCGTGGCTCAGAAAGCATCTTCTTCAACCGTCTGCTTCATGGCCTCGTTGCAGTAGCACACCGCCTGTTTGCCGAATTGGAGGGCCGTCCCCAGCATTTCATCCAGCGGGGCGTCTTCGGCATCCAGCAAAGCAAGCATCAACGGCAGGTTCAGGCCTGCCAGTATATGCAGGTTTGGGCGAGAAAGCTGGCGCAGAAGCGCACTGCATACGCTGCCGCCCAAAAGATCTGTCACAGCAATCACCTCGTCCTGCGGGCCATATGAATCCAATATAGCAGCAAGGTTTGTGTCTAAATCTTCGCAACCGTTCAGAAATGCGCAGTAACACTCCACATTTTCATGCCTGCCGCTGATCAGGTTTACCGAATCCATAATACCTGTGGCAAATCTTCCGTGTGTGGCGATCAAAAATCTTCGCACATTGTCCTCCTCCTCATAGCAGCCTCTTTCAGCCTAAAAATCATCGGTCTGACCGGCTTCTGGGCTGCTGTCCTCAATATAGTTATAAATGTAGCCAAGTTCACTAACAGGAAGCTCTATATGATAATGCTCACACATGGGCGCAAAGGCGCTATGCGCCGCGCGAATGAAAGACCCGTGTGCGCGCTCGAATTCAGCTTGTCCATCAAAACTGGTGATAAATGTCTTTGTCACGAGGCGCTCTACCATACAGCTGATATGTATATACAGGCCAAGCAGAGCTTTTGCGTGGAAGGGGCGCCCCATCGCACTTTGCAGGCGTTTGAGGGCGCTTTGTACAAAATTCAGTAGACGGTCGGCATCCAGAATGGTCAGGCTTTTCACGGCATTTTCCAGTGAAAAGTTTTTCAAAAGGGCCTGCTGAAACTCCTCTATTTCCCGATGGGACAGATGACGTTCAAAGGCTTTATACACAGTGGGATTCTCCATGATGTCGATAATGTCTTCCACTGGGATAAATGGTGCATCCTTCCACCCGGGGTTAAGCAGACCTGATATAAATAGGATATGGTATTCACAGAACACATCGTCCGGCGTGCTGCCCTGCATCAGAGAGTTGAAATCGCACGCCATAATATCTACGTCAACTTTGCGTGGCAGACTTTCGCGGAACATCTGCATCATGCGCTGTGCAGCGTTGCCTCCCGCGTCGCAGGCAAAGAGAACGGCATCCTTTCGACGGCGGTTGATGATGGTGCGATAATGGCTGGTCGACCGATCACACGCACGCTTTAAAAGCTGCTTCATGGGCACACCATCCAAAATAGACGCCCCCACATCCAACGCCAGGCGTGTAGAGGTGTTGTTCAAAATACCGATATCGATGTTGTCGATATCTTGCAGTCCAAGGCCCACGTCCTCCAGTGACCCCATATCCACCAGCACCACGAGGTTACGCACAAAATGCCTCAAATGCAGAAAATGGCGGATATGGCATACGATTTCGTCCTCGGAAGAGGACAGCGGCATATCAAATGGCGTGAATACAGGGCTTTTTAGCAGTTGGTTTACCGTATGCGCCATACTGCTGGCTGTGGATGTGCCGTGACAAACGATTATACCCACAGTATCTTGCACATGCAGGCACGGGTCCATCTCGTGGATATAAGCCACCAGAAACACAATCTTCACGCAGTTCCCCTGTGCCATGTTCAGATTGCTACTCAACAGAGTGTCCAAGCCCTGCGCAATGGCATATACCTGCGGTATGCTTTCCTGTACGGCGGCTACACACTGCTGCAGTTCATTGGCATTTGCCTGTTCCCAGCGGGCCACCCATACCTGCTCTTTCATCATATCGTATACGCCCCGGGTAATCATGGCTGCGCTGTCAGCTAGGAATTGGACTCCATGTTGCTCCAGAACCTGCTCCAATACCTGTTCTACGATCTGGCTGATAGCGCGTACCTTGCTGTTGTCATACTTGCGGCCAAATACAAGGTACTCGTCATAGGCGTACAACGTCTGCGTCCAAGCGGCAAGCATGGCGTCAAAGCTGATTTGCCCGTTGGTAAATGCACGGAAGCCATCCAGAAACTTTTCGTAATATACCTGTGCTGGACGCATGCGCAGCGTGCCGCGCACTTGTTCCAGTGTCATCAGGCTATCGGCGTCCTCCATCGCTGGTGTATCGGCATGATAGCTGCGGAGCAGCTCTTCCGGCATATGGTATAGCTTCAGGACCAGTGCCCCAGCGCCTGTATCTCGCGCCAGAAATGCGTTGGCGCAGGCGATATGGACATCGTTATACATCTGGGAAATGTTTTCCGCATATCGGAAGTCCGCTAAGGCCGCCAGCGCCTGCGGGCTCACGATGATCGGCATACCCATACGAAGTTCTTCTTTATGCAGAAGGTGCAGAATAAGCTGTGTTTTTTCCTCGGTACTGCGTTCTTCCAGTTCTGGCAGTTCTGCCTGAATGGGAATGCGCCGCAGAAGGCTTTTATCCAGTCTACAGAAAGACCTGCTTTCAGCCGTGAACACCAGACGGCACATCGGCACGCGTTGCTCCACCGCCAACTCCTGTTGCTGCATGGTAAAGGAGTCAAAGTAGCTGAACAATTCTTTCTGCAATGGGCAGGGCAGAAGCTGCACCATATCGAACAGCAAAATGCCTCCCTGCGCTTGGGCCAAAAGTCCTGTATGGCTGCCAAACAGCGCCTCAAACAGTGTGCGGCCATCTTGGGCAAATTCCGAGCAGCGCACGGTTACCAGTTTCCCCTGCACCGGAATGCAGCCATTTCGGCGGGCGTATTCATAAGTAAGCTGTACAAAAAAACTTTTGCCAGTACCCGCTGCACCACTGATGAGCAACGGTAGGCCATTGGGCGGATACTGCATAGCGGCTTTACACTGCTCAATGCAGTAGTTCAGACTGGCTTCGTTGCCTATGGCTTTGCCGAAATCCGGTTTTTCATCTGCTCGCCCCTCCAGTATGTCCATCATATCTTCCACACTTTTGAAGCTCCCCTGCGGAAGCATACAGCCGTACTTTCGTTCTGCTGTACGCCGGTGGATAAAATATACCGGCCTGGACACCACTTTCACCACTAGCCCCTGCTCCACAAGCTCATTCAGGTATTGACAGGCAGAATTACGGCTGATGCTGAGCTGATATCCAATATCCTGCGCAGTGTAGCAAGCCATATCTTTTCCGTCCAGTCGCTGCGTGACCTTCGCAACATGTTCCAGGACTTCGTCCTTGGTGCTACGGAAATTTCCTGTTGCCATGGTGCTCTCCTCCCCTTGTGTTTATTATTATAAATCAACAAAAAGCAAAAAACGGAATCGCAAAACTTTTAGACACTTTTTATATATTTTCAGCACTACTCATGACTGAAACCAAGTTTGTATGCCGGTTCTCGACACTATCTCAGTATACAGGGCAGTTTTCCAATACAACTGCAATACACAAAAATAAGGCTGCTCATGAGAGATACGCAGAAGAATCAACTTGCTTCAATATTGCTCAAGACGCCTTTTTCTTGCAGAAAACGAATAAAATCATCATACTCTGCCTGAGACATATTCTTGGGATCATATCGCTTGGCAAGTTCTTCTATTTCCGATTCTGACAGTTCTTTATCTCCAATCTTAGGTATCTCCTCTTTCGCCATTGCCTCCTGCTTCTGAATATTTCGCATCAGGGCAGAATAGTTATAGGATCCGCTCTCTATCTTTCCCGTAGAGCTGTTCAGCCTATAACAAGGACGATAAATTTCATTCGGGACTCCGGATACGTTCATTTTACATTACCTGCCTTTCCAGTTGAATGCCATACCTGCCGAGAAGGGAATGGATAAGATCCTGTTATTAAAAGCCGCTCTATATGTAAACGTTCCTTCAATACCATCAATATGGTAATACTCAGTTTCACTATAATTATCTGGGAACGGCAACGGCAGGCCAACTTTTAATGACGCCATTGTATAAGGGATATTGACGGTCTGCTCCTCTGCACCAATGCCAAAATTCGGCTCTCCAGCATGATATTTAATATACATACCAGCGTGTCCTGCACCATCAGAATATTGCCGTTTTCATCGGCCAGCAATGCGGCAAACGGAGCATCTCCCTGGGCTTTTAACGCTGTGGCCATTTGGATGCACATTTTCAGCAGTTCTTCATTTCTCTCTGCCGTTATGCTCTGAAATACAAATCCTGTTCCTGTTTTCATAAAGCACACTCCTTCTACTTACCTTGCTGCGGCAACATGATACGGATCGTCGTTCCTTTGGGAGAGCTGGAAACAATCCCAATCTGTCCGCCATGCAGTTCTATGATCGCCTTTGTCAGCGCCAGACCCAAGCCGCAGCCGCCCATTTGACGGGAACGGGACTTGTCAACGCGGAAAAACGGCTCAAAGACCTGCCCCTGATCTTCTGCCGGAATACCGCAGCCGCTGTCTAAGATTGTGATGATGATCTGCCCTTGTTCTGCTTTTGACTGGACGCTGACCTGCCCGCCGGTATGATTATATTTGATGCTGTTCTCGATGACATTATAGATCGCACGGTACAGCAGGGCGTCATTCCCCACAAGTTCCCCTTCGCTGGGCTGGGATCGGACGGAGCCGGTGGCGGTCTCGCTGCCCATGGATCATGTGGGCAAGACCCTGACCATCGTCCAGTCCACCGGCCTGGGGGAAAAGCAGATCCCGGAGGCCGAGTCCACCGTCTACTTCTGCGGCGTGACCCTGAGCTGCGGCTACGCCTATGAGAGCGCCCTCATTGCCGAGAGCTTCCGAACCGCCATCCCCGCCGCTCTCTGTTTCGCCCTGGGACTTCTGCTTTGCGCCGCCTTTTTATGGCAGGGCTTCCGGGGGCGGTGGGACGCCGGGCTGGCCCTGGCTGCCCTGGCCGTCTTTTCCCTCATGCTCTCCCCCCTGGCGGCCGTCAGCTTTTTGGGGCGCTACCTCCCGTACCCGCAGACGGATTGGAACGCCCTGTGCCGCGCCCTGCGCCTGACCGCGCTGCTGGTCTTTCTGGGAGAGCGGGGCGGCGGACGGCTGCGCTGGGTGCTGTGGTGCGCGGCGGCGCTCCACGGCCTGACCGCCCTGTTGGGGCGCTCCGCTGCAGCGTCTCCGCTGACGACTGTGTCGGAGTACGTCGGACTGCTGGGCCTGGTGGCCGCCAGCGTGCTGGCCATGGTCTGGATGAAGCGGGAAAACCGCTTCTACCGCCTGTTCGCGCCGCTGTTCCTGGCGGCGCTGGGACTGGGCGTGGCAGTCTGGGGCGTCCATGCCCTGGCGGAGCCGCAGTGGGGACAGGAGCTGCTGCTCCAGCTCCGCACCGGCTTCCAAATGGGTCTGCCCCGGTTCCTGCTGTGGAAGCTGTCTCTCCCGGCCCTGGGGGCGGGCGTCCTGGCCGCCCTCATCCATCTGCTCCAAACGGAGGCAGAGCGCCGCACCGAGGCGCGGCTCCTCCTCCAGCGGGGGGAGCTGGCCCAGGAGAACTACGAGAACCTGCGCTGACACAGCGAGGAACTTTCCTCCCTCCGCCACGACATGAGGCACCATATCACGGTCCTCCAGGGCCTGTGCCGGGAGGGCGATCTGGAGGAGGCCCGGACGTATCTGGAAACTCTGTCCCGGCGTCCGGAGCTGAGTCGGAGCAGCGGCTGCACCGTCCACCCGGCGGTGGACGCCGTCCTGACCGCCATGCTTGCCCGCGGGGCTGAGGCGGGAGTCCGCTCCGAGGTCAAAGTAGAGCTGCCGCCCAAACTATCCATCCCGGACAGCGACCTGTGCCCCCTGCTGATGAACCTGCTGGAAAACGCCCTGGAGGCCAACGAAAAAGCCCCCGAAGGGGCGGACAAGTAGCTCCGGGTGACCATGCACATCCGGGGGGAGTACCTGTATATCGGCGTGGAGAACGCCCGGTTCGGCTCGGTGGACTTCGATTCGGCGGAGCGGCTGTACCGCTCCACCAAGTCCGGCGTCCACCACGGAATGGGCCTCAAATCCGCACGGGCCACCGCCCGGAAGTATCACAGCGAGCTGGTTCTGAAGGCCGATCAAAATACCTTTTCCGCCAGCACCGCCCTGCTGCTCCCCGAAACGAAAGCATAGAAAAACTCCGCTGTTTCTTGGAACAGCGGAGTTTCTATTTCAGGGATTCCACATAGCGGGCCATGAAGTCTTGGTAATACCGGCGGCTGACGGGGATGGACTCGCCTGTGTCCAGGGTGAGGGCGTCCCGCTCCACCTGCGTCACATGGGAAAGATTCACCAGATAACTGAAATGGCTCAGGCAGAAGCCCTGGCCCTGGAGTTCCTCCTTCAGCCTGGAGAGGGGGACGGCGTGCTCGATCCGCTCCTCTCTGGTATGGACCGCGGTCTTTCGCCCGGCGGTCTCCAGATAGGCGATCTCGTCCAGGGGGATGGCCCGGCCACCCACGCGCAGCACCGGACGCTTTGGCCGGTGCTGTCTTTGCTGCCAGTCCCAGTCCAGGGCGGCGGCCAGACGCGCCTCGTCCACCGGCTTGAGCAGGTATTCCAGCGGATAGGTGGGGAAGCTGTCCAGCGCGAAACCGGGGTGATCTGTGATATAGATGATAGAGGCGTCCACCTCATGCTCCCGCAGGAAGCGGGCCAGTTCTACGCCGTTATCCCTATCCAGTTGGATATCCAGCAGCAAGAGCTGGTAAGCGCCGGAGTCCGCACTCAGCCGTTCCATCAGCGGCGCGGCGGCATGGAACACATCCACGTCATAGTCCTGGCCCCGGATGCGGCCTCTTCCATCCAACGCGTGGCAGGTGGCGGCTTTATTCTGTTCCGCAGTGCGGGGGTCATCTTCACAAACAGCAATGCGGTACACGCTCTCACCTCCTGGCACGGATTCTTGCCCCTATTCTACCACATAATTTTTACCTTGACCAGTTTAATGGAGCCGACGATCCGGATGTCCATTCCGCAATACTTCATGTTCCTTCAGGTCTCATCGTCAAGCCCAACGTGACAAACCACGGTCGGTATGGTATGATGAATCCTACGATTTTATATTTGGGAAAGGACCGAGATTTTTATGAATCAAAAAGAAGTCAGCGAGCTGCGCTGTCGGTTCCGCTCGGACAAGAGCGCTGTCAGCCGGATTTATGGATGCTACGTCAACTCCAGCCGGGAGATCGTCTCCTATCTGGATGAATCCCTGGGTTCCATGCCCCAGGACGAGGCGGAGAAGTATCTTTCGCTTTTGAAAAAGTCCCTGTCCGGTACGCTGGGCCGCAACCTGATCGACCTGGTGTTTTCCACCCAGCAGGTAGCGGACAGTGAGGAACACCGCCTGCTCATGTCCCTGCGGGACTCCAAGCTGAAGGATCGGGAGGTCAGGGAGACATTCTACCGGAAGGTGATCGACTCGCTGGAGCTGGAGGAAAGCGGCTACCTGATCCTGCTGGTTCACGACGACTACGATGTGCCCCGCCGCGCAAAGGACAATACCGTGATGCGGGATGCCTCGGATGAGGTCTTTTCCTACCTTCTCTGCTGCGTCTGCCCCATCAAGGAGCGCAAGGCCGAGCTGGGCTTTTTCCCCGGCGACAACGAGTTCCATACCTGCGGCGGGCAGGTGGTCTCCGCCCCGGAGCTGGGCTTTTTGTTCCCCGCCTTTGACGACCGGGCCGCCAATCTTTACAATGCCCTGTTTTATACCCGGAAGGCCGGGAAGATCCACCAGGAGGTCATCGACGCCGTATTCCATGTGGAGCCGCCCATGTCTGCCGCCGAGCAGCGGGAGGCGTTTCAGGCCGCGCTCTCTGACGCGCTGGACGAGGCGTACCAGGTGGAGATCGCCCAGACCGTCTATGAGCGCCTGAACGAGCGCATCCATGCCCATAAGGAGAATAAAGACCCGGAAGCGCCCATCATCACGCCGGGGGAGATCGGCGGCATCCTCCGGGAGTGCGGCGTGGCGGAGGAGCAGGTGGCGGCCTTTCAGGAGCGGTGCGCCCAGCAGTTCGGCTCCGGCGCGGCCCTCAATCCGGCCAACCTGATCGACGCCGGGCGTTTTGAGGTAAAGACCTCCGAGGCCACGATCTCCGTGCCTCCGGAGCGCAGTTATCTGGTGCAAACCCGGATCATTGACGGGCGCAGGTACCTTCTCGTCCCGGCCGAGGACGCCGTGGAGATCAACGGCGCTCCGGTGCGGCTCCCGAGAGACTGACCGAACACGGGAACAGCCACCGGAGCCCCAAAAGATCATCAAGGAGCGTTTTCGTGCTGGCGGATGGACTGCGTACAGCGCGGAGACGTTTCTTTATAAGTTCATATCGACAACGCTTCAATAAAATGCAGGCATCCTCTTGCCAGCCGTTGGCCGAACTTATATAATCAGAATTGAAAATGCCGGGGGAGGTGCCCTATGAATCTGAAACCCTCAACTGTCTGTGTATCGCTGCCAGAAGTCTATTCCCGCAGGAAACTAAACGCGCTGTACCGGGAGATCCCCCTCAAAGATACCACGTCCCGGCTGCTCCGAAAATATTTCAACGCCATGGCGAATCTATATGGGATCATCCCGCTCCGGAAGGCATATGAAATCATCTCTGCTCAGTGCAGGCATCCTGTAAGCAAAGAGGAATTCCTCTCCTTTTCAGAGATCGCACGCCACGAGTGTGAGGAATACTGCCTGCTCGGAGCCGATGAACTCTACCCGGGCCGGAAACAAACAGCTCCCCTGGACCGGGAGATCATCGACATCACGTTGGTCGATGGTGATTTGAACGCCTACCATGAGATGCGTCACAGCCAGGGCGGAAAGCCGTATTATATTCCTGATAGGGCAGAACTGCTTGCCTTTGATGACCCCTTTTACTGTGAGCCAACACCAGCAGCAGATGCCCTCCTGCAATTCATGGAGCGCTGTCTGCGCCTGAAACATGATCGTGCGGCAGCGTTGTTGGCCGAATTTGTGTACGCTGCCCGCTGCCTGGATGCTGGGATCTCAGAAGTAATGGCCCGCCTGGAGGGCCTCGGGATTCACTTCCGGCACCGAAGGGACGCAGAACGTTTTTGCACGCTGTATCAGGAGTTCCATAACCACATGCGGCTACAGTGTAACCGGGGCTACACACCGGAAGAATTACTCTCCGTGCATCTGCCCGCTGCCCGCGTTCCCAAATCGCTCTCCCTGGGCCCCAATATCAAAAAGGCGCTTGCGGATGGGACGATGGATGCAGCGAGTTTGGAGAAGGGACTCCTGGATTCCCCATTCCACAATGAGCGGCTGCGCCAAAGCCTGTTGAGAGAAATTACCGTGTCTGATGGAAAAACAGTCCACTCCGTCAAAGTGGGGCGTAATGACCTGTGCCCCTGTGGAAGCGGGCAAAAATATAAGAAATGCTGCGGGAGGTAAACCGCTTATGGAGCCAAGGATCGAATTGGCGCAGGTCATCCAGGCGGTAGAGGCCGCCGGTGATGCGTTTGCCTATTTTTACGACCGGCAGACTGGCGAGACGGTATGCCTCCCAGACCCGCTCATCACAGGGCTGGAGGATGAACCTCTTGTGGAGCTCCTGGAAAACAGCCCCGGTCGGTTTCTCCCATTCCCGACCCGGTATGAGATCCACGACTACCATATCATGGCGGACTTCGTCCGCAGTCTTCCGGCCGGAAAGGCCCAGGCAGAGCTTGAGGCGGCCATTTGTAGCAAGGGGGCTTTCCGCAGGTTCAAAAGCGGAATCCGTTATCACCTCCTGGAACAGCGCTGGTATACGTACCGGGCAGAGGCATACCATAAAATCGCGCTGCGTTGGTGTGAGGAACACGGTTTCATCCCAACAGGGGCAGAGGGGATGCAAGGCGCCGGCCTGCCGGAAAGCCATCCCCTGCATGGATAAGCCCTGTCCGGCCACCAGCCATAGCAGTCCCGGATGCCAAAGAGCATCCGGGACTTTTTTATTTATTTTGTTGCTCAATGCGTATTGTTTCCGTATAAGAAAAGTATAAGGAGGTTGAATGATATGCTGATTGCAATCGACCACGGAAACAAACAAATCAAGACACTGCACCATACCCCCTTCACATCCGGCCTGATCCAAAGTGACGCGCCGGGCTTCGGAAATGATGTGCTCCAGTATCAGGGGAAATACTACACACTGACGAATCAGCGCATCCCTTACCGGAGGGATAAAACAGAAGACGAGCGGTTCTTCATTCTCAGCTTGTTTGCGATTGCCTATGAGATCGAGGCCTGTGGGCAATACACCGACAATGTGATGAAGATCCAGCTTGCGATTGGGCTTCCGCCTGCCCATTTCGGCGTTCAGGCAAAAAAATTCACCCAGTATTTCATGGGCCGCGGAGCAGTTTCGTTCCGCTTCCAGGGCAAGCCGTTCGCCATCTACATCGAAAACACCGCCTGTTTCCCGCAGTCCTTCTCTGCGGCCAGCGCCACGGTGCGGGATCTGGTATCTATTCCCAAAGCACTGGTGATTGATATCGGCGGCTTCACGGTGGACTATGTACGCCTGCGGAACGGTGTGCCGGATATGGCGGCCTGCGATTCGTTGGAGAGCGGTGTCATTGTCCTCTACAATCAAATCAAGGCAAAGGTCAATGCGGAGCTGGACGTGTTGCTGGATGAAGAAGAGATCGACCAGATTCTGCGGGGGAATGTGGATGGAATGGATCTGGAAGTCGCTGAGCGTGTGGAGCGGGGTGCGCAGGAATTTGTCAATGACCTGCTCAGCGGCCTGCGTGAGCGGATGCTGGAGCTCAAGTCAGGCAAAGTCATCTTCACCGGCGGAGGCGCCATTCTGCTGCGGCGCCAGATTGAAGCCTCGGGGAAAATAGAGGAGTCAGTCTTTGTTGAAGACATCAACGCCAATGCCAAAGGCTATGACCTCTTGTATCGGATGCAGCATAGCGGGCGGTGAGTTCCATGGGCGAAAAGAAGCGGCCCGGTCGGTTCACCATTCAATTCAATCTCTGTGATCCAAAACAAAAAGCGGTAAGCGATCTGCTGGATCAGCAGGGGCGAAGTAAAGCGCAATTCCTGACCAGTGCCGTTCTTCACTATCTCAACTGCCCGGAAACGCCGGAATGCCGCACGCCCCTTCCCGTGGATAGGGAATCCCTGGAAAAACTGGTGCTGGAAATCCTGGCACGAAACACGGCAGGACAGCCACAGGTGGAGCAGGGGGAGAGGAAAACGTCCACAGAACCGCTTGAAACGGACGTAGTACCGCAGGCAGACGCAGACGTGGAAAAATGGTTTGGTGGGAAGAACGGGGTAGCATCCATTCTCAGCTCTTTAGAGATGTTCACACAAAATTAAAAGGGAACAGGCATGGCGTCTGCTATGCCTGTTCCCTTTTGAGCAGGATGAGGAATACCGCGATATCACCGTTGATGATCCCCTTCAAGTGCCGGTACGATTTCAACGTTGGTTTCGGGCGGGTTATGGAAATTGGGAAAGCACTTTGAAAGGCAGAAGATAGTAGGCGCTTTCATTCTGTTGGAAATAATACTATTTTTCTCTTGATTATTCTAGATCTTGGATTTATTTTCATAGCGTAGGACAGTCCCTGGGCCTATAAGAAGAAATAGAGAGGAGTCCTGAAAGATATGAAACGGAGCATACTCGTTGTGGACCAAAGTCTGGACTATTGCCGCTGGGTAACTCATGCACTGAACGGCCCGATGACAGAAGTTTTATCGGCCCTCTCCACCGATGAGGCGATCAAGTTCTATACCAAATACCGGTTTTGCTTGGTCATCATTGATGGCGTCCTTGCGGAACAGAATAAGACTCGGCTCCTAAAAATCCTGCGGGAAACCAGAGTCGTTCCCATTCTCGCCCTTCTCCCCAGTGTTACATCTGAAAAACGCACGCTCTTCCTACGCGGCGGCGCGACCGCCGTGTTGGAGAAGAGCTGTTTGGTCAGTGAGCTGGTGGCCCAGACAGAATCCCTGATCAACCTGTATCTGGCGCTGAATCCGGAGGATGGGCAATTTTATACATTAGCCTATGGCATGGATTTCATCATCGACTATATGCGTCACCAACTGATCCTGGACGGTGAGCCAATCGACATGCCACGCAAGGAATTTGAAGTCCTGTACGACCTCGCACGCCATCCCAACCAGGTTCTAAGCGCGGAACAGCTTTATGCCCATGTCTGGCCGGACGAAAGCTGCTTCAATGCAGACGCATCCATCAAAAATCATATCATGAAGATCCGCAAGAAGCTGGCGCGATACGGAAAAGACTGCATCCGAAATGTCTGGGGGGTAGGCTACTCTTTCTCCTACCCGGGTTAATATCAGGATCGGAACACCAAGGAAAAGCCAGAGCCGTCCTTGATGTCGCAAATGAGATAATTTTGTCTAACCATCAGACAAAACCAATATAAAAAGGATACTATGTCGATATAAATACCCTGTAAACTATGCATTGTGGCAGTTATCAAAAAGAGAAAGAGAGGTGCATTGGAAAAGAGAAGCGTCTTCTGTAAAACGGTAAGCAGGTCCAGGCTGTCACGTTTTCCCGGCCAGGGAAAGCTACAGCCTGGCCTTTTTATTACCACAGCGCAGAAAATCTTCTACAATCATACAATCAAATTCTTTATCGGTAGGGCAGGATCTCGTGCTGCCATATCTCCTGAGAAGAGGTGAGCTTTCTGTCCGTGTGCCGACCGCAACAGCGGAAGGAGAACGAGATGCGATGGGCGACAAGCTCTGCCGCATTGAGAATATCCGCTCATTCAACGCGCCAGGACACACCACCTTAGCGGCACATGATTTACGTGCTCGTCTGAATGGCAGCAGATATTGGAGGCTTGGCCATCAAAAATATTCTGGCCTCCAAAGGGAATTTTGCGGGTATCTCAGTGCGCCAAGGGCAGCTGGTTATGTGTACGACAACATAACCGGCTGCCCTCTTTTTTTACCTCTGGTCCGGTGCCGAGGGCCGCCTTCGTTTTTCTGAGCTCAACAACGCCAGAAAAACGGAGGTTGATCATATGCACACCAGAAACGATGGTAAGGGAGAGAGCAACATTCTCCAAAACGAGTTCACCGCGTACCTGTCCGTGGCGGTGATCCGCAAGAAGAAAGATCTCTTGAAGAAGCGCGAGCACCTGCAACGGCACGAACTGTCCACAGACTTCAAAGATGGCGATCTGCTGGACACATTTTCGACCTGTATGCAGGATCCTCTGCCGCTGGAATTTGAAAACCAGACATTAGAAGCTGCGCTGAACAAACTCAGCCCACGGGACCGCTACATTTTCTTCACCCATATCTTAAACGAGCGGAGCTTCAAATCCCTGTGTGCTGAACTGGGGATGACATATTCCGGTGTGGCGGTGGCCTACCACCGGGTTGTCCATAAGCTCCGAAAAGCATTGGGAGGTGAGTGATTCATGGACTTCAAAGATCTGCTGTACCGCGCAAAAGAGGGGAGCCGCGACGCACAGGAGGAACTTACCCGGCTCTACCATCCGCTGCTGGTCAGGGAGGCCATTGTAGACGGCATCTTTGACGAAGATCTGTATCAGGAATTCTGCGCGACCCTGCTCCACTGCATCAAGGAATTTGATTTCTAAGGTGAGAGAATGGGCCTCGGCTCTGCCGGGGCCTATTCCCCCGTTTTAGAGAGATAGGGTGGCTGGGCGCCTGCCGCAGGAGGATAGGCGGCCGATGCTCACATCACTCCCCTGGGAACCAAACGTTCACATTGGTGCCACCAGGGACCAAGTGCTCACCTCGGTGCTCAAAGCACTTTTACACTAATTTTGAGTGCCCTGGGCGTATACCTGCTGGCGGTGTAGGGGCCAGAGTCTGCTCTATGTGGGATGCCGAAAGAGAGTTTTGCACATAAGGTGAAGTATTTCCATGCTTGCTTGACAGGGAAGCACATCATCGTGACACCCTTTGCACACAGAAAAACCGCCGTATGGGAAAACCCATACGGCGGCAGTATGCTCATTGATCGAACAAGTCGCTGTGCGTCCCGGTGCGGGCCAGCGTCAGCACTAGCACGTCGTCCTTGATACGGTAGATGAGGAGCCAGTCCGGCTGAATGTGACATTCACGATGACCCACCCAATCACCGGACAAATCGTGATCGCGGTTTTTATCTGGCAACGGTTTGCCCATCGACAAGAGTTCCACGACCTGTTCCAACAATTCCATTTTCAGGCCGCGCTTAATCGCCCGCTTGTAGTCCTTTTTGAAAGCAGTCGTGTACTTGACGGTGTACTTTGTTTTCCTCATTTTTTCAGGTCGGCAAACAGCTCGTCAAGGTCATTATAGGCCTTTACAGACGGGTCCTTTGCAATCCTTTCCGCCTCCAACATGGCGGCAATGGTCTCCTTGTTGGGCTGTTCCAGCCTGACTTCAAAGGGAAAGCCACCGGCGCGGAGCGACTGGCGCAGAAAAACATTGATCGCTGTGGTAAGGTTCACGCCCAATTCGTTGTAAAGCGTTTCGCACTGCTTTTTGATATCTTTGTCCATACGAACGCTGAAATTTGTCGTGTTCGCCATTCTATCAGTCCCTTTCAAGTTTATTGTACATATATTATATGCTGTTTGCAATGCAAAATCAACTCAATAGCCATGAAATTTACAAAAATGAAATAGAACTGCCTATCTATACAGTGTTTTCTCCTTCTTGAAACAGCGGGATCGTGGGGAGGGGCGTGGGAATCCCCGCCCCTCCCCACGATCATGTCTTAAACGGAATTCTTCAAATAGAAATGAACGTAGAGGTTGTAGTCCTTTTCCCGCGTGATCGCGCGGATCCAGATATAGAAGCTGGCCGTCTCCCCATACAGATTGAATTCCGTTGGGTCAGAAGTCGGCTCAGCACAGGCCCGGCACATCCGTTTCATCTGTCCCAGGCTGCGAAACTCCTCCGTTTCCAAAAGCGCGTCCATAAACTGATCCACTTTCTGAGCCAGCGCCTGTGTTCTGCGATCCTCCCAGCAGGGAAACCAGATCGTATGCCAGCGGTGCCCGTCATAGTCCGAGCGGGAATAGACCAGCTCACACCGGGGCGCCTTGTGTCCGTATGGGTCTACGGACATCTCCTGGAAAATCTCCGGGAAGCCGCAACAGGGAGACAGCAGCTGAAAGTCCTCATAGGACGGGGCTTTCATCCTGCCGCTCTTCACAGCCTGCCAGCAGTCCAAGGGCTTTGGCCTGCCCTCCATGTCCCGGATCGCTTCATCTGTTCCGCAGCTGGTGCAAATGTAGACATCCACATAGCGGCTAAGGGCGTTGTGGGCCAGCACCGGGTCAAGGCTCTGTCCACAACGCAGGCAGGCGGGAGGCCGGGAAGCATCGGGGGAAAAGCATGTCCGGTCTATCGCCCAGGTGTTCAAAAGGTCTAACTTGGATTGGATCTGAATGGGTTTCATGGTCGCTGCTCCTTTCTGATTTCAGGTTCTCTCGGTGAACTGTGCCTTAAATATGGCAGTCCACCGACACGAGGAATACCGTATCATCGAGGTCCGCAAGGAACGCCTGGATCTCATCCTGCCATTCCCGCTCCTCCATGCTGTTGCTGATGATGCCGAACCAGCCCATGTCGCCGGAGCCTTTCCAGCCTGCGCTGTCAAGCAGCGCGTATGTGTCGAACGCATACCGGTCCTCTCTGGACAGTCCGGCCCGATGCAGATACTTTTCCAATGTGTCGTCTTTCCGGTAGACCAGGGTACCCCAGTCCTGGATGCCTGCCTCGGTAATCCGGAGGAAGGGCATTGTGTCAGCAGGGAGCAATCCTTCCCGGAACCAATGTTTGTAGTTCTTGTACGCCGAAAATGTCTCTTTCAACGCCAGCCGCTTCATCAGATCCCACTGAATGTCGCTCTTCCGGGCGATGCTCACCCAGCGATACCCATCAGGTGCAAGCCGTATGTACTGGTCGTTCAAAAGGAAACTGCGACTCCCCGGCAACGCCGAAGGGCAATCCGATTTGACCAGGAAGCGGTAAGGCCACCGGCCGCCAATCTCGTACCAATCCCACTTCGCGTCGGGATTGTGGTAATACCCATAGGCGCCCTCCTCCTCGGAATACTGGTACCCGCAGAAATCCTCCACGTATACCTTTAAGGTGGGGAACAGCTTCCGGAGCGGATAATCAACCAGCTTGATCCGCTTTGCCTTTTTTGTGCGTTTGCGGTGATGGAGGGGACCGCAACGGCGTTTGTACACCTTTCCATCGTAGATCTCGTACAGATTGGAGAATACGCCGGAATATGCGGGGAGTATCCGGCCGTCCGGCATTTTCACACAGAGCATGGTCTGGGTAAGATACTCCAGGCGTGCGGATTCCTCCATATCAACGAACTCCAGGTAATCCGGATTATTCGTGCCCTCCTCATAGGGAGCCAGCAGATCGTCCAACTGGCCTTCCACCTGCAAGGCTAGTCGATTTTGGGACAGGTACTCAACATCAGGCTCGGGCAGCTCAACGGCGGCCAACACCGTATAGTGACTCATAAAAATACCCCTTTCTTTTTGAATGTTCTAAATATCCTGGAAGAAACAGCGGCGGAGCCGGACAGTATATCTCCTGCCCACTCCAAAGCCGACCCAATCCAGGATCAGGTGTTTTCTCGGCGACAGCCGGAGTTCTAGAGACACCTTGCTCCGGTCCAGCTCCGCCAGGATTTTTCCACGCTCCGCAGCAAGGCCGTATTGGCCCAGCGCCTCCGAGAGCGCCTCCCGCGTCAGAAACTCCGCGGCGGTGATCCCCTTTCATTAAGGCGAGACTTTTTTCATGTATCGCAGACTTGCATTCATAGTCTTTCCAGTCTTGTGCAGATAGGTGAACGTGCCGTTCCCTGTATCGTCCACAAGCACCTCCAGGAACCGAATCTCCGCCGCTCCACGGGGGTCGTTCAGAATCCTTACGGGCTCCACGACGGCGAAGGAGCGGTTTCCGGCCCCGTGCGGATAGGTGCAGATGTCTCCAGCGTGATAATCCTTCATATCCAAGACCTCCATGCCGGCGTTTTCAGTCGTTCCCTTCATGGTAGTCAAAATCCACGCAGCCGTCCTGATCGTTGATCCGCGGCGCACGCTCATGGACCAGCGGAAACCGGCACTCGCCCTGGTGGTTGTAGTGGCAGGCGGCGGAGCCGCACTCGAAGCAAAGGTCTCGCAGGCCCAGAAGCCTGATGTCCTCCGGCGTTCTGGAAAATTCATCGCCATACCGCAGATAGACCAGGCCCATGCTGTGCCGCGCATCGAACCACTGATCGATCTCCTCCCGGTGTGTGCCCGGCTTCCAGCCCATAAACGGCTTTTCAATGCGGCCGGAAACCTTGTCCACAGGCACCATCCAGAGTTCGCGCCACAGCTCCTCCAGGTCTTCGTCCCGCTCCTGCAGGGACTCGATCTCCTGCAGGCCGTCCATGACGGTGCAGTAGGCATCATACGGAATGTTGCTGTGGAGCGTATTCATCGTATCAATGGCAGCTTGCTTGACTTCATTCATGTTGTCTTACCTCCATTCTGTTTTTCACCGGCGCGATTTCCCGGTTTCTCGGAGCCGGGCCGCCAGGGGAAAAGCGGGCGGCTGCCCGCTCCCCCCTGTGCACCCTCACTCCCTGCGGGGCGCGGTTTTGCGATACCCTTCGTCGTAGAGCGCCATCGCGATCGCGCTCTCATAGGGGGGAAACCGCTCGTCGATGCTCCCTTTCCGCATGTTGTAGTCGCTGATAAATTGGGCGAGCTCATAGATTTCTTCCGTTTCCTCTTTGGAGCGTGCTTTGCTTAAACTCATTTTCAAATCTCCTTATCATAATTTCTGGTCAGGCGATCTGCTGCTCTCCCCAGCGGATGCGCAGACAGCCTTTTTCATCCTTTTCACGGGTCATCAGCGTGGACAGCAGGTCATAGTCCACACCAAATCGCTCATAGATCTCGTCCAGATCGGCGTTTTGTCCCTTCATAAACTGGGTAAGCTTTTCCTTTGCCAGCACCATCTGCATCAGATTGGACTCCAGGCTCCCCAGGTAGATGGGGAAATAGATATCCTTGTACTCAGTAGAATTGTAGCGGATAAAGCGCATATAAAACTGGCTCATGCCAGCGTTATTGTAATGGAGTTCCGGGATCACCACCTTGTTCACAAAGGGGTAGTTGACGCTGGACGGCAGGCTCTGCTGGGTGCAGAGCAGGATGCCGTTTCCACTCTCTTTCAGTTTCCTGCGCAGGGCCCTCCGCTTGGCGAAGGACATAGAGGAGCCTGTGACACAGAAGAGCGGACGATCTGGCAGATACCGCCGAAATGCCTCTGCGTAGCAGTCCAGGACTGCTGTGTGCCGAACCCCGACCGCGACCACCTCGTTGGGCCACTTGTGGATTAGCTCCACGATAGCCACTTCTTTGAGCGGCGTGTCTCCGATGTACTCCTCCAGGGTGTCCGGCGCCGCGCTGACTCGGAGCAGGAGCGTAATCTGCTGAATGAGCCGCATCATGGCGTCCTTGCGGCTGTTGCCAGTGGAAAGGAAGTACCGCCGCTGAACCTCATAGAATTTCTGGAGTACCAGCTGGTAGGCCTCCCGCTCATCCGGCGCGAAGGGAATGGGCATCTGGTGGATACGCCGGAGTTCCTTACCCGTCACCTCCGCAAAGGTCCTGGTGATGACTGTCTTAGCCAGAATATCGTCCAGCACATCCGCGTTATAGATGTCCTGGTTCCGCTGGCCCACGCCGAATACCGTAATTTTTTCCGGAAGGTGGGAGGCGGAGAACAGTGCATAACCGGGCTTGTAGGCCGGGATCGGTCTGCCATACATACTATTTCCGTAGCTATCCACCGTGCCGCTGTTCCGGGAATAGTGGTAGAGAGTCGTACACCAGGAGATCATGTTGATGGAATTGTTGTAGAGCAGTTCCAGTTGCGGAGCAAATTCCGAGATGTTGTTCCGTGTGCTGGTGCCTGTGGTCAGCAGCTTGTACCGGCAGCGCCGGAAGCAGGCCAGTATGGAGGTCGCCTGGCGCGTGGTCGGATTGGCGATATTGTCGCTCTCGTCCAGGACAAACTGGATCTTGCGGCCGATCCGTTTCAGATATTTGGGGATCTGCTTTCGGAACTGTCCTGCCTTATTGAGTGTCATCAGGACAAAATCCCCGGGCTGCACTTTCTGGAAGTCTGCCAGACGCTCCACAAAGACGTGGCGGATGCCGGCGCCTTTCAGGACCACGTTCCAGTTGTTGCGGATGGAAATGGCGCTGGAGACCACCCAGGTGCTGTGGGCCTTCTGATGTTCCATGCGGTACTGTCCCACTGCGATGGCAGCGGCCGTCTTTCCGCTCCCCTGTTCCCATTGGAGAAAACCGTAATCCTTCTGAATTTGCAGATTGATGTCGTGCTTCTGGATTGGATTGAGCCTGACCCAGTCCTCGTTCTCCTCGTCCCAATACTGGAAGCGATCCAGCCATTCCATTACTGCCGGGGCCTCTTCCATTTCAGAAAAGGGCTGACTCTGGCGGTCATACGCCCGCCGTTTTTTGCGAAGCAGGCGCTCAAAACCGGGGAATTTTTCCGGTGTGTTGTCCAGGACGGCCTGATAGACCGGGACTGCCGCACGCTGATCTGGGGTCATCTGGCGGCGCATCTTATAACTGTAGCCCTTGTACGCGAAGCCGTATTTCCGCTTGACCAGCCGGATCACATCCTGCTCCGGCCTCACCACCTGCTGGGACAGTGCGTAGCGGAGATAGGCCATCACCTTGGCCTCCGTCAGTTTCCTATGGTTCCACTCCTTGGCGTCCATCCCTTCCGGCATCCGCTGGGTAAAAAACCGCTGGACATAGGCGAAGCAGCCCGCGTACCTGCGGCGGGTAACTGGATGGCATTTGATCTGGTAGAGCATCTTCCGGATCTTGTATAGAAATGTTCCGGAGGTCGCCCGGGTTCTTGCCAGTTCCAGCAGGACACGGCTCCGGTTCTGCTCCAGCTCTGTTTTTGCCGCCTGGATATACCTGCGATAAACCGGCTCGGCTTCTTTTGCAGGCTGTGTGAGTGGGAGCGGCATATCCAGGCATTCCGTGGTGTAGCGGCCGGAGGTTCCAGCCGAAAAGGCACTCTTTCTCTGCCAGAATTGCAGCTTCGTGGGGAAACTGTCCACGCCAAAGGTACGGAACAGGTCGGCCGGAAGGCCGATCTGCCCCAGGAACGCAAACCGCTCCTCCATCTGTTTGATGGCGGCGCCGTCGGTAAAGTCATCCGCCAGAAAAGACCTCGGCACAATGACGGCCAGGATTCCCAGCGGTTTGAGCAGATCGGCCGCTTTCAGGCAGTAATAGAGATGGGACAGTATCTTCGTCCCATTCTCCAGGCGCCAGCGAAGGTGGTAGGGCGGGTTGCCGAGCACATAGTCGAAGCGTGTCTCCGGCGCGTAGGTGCGGATATCGCCCAGGGTCAGGTTTGCCTCCGGGTAGAGATACCGGGCCACTTTATATGCCTTGGCATCCAACTCGCAGCCGTAGGCATTGGCCGGCACAGGCACATAGTTGAAGAAATTGCCCATACCGCAGGTCAGGTCAGCCACCAGATCCATATCGGAGAGCATCAGACAGGCCGCCACAAACTCGCACAGGGGCGGAGGGGTGAAAAACTGCCCGTTCTCCACCTCCTTTTTTGCCTCACTGTACGCATGATAGCTGTCGTAATCAGCGCGCTCCAGACCGTGCAGGCCGCCATCCCCTGTGTAGGCATTGAAGATGTCGTTACGGGTGATCCCCGCGGGCCCGCAGCCGCCGCTGTCAATGAGACATACAATTTTCTCGTTGAATTCTCTGCGCTGTTCGGCCGTCAGCAAGACGGGTTCATATTGGTAGTTCATGGATTGGAGGCACCCCCTCAAAGCCTGGTATGCGTTTGGCGCTCCTGTTTTTCTGAAACATAGCCGCAACAGGTGTAATCCCTGTTGTGCCGCCGGCAATAGGCCGCGCCGATTCCTATGTAGTCGAGGTACGGCAAGACCTCCTCTGGAATTTTGATACCAAGAAGGCCTTGGGCCACAAGGTACTTTCCCAGCGCTTCGTGCCCGGTCACACCTTCGATCAGCTCAAAGCTGTCCAGGTGCTCCGCCACGCCGAGGATGTCCTCCAATCCGTCGGCGCCCGCGAGTCCAATTGCGCCGGAAAAAAGCATCTGCTCATGCGGAGACACGTCCGCAATCCGGTACGCAAAACGGTTCAGCGCATTCATAGCATTGCAGTCATCTAAATTCATGCCGGTGAAATAACTGCCAAGACCGGTGATCGGGCTTTGTATCTCATCCAAACGTGTGATGCCCTCCGGCACCGCCGCGTCAAGGTCGTCATAGGCGGCCGCAATCCATTTACTGTCGGCCGGCAGATATAGGGTCATTTTCGCCCGGCCGCCGCGAATCAAAGTGATCGTCATTGTCATTGAAATTCTTTCCTCCCAATGAAGAGGGAGACCGCCCCCATGCGGTCTCCCTCCATACTTAAAAAACAAATTGTTTTTCCGGGTCCTCCAGATCCCGGCAATACTGGCTCTCTGCGTCGCTTTTGAGACAGTCTGTCCAATCCGTGCGGCTCGCATAGCCTGCGGCCCTGGCGACGATGGCCTCCATAGCACGCAGGTAGTAGTCGCAGGGCGGCGGCAGATGATACCACTGCTTGCGGCGCAGCGCGTCCATTTCATCCAGTACCCGCAGGGCCATCTGCTGATCCAGAACTTCCTCCACGGCTTTGCAGAGACTCAATTCTCCGCTTCCATCCGACAGATACCGGTTCAGGCAGACGGCACGCAGATGCTCCAGTGGAGCGTCATCCTCTACGAGTCTGTTTTTGCCGTTCTGAAAGGTAAGCTTATAGGCTTTTTTCATCATGGCGTTCCTCCGTGCCGTTCATCGGACACTGGCGAGGTACCTCGGCGGAACGCTCCCGCAGGATGTCCCGCACCGTGTCAGATACCGCACCCCGGTACGCCTCCCAGTAGGCAACACGGCGTTCAAGGCGGCGCATGACGTATTCTGCGATGTCGGATCGGGCAAGCAATTGTTTCTTCTCCGCCTCCGTCAAAGCCTGATACTCGTTCTGCCGGGCGGCTTCTTGACCGAAATCCCTCAAAATACGCCTGGTGCGGTATACGTTTGCCGCCATACGAAGGAAGCCTGGAGCAAGAGGCAACTCCCTCCTCTTCACTTCGATTTTGTAATGATTTTCGCAGTAGCAGCCGTCCAGCCAGCACTCATAACTGGCAGCTGTTTCCTCCTCTGCGAATTCGCTGTGTTCTCTCCATTGCTCAATGCTCCCGCTGTTTCGCTCCTCCAGCAGATCGTTGTGGAACTGCCGAAGGGCGTCCTGATGCAAGGTAAACACGACCTCATAGGAACCGGATTCGCCGTCGACAGCCCAGTTGGTGTCAACGATGTAAAGCGCAAGCTTTGGATAGTCCTGCTCCGGGATTGCCAGTGGCGTGATCATCTCCGGTTTCATAGCGATTCGCTCCAGCGGAAGCTCTTCCGCCTTTACGGGAGTCCCCCTGCGCTGTGTAAGGAACCGCTCCAATGCTTGGACATTTCTGGAGAGGGCGGGGAGATCAAAGGTGCAGCAGATGTCCGGTGCTTCATCGCCCGAACTGCTGTCCGCACCTGTGCGGATCTCCTCAATGGTTCCAAACAGCCCGGGATATTCGCTGCTGCAGCTGGTGCACACCGGCCTGCCGACGGAATAGGATGTGCCGTTATCGATCCATTCCTCACCTGGTTTGTTTAATATCATTGTCTGCTCCTCCATCTGTGTCAGCGGCTGATATGCCGCATATCGTTTGTGAACATACACATCCCGCTCACAGATCCACACCGATTTCCTCGGTGCAGTAGTTGGTGCGGTATTTCCTGTTGAAGTCCTCGATTGACACCTCCGGGATATAGCTCTCCCCATCGAAATCGTATCTTCCTTCCGATAGGGAACGTTTCAGTGCCGCATATGCCTGTGCTGGGTCGCCGCAAAAAATCGCAGCTTCCTCCTCGACCGTGATCCGGAGCATAGCCCCGAGCCTGATCCACAAGTTCCGTTCTTCCGCCATATCAATCGCACCTCTTTTCATACTGTTTACCCTCCATTTCACAGCGGAGGATACAATAGTCGGTACGGAGCCTTTTCATATGTTCCAAAATCTTCTCTTTGGACGGATAGCCCTCCAGATACAACACTTGCCGTTCCGCGCGGCCATCCTGACCGGTTATATTGTAGTACCAGTATCCGCTCTTTGCCTGATAGACCTTTCGATACCGTTTTTGCCCTGGAAGCGTGACCAGCAGGATCAGTCCCCCAAGACCCAGCTCTGCGTGGATAAGCACAAAGGCTGCCATGTAATCTGCACGTTCTGATTTTTCCACGAACCCGCAGAGGTCGGGAAGCCTGGGACACCGTCCGGAGGCATAGGGTATATCACGCCGGTTCCTTTGATACAAGCCCCGGCACCGGCAGTCCTGTGCCTCGCACTGGCTGCACGCTATCATTCCGTGCAATGGTGGAAAATAGTGTTGCTCCATGATGACCGTACCTTTCTGTAAAAGGCAGCCTTGCGGAAGGAAGCAGGAAAAGTGCGTTCTCCGCAATAAGCTGTCTGATAAAACTGTTTGATGGCTGTGATGCCATAAGGCATATTGTTCGTTCCCATTTCAGTTGTGCATCATTACGGATGTGTCTGCCAGTCGTAGAGCAGCAAGTCGCAGCTGGCAGAGCCGGCCGGCTGGTTTGCCGCCCGGAGTCGGAAATTTGTGAACACAAAGCCGGTGGGCCTGTGCGTTTCCTGCACCGCGAGGATGTAGTACTCCTGTCCCATCCAGTGGGCATTCTCCGTGACCTGCTCCCGCCTGCGTCCGGAGTCCAGATCATAGACCCAATTCTCCCAGATACCGCGTGAATCTGCGTATCTCTCGCCGCCCGGCAGGGACAGCAGCATTTCCTTCATGGCCCCATACCCCTTGAGCGCGGGATACTTGTCCATAAGCAACTTTGTCACACGTTCCCTGAACTGATGGAATGGAACAAAGGGACGTTTCCCGTCAAATGTTCCGTTGCCATCCAGCGCAACGGCTTCTCCGTCTAAAAGGATCTCAATCACCACATCCGTCCGAACCCGGCTGTCATTTTCATAGTAGACCGGTGTGGCGGTATACCATTCTCCGGTTTCCGAATCGCGGTTGATGTAAAAGCGGGGCTCACTCACAGACTGAAACACGTCTTTGCAGAACCCTGTGTCTTCAAACAAATGTGTCACCTGAATTTTCACGATTTCTAAATCTCCTGTTCCTGATCATATTTCTTCTGTGCTGTCACTATACAGCGCAAGCTGCTCTCCGCCTGACTCTGTCTGTGTCCCATGGGCCTTCCGCCGCTGCCGCTGCGCGCTTCTCTGCCGTTTGGCCTCCCGCTTATGTTCAGCCGCCGCTTTTTTCAAATCGGCGTCGTGGACGACCTCTGCCCCGAGCGCCGCATCCTGAAGATCCCGGACGCGGTCCCGGCGCTCGCTCCGCGCGATGTGGATATTCTCCACCTCGTAATGGAACTCAAAGTAATCGTATTTCCCATATTGCCGGTGCATCTTGCTGAAAAAAGCCTGCTGGCGATCCTGGGGCGTCATCTGCGGCTGGCTTACGCTCCGACTATGCAGGGGATCATATTCCGCCTGCTTGGTTTGGAGCCAGATTTCCGCATCCGTCCAGGCCACGAACCTTGGGAATACCTTCACGCCTTTGGTGAGCTCAACTTTCTTTTCCTCCAGGAACCCGGTGCGGGTGATCCAGGTGCGGCGGATGTCATAGAACACATTGGCGCGGCGCAGGTCACGCTTCTCCTTTCGGATCACGCAAACCTCGTTCTTACAGCGGCACCGGATGCACTGTTCCACATCATACCGGACTTCCAGGCACCCGCCCTGATCGCCATTGCTTCCCACAACACAGGCACAGCAGGCCCCGCCGGTGAGCTCCATATACTGCCGGTGTATCTCTCGCGCCCGCTCCGCTTCGACTTTCTCGGCGCTGCACTCATAATCATAGAGCCGGCCTGTGCAGCGGCACGGGCAGAAGGGGCGCGGAAATCCCTGCGGAATATGTGGGCAGGCCTTTTTTTCGTATGGACAGAGAAGCAGAGGATTGTCGTTCTCCGGACAGTAACAGATCCCGCCATAGGCGGCATCCCCTGCGGCGAGCCCCCGCCCGAGGTCACTATCCCCCCGGATCAGGAGCCCGCAGGGCGTCTCCCAGGTAAACTTCAGCAACGCTTCCCAGCGATAGCCGAAATTCTGCCAGTTGCTCCAATACACAAAGTTCGGGTGCTGTTCCCTGGTGTACCCCTCCGCATAGAGATCCTGTGTCAAGCGATTCAGTTCCATCTCAAACACCTCAACATCAGTCCGGACCGCGGCCGGTCAGCCCCGGGGCGCAGCAGTGTCCCAGGGCCGGCCGTGTCTGCGGCTCCGGAGTTTGCTCAGGCCGCGTGTGCATGGCCGCCCTCCGCCGGATTCGGGTCGGAGAGAATCTGGAGAACCCGTTTGTAGGAAAGCCCTTCCAGATCACGAAGCCGCAGGTAGTGATTGCAGCCGCCCGTATGGTCGGTGATTGAACGGATCGTCCGGTACAAAAGCACGTTGTCGCCAAGACAGGGTTGCTCTATACTGACAAAAATACCGCTGTCTACCTACATCCCGTAGAGGCAGCATCGACCGGATACGGCGATGCCGCCGGGGTTGGACATGACGCGTACATCCCGCAGGCCCAGGTCTTTTGCCAGAGCCCGTAGAAATGCCTTCCCAAGATTGAGAAACGTCCTTTTCACGCCGTTCGGGCCGTTCTCTCGCTCTCCCCTTACATAGCTGAGATTCTGGCTGAGCAAGCCGGCCAATTTCCGCATATTCGCTTCCTGAGATTTGATAGACATGACAAGTCCTCCTTATATAACGCTCTTATAGGCATAAACTTCAACATTCCGGCCATCAGATAGGGATCATTCTGCCGAGTACACTGCAATCCTCCAGCATTCAAGCGGAAGTTTCCAGGCCCGCCGGACTTAATAGACCGTGCCCAAATAGGTGTCCACGAAATCGGCCGCCGTCTGTTCACTGGAAAATTTCAGGTCTACCCGCCCGTTTTTGAACAGGCGCAGCTGCTTGACCTTGTCACAGGTGGAGAAGGCGATCTGGTTCTCCAGGATGTTTCCGTAACCCAGCAAGTCTGAAAAACGATAGGGGAACACGGAAACGCTCCCGGTCTCAAAGCAGGCCAGGCCGCGAAGGATGCTTTTCATATCCGAAGAAAGCGTCCAGTAATCGCTGCGGTATGAATCATTGTAAGTGCAGGCGCTTCTTGTAAAGCAGATCATGTCTTTCTTACGTTCAAACTTGGGAGTCCCATCTCTCCACCACGCCGCCTTATGGCACTCGTGCCGCAGTTCAAAAAGTGCCTGCTCCTCAAACTGCCGCCCGTCCATCTGCGCGAAAAGCTGTTCCACTACCTCGGTGTAGGTCAGCTTGCGGGCAAGGACTGCCTCTTCATAGGCGGCCCATGCCTCCTCGTCCCGTCTTCTGTATTCCGGCTTTTCCGGCAACATTCTCTGGAGGATGGCGTCTGCGGAGAGAGCCGTATGATATGTCCGGTTGAAATAGTGGACCAGATTTTGAACAAAGCTACAGGGCTGTTCCATCAGAAGCTCCTTGAGCCTGGCGTCCGTGATGCTGAGATCTCTGGAGACAGTGTAAGAATTTCTGCCAGAAAGCAGCTCTTTCGTCTCCTGCAGGAGTTCATCCTGTTTTTTCTCAACATCCTCCCAGATGCAGCGCAGCTCCAAAAGCGCCGATCTGGCGGCATGATACGCGGCCTGATGCTGCTCACAGAAAAAGCGGTCCAGATCGCTGATGCGGCTGCCTGCTGATACAGATACCGCCGAAAACTTCTCGAAAAGGTCCATAACAACTCCTTTCTATTGATGGACAGGGAGGCAGTCCGGCAAACCGCCGGAAGCTGCCTCCCTGTTCTTGACTCCCGGCGAAGCCGGGAATATCTCCTTATCCTGCTGCCAGCTTGCCCGTTTCAGTTTCCCTGCCTGTTTTGTCGATCCGGTGGGAAACATCGAACTTCTGGCCGTCCGCATAGCCCATATTGACGTAGCTCCTATGCAAGCTGTTTGTGGAAGGCCTGGCATAGGTCGCCTTCTTCATTCCGTCCACGACGTCCTGCACCGGTTTGGGGATCACCATGACAAGCCCCCATTCCTGATGCTGTGCCGACTGCTCCTCGAACGCGGCCAGGAGCCCCTGGCAGAACCCCCAGCCATACGAATTGCACATCTGGCGGAGTACCGCCGCAGAGTAGCCCCGCTGCTTCTTGATATCGGCACAGCGGGACATGATGCTCTCAAACGCATAGCGGTAGACCATCTTGCACACCTTGTAGTCATCCTCAAACCCGACAAATCCAATCTCATGGATCTTCCTGCCTTTGATGTTCAGGATATAATGACGGCAGCAGTAATGCTCTCCGATGATCGCGGACAACTGTACCGCCCACGGGGAGGACATCTTCGTGCTGGTTACGCCGGTGCTCTCCTTGATGACCCGCTGGCGCTCCGGCGGTGTAATATCCTCCGGACAGAGCTTGTGTTCCGCCATGAGCTGGCGGGCCTTGAGCAGCGCGGCTCTGGCCTCCGCCTCATAAGGACTGGCCGCCAAAGCGAGCAGACGGGAGATCTTTTCTGTGATTTCAGTAGACATAGGCTCCTATTCCTTTCAAAATTCAATAAGTTCGTAACCGTTCCATGCACCGGACGGCCCTAAAATATTGTGAACTGCGAGTCTGGTCACGGTATCCGTGTCGGGATCGTCCATCACCTGCTTGAGTCTGGTCAGTTCCACCCGGAGGGCGCGGTTTTCCTCCGAAGACAGGGGATGCTCCAGCTGGAACAGCACATCGGCAAAGTCGCCGCAGCCATTTACATTCAATTCCCGGATCATCAGCAAATTTGCTGGTTTCATCCTTGACACTCCTTCATCTGTGTTAAAAAGTAATCAAAGCTCATAGGCGCAGTCCAGAAATTTGCTGGCCGCCTCATAGCCGTGATTTTGAAGCAGCTGAGAAATATCATCCAGCACCTTTTTATACGGCGGACGCAGCAACCGTATCTCTGTGATGGATAAGTCGCTTCCGTCACTGGGCAGCACCTCGATCAGATTGTCCAGCATCCCGGGGCGCGACGCTTCCAGATCCAACAGGGCCAGCATAAGAGGCTCGCTGCGATCCCCAATCACCATGATCAGCGGGCCGTCAGCCCGATCAGGCAGATTATCTTTCATACACACGTTCGCTCCTCGTATAATAAGATTTGCAGATGGGAGATGAACGCGCACGAACGCAGCATCCAGCTCTCCATCACCACACTCCCGCCGTGAGGCAAAAAAGGGACGTACCGGCCTGATGGTCGGTACGTCCCTTTTTTCCGTGTTCCATACGCATAGCGCATGAAACTCTATTCATTCAATTCTTTCTGAAAGCCGATTACAGCTCTGAGCAGTTCTCTCGTGAATACGCATCCGGTATAACCGTGCGGACACGCTGAAGTTCAGTCAGCAGCCGCTGCTTGCCAGAGCCTCCCAAATTTCCGGACGATCCTGCTCCTTTATCTTCAGCAGATCCATCGCCTGCCCACTGGATGCACCAACAGTTTCTATTAGTGCACGGATAGACTCCAACCGCACCTCAAAACGGCCTTCCGCATAGGATTCCGCATAACCTTCTGCATAGGCTTTTTGACGAATACCCTGACTTAGATTGCACATCACAGGCACCTCCTCAACAACAGCTGAACTGGCAGACCTTATCGCTCCCCCAGCGCTTTGCGGACTTCCGGCCGGTCCTGTTCTTTCACTTTCAGCATATCCATCGCCTGTTCACTGGATATACCGGCAGTTTCCATCAGTGCGCGGATCGATTCCAGCCGCTCCTCAAAACGGCCTTCCATGCGGCCTTCCACGCGGCCTTTCTGGCGAATACCCTGACTCAGATTGCACATCACAGACACCTCCTGTTCCAAGTGTTCGGTCATCGGAATATCAAATTCTTCCTGCAAAATCCTGCGCTTCTCAGACTGTGCTGTTTCTTCTGAAAGCAACACATCCAGCAGCTTCAGTACATCGGCCTCTCTGTCGTGGTCAGAACGGCCAAGGCAGATCATCACAACAGAGAGCAGGTCATAGTTACGAACCGGCTCCTGCGCGCCGCCTACCAAGTTATCCTCCTGGATCGCATAGCGCGTGATGCTGTTCTTCCGGCTTTCCGGCGGGTTCATGCAGACCCAGATGGAATATACCTTCTTGATCTTGTCGTACTGCGCCGCCGTAAACTCAGTCCCATACTGGGCGGAGATCATCCGGCTGCAGTAGTATATGCCCCGCTTGACCAGCGGATAGCCTGGATGGAACACATTCTGTGCCTCGACATTGATGATCAGGCGAATCAGCTCACCGGACGCCGGGGCAATCGCATGGAACCGGATATCATAGGTAATGGTCCCCTCGTGCAAGGATGTGTCCTCACCGCTGATCCCGTGGATCTGGGTGCCGGCGCTGGTTTCATCCGGGTACACCGGTACTTCGCCAACCGCAGGCTGGCCTTCGATGTACTTTTCCGCAATTTCTTTGACGTCCACACCCTGGTATTCCTCCAGGCAGGACTTCATGATCCACGCCAGGATGATCCGCTCGGAAAGCAGGCGCTTGCACGCGGCGTCATAGCGGGCGTCCAGATCGGAAAGGCGGATATTTTTCGCTATCGTTGTCTCAAGCTCCAAAAGACACCACTCCTCTTTGATTGCATTTTAGCATGGCTATTCGGAAATTTCCACCTGAAATTTTGAACAATTTCGTTGCAGACCGACGTCTATTCCCAATCTGGTCCGCCTAACCGTCACCGCTCAAAGTGCCTGGCGGATCACCGGGAATTTTTCCTGGCATCTGCGCAGTGTTTCAGGTGATATCTTCGGGACGGGCACGAGCAAAGCATGTCGCTTTTCGTTTACCTCCCAAGCTCCCCGGCCATCGGTAATAAAGCATCTTCCGTCGTCACGCCGGCAAACGACTCCTTCCCAGCCGGCAGTTCTGTGCCGGAAGAAATAGAGGATCTCCATGAGCGGCACCTCTTAACCCGCCATCCGGCGGGTGCGGCGCTCTGCATAGGTCCTCTTGAGCTTGGCGTAGTGGCTTTCGTAGCGGGCACAGCCGGAAGCATGGAATTTCCTGAGAGGCCCGGAGTGGAACTGAAACAGCGCCACGGTCTTCCGTGTCCCGCCGGTGTCCATGCTATACCGCTTGTAGTCCGCGATGTGGCCCAGATTGTTCTGCTCCATAAAGGCCATGAACTCAAAGCTGTCCACATCCAGAATGTTTTCGACCAGATATGCCTGGTAACGGGGCAGCGACTGGCCGATGTCCTGTGTGACCGTGATACGGTCGGAACCGTCGGTCGGAATCAGCTGGACCTTGATGGACGGGGTCTTAGAATAGCACTCCACCTTGAGGCGGTACTGCTTTCCCTTGTATGTTCCCCGCAAAATACCATTCATAACATCACATCCCTAAATCATTCTAATATTGAAGCCCTTGGCAGCTCTTTGGACGATCTCCCGCGTTTTGTCGCCGTAGCTCTCCAGATACTTTTGATGTAGCCCGGCTCTGCGGCACAGCTCCTCACAGAACGGATTTTTCCACCCTTTCCGCACATATGTGGCCGCCTCTGCCAATTCCACCGGCGTCATATGGGTCACGTCCCTGTTCATTTCCGTTTTCCGAGCTTCCGGCTTGCGGCGCTGTTTCTTGCCTGACGGCAGCCGATATGGACAGCCGGGCCCCATGTAATGTTCCGTGGGGCTCCAGTCAGCCAAAACGATTTCCTGGAGGACATCGCAGAGGCTGTCCCCCCTCTCCTATGTACATACAGTTGGGGCAGACATCCGGGTTACAGTACATCGCTCGGCCCCGCTTTCTCCGAAGCCGGAACCGCCTCGATGATCCCGACGTCATGCAGGATGACATGATCGATCTTGGATCTGTCCAGAAGCAGCTCCCTGGGCATAGGCGTCTCCAGATCCTCCGGAAGCCATTGGGGATAGACATGGACAAACCCTTCATGGTTGATATAGGCGTCCAGCGTATGCTTCACCAGCTCCAGGATCAGCGGCTTCCACTCGCCTACGCTCTCAGGCGTATTGTCTCGATAGGGGAACTCTCGAATGAGAACGTCGTTATACTCCACGCTGCGGTTGCGGATGAAATCCGCGCGGGTCACGGCGCACACATGATCGTCGCCAATCGCCCACACGATCTCGCCCGACTCGGTATCCCGCGCCTGGATCAGCATATAGTGCTGTCTCGCCGGGGTGTTTGCACAGACATACTCCAAATACTCAAATGTTTTCTCGCTCATACTTCAGATCCTCCTTCACCATATGTCCAGGCGTGCGCAGGCCGCACAGAAAAAGCTGTACAGCACAGCAGTAGCCGGCACAGAATGCCTGCTCCCGGTCGATACTGGCCCGCTCCTCGGTCAACTCAAACAGGCGTTCCGCCTTTGAGAAATGCTCCGGCGGCAGTTCAGCGCGCAGACACTCCAAGTATGCAGAGATTTTCCTGCTTGCATCCTGGTATTCTTCTGTGTTAGGCCTTTCAAAATAGGGTTCATATTGTCCGTAAAATAGGTCGTGCAGAATATCCTGGGTATCCAGAGGAAACGGAATTACGCTCGGGGCCTGATGGAGCCCCTGGGCGATCTCCTGGAGCGCAGAGATCAGCTTTGGCAGCTGACTCTCAAAAAAGCGTTTCCCTGCCACAGTCTCGTAAAAATTCAAAATGATCTCCTTTCTTATCCTATCCCGCCTCGCCGTGGCGCATGGCCGACGCCATGCCGCTCCAGACAAGGCAGGCGGTCTGAATCGTCTCCGGGGACACGTCAACGCGCCAGTTAGTGGGATCCGGTTGGCCGCGTATGACGCGTTCCAGAGTACCGGCGCTGCTGCACAGCGCATACCGCACCCACTGGCACCGGCCGCCTCGCTGGGAGACACGCCGCATCAGCACGTACATGGCAGCTCCTCCGATCCCGACAGCTCCGACTGCAGCTCGCCGCACAGCGTCTCCACATTCTTCCGGTACTGCGGCAAAAACGGCTGTTCCAGATCATAGTGGAAATAGTAGTAATACAGAACCTGGTAATACCGGCGCTTCCGCTGTGCCGGGGAGAGGGCTTTGAGCAGCCTGCCCAGCCGTGGGATCACATCGGACACCTCCGTTAAAGACGCGCGGTCTTCTCTGGTGAAGTTCTCATACATCCAGTCCTTCACCACGGCCCGTCCCCCGGAGAAGTGGCCGGCATGGCCGTCCATGCACTGGTAAAATACAAAATCCCTGCCGCGTGTGCCGGGAAATGCCGTAAACGGGTAGAGCCGGCACACCCTGGGGCGTGCCTCATAGACCGAGCACCGTCCGTTTTCCAGAAAGGTGCAGGCACCCTCCGGCCCCGTCGCATTCATCAGGTAGATCGGGAAAATCCCTTCCAGCGTGGAAATGTGTGTGAACCAGGAATACACGCCCTCCACGCCCCGGATCTGCGAATATCCGGATCGCCCATGGAAAAAGCGGGCCAGTCGGAAGGCGTCTATGGGCTCCACCATAATGGTGTCCTTTATGTTCCGGCAGCAGGCGGCGCACCGTCCACAGTGGAAAGGGACCGTATCCTTGGAGCGGAGAGGGATCATATCGCTCATAGCACAGCCCTCCAGAAATCCGCATCAGGGTCGGGCTCCGCCTGCCCGTCCGGATCAGGCCCCCACGTCTTTTCAATCTGGGCAATGGCGCACATAACGCCTTCCCGGTACGCTTCTCTCCACCGGCCGGAGCATCTGGCATTCTCCACCTTCCGCCGCAGAGAGCCCACCGCATATTGATATTTTTCGGATGCGGAGCGCGGGCGTGTTTTGACATGGGGGGCACCGTCCGCAGGCAGATCTTCCATGTCGCGGCCCCATACCTCCTTGATCTTGGACATTCCGCAGAGCACCCCGTTGTTGAAAGCTGTTTGCCGGTTGGTGGGGAGGCGAATCAATTTTCGGCGCAGGGCGTTAATCGCACTGTTGTACCTCGCCTCATTGCTGCCGCCTGTTATGGGCGCCGCTCTCCTTTCCTGCGTTTTTGTTGTTCTCTCAGCAATGCTCGTCATACTATGCCGCCTCCTGCCGGCGGGCCGTCAGATAAGCGGCACACAACCGCTTATCCCCGGCGATTTCCTGCTCCGTAAGGCCCAGCGCATCAAGCGCAGGCTCAGGGTCGCGGGTATAGCCGTACTCGTGATTGGCGAGCTCATATCGAAACATCTCCAGTAGATAGCCGTTCCCCGTCTTGTCAGCGGCTGCGGCGATCTTCCGCTGCCGCTTATGCTGGCGGAACATCTCCATCAGGGCCTCCTGGTCATCCTTACGGATGAAACCACCACCCCCGATACTGACGATTTTCTCCCGCTCCGAGGGCTCAAGACCCAGCTTTTTCATTCCCTCTTCAAACTGCCGGGCACCGAACGCAAACGCCATCGGAAAGGCACTGACCTCCGCCTGCTGGCGCTGTTTCAGCTCTTTATAGGTGATGGGACGGCGCTTTTCACTGCCATCGTTCACCGGCTCCGTGGGGTTCCATAAATACTGCTCCGGCCACTTTTCTACAAATCCAATCAGCTGGACGACCGTCTGGCGGTCTGTTCCTGATAAAAGGGCTGCCAATTCCAGCAGGCTGCAAAGCAGCAGGGCTGTATTATCCTCATGCCGCTTCTTAGGTACTCCGGACGTCTTCTCCGCCATTTTCTCTTGCAAAAAGGTTTCCAGCGACTCCCCCGCATAACGCGTGGCCGCCGGGCACGCCTTTCCGATCAGCCGGAGGGTCTGCTCACAGAGCGCCACATCCTCCTCGATGCTGATGTCCATTCTTGCCAGCGCCGGTCCGTCTACAGCCAGCGCGTCAGCCAGCCACAGCAAATTGGCACCGGCCATCCCCTCATGTTTCATCGTGATCCTCCTTTTTCAGTCCGAACACCTTCGCCGGAAGAACCGTCGCCTGATTGTAAACATAGAAGAAATAAGGCGCCAGCCCATCATCAATCTCGATTAACTCCCCATTCCGAACCGGCGTACCGTTGAGCACCTCATCCACCACAAGTTCCTGCACCGCGGCATAGAATTTTTCCGCCGTCATACCAAGCGGGAATTCATGGCGGAGCACATAGCGGTGCCCCATTGGAAAGCACCAGTCCGCTTTCTCCAGCTTTAGTGCGAGCCTGTAATCAAGGTCCAGACTTTCCTGGAGTGCATCCCGAAAGCCATAGATCCGGCACACGGAGGTCTTCAGCCGCTGCGGACACCAGTCCGGGGGTCTGCGCTTGATATCCTTTTTCTGGAATTGCTTGCCTTTCCTGCCTTTTTTCATACAGTAGCAGGTCTCGTTCAGCATGGCTCCAACAATCTTGAAATGCGGACAGTTGAACCGGCAGGCCGGTTCTGGAAACGAAATCTTTTTCATTGGTTTCCTCCTTGTATGGATTGGCTCAATATCATGCCTCTCGGTTTTGAATACAGATTTGGATCTGAATTACTCCGGCTGCTCCACAAAGAAAGCGGACCGCAGCCCCACGCCGGGAGACTGCGGCCCTTCTGATTACGGCCTGACCATCCGGGGCAGGCCCATACCTTTATCGTGACGTTCCTGTGATTTACGCCGCGTATTCCATAGACACGGAGCTATCCACAGATACAGGGGCATCAGGAACCAGCAGGCAATACTGCGTATTCAGCGTCTCAAAGCGGACCTGCCTGGGGGTTATGCTGTGGATACGGACAACGGTGGAAGTCCGTATATACCGCCCGCCCTGGAGGATCAGGGCACACGCTCCGACAGACAGAGGACTCATCAGTGTGCCAATGATGACCTTGGTCACTTTATTCATAGATCGTTCCCCTCTTTCTTGCTGGAGGTTTCCTCCATCTCTGAGCGAAGATGCTCATTTTCCAGTTCCAACCGTTTGATTGTGTAGAGAGACCAATTCACATACCAGGCAATGCAGGTCAGGAACCATACGATCAAGACCGGGAGTATATTATCCCAGCTGTATCCGCAGAGCAGCCTTACCACCACATAGCCCCAGATAAATGCGCTGTACAGGATGTAAAAATACCAGTTCAGCGAGGTGTCTGCCGAGGGCTTCATTCGATTCCCTTCTTTCATCACTTCATGTTCAAATAGGCTTGGAAAAGATTTTTCAGCAGCCTGCGCACACGTTTTACGCCGACGTTCCTGGCCCGAGCCGCTTCCGGCACGCTATATCCGCGCAGCCGCAGTTCCACCAGGGCATACTGCTCTTTCGTTGCAATACGGGCGAGGTCGTGCAGGATCAACTCTGCCTCCAGTTTCTCCCACAGGAGATCTGCCTGCCGGCCCTGAGAATCGGAGAAACGCGCGCAGCTCTCCCGATTCCGCTTCTCAGCCCGAAAGAAAACGCCAAGACTCTGCCCCATAGCCCTCCACGCGACCGTGGAAAAACAGTATTGGGACAAGGCGGGCCGCGTCAGGTACCTCTGCACAGCGCGGAGGTACCCGAGGGCCGCAATATCGTAATACTCACAGATATCCAGGCGCCGGTCGAGCAGAAACTGGTAGATCAGCGCATGGTGTTCCTCAGCAAATTGACGCTGCGGTTCCGTCAGAGCATTCAGAGGTGGGGGCCGCCCCCGGTGTTCGGGCGGCCCCAGCTCTTTCTGTGGGATCTGCTCCGGCGTGTTACGCAGGCAGTTTCTCCCGTTCTCCATCCAGCACACACGCGTCCACAAAGTGTCCGCCGTTCTCCGGCAATACCGTGGGCGCTCCGTCAGCATCTTCAGGGATGGCGGCGCCGGCGGCCAGCATCGCGGCCCGCTGCTGGTTCATCTGCTTGATCTGCGTGATGAAGCCTCCGGCAAAGCTGCGGATCTGAGCCAGTTCCTCGCCTTCAAAGTCATACAGCTTGGTGAAATTGACCACGCTGTAATCCTTGTTGAGCCGGGTATTGGTCTCCCGGGTCAGGCCGATCCGCACGGCGCCGCTGAAGATACGGCGCTTGCGGAACAGGAACGCGGTGTTGACAAAATCCGTATAGGGCTTGATGCTGGTGGGCGGCAGGGGAATACGGTAGGGCATGAGTTCCCCGCTGCGGAGCAGGTAGATGGTCCGCATATTCTTGCAGGCCTTCCCCGCCCCTTTCTGGCTGCTGCCATACTGGTTCTGGAGGCAGTCAAGGCAGAGGCCGCCGGGTTCGCCATAGCCCTCCTTGCCGTCCACAGACTGGCAGAGAGGCGGCACATTGTCATCGTATTCGCTGCCCTCCGGCCAGTAGGCGTTGCTGTTGTGGCTGAACAGGATCACACCCTCCAGGTACTTCTCATAGTTCGGGTTCTGCGGATCGCCGCTGGGCAGTTCCCAGACGAGACTCCCGCCACCGGGCACTTTGATCTGCGGAAAACTCAACTGAAGGCCTTCCATATCATCGGCAAGATCGTCATCTCCGCCGTCCATCCCGATCATCTGGGGCAGTACGAAACGCTTCTGATCTTCCACCATCATATTTTTCTGCTCGTTCATAACTGTTCCTCCTTATTTTTATATCATTTATGTTAAGCGGCCGCGGGCAGGGAGAATGGCTGGGTAATACGCGCCTGCAGCGATGCAGGCATCGTCAGAACCTTATATCCGATCTCCTCCAGCTTGGTCGCGCGGTCATAGCTCTCCACATCCTGGCTGAATCGGGTGACGGCATTGGCAAGTCCATAGAGGGTCATACTGCCGCCTTCGATCAGGTGCTGCAACACACCTTCGCATTCCTCCTCGATAATATGGAAGCTGGCACCGGTGAGCTTTACCACATCCGGGATGTGCTTGATATCCAGCTTGATCCCGGCACTGTTCCGCATTTTGTCCACGACCTGCAAGAACCGTGCCTTTTCCACAGCGGCATCCACTGTGTCCTGGAGCTTCTTGATAAACGCCACATCGTCCACGAGCTTCGTCTCCTCGGAAAAGATGGAGACGTCCTCTTCACTGTCGGCGGCCCGCCCCACATGGTAGCGTCCCAGTTTGGCGTCATCAACGACCATCCCATTGGAGCAAACCAGACGGTACACCAGAGGCTTGACCCACACGGCGCCCTGACCGGTCTCACTGTTCGAAATGATCACACCGGCCTGGACCACATCGCCGGGCACTACCTCCGCCTGCAAGCGGGGGTTGACCACTTTGATGTACATTCGGTCCTCGGTGACCTCACAGCTCTCCACACGGGCCCCATCCAGCTCGGCCAGACGGGGAAGGGTAAATCTGGCGATGTCCAGATTTTCGATGCGCCGATAGCGGTTGCTCAGAAACGCTCTGGCGTGTCCGTCAATGGTTCGCAGCATCCGTTGCTCCGGGTTGCGCTGGAACCAGCGGTTGACATTGTAGGCCAGCAGCTCTGTGTCCTCCGCAAGCATTTTGCCATAGTATTTGGCGGGGATGCCCAGATAGGTTCCGATCTGCTGGTGCGCCGTGGGCCGGATCCCCAGGGGAGAGAGTTGGACCTCTTCCCGCCCTGCCATGCGGAGCGTGGGCACAGAACCATCCGTCTCCATCACGAGACAGCTGGTATTCACCAGATAGTCCTCTTTTGCCGCGCTCTGTCGGGCCAGCTCTTGAAGCATGGCTTCAATCGTACGTCCGGCTTTCATGCTGTGTCACAACCTTTCTTTGATTTATGGCCTCAGTGGTTTCTTCCATGGACTCACTCCAGGGAGGAAACCAGCTCTTCGTCCCAATCGACTGTTTCTTCCGCCAGCTCGTCATCGCAGCGCAGGAGGCCGTGCTTGATGCACAGTTCCTTTGGCACGTGCTGAACGAAATCGGCCCAGTTGAAGCAACCGCAGTTATACTGATAGACCTTGCGGCCTTCCTCTGACTGCACATACTCCTCGCACGCGGCTTTCACCGCGGCCTTCCAGTCAAAGTCCGGGCTCCGCAGCGCAAACGCAATGGTAAATGCGCGTACAGCAAGGCCGTCGTGCTCGATTACAAGAATCGTCTTCCGATACATACGGCTCACCAGGAAAGCCGGATACCGCTGTCCGTAGCTGCGGCGGCGATACCCTCACGCTCCAGTACCTTGACCAACTGGGGCCAGTAGACCTTCGCCGGGAAGTCCAGCAGTGTATCCAGAAGTTCGGCCTTGCCGTCCTTCTCGTGATCAATACAGATTTCGCCGTTCTCCATCACCATCAGGCTGTCATAGCCGCGGGACTGAAGATCAGGAATCAGCGCATCCAACACCTTCCGTCCCCGCAGCTCATACCATACGCCGGGGTCAACGACCGGTTGTCCGGATGCGGATGCAGGACTGCCGTCTGGCACAGCTGGGACAACCTTGACCAGATCACAGCGGAGATTTGCCCGCCGGTCCAGCGTGACGTCCGCAAAGTCATAATCAGGGACTTCGTAAAGACGGATGCGGCCGGTGCCGCCTCTGGTGACAAATGCGGCCGGGTCCTCCATCGTCCATTCCCACTGCACGTTGGGGTAGGCCGCTTTCAATATCGTCAAAATCCGGTAATTGACATGCTGGAGCAACATTTTAGATAGCTCGCCGTCGGATTCCAAATTGTTTGAGCCATCCACAGGTTGCTCCCGAAGTTCCTGTTCTTTCTTTCGATACGCCCGGTTGTTCTTCCAGACCGGTAGCAGCTGTGTGAAGATGAGCCACAGGGACCATCCGGCAAACACAGCCAGCAACAGTGGGATCATCCAATCTCCACGCACCAGAGCCAGGATCAGGATCACAAGCTCGATCAGGAGAGCGGTTCCGCCCCACAGAGCGGATGCTTTCTTCATAGCGATTACCACCTTTCATTACGTTCGGAACACAAAAAGAGGAACCGCACCAAGGTTCAGAGCATTTCCAAACACATGATACGGTTCCTCTTTTGAAATACGCCGGAACGTCTATTCCGGCAGCGGTTCCCGCTCGCCGTCCACCACAGGCACAGGCCCGGGGCTTTGACATACTTGCGGGTCTTCTGTCTCTCCCAGCATCGGTGGGCCCGTGTATTTCCCGGGTTCCCACGGCCTCCATTCCCGCAGCCGAAGTTTCAGCTTTTTGTCCCTGGTCTTTCCATCCTTATGCATATAATCGACCAGTTCCAAAAAGCCTTGGACACGGATGCGGCTTCCCTTGCCGATTCTTTGATCCAGCAGGGATTGCGCGACCTCGTTCCATGCCCAAACCTCATAATATTGCTTGCGGCTTGCTTCCCCATAACCGAGGTGCTCGACCAATGTGAAGCGCACATAAAGGGAGCCCTTCTGACTTCTCTTGAATTCCAGATCTCGGGCCACCCAACCGGAAGAACGCAGTTCTGACATAGCACTCCTTTCTGCCTCACGGGCCATACTATATATGTAAAAAGCGCCAGTGAACGACCTCCCCGCAAAAGGGCATAGTCATCCTACTGACACTTGCGTACAAACCTAACAACGTGCGCAGGTGGAGCTCTCGCTCCACACACAGGCCCGAAAGCCCATGCCTCAACGGGTGAGGATTTCGCGCAGAAATCAATTACAGGAGGATTGTAACACAAGATATCGTATATGTCAATATCACTTTACTATATATAGTATTTTGGAGGAAATATTGTCTTTATCTTGTGGAAAGGCAATCTGTTACCGCCTGACAAACAGCCCTACCGGAGAGATGCCCGCAAATCCAGGAGTGGAAATGTACCAGCAGGCAGGGCCAGTAATGTCCCATGCGACTTCCAGCGTAATATCATGCCAGCCGTCCGGGAGCAGAGCAGTATAAGAGCTTCCCGCATGGATGCCATAGCCATTCAGCAGGAGCCTGGGGTGGGGATCATGGTCATCCGGTGAGGGGAGTTTGATTTGGCTGATGCGCGTTTGTCTCATTTCAGCAACCTCCTATTCCAATTTCTGTTATGTGTTTGGTCGGAAAGCTTTTTCTGCTTTCATCTATAAAACAGGATGGCATACTTACAATTTTTACAGGAGCACAAAAAACAATGCCAAGATTAGGTGGCACCCTTATACGAACAAAATGGAGTTAGCTCTTTACAGGAATGCTGGATTTGATGTAATACGCCACTTTACACCAGCCGTACATTCTCTCTAGCGGCTATTCCTCGCTCTCAATTTGTATGTTTTCAATATAGAGTATATTGACTCATTTCAATACATGGGTTATAATATACAAAAATCTGAAAGGAGCGGATCACATGAAAAGGCAAATACTTAGTATCCTTCTAACATTTGTGATGGTATTCAATCTTACTACTTTCGCTTCTGCTACGTCCGTATCCAATGAAGGCTCTGCTAACACTGATATTTCCACTTTGAGTGCAGGGCTTGCTTGGGGACCTGTTATTGTTGGTAACATCCAATTCACAATGACAAATCCACATAAGGGAAATGTTGGCCCTTATGGTTGGATTGAGCACATAAATCTCCACATAAGAAATGTCAAAACCAAGAAGGAAATTGCAAATTACCACCTGTTTAAAGGCATCAATCAAGAGGGCCGCGAATGTTTCATTGCATGGGATAGTGTAACTAAAACTACGGTCTTCCAGCACTGTGATAATGATGGGTGGACAAATGCGGTAACTGAATTTGCCAAGTTTGTTCAGGGCGCTGTTAGCGATGTTTTGGATCAAGCCGATTTTTGGGCTACAGTAGTTATTGGCGGTCTTCTTATTGTTGCAATTGTTGATCTCATTCTTCCCATGGATCCAATTCCGGTCATTCCATTTTCCGCAAAAGAAGCCGCATAGAAATATATAACATCCCCCTTATTGTTCGGATAAGGGGGATGTTATACTAGGTATAAACGATGATAAATATTGAAGTAATCAAAGACCCTTTAAACATAACATGGTGGAAGAATATGGTCCAAGGAGTTTTAACTGCAAATAAAGTGCAGACATTCTCTATTCACTGCTGGTCTGATGAGATAGATGAAATAAATCACGCCCTCTTGTACGGGAGCATACAAGATTCCGATTGGGCTTATGGGGCAATCATATCGGGTAAAATAACTCCAAGCTTTATAGATTTTATTCTCTCTTACGAGCCTGCTCCGTGTTCTAAAACAGGTACATATGAAAAAATGACTCCATTTTTTAATGTGGTGCTGGAACCATATTTCTTCAGTTCTCATTATGGAAGAGAAGTCTCGATCAGCCATATGGATATTAGAAAAGGAAATATCAGGAGAACAATCAAAACCTTGTTTGACGAAGACTGGGTTATCATACATTCATTTTAGTTATCACAAATGGTTATTCGCCTTCAGCTACTCGGTCTTCAGTCCCTCCATCAGCCATCGGTACTGCTGGTAACTCAACTGCCGTGTCTCCGTACTGTTTCGAGGCCATTGGAAGCTTCCCTCTTCCAGCCGCTTTGTCACCAGCACGAATCCGCCCCCCTCCCAATACAGCCCCCTGATCCGGTCCCGCCGGTAGCCGCGGAACAGGAACAGCGTATTGCTGAACCGGTTCAGATGAAACTGCCGTTGCACCAATGTCGCCAGGCCGTCGATCCCTTTCCGCAGATCTGTGTACCCACAGGCAATGTATACCCATCTGCTCCACTAAAATCGCTCAACATTGCCTCAGCAGCTCCACCAGTATCCTCAGCATTTCCGGCCCTATTTCCTGGTATAGATCAATGATGCCATCCCCTATGTTGAGTGTTGCGGTACGTTCCGAAACGTTTCGCACTGGTTGTTGTACTGGTAGTTCCACAAATGCGGCCCCAGACCGACCTGCCTCATCTTTCCTGCGTATACCGGACAATACCTCTCTTTCCCATCGGTAATATGTTGTTGGCGTGACGCCACGCTGGCGGCACCACTCCCGCACTGACAGCCCGCTCCCCCTGCATTCTTGTATTGCCAAACCCCACTCTTCCTTCTTTGCTATGTGTTTCAGTTCGTTGCTCGTTATATGCCCTCACCCTCTATATGTTAATAGTGGTGGAACGTTTCGATACATTCCATATTGTTATACGGAGAAACTCAATGAAAAAAGCAAAGCACCTCCTCGTGTTTCTGACTATTATATGTACTCTTTGCGCTATCGCTTTATATACAGGATCACGCATATTTCTTTCACGGTTGCCTTTTACTACATGGTGTCAAACCATATCTGTCGAGGACTTAGACTCCGCTTATATAAATGTCAGATATCCCGATGGTAGCTACAAGCCTACAGAGCTAACTGCGGAAGAGAGGTCGCGATTAGTTTCTGTGCTCAATCATCTCCAGTTGGCTGATATAAAATTTGGACAACTTGCGCATGAAAATCCAGTCAAGATACTTTTTATTGAAGGGCAAGATATTCGCTTTATCCTAGAATTTTATACTGCTTTTCCTAACCGTGTTCGTGTCTTAGGTAATTACCAAGACCGTTGTGGGCAACTGTATAATGACTCGCAAAGATACATATGGATTGAAAATGAAGCGTTAATGTCCGTCCTTCGTAGCTTGTAGCGCATCTAATCAAAATCAACACATCCGCCAGGTGTGCACTTCGTTACCACTACATTGTTTTGGTCGTTGAAATAATGGCAAAGTAACGATTTCTTGGTGGTTCACTTCCGCAGCATAATTCCCAAAAGGAATCAATTTAGTAAAAACCAGATCGCCGCGCGTGAAAATGTAAAGCTCGAAACTCCCCTCAAATTGAGGGGAGTTTCGGCTGTTTACTGAAAAATATCCAGCCGCCCCAGGGAGGTAAATCCACTGGCAGCGAACTCCGTTACCACCACATTGTTTTGTCTGCTGGAACAATGGCAGATCAGCAGTTTCCCGTCCTCTCTCCGGCCCACCACGATCCCCACATGGGAATCGTCCGGGTAGAAGGCCAGGTCTCCGGGCTGCGCGTCCGCCTGGGAAACAGGCGTGCAGTAGGAGTGCTGGGCGGCAGCACTGCCGCGCCCGGCTCATGATATACTTCCCGTAAATATCATTAGGATTTTGAGATTCCATGTTAGAACCAGCCATTTTAGGTCATATATAAGTAAGGTAACATAGAGCGACTAGCAATTATTCACCTAAAATATCCAACAGGTAGGTGATTCCAATGCTTTAGGCAGTTTGGCTACGCCAGCTCTATTTCTCTTATTAAAGTTAAGGAGATGTTAACATGAAAAGAAGTTTATGTATCACACTTCCACTGCTGGTGATGTTTGCACTTTTAACGCCAGCATTTGCTACTGGGGCTTCTGAGATTCTGGCGGACTTAACATGGCTACTACAAAAACAGAGTACAAACTTGAAAAGGAGGATATCTCTAATACAAGTTCAACAACTGTTAAAATTGATATGAAGGAGGAATCCTCTGAGGATCAGTTAGCAGTTGATGAGGATATTGCGCTTGTTCAAGCAAGCATCATGGTTATGAACGAGAATGAACTTGGGGCGCAAGTATTTCTGATGAGTTTCGATGGCGTTTTCTTCACAAAAGTGGAGGGAACTGCAAGGCTCTATGTAAACGGAAAATACATCGGATCAGAAGACTTTAAGGCAGATCCGCTAATCCCTGTCCCATCTTTACAGGCTGCAACCATAATAGAGTATTCTGATGGCTTTGAAGTTGGAGATACTGTAACCGTATATTTTGATGGTCCGTTTGATACGGCGAGCCATGGCAGCAGAGATATTTACCAATCTACGACGTTGGAAGTCGTCGAACTGTAACGTTCTACCGAGCAGACCATATTATGCTATTCCTGCATGCTCCCTGCTCCTCACCAGCTTGTGAAATTTGTAAAATAGGAAAGCTTTATAATTTTACAAAAATTCTTGTCTTCTATTTTGGCCTTAACAATGATACTCACTCTGGCTACTACATCTTCTGCCGCTGAATCGCGAATTACAGTTGAGCAGGCATCCGAACAAGTCGTACTGCCTCTGCATAAAATGCTAACAGTTTACAGAGAAAAACGCAAAAAAACGGTCGAAACTCCCCTCAAATTGAGGGGAGTTTCGGCTGTTTACTGGAAAATATCCGGCCGCCCCAGGGTGGTAAAGCCGCTGGCGGCGAACTCCGTCACCACCACATTGTTTTGTCCGCTGGAACAATGGCAGATCAGCAGTTTCCCATCCTCTCTCCAGCCCACCACGATCCCCACATGAGAATCGTACGGGTAGAAGGCCGGATCACCGGGCTGGGCCTCTGCTTGAAAAACGGGCATACAGTAGGAGTGCTGGGCGGTGGCACCGCCGCCTCGTCCCAGGATGTATTCGCCGCCCGTGATGTTATAGAAAATCCAATCCATCATGCCGGAGCAATCCAAACTATAGGAGCGGTAGGTGTCGGTGGTGGAGCTGCCCGCAGCGGTCACTTCCCTGAGCATCCCCCACCGGCTGTTCCAGCCAATAACCAGGGATTTTCCGCCCCCAAAATATCCCACCTTCCCAGCCAGGGAAAGCGCGGTCTCCACCGCCTCCTTTCGGGCCTGGTCCAGGTCGGCGGGCAGGGCGTGGAGCACCTCCAGCAGATCGGCGCTGGTAATGGTGAGGCTCCCGGCCAGGGAGGCCAGGGCCGCCCGGTCGGACAGGAGTTCTGTCAAGGCGCTGTTCTGTTCATCCGTGAAAGCGTAGACGGCCCGCATTTCATCGACGGTCTTGGGGGTAATGGTGATATGCAGGATGGATTCTGTCCACCCCTCGCTGTCCTCGCCGCCCGGATGGTCTATGGTCTCCACTTTAGATGTGATCTCCGTCAGGTCCCAAAATACGGCTTTCAAGCGATCCACCCGGTCCTGGTCCAGCGTGGCTGATCCGCCCCGGCTTTTGTTTTATGCAGTAAGTCATACTGCGGGTATAGTTAAAGGCATACCAGCATACTTGGCTCACCAGAGTTCGTGCTAGCCTTTCACTTTAGATTCCCACATATTTTGAAAAGTCTACTTTTCATAAGGTGACACACATATTAATATTGACTTATTATAGCATCAAACAAAGAGATTTTCTAGACCAATTTGACTAAAAATTTTGCCACTTACTCTATGACACGCCTATCTCCAATCTGTTTACAAAAAAGTAGACATTTTTGTAAATCAGTCATTTTGTGATAAAGGTGTTGGGTTATGGAGAAGTGTCTTTTTGCTTACCGCACTCAGGCATTATACATCCCCTGTTCAATCAGCGGCGGTAACCGTGGGCCTCCGTGGATGTCAGATAGTTCCGACAGTGGGCAGTATCCATACAAGGCATGACCGTAATATGGAAAATGCGCCCCGCTTCATACATCATCAGACGGAGTGAGAAAGGCATGGAGAAAGAAGAAATAAGTCTAATCGAACGCCCCGCCTTCATTGCGGGGATCACTGCGGTGGGCGGTTTCTGTAACGCCTATACCGGCATGACGCGTGGCGGAGTATTCGCCAATGCACATACAGCGAATATGGCTAAACTAGGTATTGCAGTCGCAACGCTAAATGCTTGGGATGCGTTTAATGCGGTCGTACCTATTGTGGGCTGCTTCCTGGGGGCGTTCCTTTGCGAGTTAATCAAAGGCAAGGATGATATGCTGGGCGGACATTGGCACAGATATGCCCTGTGGATGGAGTTGGCCGCTTTGGTAATGGTGGGATTCATCCCACAGTCGGTTCCCGACTTCTGGGTTAATGCCTTTATGTCCTTGGTCACCGGCTTCCAGTTGGATGTATTTCGCACTTGGGCTGGAGGAAACCACAACACGACAATCTGTACCGGAAATCTTCGAACTATGGGGCAACTCTTTTATTCCTGGCTTTTCCGCCGCACAGATGTCGTGAGCCAGAAGGCTGCCACTTATGTCGGCCTTCTGCTTTCTTTTCCGCTGGGAGCATCTGTGGGCGCACTGCTTTGCCTCTGGATGGGAGTCAGGGCAAGCTGGGCAGCGGGACTGTTCCTGCTTATGTGGATCCTTTGGATGACTGTGGACGAGAGGCGGCAGACTCTCAAAACTTGACATACCAGATCCAGAATATGACAGTCCGAGAGGTTACTCCTATGAAACAGGACTTATCCATAGAAATGGGACAAGAGATTCAGATCAAATAACCTGCCCTCTTCCAAAGGGATTTCCATGTGCACAGCCTTTTGTCGGATGGAGCTTACCATACACAGCGCGGGGTGGAATTGCTACAGTAAGAAGCCCGAAGGATTGGCAGTAGTGCTTCAGAGCCTGCGCTTCCGCAGATATACATAGTGCCACACCGCCGACAAAAGAGGAATGGATAATAAAGGGAGGAATTAAAAATGACGGTGACCAAAGAGCGTAAAATAGTAAAGCCTTGGCAAGCCCTGCTGATGATTGTGGTCGGCATATCCATTATCTTCTTGGGACTTATGGTTTTTAAGGCAGAGAACCACATCATTCTGTTGGTAGATGGCGTCGTCATGTGCATCATGTCGTGTTGCTTTGGTATCAAGTATGATGACCTTCAGGCAGATATCAAGTCGACTATCAGTTCCATGCTGGTGGCAATTTTGATTCTCATTGCCGTTGGTGTACTGGTAGGTACTTGGATGATCTCCGGAACTGTACCTGTCATGATCTACTACGGTATGAAGTTGCTGACCCCGGGCCTGTTTTTACCGATTGTGTGTATCGTCTGCACTCTGATGTCCACTATGGCTGGTACCTCCTGGGGTACTCTAGCTACTGTGGGCGTGGCTTTCATGGGCGTGGCACAGGGCTTGGGCGTGCCTCTGCCCGCCACTGCGGGAGCCATCTGCGTGGGCGCCTTTTTTGGAGACAAGATTTCTCCGCTTTCCGATTCCCCCGTGCTGGTTTCCAGCGTCCTGGACGTGCCACTGGTAGACGGTGTGAAGCATGCTCTGTTTACCTCTACTGGCCTTGGCTGGTTGATCTCTCTGGTGTTCCTGACCATCTATGGCTTCCGGTACAGCGGCGGCACCGTGGGCGGCGAGGTGTATGACGCTATCATGGGCACCGTTACCAGCGCATTCCACCTCACCCCTCTATTGCTCCTGCCCCCTGTGGTCGTTATTGTGCTGATCGTCCTCAAAAAGCCTACCCTGCCAACCTTCACCGCAGGCATCATCGTAGGTGCTGTCCTGGCTGTGGTGTTCCAGGGCACGCCATTGATCCAGACGGACGGCGGCGCTCAGAGCGTGTTCATGGCTATGTTTGAAGGCTTCACCGGTGACACTGGCAACGAAATCGTAAACAGTATGGTTCAGCGCGGCGGCCTCACCAGTATGCTCAATACCATCGGTCTGCTGATCTCCGCCGGCGTGTTTGGTGCGCCTCTGCGCACCGCTGGTGTGGTGGAGATTCTGCTTGATTACGTACACAAGCTGGCCCATAACTCCAGAGTCATGTCCACTGGAGTACTCATTCTCCATATGGTGTTCTTCACCATCACCGGTGCCTACTACGTCTCCTATCCTGTGGTGGGTTCCATGGTCAAGGACATGTTCCCTGAGTATGGTCTGGACAAGAAGAACCTGATGCGCATCATGCTGGATACCGGCACCGGCTTGGCACCTCTCGTCCCTTGGGCCACTACCGGCGCTTATGCCGCCAGCACCTTGGGCGTTAGCAACACGGCGTTTGCCCCCTTTGCTCCTATGCTCTGGCTGTCGATTATCATTTCTGTCATCATGGGTATCACCGGCATTGGCGTAGCAAAACTAAAGGGCGACAAGAGTGGCTCGAACGCCTGAGAGATTAAAATATAGTTGGAGGTTCAGCAATGGACAAAATCATCAAACGTTGGTATGATATGATCCGCATCAACTCCATTAACGGCCATGAGGTGAATTTGGCCGACTACATCGCAAAGGAACTCCGGGCCATGGATTTGGAGCCTCACTACAGCTACTTCCCCGAGGATACAGAGAATAAGGTGCGCCCTTCCATCTGGACTACCCTGGACAGCGGCAAGCCGGGTAAAACCGTGATGCTCATTGGCCACATTGATACCGTCAGCGTGGCAAGCGGGTGGGAAACCGATCCCTTTGTCCCAACGGAGGACGGGGATAAGGTTCATGGTTTGGGTGCCATGGACATGAAGGGCGGCTTGGCCGCGATTTTGGAAACACTTGAGTATTATTCCGAACACAAGGACGAATTCACCGGCTGCATCGAGGCTTGCTTTGTCTCCGATGAGGAGGGCCTGTCCAAGGGCACCTATCAGTTAGTGAAAGAGGGGATCACCGCCGACTACGCCATTATGGCCGAGTGCCGGTATGACAATGTCGCTATCGGGTTCCGCGGTCGCTTCAGCTTTGAAGTAACCGTCCATGGTGTAGCCGCCCACGCCAGCCACTATCCCAAAGTAGGTGAAAATGCCCTAATCTCTGCTGGCAGACTGGCCTCTGCAATCGAGGCACTGCCTACCCTGAGCCATCCCAACCTGAAGCACGGGACCTGGTGCGTCCGGTATATGGAGGGGGGAAACGCCGGAACTCTGGTTGTACCAGACAGTTGCTACCTCTTTGTGGACCGCTATGTGGTTCCCGGCGAGGATGAGAAGACCTGTATCCGCCAGATGGAGGATATAGTCAAGTCCCTGGGTTTGGAAGGTAAGGTGGATATTCGCCTCAAGCCTCGCTCCTCGCCTTACATGAAGTCCTTTTCCCTGGAGCCCACCGATCCCCTAGTTACCACACTCCAGTCTAAGTTCAAGGCCGTCACTGGAGAGGATTTGCCGGTGGCCTACGATCCTTCCGTCTGCGATTCGAATATCCTAGCCGTCTCGCTGGGCATTCCAACGGTGACCTTCGGCCCCTCCGGTGGTGGCATGCACGCTGCCAACGAGTACGGCTTCCCCTGGCAGGTAACGAATTGCGCCGAAGTATATAAGCAAACTGTAAAGGAATTGCTTAGGTAGGTACTATTTTCAGTTTCAAGTAATAATACCGCCAATCCATTTATTGGATTGGCGGTATTATTAAATTGCCTTACCAGCCTAACTATAAATGGTTATTTCAACCGCCAGCCCCCCTCCTGCTCCCAAATTTGAATAAACTGGCGGTAGAGGCCGTCCTGAACTATCAGCACATCGTGCGTTCCCTGCTGAACAATCCGTTCCTGGTCCACTACCACAATCTGATCCGCGCCCCGGACGGTGGAGAGCCGGTGGGCGATGGAAATGAGCGTTTTGCCCGCCGTCAGCTCCCGGATGGCGGCCAAAAGTAGATGTTCGTTCTCCGCGGCCACGCTGGAAGTCGCCTCATCCAGAATGACGATGGGGGCGTCCTTCGGAAGGACGCGGGCGATGGAAACCCTCCGCTTCTCGCCTCCGGAGAGCGTGGCTCCTCCCTCGCCAATCACCGTGTCATATCCATCCGGAAGGGCGGAGATGAAGTCGTGGTAGCACGCCTTTTTCGCCGCTGCAACCACTTGCTCGTGTATGGCATCCGGTTTGCCAAACTTGATATTATTTTTAATAGTATCGTGGAACAGGTATACTTTCTGGAACACCATGCTGATTTGAGACATAAGAGAATGATGTAAACCCTATTTCTGTAGAAGATGTTGTAACAGAACAAGAGATAAAAAGCTCTCCCTACAAACAGGAAAAGCAATGAATTACAGCCAATCACGTATCATAAAGGGAAGAATCGCCGGTTCCTGCAAATGTAGGAACCGGCGATTCTTTATTCAGGACTTATTTTACAGCCCCCTTTTCTATGACAACAGACAGAAAAATGCGAGATTTCCTAAGAAGGAGTCATTTTCAACAGTTATAGGACTTGAGGGACATGGTACTGAGCGGCTTTCTATCAGCACAAAACCGCCCCGGAGCCGATAGCTCCGGGGCGGTTCATACTGTTACTCGGCTTCTACCGTGCTCTGGCTGAAGCGCATGAGGATGGCAACCACCTCGGCCCGGGTGGCGGTACCCAGGGGATCCAGGATGCCGCCGTTTTTTCCGCTGAGCAGGCCCGTGCGCACTGCCCAGTCCATGGCCTCTTTAGCCCAGCCGGAGACGCTAGCCGTGTCAGAGAAGTCCGGCACGCTCTGATCCGCCGCCAGCTCCAGCTTCTGAAGCTGCGCGTAGCGGAAGAGGAGGGCGGCTACCTGCTCGCGGGTCACGGCATCTGTGGGGCCAAAGCGCCCGTCGCCGTATCCGCCCGTCAGCTCCGCACTAGCAGCCCAAGCCACCGCGTCGCTGTACCAGATCCCGGCCGACACATCCGTGAAGGAGGCCGTGCCGCCGCCCGGCTCACCGGCCAGTCGGTGGAGCATGGTGACCAGCATGGAGCGGTTCATCACGCCGTTGGGGTCGAAGAGGCCGCCGCCAATGCCCTGCATGATGCCCTGCTCCACGACGAAGCGCACGGCCTCGGCGTACCAGGCGAAGGATTCCACATCAGAGAAGATTCTCTCCTCCCCGCCGCTTAGAGGTAGGAATGTGGCGGAGACGGTGACGGCACCCCGGGGCTGTACAAAGGTGTAACAGTTCTCAGATACTTTGGTGAGCTCCACAGTTTTTCCGCCGGCGGTGACGACCTGGATTTGGGCCAGGTACATACCCTCACCGGGCACAATTGACCAACCAGGGGCCGGCTGCTGGACAGCTCTATTGAGCCGTCTCCGCTCACCGACACTCTGGGCAGGTAGCTGGAGGTGGAACTGGAGCTGGAGCCAGAGGAGGTGTTCTCTGTCCATTTGGCATAGAGGGTCAAAGTGAAGGGCACCTTCCGGCCAAAGTCCCAAGGACGCTCCAGACCATAGTCCAGATACCAGCCGACAAAGGTAAAGCCTTCCCGGGCGGGGGACGCCGGCTTGACAGCCGGGGTGTTGTATTCTACGGTCTGGGTGTCCACCGGAGTTCCGCCGTTACTGTCAAAGGAGACGGTGACATCCTCTGGAGCGGAGCGCACCGGGGGCAGTTTACCACGGATAACCAGGAACCTGCCAGCCTCCCTTTGACGCATCCAGTTATCAGATATGGAGAGGAATGCTCAAGGTATCATCCATTTAGAAAAAGGCTGTGCGTTTAGAAAAATGTACTAAATGTACTGTTTCTTATTCCGTTTTGGGAGGCAGGGCCAGCAGGGTGATCTCTGTCGGCCACAGATCGCCGCCGTGATACCGCAGAAAGAAGCGGTAGCCGGGAACTAGCTCCTCAATCATACGAGGAAGTTTCCAGAGGTCCTCAAAGTTGTGGTAAACAGAAAGGGCAAGCTTAGGCCGTTCCTTCCGGATGTGCTGAGAGCAGCCGCGGAGGGCGGCCTGCTCAGCGCCCTCAATATCCATTTTGATAAATGTGAGGGGCTCACCAATATCATCATCCAATGCCACTGTCTCTATTGTCTCCGCAGATTGGGTTTCGCCTTTTGACAAGGTGTTTGCCGATTTATTAGCCCCAGCATGCAGTGCCATGGTTCCAGGGCCTTCACCAGCTCCCTTGCGGCGTAAAACGACGCGTGGATAAGGTGCTGTGGTCTGCGACAGGCGCTGATAGCTTTCTGCTGTAATTTCATAGGCATAGTAGCGGAGGTAAGAAAGGCTCCCATAGTTTTTCACATAAGACAGGAAGGTGTCGCCGGTAAATGCCCCCAGGTCGGCCAGTACCTCCTGCCTGCCGCGTGGGAACAAATCGAGATCAAAATAATCGTCGTACCGGCTTTCTCTTACGCCGCGCAGAGGAGCGCACTCAAAGAAGCGCCAGCCGCGCACAACAGCGGTTAAAACACGGCGGGACAGTTCATCGCTTAGACGGTCAAAAAGCCACCGGAAGTCCGCGCCATGATGACTGAGGGCAGCGGCGAGAGACTCCACCACAGCCTCCTTGGACGAGCCCCAGAGAGGATACGTTTCCCAGTAATCAACCCGGCTCCGAGCGGAGCGTTCCCCCCAGCGGGCCAGATGCTCCCAGACAGAGGCTGCGATTTCCTCCTGCGTCCCTGCCAGGGCCTCATCCAGCAGGGCAGGAGATACTGGGGATTCGGATGTCTGCGGTTCACTCGCAGACATCCTCTGCTGGAACAGCAGAGGAAATACCTTTTGGTACACTTCGCTCTGCTTCAGCATTGCAACCGCCGGATCATTGGGGGAGCACTGGGCCAAAATGCACCGTACTTGCTCCGTTAACTCCTCCAGCTCACGCTGAGCGGCTGATTTCAGCTTATGCTCTAAGAGGAAATCGACCATTTCCCTCATAGCGGGCGCGGCTTGCAGCCCCAGGCGGAGTCCGCGGATATACCCCAGCTCATCGCCACTCTCCATGGCGGAAAAGGCGCGTTGGAAGTACCAAGCGAACCGATGTACCCCCGGAAGGATCAGAATATCCTCCTCGTTTAACAGTTCTGCATGATATACGTTATCCAGGTATGTAGATGATAGCGCCAGGTAACACATGCACAGGGATTCCCCTACAGTGGCATCCTGCGTCCAGCGGTCAAAGCGCAGTGCGGCGGTTGCCAGATTGAACTGCCAGGCCAACTCCCCGGGCGTTTCCGGCGGAGCCGCATGGGTCAGCCAGTCTGCGGCGGTAAGGCAAAACGCCGGCTGCTTTGCCAGCGCTGCAATAAGATTCGCCATCTTTTCGACAGGCTGGCGGTACAGCGCTGCGGGCAGTGGGAGCCGCAGCTCCATAATATGTAAATACGTGGATGGATACACCCATTCCCAATCCGGAAGCTGGTCCATCAGCTCCAGAATATCCTCCTCGTGTGTTTTCAACAGGACGCGCGCAGCCAGACCAGGAGCCCCCTCTATCTGGGCCAGAAAGAGCGCCCCATGCTCTCTGCTGTGGGTCAGGTAATCCTGGAGCATATGGATAAAGTCTGCGGTGGCCTTTTTTTGCTCGGGCACCCGCCCGGCGGCTTCCCACAGGCTGTTATTCTGGAGATAGGCCCAACAGCGGGACAGAAAACTGGCGGCGCTGGGCAGCTTTTCTGCGGAATCCAGCACTTTTAAAACAATGGCCCCGCGATCCGTGATTTCAAGGGCTTCGACATTCACGTCGCGGAGAAAATCATCCATATCCGCATATCTCTCCAGGGAGGCCAGGCAGAAAAAGCGGATCATCTCCAGATTGCTACCCCAGCGGGGGGTGTCCGTGTTATATTGGGAATATAAGCGGTCCTTGCGCGCTAAGTCCTTTCCCTGGGAGACTTCCCTGCGCCCTTCCCAGTAGCGCTTGATATGAACCAGGGTATCGTCGTACTGTTTCAACCGATAACAGGTCCCAGCGGCCAGCGCCTCGCCGTCTAGCCGAAGCAGCGCGGAACCCGGACAGCGCTGCCTCCATTCCTGATAGCAGTCCAGAAACAGCTCGTTCTCCTGATGATCGTAATAGACCTGCGTGCACTTTTGATAAGCCACTACATGCCCTACGCTCAATGGCCCCTTGGCCCGGCGCAGAAGCTCCCGCGTCCGGTCTGTGTATTCGCGCTTTTCACGTTCGTTTTCTGCGGAATCAATGCATTGCCCCAGTGTCCGGATATCCTCCGGGCGCTTCTCCAGTTCCGACCGCAGCAGGCGCATGTTTCTCTGTAGTTTTTTCCTGATATGCCCGGGATCTACCTCAAAATACCCATCATGGTGGAGAATGACTCTCTGGAGAGCGATACACCCTCCGGTTTCACGGTTCCGGTAAGTGAGATATTCATGAATCGCCCCCTGATAACGCAGCTCGCCGCCGCATCGGCGTCCCATGCGCATGGCAAAAAAATCGCCATAGGCGCGCAGATGTTTATCCTGATAATTGCGCTGTATGATACTTGCCATATCATATTGGCCGCGCTTTTTGCCCCGCAGGAAATCCACAAGCTGCCCGAAGTCCGAATCCAGCCACTCATCGGTATCTACCGTGAGACACCATTCTCCCGTACAGCGGTCCAGCACAACGTTGCGGGCGGCGGCAAAATCATCGACCCATGGGAAATCAAGCAGGATGTCCGCATACTGCTCTGCCACGGCCCGGCTTCCGTCGGCAGACCCGGTGTCGGCCATGACCAGTTGACAGGGGATGGCAGCCCGCAACGGGGTCAGGGACTCCAGGCACCGTGCGAGGCAGCGGATGTCATTTTTAAAAATGATTCCGATTGATAACAGCGGCTTATTCATAGCAAGGCTCCTCCAAAAGAATGAGTTGGAACGCGCGGCAGATATGGGGACAAGAATGGCCGCTTTGTGCAAGTTTCCTACCGCGTATTGAAATGGGGACGGCCCCAGAAGGGCCGTCCCCCGATAGTGTTGCAAGGTGCTGACCAATTCTGGCCACGCCAGTGCCGGCTTACTGCAGGAGCTGCAACACGCCCTGGGGCACCTGATTCGCTTGGGCCAACATGGCTTGGGCAGACTGGATCAGGATGTTGTTCTTGGTGTAGGCCATCATCTCGTCGGCCACATCGGTGTCGCGGATGGTGGACTCAGCATCCTGGATGTTTTCCTGCATGACGGAGAGGTTGTTGATGGTATGGTCCAGACGGTTCTGAGTTGCGCCCAAGGTGCCGCGGACATTAGAAACATAGTTAATGGCATCTTTGATGGTATCCAGCGCGGAGGCGGCCCCCTTCTGAGTAGAGATATCAAGGCCGTCAATGCCGATGGCCGCAGTATGGCAGTCATCAATGGACACCTTCAACTGGTTCCAACTGTCACTGGTATCACCGATCTGCAAGGTCAGGCCGCCCTCGTTGGCGCTACCCTTAGTGAAGGTCAGCGTAGTCCCACTGGCAGAGACATTGATACCATAGTCCTTGAGCTGGTCGGCAATCTGTTTGGCGCTATCAGCACTATATTTTCCAGAGGACTGGTCTACATACAGGGCCTTATAGCCGCTTTCAGGCGCCTTGCCGCGAGTGAGGATCTGATACTTGGTTCCGTCGATTTCCAGATAGTCAATGGTCGTGTCTCCGGCGGTAACACTGGCAACATCAACCGTCATGGTTTCATTTTTACCTGCGGTCAAGGTCCCGATAGTGGGCAACGTGGTATAGGCCGTACCGCTCTGGGTTTCTTGGATTGAGATGGTACCGCTAATAAACTGGGTCTTATTCTGACCAAGCTCCGTAGCAGACACAGTAACATCGGCACCACTGGCCGTCACCGTATAGCCGTCACCAAAGACTCCTTTCAGCGCTTCGGCCGCAGCTTTGGCTGTATCACCTGCGGTAGCGCCTGCACGAAAGGAGATCTTTGCATCGTGGGCGTTGCCATCGGCATCCAGGTACTTGAAGCTCATGGTGTAGTCGGTATTCTGAGTCATTCCCCCAAATGTAAGCTTCTGGCTGAAGGTCGCGCCAGCAACAGCGGTAGCGGCCGTCGTGCCCAGGGAGACCTTCTCCACACCGCCGGAAGCGGCCATAGAGCCGTCCAGCAGGTTGATACCGTTGAAGTTGGCGCTATCAGCAATGCGGTTGATCTCGTCCTTGAGCTGGGTAACCTCCTTCTGGAGCTGCACACGGTCAGTCTCATCCTCAAAGGTGCCGTTGGCGGACTGCTCGGCCAGCTCGTACATGCGGTTGAGCATGTCGTGCACTTCGGTCAGGGCGCCCTCGGCGGTCTGTACCAGGGAGATACCGTCCTTGGCGTTGTCCTGGGCCTTGTCCAGGCCGGTGATCTGGGCGCGCATCTTCTCGGAGATCGCCAGACCGGCGGCGTCGTCGCCAGCGCGGTTGATCTTGTAGCCAGAGGACAGCTTCTCCAGGTTCTTGGACAGGGCGGAGGTATTGTTGGTGTAGTTGCGGTAGGCGTTCATAGCCATTATATTGTGCTGGATTCTCATTCAAATTGCTTCCTTTCAATATGAAATGATAAGGGACTTTGCTGGTCGCCGCACAGTATCCTTCTTGTGCGGTTGGTTGTTTAGTGCGGTTCGGCAGGCTCCGTGGCCTTTGGCACCTGCTCTCTCCGCACGCTTCCTATATTTCAACCGGCTGCGCTAGGCCGGATGAAACCAGATTAAGGGTTATCATCGTCATAATATTTTGGACGCCCGGCTGTCCGGGCTTCCGCCGCGGCCCCGGTAAGGGGGAGGCGGCCTCTCGTTTCCCGCGGCCCCGCCTATTGGAGGGTATGCGGGCGTTCACCGGCGTCCCGACCGGCCATATGGAGTACCCCCGCTACCTGCGGGGCACTTCGTGCTACCCAATTCCGCCGGCTGCCGTCTCCGTGCGGTACCGGCCCAGGCCGATGGCTTTGACATTCGCCGCTGCGTTGCGTTCGCGCCTGTGCTCCGTCCCGCAGACAGGGCAGCGCCACCGGAGCGCCTCCGCAGGCAGATCCTCATTGACGTAGCCGCAGACGGAGCATACCTTCGTTGTGGGGCGGAAACGGTCCACCAGCAGCAGGGACTTCCCCTGCCGCTCCAGCTTGTAGCGCAGCATCTCGCGGAACATTCCAAACCCCGTGTCCAGAATACATCCGCCCCCCGTTTTCGCAGCCAGTGCCGTCAGAGAGTCACTCCGTACACACACAGCATCCCACTCGTTGGCTATCCGGCGGGATTCCTTATGAAGAAAGTCACGTCTCTGGTTGGCGATATGCTCATGGAGCAGGCGGTACTTCTGTACCATCTCCTGATAGTTTTTGGACCCCTTCTGCATCCGGCAGAGCTGGCGCTGGATTTGGCAGAGCTTGTCCTGGGACTGCCTCAGCCAGCGGGGCGGATCGGCTGCGGTACCGTCGTCTGCCACATAGAAGCGGGAGACCGAATAGTTCAGTCCCACGGTGGTTTCCTCCGTAGGCGTGACCGGCTGCGGCGGGCGGACCGGGCAGGCGTAGAGAAGATAGCCGTAATACTTGTCCGTGCGGGTGCGCTCCACTGTGATCCGGGTTAGCCGCCAGCCGCTCCGGGGCCGCCGGGGGAATACGGCCCGCACCAGCCCCACCTTGGTCATCCGCACGGCGTTTTGCGTGATGTAGATGGTGGCGCTGCGGCCAAAAAACTGGTTGCAGGCGGTAAACGTGTCGCGGTCATCTTTTTTTCGCTTAAAGCGGGGATAGCCGAAAGCACCGGGATTCCGAAAGAAGTTTCGAAATGCCTGGGAGAGCTTGTTGTGCTCCTGAATCAGGGCCTGATTATCCACCTTGGAGAGGAAGGGGGCGCTCTTTTTATACTTGGCCGGGGTTGGGATGAAGTGGACATCGGTTTCCAGATAAAAACGCTCGTGGTCGGAGAGCATCTGGTTCCAGATATATCGGCAACAGCCAAAGGTCTTTTGAAAGAGTTCTTTTTGGTTAACTGAAGGGTAGAGGCGTACCTTTATGGTGTTGTACTGGATAGCCTGCCCGACCGTTTCTCTGTGTCCCATTACATCCCTCCCCCTGTACTGTTCAGCACAGATACAGCCTTGGTGATGCGGACACCCAGCACACTCAGGCGCTGTCTCTCTACGCAACAGCTTCGGTCGACCGCGAGGTCTTCTATGTACTGGGCAACCTCAAGTAGGTCCTCCATAGCAGCAGCCCGGATCTGCTCACGCATAGCCTTTTTTAATGTCCATGCTTCCAGACGCTTGGCATTATGTCGCTGCTCAGATGGACTTTGTGGCGGCCTCCTGTACAGACCATCGGGACGACGCTCTGTACGCTCAAGAACTTTCCCTCGCAAGATAGGGACTTCGCGGGGGGCTTTGACCGCAACATGAAAGGAGTCACCAGACTGCTTAAAGACTTGGACGGCAATTTCCTCACCTATGGTTACATATTCGCCTGATTTTAACTGTAGTGAGAGCATACTTCTATTCCTTTCTCTGGGGAAGGGCGGCTGTCATATACCCTAACCGGCAACCATGAGCAGGCTAGATTTCAGCAGATATTCCATTGCGAAGAAAAAGCCTGTGTGTCAAAAGGCTGACCTTTTGGAATACTACACAGCCTATACCCTTCACACTTTATTTCGTCACTTTTTTCGAAAAGTTAAGTGGTGTCCAACAAAAAGTTTTACAATTGCCTGTGTGTCAAAAGGTCAACCTTTTGGGGGGAAGGGAGGGTGAGCCGCATACTTATGGACGCGGCGGTAAAATGTCGAGCGGCTCATTCCACATAATCGGGCCGCCTCTTCAGTTGAGAGCCTGTTTTGGCTCCAATGCTCGAAAATCCATGGAAAATTTTCTGGTTCTGACTTCGAGGGGCGACCTAAATGGATGCCCTTTTTTCGTGCTGCGGCGATACCCTCTGCTTGCCGCTGGCGGATTAGTTCGCGCTCATTTTGGGCGACAAAAGAGAGAAGCTGGAGCACGATATCACTCAAAAAGGTGCCCAGGAGATCCTTCGTATAACGAGTGTCCAGCAAAGGCATATCCAATACTACGATATCTACGCCCTTTTCTCTGGTCAGTATGCGCCATTGTTCTTGAATCTCTGCATAGTTACGGCCCAACCTGTCAATGCTTTTGATATAGAGTATGTCGCCCGGCCTCATCCTGCGTAGAAGCTGCTGATACTTTGGACGGTCAAAATCTTTTCCAGAGCGTTTTTCAATGTAAATATTTTCGTTTCGAAGACCAAGCTTCTGCATGGCAATGAGTTGTCTGGCTTCAGACTGATCTTTTGTGCTGACCCGCACGTAAGCGTACTCTCCAATGTTCATTTTGAGCCCCTCTCTCTAGTTCTGGTATATGTGCAGTCATATTAACCCTAGCCAAAAAAGGCTTAGACTGCCCCACTATAATTATAGAAGAAATCTTGATATGGCTGAAATGCTCATAGGCCATATAGCGGAGATGAAATATAATGGCTAACCTGACAGTAGTATCGCTGGTTCGCGGAGAGGCTGCAAATAGACTAACCAAAGGCGCTGGAAGAGGTGGTGGGCTGGGGGCAGGTTAGGGAGAATCCTAACCCCGCAGAGAAAAGCAACATGAGTCCCATAACTGCGAGGGTGCTGTTGCGAGGTATAGGTATACTGGATCATCTTTCCGCCAATAAACCTGGTGGAAACAGCGAGTAGCACTAAAAGGAATATCAAGAACAATATTATGGGAACCGAGATTCCCCGGATGGAGGTATGAGCAGTCACGAAAGCAGTGACCAGGAAAAACACCAGAGCGCCCACCACTACGTCGTTTAGCACTGCTATGGGGGTCACAGGGCAGTCTCCTTTTTTCTACGCAAAAACCGTACTCTTTGGCGCTCTTATGAACCGCTGAGTCTGTATGCTTTTTTAGGCATGTGGGTAATGTGGGTCAGACCCGCATAGCACAAATCAGAGCCTTGAACTCCTACTCGTCCCTGACAAAGGTACAGGGAGCGTACTCGTTATAGGCCGTTGGATGGCTGATGGTCACCAACTGGATACCCTTGACTCCCACCTTTTGTCCAGGGTTCGCTTCAAATTCACAAGGTGCTCCCCATGGACAGCTTTCAGGACGCGGCCCCTCTCTTTTCTGTATCTTTAGCTACCGGAGAGCACATCGCCCAACACCTCAAATTCTGGCTGGTTTCTGATTTTCTCGTTTTCACAAGCATACACTCAACTGCTGTCCAACTCACATTCGTCCTTTTTCTCCTGGGCTTTGGCGCTCCACTTATAGAACACTTTGGAGCAACTCAATTTGACTTGATCCAAACTTGATCCAAAGTGCTTTACTTGTTTCTCTTACCAAATTTACAGAATAATACATTTTAGACAATAGCGCCAGCCTGAGATACAGACGGGCGCTATTACTCGCTTTAGCGACTTTCGCGGAAGCGAAAGGCATAGCCACCCGCTCTGCGGGTGAGGTTAAAAATTTAAATAGAGCCCCATCAGTGATAAAATGATGGATGTTCAGGCCATCAAACAACCAAGAAAGAAGCAGAATATGTCTGCCCGGGAGAGGGCTAACACCTTCAAAAATCCTTTGCGCTTGCAGGCAACCAAGCCGTTTACATTCCAGGACATGATCTTCATAACGCATCCTTTCTCTGGAAAAAGATACCTTTATTGTGAAATAGAATTAGTCTAAAAGTGCAGACAGTATTTGGAGTAACGTGGGTTTTGATTGATTTGCCGCAAAGAGACATGACTCCGCACCACTATAAGACCGGGATATGCCAATGTTTGTTTTACAAGCAACTCATTAGGTTGAACTCTATACAAAACACAGTTAGGCTGGATAATTGTATTCTCCAATATGATGGTAGGATTGCCCAGTATGCCGCTACGGCTGTTGTCATTGATAGTGAGCGAACCGCTCTGGCACTTGTCAGTCTTACTCCTGATAGGGATATTTGCATAGAAATGATGTATACAAAGAGAGTTGTGTGGGCTGGACCCACCACTTTACAGCTTTCCTCATAATGCAGGCCGCCCCGGAGCCAGTGACTCCGGGGCGGCCTGCGCAGTTATTCTGTTTCTGCTGTGCTCTGGATGAAACGCATGAGGATAGTGGCCACCTCGGCCCGGGTGGCGGTACCCAGGGGATCCAGGATGCCGCCGTTTTTTCCGCTGAGCAGGCCCGTGCGCACTGCCCAGTCCATGGCCTCTTTAGCCCAGCCGGAGACGCTAGCCGTGTCAGAGAAGTCCGGCACGCTCTGATCCGCCGCCAGCTCCAGCTTCTGAAGCTGCGCGTAGCGGAAGAGGAGGGCGGCTACCTGCTCGCGGGTTACGGCATCTGTGGGGCCAAAGCGCCCGTCGCCGTATCCGCCCGTCAGCTCCGCACTAGCAGCCCAGGCCACCGCGTCGCTGTACCAGATCCCGGCCGACACATCCGTGAAGGAGGCCGTGCCGCCGCCCGGCTCACCGGCCAGCCGGTGGAGCATGGTGACCAGCATGGAGCGGTTCATCACGCCGCTGGGATCGAAGAGGCCGCCGCCAATGCCCTGCATGATGCCCTGCTCCACAACGAAGCGCACGGCCTCGGCGTACCAGGCGGAGGGCTCCACATCGAAGAAGTGGGTCTCCTCCCCGCCGCTCAGCGGCAGGAAGGTGGCGGAGACGGTGACGGCGCCCCGGGGCTGTACGAAGGTGTAGCGGTTCTCAGACACCTTGGTGAGCGCCACGGCCTTTCCGTCGGTAGTGACGGCCTGAATCTGGGCCAGGTACATCCCCTCGCCGGGCACGATGCTCACCGTGACGGTCTGGCCAACCCGGGGACGGTTGCTGGACAGCTCCACCGAGCCATCGCCGCGCACCGACGCCCTCGCCCGATAGCTGGAGGAACCAGAGGAGGAAGAGGCGCTGTGGGAGTCGTCAGAGGTGTCCTCCGTCCATTTAGCATAGAGGGTTAGGCTGGAGGTCACCTTCCGGTCAAAGTCCCAGGGGCGCTCCAGGCCATAGTCCAGATACCAGCCATCGAAGGTGAAGCCGTCCCGGGTGGGATCCTCCGGCTTGCTGACCGGGGTGTTGTATTCCACGGTCTGGGTCTCCACCGGAGTTCCGCCATTGCTGTCAAAGGAGACGGTGACGTCCTCGGGGGCGGAGCGCACCGGGATCACGGTAATTTCTACCTTGCCAGTGATAGCGCCGGAACCGGCGGCCCGGAGCAGACTGTGGCTGGGATCATAGGTATAGGTGCCGGTAATGGTCTGGGGTCCCATGAGCTTCGGATCGTAGGTGCTGGTGTCCCAAGTCACGGGGCAGACTACCACTAGGCCGTTATCCATCTGGACGGATACAGAAGCCGGCAAGTTCAGAGATTCGACATCGGTGCCGGCTGCCACCGTGAGGGTGGAGGGGTTGACCTTGACCGGGACGCTCCCATCCACCTTTGGCTCGTCGGTAAGGGTCAAATTCATGCTGGCAGATACGTTGCCGGTGTTTTTGACACTCTCATCGTCCGGCAGGGTGATGGTGCCTGTGACGATAACCGGTATCTCCTCCGTGGGACTGTCGTCAGCTTCGTCCAGCGACCATGTGACCTCCAGCGCCACACGGGAGTCGTCGGCCAGCACCGCCACCACGCGGCCGGGCAGTCTGGCTTGGGCTACCTCGCCGGCTATGGCGGTCGCCACCACGGGCACTACGCTTTTGATTTCGGGATCCACCTTTACTACCGGGGCGAAACGGGTACCATAGACATTCAGTTCCTTCAGGCCGATGGCATGCCCCGCCGCTACTCCGTTCATGCTCTTAAAGAACACGCGGAGGTAGCGTGTGCCCTCTGGGATTGCGGAAAGGTTATCCACCACGACAGTAGGGGTGTCTGAAAGGCTGTCGCAAGATTTTGTGGCAAGGTTATGCCAAATATTAGCGCTTTCTGCATTATCGCCTTTAATGGCATCGCCAAGGCCGTCGTCTCTTTTTTCGCGGAATACGTTTATATCCGCATAATCCGTCGGATTATAGGTACTGGTTGCCGCCTGGATCACCAGTTCAGTGGGCCATACTTTTTTGTTAAACTGCATGGTGACGTTGAAAATACTCTCCACGTTCTCACCCAGATCTACCACAATCCAGGATGGAAGCTGATCGGTTGCGTCACCCTGTTTCTTCATTCCGTTGCCCGACCAGTAAGTATCCTCTTTGCCGTCCACAGCAAACTCAGGCCCGGTTGCGTTGGCAACCTCCCGGCCGGAGACATATACTTCCCGGGCCGCTCCGTCATCGGTGTCGTGGATCAGATCCACGGCCTGGCTGGCAGCCAGGGGCATGGCCTGATGGGCAGGGTCGGCGTCGGCCTGATAGCCCATGACGACCACATCGTCAATGCTGACCGCTGTAGCTGCATCCGCATAAATGTTCATCCCGTTTACCAGGATGCGGAGGTAGCGGCCCTGGGCCGTATTGGGATCCAGTTCGGTCACCTGGTCCTCGGTTCCCTTGTGATCTGCGGAATCACAGTGGAACGTAGCCACGGTTTTCCAACTATTTTCTTCGGCCGTGTCAGACACCTGGATTTCGTAGTCTGTGGGCCACGCCTTGTTCTGCGCGGTGCCCTTGACCGTGATCTCGGTGAGGTAGATGGGCTCATTCTCCTGATAATCTCCGCTCATCTCGTTGCCTGTGGCGAGGTCAAAGTAGACCCATTCCACTCCCTTCGTCTGGTTCTCAGGGTTCCGGTCATTCTTTTGCTTCATGTTGGGCACCGCGCTCCAGCGCGTACTGGAATCGCCATCTACCAGCTTTTCCGGTGCCCATTGGTCGTTATTTTGTTCCGTTCCGGAAGCCGTTACCTGGCAACTGGTCGTCAGGTCGATGGGAGTTCCGCTGGGTGCAGGCTCCGGCTCTTCCGGTACCGCGTCGGGATCCTGCCGGACGGTAACCTGGCCGGTGACGGTAAAGCCGCCGGGGTTGGTGAGATTCAGCCCCGTCAGGTCGTAGGCGCCGGTGAAGGTGTACTTCCCTGGCTGCTCGGCGTCATAGTCCTCGCAGCTCCACTCCAGGGGGAGAACCATCCTCTGGCCGCCGCTGAGGGTGACCACGCCCTGGACGGGCAGACCCACCATGTTCTCCGGTGTGCCGAAGTTGACCTCGATGCTGGTGTCCTTCACAGGGGATACCTCGAAGATGCTGGGCAGAACCGCCGGTGCCTGATCCGCAGAGGCGGTGCCCTCATCGCTGAGAAGGATGATCTCGGCAATGGCGGGAGAGGTGCCGGGCTTCCACTCCAGCCGCAGGGCCGTGAGGCCGCCCAGGCCGGCGGTGTCAAAGACGCTTACCGCCATGTCCAGCGCCCCCAGCTCGTGCCACTGGCCGTCGGCAGTCTGAACCTTCACTGCGGCGTCACAGACAGAGCCGGACTCCTGGAGGATCTTCACGGAGGAGATGTCGTTGTCCTCCGAGATGAGGTACTGGAGATAGCCGCCGCTCTCTGTCACCGCGCCGGGGGCGAAGATGGTGGAGAGCTGGCCGTCCATTGTTTTCTCAAAGTCGCCCACGGGGCTGCCAGAAAAAGCGCCCAGGGAGGAGCTCTGCTGGCGGGCCTTGTTGATCTCAATCTCGTTCAGGATCAGCCACTGGTTTTTGGGCGGGGCCTGGGTCACTGTGAGCTTGAGATACCGGGCCTCCCGGCCGCCGCCGTCGCAGGAGAAGGTGCGGTAGGGCGGATCCATCTGGGTGTTGTTGTCCACCGTCCCGATGGTAGTCCACTCTCCGTCGGGAGAGCTGCTGTTCCCGATGGCAATATCCATATAGTAAATATAATCGTTGCTCTCGTGGGTGTAGAATTTCAGGTCGTAAACAGGGACGCTGGCCCCCAGGTCAAAGATAAAATACTGACCCTCGGCCTGATTGGTCTTGGTCTGCACATAGGTAGACACATCGCCGTCAAATACGTTGGCCCAGGCGCCCGCGTTGACTGTATTGACGTTCGTTTTGACCATGGAGGGGGTGAGCTTTGGGTCAGACAGGGTGACCTCCAGATCGGGCAGTGTCTCGGTCACCGCTTCTTCTCCCAGGTTCACGACACGACAATAGCGGGCGGAGAAGGGAGACGGCTCCGCCCCGCAGACCGTCCAAACAAGCCCGTTCGCGGAATACTGGAGGGTCAAGCTCCCGTCCAAATCCTTGGCCGAGATGCTCTTGACGCCCACGACCTCCCCCAGATCCAGCCCAACATAGCCGCCCGGTGCCAGGGTAACATTGCTTAGGCCGGACAGGGTGTAGACTCCGCCGTCCTCCGTCACCTTGGTGCTCTCCGGCACCTCGACACTGGTATAGAGGCCGCCTTCACCAGCGGTTTCCACCGTAAATTCCCGCACCCGAGTCCAGTAGTCGGGCTTATAGCCGCTGTCGTCCGGATTCGGATAGCCGATCTCCTCCAGATAGAGCCGCACATAGCGGGCGGAGATGGGCCTCTCATAGTGGATCTCTTGGGCGTTCACCCGCCCGGTAAGCTCCACCCAGTCCTTCCCGTTGGCGGAGCACTGGAGGACGGCCTTGTGGAAGTAGTTTTGGTCGCTGTCATCCGCGCCCTGTAGGATGCGGATATTGGTGACAGTCTGCACCTTCCCCAGATCCACGCCGAAGTAGTCGCCCTGCTGCTGGACATAGCCGCTGTCAAAAGCGGCATAGGTGCCGTCCTTGCCGTCGAACATCCTGTCGGAGTTGGCGGTAGCCGACAGGTTCTTGCCACCCAGACGGCCATAGAAGGTGGGGGCACCGCCGCCCAGTCCGCCGGGATTGAGGGCAGTGTTCAGCTCGGCGCCCACATACTCCACAACCTTGCTGGCAAAGGGCTGGAGACGCTTGCTGCCAGCCTTGGCCTTGGTGCCTGCATAGTTGGGCGTATCGTAGTTGTCCCACTGATCCAGCCCCAGGCTGGCGGAGGAGAAACCGGCCCATGCGCCCTCCAGGTTGCCGTCAGCCAGGGCGATGGCGGCCTCCAGGCCACCCTTGCCCGCCTGAGCCACGCCGGACAGGGACTTGAGCCAGGGTTCCAGTTCTTTGACCAAGGCCGCGTTGGCGCAGTTGTCGCGAAAGTCTTCGACCGCGGACAGGATGTGGGCAAATTCGTCCAGCAGAGCCTGCACATCCGGATCGTTCTTCAAGTCCCCGCTGCCGGACAGCACCTTCTCCTGCACTGCCGCCAGCTTGTCCTTCAGATACTCGCTCTCGGGAAAGCCGTTGGGAATTCGACCGGAGTCAGGGCAGTTGGAGACGTTGCGTGCGATGGCCAGATAGGAGTCGTACACCTCGGGCTGGAGGTACTTGAAGCAGTCCTCCCACAACTGGGTGATGTAAGTGCTGTAGCTGTCCCGGTTCCAGGCCCAGGAGAGCAACTGGAAGTAGGCCACCTTGTTGGCCTCGGGGTAGTTCACCGGGTTGGACAGGATGCCCAGGTTGTTGGTGAGCCCGTCGGCATTTGACACATAGTGGCTGATATCCCCCAGGAACATGCCGCTCTTGGCGTGCTCCGAGCAGGGGTAGTTGAGCCAGGTAACGGTATAGTGGCCGGATTTGCTATGGGGCCAGTTTACATTGTCCTGATTGATGGGGGAGTTGACGTCGGCACCGGTCCAGTAGAGATAGATGTCCTCGTCCAGCTCCTGCAGCGCGTTCAGCTCCGCGCCGTTTCCTGCCCACGCGGTGTTATAGCCCTTGCAACAGTAGACCAGAGGGCCGCATCCCTTCTCCTTGAGCCACCCGTTCATGGTGTTGAGTAGAGCCACCACATCCGCGTTGGTGCCGCTGTTATAGTCGTCATTGAGGATATGGAAGTTGCGCACCCCCACATCATAGAGCTGCTGGAATTTGACCTCCAGCTTTTCCACATTCTCCAGGTACTTTTCATATTTCGTCCCAGAGTCTGGATCGCTGCTGGCGCCGTTGAAGAAGCCGCCCTTGCCGATGTGAACTGACCAGGCGTAATCCACCTTGGTCTCCTCGCCCACCTGAACCAGATGGGCGATCTGCTTCAGCTCGTCTTCAGGATAGAGCTTGTCCCAGTCCTCGGCATGGTAACGGTCGTTTTTGGAGGCAAATACATACATATTGCCCTTTACGTCCCGGATGGAACGCATCTGGCTCTCCCGTCCCACGTAGTCGAAGCCGCCGTAGAAACCCTCGACAAAGCCGCGGAACCGGCTGTTGGAGTAGTCCTCGATGGTCACCGGCAGCAGATAGCGGCCGGAGAAGGAGGAAAACATCATCTGGAGGGTGGCAAGGCCGCAGTATACGCCGTCGGAGTCCGCGCCCACGATGGTGATGGTGCCGCGGGGCTCATCGGCGGTGACGGCCATCAGATAGGGGTCGTATTTGCCGTCTACGACCTTGTCGTAGGAGGTGAACAGGTCGTCATAGGTCTTCGGCTCCGGCGCGGCGGCATCCGCCGTGCCTTCGGAACCGTGGATTCCCAGCAGGATGTTCGTCTGACCGGAGGCAATCTTGTCCGTCTGGTTCATGGTCAGGCCGTAGCTAGAGAGAATCTCGCGCAGGAAAGCAAGGGTATAGGAGTCGATACCCTCCTCCGCAATCACGTTCACCGTTGAGGTGGGGACGATCTTGGCTGCGTCAGAGGGATATTCAATATGGTGAGGTACCGGATAAATCTCGTAGCGAGTGGGGTCATCTGAAAATCCGTCTGCCAGCGTGTCCGGCACGGCGCTGTCCGTCGGCGGCGTCATAGCCAGCGCCGGGGCAGCCAGCGAGGACACCAGCGCGGCCGATAAAAGCAAGCTGAGCGCTTTGCGTTTCCAGTTCAACTTCCCATCATCCTTTCCTTGCCCAAAACCTGAGTACATTCGACATATCCCGTCGGGACGAGTGATTTAAAGGGAATCCTGGCATCATGATGCCAGGATAAAGGCCATGGCCTTTATCCAAGTCCCCTTATGGACCGCCGCTGTATGAACCGATAAAAACACCTCCCGCTTTATATCATTTTCTTAATAATAATACATAAACGCAAATTTGAAAGTATGAAAAATTATCATACCAATTTTATTCTTCATAACAAATTCTTTTTTGCTAGAACTGTATGCTTTGGTATACAAAGGAATATATTCCCTTTGTATTTTAACTAAGCGTTTGCTATCCTTTGGAGATATCCAAAGCTTTGTTAGGATTTAATTTTGTAGGTTGATATTTCAACCATATCAACCCGCAAATTTAATTTCTATATTTTCGAAAACCAGATAAGTCGATAAATATTTTTACAAGAACATTGAAATTGCAAAGACGTTCAGGTTGTTGTGAACTATACAAGCCGTTCAGCTAAAGTTGGCACAAACATTGCTCAAGAAATAGAATGTAATAAAACGGGATCCTGTATCAGCAGGAATAGGCGCCTTTAGGATGTGTTGAGAAAGGGGGAGAAATCAGGGGACGTGAGCCAAGGTCCATCATAACCTGGCGCCCTTCCTCATATATGGATGAGAGATTCGCTAAAAATAAGGAGGAGAAAGTTGTGAGTAACAAGGCAAGTCTTGACAAAAACACAATCAAGAAGAATTACGCCTTCCTCGCTCTGATGATTGGCGGAATGGTTCTTGGCGCGATTGTCGGCATGTTGTTCCCTTCATTTGGACATGCCATCAAACCGTTGGGAACTGTATTTATCAATATGATGTTCTGCGTTGTGGTGCCGCTGGTGTTTGCATCCATCGCAGGGTCTATCGCTAATATGTCCAGCCGCGGACGTGCGGGCAAAATCATGGGCGCCAGCATTGGCATCTTTGTGGTTACAGGCATTATCGCGGCAATCATCATGTTTGCGGCGGTCAAGCTCTTCCCGCCGGTTTTGGAGCCCTGGCAAAACATGGCTACAGAAGAGATGGGCGAGTATGCGACCATCTCCGATATGATCGTCAACTTCTTTACTACGGATGACTTTGTGGGTCTGCTGAGCCGCAAGGCCATGCTGCCCCTGATCGTATTCTCGATCCTGTTTGGCTTTGCCACCAACCTTGCCGGCGGCGCCGAAAGCGAAGTGGGCAAATTCCTGGACTCTCTCACCAAAGTAATGATGAACTTCATCAACATCATTACCAAGTATGCCCCCATTGCCTTCTTTGCCATCTTTGCTGACCTGCTGGCCACCTACGGCTCCGCGGTGACCGAGTCTTACGGCCGGGCCATGATGATCTACTATCCCCTGTGCCTCATCTACCTGGTAACCGCTTTCCCGCTGTATGCCTGGATCGGCGGCGGAAAGGGTGCCGTAAAACTTATGCTACGCCACCTGCCTCGCCCCGTAATTACCTCTCTGGGTACCTGCTCCTCCGTTGCCACCATCCCCATCAATGTGGAGGAGGCCAACGAGACCGGCATCAATCCGGACATCTCCCAGATGGTTTGTCCTCTAGGCGCTACCATGCACATGGACGGCGGCTGCTTCTCCTGCGTGCTGAAGATCGGCTTCGTACTGGGTGCGCTGGGTCAGGACTTCAGCTGGAGCATGCTGCCTATGGTGGTCCTGGTGGCGGTGCTGTCCTCTGTGGGCTGTTCCGGTGTTCCCGGCGGCGGCTACATTGGCGAGTATATCATTGCCACCATTTTCTTCCCGGCTCAGGTGGAAGTTGCCTTCCCCATCCTGGTTGCAATCGGCAACCTAGTCGACCCTCCCGGAACTATGATCAATGCCAGCGGCGACTATGTGGTGTGCTATATGGTCTCCCGCATCGTGGACGGAAAGAATTGGCTCCAGAAGGCATTTGCTGAGGGCCGCGCAAAGTAATAACACAGGCTAGGGAGATAAATGACCTCCCTGATGAAAGGCACCACAAGTGGAAATCTTGTGGTGCCTTCCTGCATATGTAGAAATAAAGAACAGTCGGTTCTGCGCGAGGAAGGATTTTTTAATTCCGTTCTTTTTGCAACTATACTATAATACCGGTTAGACGGGCAAAGGCCTATGGGACAAGTTGGACAGACCCCGTTCAGGCTGCGCCGGAGGGCGCGGCGGAAAGGAGTGGCGATACAGAATGAAAAAGAAGATTCTTGTGATTACATACGACAAAGCAGCGGCGCTTTACCATGCCAGAGAAGTTCAGGCATTACTGGGCCTCAAGGGCACGGTCATCGGCTGCTCTGTACAGGATATTCTGGAAGCCCCACTTCCACAGGCGGATTTGTATTGCATTACCACAGATGCCGTGGAAAAGATACCTGACTTTCAGGCTCAGTTTCCATCAAGCGACCAGATCGTATACTTCTTTGTGGCATTCTCCTATGAAGCGATTCAAAAGCTGCGGGAGGTTCCGGACGGTACCAAAGCTTTGTTTGTCAATCTGAATGAGAAGATGGCCTTGGAATGCATCACCAGTTTGAGTCAGCTGGGCATCAACCAGATCTTATTTTCGCCCTATTATCCAGGAGCCGCACTGGATGGGACGGATCAGTTTCCCCTGGCGGTGACACCGGATGAGGAGCGTTATATCCCTGACGGCATCCAGCAAGTGATCAATGTTGGGCAGCGGAAGATGGACTGTAATACCCTGGTGGAGATTTTACTGAAGCTGAAGTTCTACGATTTGCTGGAGTCCCCCAAAATCCAGAATTATCTGTCCTCCATTGCCTCCGACTTCTACAGTTTTAACGAACTGTTGGGCAGATCAACATACATGGAATCTACCTTCCAGAAGCTACTGGACGTATTGGACACAGGCATCATCGGAATCGATGATCGAAAAGATGTATTCATATATAACCGGAAGGCCGAGCAGATTCTAAACACTTCATTGGCAGACGCCACAGGGAAAAGTGCGGAGAGCGCGGTGCCCTATATCCCGTTTGGGGAGTATGAGTCCAGCGGCTATACCATCGGGAACCGGCTGATCCGGGTCCACGGGATACCCATCAATGTGGATGTGGTACCCCTGAACCGCAATAACAAGCAGATCGGTACCATTGCCATCCTGCGGCACTTCGCAGAAGAAGAAGCCCGGCAGAATAAAATCCGGATTCAACTGCTGGAAAAAGGACATAAGGCCAAGTATATCTTTAACGACATCGTGGGAGAAAGCCCCGCGATCCGGAAGGTAAAGGACATTGCCCAGAAGATGGCCCGTACCAAATCCTCCATCCTGATCACAGGAGAGAGCGGTACGGGCAAGGAACTGTTTGCCCATGCCATCCATAACGCCTCCGACCGGAGGGACAGGCCCTTTATCGCCATCAACTGCGCGGCACTGCCGGAAAGCCTTCTGGAAAGCGAACTGTTCGGTTATGTGGACGGTGCGTTTACCGGGGCCAAAAAAGGTGGAAAGATGGGACTGTTTGAGTTTGCCCACACGGGAACCTTTTTTCTGGACGAGGTGGAGGGCATGAGCCCCATGCTGCAGATCAAGCTGCTGCGCGTCCTGCAGGAGCACGAGGTCATGCGGGTGGGTGACAATCGGATGATTTCAGTGGATGTGCGGGTTATAGCGGCCACCAACGAACGGCTGGGACAACTGGTAGAAAAGGGAGCCTTCCGCCAGGATCTGTATTACCGGCTGAATACGCTGCCCATCAATCTGCCGCCGCTGCGGGAGCGGAAGGAAGATATCATTCCATTGATGGAGTCTTTCCAAAAAGAACTGGGCAGCCATTTTACCTTGACCGCTGCTGCCGAGGCGGAGTTTTTAAAACATGACTGGAACGGTAATATTCGGGAACTGCGCAACTATGTGGAGTATTTCTCCTATCTGGACCGGCCTGTCATCGACGTGGATGCATTACCGCCGGGCTTTTACCAACAGGTGCATCGAAAGACCGGTATAACCGCGCCCCAGACAGTCACGACCAGCCTGCGGGAGCTGGCCGGGAAACGGCTGACCGAATTCCGCTTTATTCTGGAAACGCTCGCTGAGAGCCGTCAATCCGGTCTGACAGTGGGCCGGGACTATCTGTTGGAAAAGGGGCGCAACAACAATCTGATCCTCAGCCAGTACGAAGTGCGTGAGATCCTGGCTACGCTGGAGCGGGAACAATATGTGAAAATCTCCAAAGGACGGGGAGGCACCAGAATCACTGAAAAAGGGCTGGCGCTTCTCAACGAGGATCTGAGTACAGACCTCCAGTAACACCACATGGAAGCAGAGTTTCTATATAATGGTTGATTAGCCGACCAATTCAACCATTACAATGCCTCATCTGGTAGATCACAGCGGCCTGGAAGCCGGATTCCGGGCATTTTTATCCCTGACATCAGTTGGCACAATAATTGCTATGATACAAAGACGTAATTTATGATTGCGACGCAATGACCTTCACCTTCCAAAGGCGGACTAGGATCGAAGAGAAAAGGAGTTTGTATTATGAGCGATAAGTTCAGGCGTGAGCGGCGTCACTATCCCGTCCTGGAGCGATATGCCTACCTAGACAATGCCACTACCGGGGCCATCCCACAGTATGCCTGCGATGCGATCTGTACCTACTTGCAGGAGCGCACGCGGCTGGGTATGGATATCGACTACTACCATGATCAGTGGGATTTTGCCGATACGGTACGGGATCAAATTGCGGAATTATTGGGGGCAGAGAGCGGAAAGACCATTGCGTTTGGTCAGAACGCTTCCACGCTGTTCAATATTTTCTGTAATGGTCTGGATCTCCACAAGGGTGACAACGTGGTCATCTATGAGACGGCGTTTCCTGCCATGACCTATCAATGGCTCAACCTGAAAGAGCGTCTGGGGATCGAGGTGCGGGTTGCCCATGCCGAAAATGGGCAGATTCCTTGTGAGAGCCTCTTCTCCTTGGCCGATGAACACACCAAGGCCATGACGGCCTGCTTTGTGGATGCCGGCACCGGCTACCGCCACGATCTGAAGGCTATCGGAAGCTGGTGCCGGGCCCACAACATTCCCTTCGGCGTAGACGCGACCCAGGCCTGCGGCGCTATGAAGCTGGACGTGCAGGATATGCAGGTGGACTTTTTAGCTACATCGGTCTACAAGTGGCTTCAGGGTCTGCAAGGTCTGGGATTTGCCTACATATCTCCCAAGCTGATGCCCCGGCTGAAGCAGTATGAGATGGGGTGGGCCAACGTGAGCGACCGCATCAACGGGAAGCCCTTTGACCTGATCATGAGCGACACGGCCTGCCGCTTTGAGAACGGCGGCCTGCCTGCCGCCGCCCTGTACGGCTTGTCCGAGGTACTGCATACCTACCAGCGGCTGGGCGGAGATGATATTCAGGCCCACATCCTGGAACTGGAGGACTATCTTGAGAAACGTGTTGAAGCCGTACCGGAGCTGTCCATGGTCTACTCCCACCAGCCGGAGCACCGCTCCAACCTTGCCTTTATCAGCTTCCCTGAGCGGCTGGGGCTGTCTGAGCCTGTGATCAAGCAGGCCGGTATCCGGGCCCGTGTTCAGCGGAAGGACCGGATGCGCGTTGGTATCCACTACTTCAATGACAACTCCGACATTGACCGTCTGGTCGACTATTTGCAGCAACACATCGAAGAAACAGGAGGTAATGCAGAATGAAAGAGTGTTATAGCGGTAAGATCAAGGATCTGCCTACCGCAGATGCCGGTACTCACATGCTTGGCGGCGAGAAGCGCATCGTGTTTGGCCCTGAGCGCTTTTGGCCCACCCATGTGATGCGGTGCTTTACCCTTCAGCCTGGCGGAATGGCGGCCAACAACCACCACCCCTGGGAGCACTGGTTCGTCTGCATCGGCGGCCACGGCAAATTCCAGGTAGGTGAGGATGTCTACGACATCGAAAACGGCACTTGGGTTTACGTTCCCCCGGAGGTGCCCCACGGCTTCTGGAACAGCTCCGAGTCGGAAGAACTGGTCTGCCTGTGTACCGTGACTGTGGAAGGAGATACCGACCCGCTGGCCGCGGTGAGAGGTTGCTGAGAAGGAGGGAAAAAGATGGCTCTGAATACCTATCATGTGGAGGCCGCTCGTAAAAACAATCTGCAGCTGGAGGTTCGGGCGCGGGATTTTCAGATCACCGTTGACGAGCCGGAGGCCTCCGGCGGTGACAACACCGGTATGAACCCGGTGGAACTGTTGTTGAGCAGCATCGCCTCCTGCCAGACCATTACCGCCTTGATTTTTGCGGATTTCTATGGAATCAAGATCGATGATATCCAGGTTGAGGTAGAAGGTTCCCTGGATCCCGACGGCTTTTCCGGTATGGATCCCACTGTACGGCCCGGGTTCCAGAACATCCGCTCCACCTTCCACATCAAGAGCAGCGCCCCCAAGGTGCAACTGCAGCAGCTGCTGAAGATGGTGGAAAAGCAGTGTCCGGTGGGCGACAGCGTATCCAACGGCGTGACTTTGGAAGCGCCTGTGCTTGAGGATCTGTGATGATGGAGATCAAAATGCCCCCTATCATGGGGAAAGCGCCCAATATTGTAGGAACGATTGCGGTGGAAAAGGACCAGTTCGTTTCGGAAGGACAGGTCTTGGCCAACGTGGAGACCGGTAAAGGGAATCGTCCCATCAAGGTGGGCAGCAGCGGACGGATTGCAGAGATCCTCTGCCAGGAAGGGCAGGAGGTCAAGGCGGGGCAGACGCTCTTCCTGCTGGATGAGATGGACGCGGATAATCTGCCCGCCGAACCGCTGAAGACAGAACTCTTTGTCATCGGCGGCGGCCCGGGCGGCTATGTGGCGGCGCTGTATGCCGCCAAATTCGGGATCTCCACGGTCCTGGCCGAGCAGAGCCGCCTAGGCGGTACCTGCCTGAATTGCGGCTGCATTCCCACCAAGGCTCTGATCCAGTCGGCTCATATGTACCAGACCATCAAGGCATGCGGAGAATTCGGCATTGCCGCTGAACCTCCCCGGCCCGATGGAGCGGCCATCTTCCGGCGCAAAGACCGGATCTGCGAGGAACTGAGAGCTGGGGTGGAGGGCCTTCTGCAAGCCGACGGAGTAACTGTGGTGGAAGGTCATGCCTCGTTTATCGGGGAGCACACTGCTGTTGTAACCCAGGGCAAGCGGGAGACCGAGGTTCACTTTGAACACGCCATCATTGCTACCGGTTCTACGCCCTCTGCGCCCTCCTTTGGCACACTGCTCCCGGACTCCGTTATGGATAGCGAGCGGGCTCTGAGTGCCGGTCACTTTGACCGTTCTGTAGTCATTATTGGCGGCGGCGTCATCGGAATGGAGTTTGCGTTCCTGTACCGCAGCATGGATATGCAGGTCTATGTGGTGGAGTACCTTGACCACATTCTGGGCAATGTGGATGCCGATGTCTCCGAGTTGATTGCAGCTCAGGCGGCGGAACGTGGTATCCGGATCTTTACCGGCAGCAAAGTGACCGGTATCCTGCGCTCCGATTCCGGTGAGACCCTGGTCACCTTTGAGCAGGACGGACAGATCCGTACCCTGGTAGCCCAGTCTGTGCTGACCGCCACCGGCCGACGTCCGGTCACGGACGGCCTGAATCTTGAGGCGGCGGGCGTTGCCCGGACCGACCGGGGCGCAGTGGCAATCAATGAACAGATGCAGACCAACGTGCCTCATATCTACGCCATCGGTGATGTGACCGGAAAGGTGGCTCTGGCTCACGGGGCTTCCCACCAGGGGATCGTCGCGGTGGATGCCATCCGCGGGTTCCCCCATGAGATGGACTATGACGCCATCCCCAGCGTGATCTTTACCGCGCCGGAAGCGGCCTGTGTGGGCAAGTCGGAACAGGCCTGCAAAAAGTCGGGGATTCCGGTCAGGGTGAGCAAATTCCCCTTCTCCGCCAATGGAAAGGCCAAGATCATGGGAGAGACTGTGGGCTTTGTCAAGCTGATCTGCCATGCCGAGAGCGGTATCCTGCTGGGCGGGGTCATTGTGGGGCCCGATGCTTCCGCGCTGATCAGTACCCTTACGACTGCGGTCACCCAGGGCTTAACCCATGAACAGCTGTCCCGGGTAATTTTTGCCCACCCCACTACTTCGGAAGCCATTCATGAGGCGGATCTGGGGCTGTCGGTGGGAATGCTGCACTATCAGGGCTGACGGGCCATGGGACAGATCATTCTTTCTGCCCGGACAGACCCGGCAGAGAACCTAGCGCTGGAGGAGACCTTGCTGTTTACGCCCAGGCGGGAGCCCTGGCTCTATCTGTGGTGCAACCGACCGGTGGTGGTCATCGGACGCAATCAGAATCCCTATCTGGAGTGCTCTTTGGATCAACTGGAGCAAACTGGGGTTCCGGTGGTGCGCCGCCTGTCAGGCGGCGGTGCGGTCTATCATGATCTGGGCAATCTGAACTATACCTTCTTCTGTCCGGAGGAGCAGATGGACATTCAGCACCAGACCAATGTGATCCGGCGGGCGCTGGAAGACCTGGGGATTACAGCTACCTTTTCCGGAAGAAATGATCTGCTTGTGGAAGGCCGAAAGATTTCTGGAGCGGCGTATTACACGGAAAACGGCTGTGCCTATCATCATGGGACCCTTTTGATTGATGTGGATCTGGAGCAGATGGCACAGGCCTTGACACCATCCGGGCTGAAGCTGAAGACGAAAAGCATTTCGTCAGTACGGCAGCGGGTGGCAAATTTGAAAGAAATCAATCCAAATCTGACTATGACTGCTGTGGCCCAGGCGCTGATGGCACGTTTTCAAGCGGAATATGGCGCGGCAGAGGTCAGAACCTGGGACTTTGAAGTATGCCCCCCAGAGCATCTGGAGCGCTACCGCAGCGCGGCATGGAATCTGGGCGATTGTCCCGCCTATGATGCGGCACTGGAGGTGCCTGTGGCCGGAGGTGTTGTTCGGGTCATGGCCCATGTGGTGCAGGGAGCTATCACAAAAGCATCTCTGTCCTCGGATCTGCTGGAGGCCCTTTCGGTGCTTTGTCTGGAGCAGGCTCTGACAGGCTGCCTGTTTACGGCAGAGGCAATTTCAGAACGGCTGGAGAAATATCTCCGGCCCTCAACAAATACAACAAGGGAGAAATGAGTCATGGACGTTTATAAGAGACTGGAAGAGCTGGACATCAAGCTGCTGGACCCCACCCCCAAGGGCGGAATCTACAGCACAGTGCAGCCCTACGGTGGGCATCTGCTGTATGTGTCCGGCACGGCGCCCCACAACAAGGTGGATGAGAATATGTGCGGCAAGCTTGGCAGTGAGTACACCATCGAGGAGGGGCAGGAGGCATCCAGAAGATGCATGCTGAATATCCTGTCCAACCTGCATCATGAGCTGGGGGATCTGAACAGAATCAAGAAATTTGTTAAGATCCTGGGCTTTGTTGCCTCTGCTCCGGATTTCTATGAGCACCCTCAGGTGATCAACGGCGCCTCCCAGATGCTGAAGGATGTGTTCGGCGAGGAGGCCGGCCTGCCGGCCCGTTCGGCCATCGGCGTGGCTGCCCTGCCCTGGAATATCCCGGTGGAGATCGAATGCATCGTGGAGCTGAAACCGTAATATAGGGAGGCGGCTCTATGGATAAGGAAAATGAACGCTATGCTGCCTATGTCAGTATTCTGAAGGAAGAGCTGATTCCCGCGATGGGATGTACGGAGCCCATCGCGCTGGCCTATGCGGCGGCGAATGCTGCCCAGGTGCTGGGCACAGCCCCTGACCGGGTGGTGGTGGATGCCAGCGGCAGCATCATCAAAAACGTAAAATCGGTGATCGTACCCAACACCAACCACCTCAAGGGCATTCCTGCGGCGGTAGCAGCAGGTATTGTGGCCGGAAAGCCGGAAAAGCGACTGGAGGTTATCTCCTCTGTGACACCGGCGGATATTGAAGCCATTAAGCAATTTTGGGAAACCCGTGAGATCGAAGTCCGCCATGTGGACAACGGCTTTACCTTTGAGATCATCGTCACGCTGTATCACGGAGATTCCTATGCCAAGGTGCGCATTGTCAACTATCACACCAATATCGTGCTGATTAAGAAGGATGGGCAGATCCTGTACCAGGCCAAGGCGGAAGGCGAAAGCGAAGAAGGCCTTACCGACCATAGCCTGCTGAATATGGCGGACATCTGGGACTTTATTAACACCGTGGACGTGTCGGACATCAAAGAGGCGCTGGACCGGCAGATCGACTACAACTGGGCCATTGCGCAGGCAGGTATCCAAGGCGATTACGGCGCCAACATCGGCAAAGTGCTACTGTCGACGGATCAGTCGGTGGCCACCCGGGCCAAAGCCATGGCGGCAGCGGGTTCTGATGCCAGAATGAGCGGATGTGAGCTGCCGGTTGTCATCAATTCCGGCAGCGGTAACCAGGGCATCACTGTTTCCGTCCCCGTAATCGTATACGCCAAGGAGCGGAATGTGAGCCGGGAGACCCTTTATCGTGCCCTAGCCCTTTCCAACCTGACCGCCATCTATCAAAAGACGCCAATAGGCCGCTTGTCCGCCTATTGCGGTGCAGTCAGTGCCGGTGCTGGTGCTGGTGCCGGCATTGCCTATCTGTGCGGCGGCGGTTTCGAGGAGGTGGCTCATACGGTGGTAAACGCATTGGCCATTGTCTCCGGTATTGTATGTGACGGTGCCAAACCTTCCTGCGCGGGAAAGATCGCCGCAGCAGTGGATGCCGGTATTCTGGGCTATCAGATGTATCTGCATGGTCAGCAATTTTATGGAGGCGACGGTATTGTCACCAAAGGTGTAGATGCTACTATCCAAAATGTGGGGCGGCTCGGTAAGGAAGGTATGAAGGAGACAAACGAGGAGATCATAAAAATAATGATCGGCTGCTGAGTTCAGGCACCCGAGGCATTTTATTTGTAACCGGAGAATAGAAGTAAGCGTCAAATGGCAATAGCGCCAGCCTGTATCTTGGGCTGGCGCTATTGCCATTTGACGCTTACACCTCTTCCTATTGACCGCCGTGTATGGCTCAGACGCGGGCAAAATGTAGTGAAACGGCTGCACTGTGTAGTCGAACATCTGCAGGACGGCAGATAAACATCTTCATACTGTAACCGCCGCAAAAATAATATGAATGCCTACTGTATAAAATCGGCCTATGCAGCTCGTAGGCCGAAATCTGAGAGAATTACGAGGGTTATCCCCATAACCTTCTCAAACGCGCCGTAATTCTCGTTATATTGACCGAAATCTTATTTTTCTTGTAAAAATACCCCGTAATTAACACGAGATCTCCCGTCTGCCCCCCGTGTTAATTACGGGGGCAGACTGCAGCACAGTCCTTTTTGCAGGGTATCCATAGTACATATTTCCATGTATATCCCGAGGAGGTGTTCTGATTGACAGTCAATGCCAAGAAAACGCCGCCGAAGATAGAGATGGAGTAAAAATTCGTCAGCACTACATACATTGTAACCGAATATTTTGTTTCCAAAGGCTCTACTGTTTTCGAAAAATCCGCCGTCTGCTTGACAATGATAAATGAGAATACCAAGAGCGCATCCACGTCGATGCTAAAAAGGGTTTGGGAGGTCTGCCTAAGATCGTTTGGAAAATCTCCAGCCTAAAAGGGCATCCGCTGGTCTCATTCTGTCTAAAACATCTTTATCTGATGGCAGGGGAGGTGCAGGGCCTCCCTTTGTATCTATTTTCAAGACAGATAGTACAAGAGCGAACGAAGACGCGACCAGGCAGTTTCATCCCAGTCGTGATCCATGGCCAGGTGGAAGTGCGGTACACTGTCCAGCGCACCGTCCACCCAGCTCCAGCCCTTTGGCCAACCGGTACCGGCCATTGGCCCCGGCAAACCCGGGCAGAAGGCGGTCTGCGGCGGAGCGCACAGCAGAAGATCTCCGGTAAGAAGCGCCCGGAACAGCAGATCCGGCGTCGGGCCGCAGGTGGCGGAGAACGCCGCCGCCACGGCGGCGTTTTCCCAGGACCTGGAGGCCCTGGGAATCCTCTACCTCTACGTGAACGCCCCACAGAAGCTCCAGCGTGGGGAGGCGCTGCTCCCGACCGGGGTGGAGGAGTACGGCAACGAGAGCGCCGACGCGTTCCTGGAGGAGCTGGAGCGGCAGGGAACGGACTATGTGGATCTGCGTCCCCTGTTTGAGGAGAACGGCATCTACTCCAACTGGTTTTTCCGCACCGACCACCACTGGAAGCCGGAGGCGGCCTTTTTCGCCTGGCAGGCGCTGACGGACGAGCTGGAGGGGCGGTACGGCCTGGCCGCCGACCCGGCCCTCACCGATCCGGCCAACTGGGATACCCGTGTGCTGGAGCACTTCTTCCTGGGCAGCCAGGGCAAGCGGGTGGGCTCCCTCTACGCCGGGGCGGACGACATCACGCTCTATACCCCAAAATTCGATTCCGAGCTGACCTATTCCTGCCCCGCCTACGGCTTTACCCGCATCGGCCCCTTTGAGACGTCGGTGTGCTTTCCCGAGCGGGTGGCCCGGCAGGACTGGTTCAACGGCAACCCCTATACCTACTACGCCGGCGGCGACTACCCCATCGCCACCATCACCAACCACAAAAATCCGGACGGGCCGCGGGTGGTGCTGCTGCGGGACTCCTTTGCCTGCGCCCTCACCCCCTTCCTGGCCCTGTCCTGCTCGGAGCTGACCACCATTGATCTGCGGTATTTCGAGGGGGATTTGCTGGACACCATCGCGGGCCTGGAGCCGGATATAGCCCTCACCCTCTACACTGCGAGCACCACCCGGCTGGACAACCTGTTCCAATATGAACATACGGAGGAATGAGCCTTGACCATACAGAGACA
>CDZL01021554.1_pt1 | contig 185552 bp, 158 predicted proteins | sample 557581 | NCBI WGS metagenome assembly CDZL01 (sample SAMEA3182063, study PRJEB8094) | gut metagenome | biome: human; feature: gut; material: Stool; isolation source: human stools | place: Canada | collected 2013-01-29 | reverse complement strand
GGTCAAAGGTGCTTCATAATGACGACCTTGAGATATTGGACGCTTACAATGCAGAAATAGGAGGTTTTACAAACTACTATTCTATTGCTAATAACAGTTCACATCTTAACTCTTTCAAATATATCATGCAATACAGTATGTATAAGACTTTTGCAAAAAAGTACCGTATATCTGTTCGCAGAATCATAGCCAAATACCGCTATAACAAGGATTTTGCAGTATTCTATGAAAATAAGAAAGGGGAAAGGAAAATGAGAGTTTTCTTCAACGGTAGCTTTAAGCGTAAAACCACCGCAACAGTATCAAATTGTGATAATCTGGCAAACACAATTTACAATACAGCTTATACCAGTCTTACGGAACGGTTGAAAGCGAGTAAATGTGAATTATGCGGTTCAGAAGGGAGTATTGAAATCCATCATGTCAAAAAACTCAAAGACCTGAAAGGCAAAAAGCCTTGGGAAATCCAAATGATTGGACGTCGGAGGAAGACATTGGCTGTCTGTATTCCTTGCCATAAAAAGATACATCATGGTGGATAGACTGAATATGTTAATGGAGAGCCGTATACATGGAGACGTGTACGTACGGTTCGGAGGCGAGTTCTTGGAAACCTACCGTAGTAATACGACAAGGCACCGGGTACTTAGCCTACGGCTGAAAAGCCAGTACCTCTTCATCTTCTGCGGAGGTCTGCTGGCTCTCTTCGTCCTGTTCGTCATCCTCTACATGGTCGGTATCGACCAGTGGATATGTATCGGCTTCGGCGCGGCATCGTCCTCCCTCCTTGTATGGCAGACCTTCGCGCTGAACGCCCGGTACGGTGAACACGGGCTGATGAAATTAGGAGCGGCACGGAGCCATCCCCGATACCTTATCAACCGGCGGCGGATAACCCGTCTGTTCAAACGACAACGAAAGGAAGAAAGACAATGAGGAATACATCGAAAATGACAACACTGGAAAACAGGTTCCCACTTTTAGCGGTGGAGCATGGCTGCATCATCTCAAAGGACGCCGACATCACGGTGGCTTTCGAGGTGGAACTACCGGAACTTTACACCGTGACGGGTGCGGAGTACGAGGCGATACACAGTTGCTGGTGCAAGGCTATCAAGGTGCTGCCGGACTACTCCGTCGTCCACAAACAGGACTGGTTCATCAAGGAACGCTACAAACCGGAGCTTCAGAAGGACGACATGAGCTTTTTAAGCCGCTCTTTCGAGCGTCACTTCAACGAGCGTCCGTACCTGAAACACACCTGCTACCTCTACCTGACCAAGACAACAAAGGAGCGTAACCGGATGCAGAGCAATTTCAGCACGCTGTGCCGGGGACATATCATCCCGAAGGAGCTGGACAGGGAAACCACGACCAAGTTCTTGGAAGCCTGCGAACAGTTCGAGCGCATCATGAACGACAGCGGGCTTGTCAGGCTGCGCCGCCTCTCCACCGATGAGATTGTGGGTACTGAGGGAAAGACGGGACTTATTGAACGCTACTTCTCGCTCATGCCGGAAGGTGACACCACCTTGCAGGACATCGAGCTTTCGGCAAGGGAGATGCGCATCGGCGACAACCGCCTGTGTCTGCACACCCTCTCCGACGCGGAAGACCTGCCGGGCAAGGTGGCTACCGACACCCGTTACGAGAAGCTCTCCACCGACCGGAGTGACTGCCGACTGTCATTCGCCTCCCCGGTGGGGCTTCTGCTCTCCTGCAACCATATCTACAACCAGTATGTGCTGATAGACAACAGTGAGGAAACCTTGCAGAAGTTCGAGAAGTCCGCCCGTAACATGCAGTCGCTATCTCGCTATTCAAGGAGCAACAGCATCAACCGCGAGTGGATAGACCAATACCTGAACGAAGCCCATTCCTACGGACTGACCTCGGTACGGGCACACTTCAACGTCATGGCGTGGAGCGACGATGCGGAGGAACTGAAGCATATCAAGAACGACGTGGGCAGCCAGTTGGCAAGCATGGAATGCGTGCCGCGCCACAACACCATCGACTGCCCGACACTCTACTGGGCGGCGATACCCGGCAATGCGGCGGACTTCCCGGCGGAAGAGAGTTTCCACACCTTCATCGAACAGGCGGTGTGCCTGTTCACAGAGGAAACCAACTACCGCAGCTCGCTCTCGCCCTTCGGCATCAAGATGGTGGACAGGCTCACGGGAAAACCGCTGCACCTTGACATCTCCGACCTGCCCATGAAGCGAGGTATCACGACCAACCGCAACAAGTTCGTGCTGGGTCCTTCGGGCAGCGGCAAGTCTTTCTTCATGAACCACCTCGTGCGCCAATATTATGAGCAAGGCGCACATGTGGTATTGGTGGACACGGGAAACTCCTATCAGGGCTTGTGCGGCATGATCCGACGCAAGACAGGCGGAGCGGACGGTGTGTATTTCACCTACACGGAAGATAAGCCCATCAGCTTCAACCCGTTCTACACCGACGATTACATCTTCGACGTGGAGAAGAAGGACAGCATCAAGACCCTGTTGCTGACGCTCTGGAAGTCGGAGGACGACAAGGTGACAAAGACGGAGAGCGGCGAGCTGGGCAGTGCCGTGAGTGCCTATATTGAGCGCATCCAATCCGACCGTAGCATCGTGCCGTCGTTCAACACCTTCTACGAGTATATGCGTGACGACTACCGCAAGGAACTGGCACAGCGTGACATCAAGGTGGAGAAGTCCGACTTCAACATCGACAACATGCTCACCACCATGCGGCAGTATTACCGGGGCGGGCGTTACGATTTCCTGCTCAACTCCACGGAGAACATCGACCTGCTCGGCAAGCGGTTCATCGTCTTCGAGATAGATTCGATTAAAGAAAACCGCGAACTGTTCCCCGTCGTGACCATCATCATCATGGAAGCCTTCATCAACAAGATGCGGCGGCTGAAAGGCGTGCGGAAACAGCTTATCGTGGAAGAGGCTTGGAAGGCCCTCTCATCGGCGAACATGGCTGAATATCTGCGCTATATGTATAAGACGGTCAGAAAATATTACGGCGAGGCAATCGTGGTGACGCAGGAGGTGGACGACATTATCAGTTCTCCGGTGGTCAAAGAGAGCATTATCAACAACTCGGATTGTAAAATCCTGCTTGACCAAAGGAAATATATGAACAAGTTCGACCAGATACAGGCGTTGCTCGGACTGACGGAAAAGGAGAAGTCGCAGATACTCTCCATCAACATGGCGAACAACCCTTCACGGCTCTACAAGGAGGTGTGGATAGGCTTGGGCGGCACGCAGTCGGCGGTCTATGCCACGGAGGTCAGCGCGGAAGAGTATCTGGCGTACACCACCGAGGAAACGGAAAAAGTGGAGGTTTACCGTCTGGCGGAGAAGCTGGGCGACGACATCGAAGCCGCCATCCGGCAGCTTGCCGAAAGGCGGAGAAACAAGGAATAACTAAAAAACAGAATGTATCAACCAAAAAAGAAAAACGCGTATGAATTTACCAAAAGTGAAAATGCTGCAAGTCAGCAAGTGCCTTATCGGATTGGCGGTCATGATGCTGCAATCCTGCGACGTGGCCGACAACCGCCGCGACATGCTGTGCGGGAACTGGGAGAGCGTGGAGGGAAAACCTGACGTGCTTATCTACAAGGAGGGCGAAGCCTACAAAGTGACGGTGTTCCGTCGTAGCGGTCTGCGCCGCAAGCTCAAGCCGGAAACCTATCTCTTGCAGGAGGAGAACGGCAACCTGTTCATGAACACCGGCTTCCGCATCGACGTGTCCTACAACGAGGCCACGGATGTGCTGACTTTCTCGCCAAACGGGGACTATGTGCGGGTGAAGCCGCAGCCGGGACATCCGACCGAAGAATAACAACCACTAAAATCCAAAGTAACATGAGAACAAGAATAACAATGATTATCTGCCTGTGCCTGCTTTTCGCGGGCAGGGCAAGCGCACAGTGGGTCGTAAGCGATCCGGGCAATCTAGCGCAGGGCATCATCAATGCCTCCAAAAACATCATCCATACCTCCAAGACCGCCACGAACATGGTGAGCAACTTTCAGGAGACGGTGAAAATCTATCAGCAGGGCAAGAAGTATTACGATGCCCTCAAATCGGTGAACAATCTGGTCAAGGACGCCCGCAAGGTGCAGCAGACCATCCTGATGGTGGGCGACATCACAGACATCTATGTGAACAGTTTCCAACGGATGCTCCGTGACGGGAATTTCAGACCCGAAGAGCTTTCCGCAATCGCTTTCGGCTACACGAAACTGCTGGAGGAAAGCAACGAAGTGTTGACGGAACTCAGGAACGTGGTGAACATCACCACGCTCTCCATGACCGACAAGGAGCGCATGGACGTGGTGGAACGCTGCCACTCGAAGATGAAGCGTTACCGCAACCTCGTGAGCTACTACACGAACAAGAACATCTCCGTGAGTTACCTGCGTGCGAAAAAGAAGAACGACCTCGACCGCATCATGGGGCTGTACGGGAACATGAACGAAAGATACTGGTAGCCTATGAAGTTCGACAACCTTCATCAGATTTTACGTTCACTTTATGAGCAGATGATGCCGCTGTGTGGGGACATGGCTGGTGTGGCGAAAGGCATCGCCGGGCTGGGTGCGCTGTTCTACGTCGCCTACCGGGTATGGCAGTCGCTGGCGAGAGCTGAACCGATAGACGTATTCCCGATGCTCCGTCCTTTTGCCATCGGTCTGTGCATCATGTTCTTCCCGACTGTGGTGCTGGGCACGATAAACAGCATCCTCTCACCCGTCGTACAGGGCACGGCAAAGATGCTGGAGGCGGAAACGCTGGACATGAACCGATACCGGGAGCAGAAGGACAAACTGGAATACGAGGCGATGGTACGCAACCCCGAAACCGCCTACCTCGTGTCCAACGAGGAATTTGACAAGCAACTGGAGGAACTCGGCTGGTCGCCCTCCGACATGGTGACGATGGCGGGAATGTATATCGACCGGGGAATGTACAACATGAAGAAGAGCATCCGCGACTTCTTCCGCGAGATACTCGAACTGCTGTTCCAAGCCGCCGCCCTCGTGATAGACACCGTCCGCACCTTCTTTCTCGTGGTGCTGGCGATTCTCGGTCCGATAGCCTTCGCCCTGTCGGTATGGGACGGTTTCCAAAACACGCTCACGCAGTGGATATGCCGCTATATACAGGTCTATCTGTGGCTACCGGTATCGGACATGTTCAGCACCATACTGGCGAAGATACAGGTTCTGATGCTGCAAAACGACATCGAGCGGATGCAGGCAGACCCGAACTTCTCGCTGGATTCGAGCGACGGGGTGTATATCGTATTCCTCTGCATCGGCATCATCGGCTACTTTACCATTCCCACCGTTGCGGGCTGGATTATCCAAGCCGGAGGCATGGGCGGTTACGGTCGCAACGTGAACCAGATGGCGGGACGAGCCGGAAGCATGGCGGGCAGCGTGGCGGGTGCAGCCGCAGGAAACGCAGTCGGACGTGTCGGCAAATTGCTGAAATAATCAATGTGCAATCATAAATTGGAAAATATAAATGGAATTCAAATCACTTAGAAACATCGAATCGTCGTTCAGGCAGATACGCCTGTTCGGTATCGTCTTCCTCTCGCTGTGCGCCGTGGTGACGGTGTGGAGCGTGTGGAACTCCTACCGTTTCGCAGAGAAGCAACGGGAGAAAATCTATGTGCTGGACAACGGCAAGAGCCTGATGCTCGCCTTGTCTCAGGATTTGTCGCAGAACCGCCCGGCGGAGGCACGGGAACATGTGCGCCGTTTCCACGAGATGTTCTTCACGCTATCACCTGAAAAAAGCGCGATTGAACACAACGTGAAACGTGCCTTGCTGCTGGCGGACAAGAGCGTGTACCACTATTATTCGGACTTCGCGGAGAAGGGGTACTACAACCGCATCATCGCCGGGAACATCAACCAAGTGCTGAAGGTGGACAGCGTGGTGTGCGACTTCAACGCCTATCCCTACCGTGCCGTGACCTACGCCACACAGAAAATCATCCGGCAGAGCAACGTCACCGAGCGCAGCCTCGTGACCACCTGCCGCCTGCTGAACGCATCGCGGTCGGATGACAACCCGAACGGTTTTACCATCGAGGGTTTCACCATCATTGAGAACAAGGATTTACAGACTATCAAACGGTAACAGGACATGAAAAGTATCAGAAAATCAATGTGGGGCATGTATTGGAAACTCCACGACAAACGGAAACGCTTGGCGGCAAGTCTCAAAGGGTATCTGGACGGCTTGCCGCCGGAAACACGCCGCCGCATCGTGCTGGGGATGTTCGCCGCCTTCGCGGTGCTTGCCCTTTACACCTTCGGCAGAGCCGTCTATGACATCGGCAGGAACGACGGCTCACATATGGAAACGGGACACGCCGGACGGGTGGAACTGCCGACCCCGGCGGAAACAGGCAATCACTTAACACCTTATTTATATGGAACAGACAAAGAATGAACCGACGAAAGAGAACAAAGCTGCTCCCGAAACGGGGAAACCGAAAAAGGAGCGCGAACCGCTGACAGAGGCGCAACGGCTGAAACGGCAGAAGATGATCGTGCTGCCCGCTATGGTGTTGGTGTTCATCGGGGCGATGTGGCTGATATTCGCCCCGTCCTCCGGCAAGGAGCAACCGCCGGGAACGGACGGATACAACACCGAGATGCCCGACGCTGACAAGGCGAACCGGCAGATTATCGGCGACAAGCTGAAAGCCTACGAGCATGGGGAGATGGAAGAGCGTCAGGAGAGCCGCAACCGTGCCATCGGGCAGCTGGGCGACATGTTCGACCGCGAGATAGCGGGAACGGAGAACGGAGTGGACTTCGACCTCGCCAATCCGGGCGGCAAGGAAGAAAGGGCAAAGCCAGCCACGCCGCAGACCATCCAGTCCTCCGCAGCCGCCTACCGTGACCTGAACGCCACGCTCGGAAACTTCTACGACCAGCCGAAAAACGACAATGCGGAGATGGACGAATTGTTGGAGCGCATCGCATCGCTGGAGTCGGAACTGGAAAGCGAGAGGGGCAAGGCTTCCTCTATGGACGAGCAGGTGGCTCTTATGGAGAAGTCCTACGAGCTGGCGGCAAAGTACATGGGCGGTCAGAACGGAGGACAGCCATCGGCGGAACAGAGGGCAGAGCCAACTACCGTGCAGAAAGGGAAGAAGAACAAGGCAATGCCTATCAGACAGGTGGAGCATCAAGTAGTTTCTTCACTCTCACAGCCTATGAGTAACGCGGAGTTTGTCGCCGCCTTATCGCAGGAACGCAACCGGGGTTTCAACACGGCTGTCGGCACGGCGGAGGTATTGGACAGGAACACCATACCGGCGTGCGTGCATGGGGCGCAGAGCGTGACGGACGGGCAGACGGTAAGGCTGCGCCTGCTGGAGCCTATGGCGGTGGCAGGCAGGACAATACCCCGGGGTGCGGTGGTGGTCGGCACGGGCAAGATACAGGGTGAGCGGCTCGACATCGAGATTACCTCGCTGGAATACGACGGCACGATTATCCCCGTGGAGCTTGCGGTCTATGACACGGACGGACAGCCCGGCATCTTCATCCCGAACTCGATGGAGATGAACGCCGTCCGGGAGGTCGCCGCCAACATGGGCGGCTCGCTGGGAAGCAGCATCAACATCTCCACCAATGCCGGGGCGCAGCTCGCCTCCGACTTGGGCAAGGGGCTGATACAAGGCACGAGCCAGTACATCGCCAAAAAGATGCGAACCGTCAAGGTGCATCTGAAAGCCGGGTACAGGGTCATGCTTTACCAAGAAAAATATTGAAAACAATAAAAATTACCACTAAAATCCAAAAGTAATGAGAAAAGTAATCATCATGTTTGCCCTCGCTATGGGCATCATAACTGCCAACGCGCAGGAGAATGTAACCGTTGAAACGACCAACGGAAGTGAACAACCGACCTTGACGAAGGAGGTCTATCCGCAGAAGGAGGCGGACGGCGACCTATATCACGGGCTGTCACGCAAGCTGACCTTCGACCGCATGATACCGCCGCACGGTCTGGAAGTGACCTACGACAAGACCGTCCACGTCATTTTTCCGGCGGAGGTGCGCTATGTCGATTTAGGCTCGCCCGACCTGATTGCCGGGAAAGCCGACGGAGCGGAGAACATCATCCGTGTGAAGGCTACCGTAAGGAATTTTCCCAACGAAACGAATATGTCCGTCATCACGGAGGACGGCAGTTTCTACACCTTCAACGTGAAGTACGCCGCCGAACCGCTGTTGCTCAACGTGGAGATGTGCGACTTCATCCATGACGGCAGCACGGTGAACCGCCCGAACAACGCGCAGGAAATCTATCTGAAAGAGCTGGGCAGCGAAAGCCCGATGCTGGTGCGCCTTATCATGAAGTCCATCCACAAACAGAACAAGCGCGAGGTGAAGCATATCGGCTGCAAGCGTTTCGGCATCCAATACCTGTTGAAAGGCATCTACACGCACAACGGCTTGCTTTATTTCCACACGGAGATAAAGAACCAGAGCAACGTGCCTTTCGATGTGGACTACATCACTTGGAAAATCGTGGACAAGAAGGTTGCGAAGCGTACTGCCGTGCAGGAGCAGATTATTCTGCCGCTCCGCGCGCAGAACTACGCCACCCTCGTGCCGGGCAAAAAGAGCGAGCGCACGGTCTTCACGATGGCGAAGTTCACCATCCCCGATGACAAGTGCCTCGTGGTGGAATTGAACGAGAAGAACGGCGGCCGTCACCAGTCCTTCGTGATTGAGAACGAGGATTTGGTACGCGCGGGTACCATCAACGAACTTCAAGTACGCTGACCATGAGAAAGTACATCGCAATAATCATCGCGTCGCTTGCCCTTTTTACAGGGCAGGCGCACGCCCAGCGGTGTCTGCCGAAGATGCAGGGCATCGAGGTGAGGGCGGACATGGCGGACGGCTTCAATCTCGGCGGCAAGGACGGCGGGTACAGCTTCGGGGCGGCTCTCTCCACCTACACGAAGAAGGGGAACAAGTGGGTGTTCGGTGGCGAATACCTGTTGAAGAACAATCCCTACAAGGACACCAAGATACCCGTGGCGCAGTTCACGGCGGAGGGCGGCTATTACTTCAAGATACTGTCGGACGCCCGAAAGATTGTTTTCGTCTATGCCGGGGCTTCGGCTCTCGCCGGATATGAGGCGGTAAATTGGGGGAAGAAGGTGCTGCATGACGGCTCCACGCTGCACGACCGGGACGCCTTCATCTACGGCGGTGCGCTGACGCTCGATGTGGAGTGTTACGTGGCAGACCGTATCGCCCTGCTTGCCAACCTGCGGGAGCGTTGCCTTTGGGGTGGCGACACACGGAAGTTCCACACGCAGTTCGGGGTCGGTATCAAGTTCATCATCAACTGACACGGGCATGGAAAGGACGGAAATAGATGCTGTCAGAAGGATGCCGCTTGCGGATTTTCTCGCACGGCTGGGGCATGAGCCTGTCAGAAGGAGCGGTAACGAGCTGTGGTATCTTGCCCCGTACAGGGGCGAGCGCACATCCTCTTTCCGTGTGAACGTGGCGAAACAGCTCTGGTACGACTTCGGTTTGGGCAAGGGCGGCGACATCTTCACGCTTGCCGGGGAGTTTCTGCAAAGCGATGACTTCATGAAGCAAGCGAAGTTCATAGCGGAAGCCGCCAATATGACGGTTGCCGGATGGGAAAAGCCCGTCTATCTCTCGAAGCCGACCGAATCCGTTTTTGAGGATGTGGAGGTCGCTCCGCTGCTCCGCTCACTGCTGACGGAGTATTTAGAGGAACGGGGCATCCCTTACGCCATCGCATCCCGTCACTGCTGCCGCTTGAACTACGGTGTGCGTGGGAAACGGTATTTTGCCGTTGGCTTTCCGAACATGGCAGGTGGCTATGAAGTCAGAAGCCGATATTTCAAGGGTTGCATACCTCCGAAGTCTGTATCACTGGTAAAGGCGAATGACATCCCGGCTGACGAGTGCCTCGTGTTCGAGGGCTTCATGGACTTTCTCTCTGCCGTGACGCTTGGTGTAACCGGTAACGCTGACTGTCTTGTGCTGAACTCAGTCGCCAACGTGGAGAAGGCGGCGGGATTGCTGGACGGATACGGGCGCATCGGCTGCTTCCTCGACCGTGACGAAGCCGGACGGCGGACGCTTGCCGCACTTACCATGCGATACGGGGAACGTGTCACCGACCGTTCCTCCCTCTATGACGGTTGCAAGGACTTGAACGAGTACCTGCAACTGACAACGAAAAAACAGAAAAACAACCATCTAAAAATCGAAGAACAATGAACATACTGAACAACAGAAACAAGAGAACATCAATATTCAAGGCAGTGGCGTTATGCCTGATAGCCGCCATGTCATTCACCCTCGTGTCATGTGACGATGACATGGACATCCAGCAGTCCTATCCCTTCACGGTGGAGGTCATGCCCGTGCCGAACAAGGTAGTAAAGGGGCAGACAGTGGAAATCCGCTGTGAACTGAAAAAGGAGGGCGACTTTTCGGGTACGCTCTATACCATCCGCTATTTCCAGTTCGAGGGGGAAGGCTCGCTCAAAATGGATAACGGCATCACCTTCCTGCCTAACGACCGCTACCTGCTGGAGAACGAAAAATTCCGCCTGTACTACACGGCGGCGGGTGATGAGGCGCATAATTTCATCGTGGTGGTGGAGGATAACTTTAGCAACTCCTACGAACTGGAATTTGACTTCAACAACAGGAATGTAAAGGACGACGATCTTACCATCGTTCCCATCGGCAACTTCAGCCCCTTGTTGAAATGATGCGTGTATTCATGACAATGCTCTGTTCACTTCTGACGGTCTGTTCTGTGTCCGCGCAGATCAGCCGCCAAGAGGGAACGGACGGGCAGGCGGCAATCTACCGACTGCCGCTTATGGAACGTGCTTTTTTATGCTGCCGCTACTTTGAAGGCTGGCACTCAGAAAAACACTACCCATACGTCGGTTGGGGTCACAAACTTTTGCCAAACGAGAAGTATTCGGCACGAACCATGACAAAACGGGATGCGGATGAACTTTTGCGGAAAGACCTGCGCAAATTTGTCGCCATGTTCCGTAAATTCGGGGTTGATTCGATTTTGCTTGGCACGTTAGCTTACAATGTGGGACCGGCGAAGCTGTTAGGCAGCAAAACAATCCCCAAAAGCACCTTAATCAAGAAGCTGGAAGCTGGTGACAGGAACATCTACCGTGAGTATATAGCCTTCTGCAACTACAAAGGAAAACGCCACGCCATGCTGCTCAAACGGAGAAAGGCGGAGTTTGCGCTGTTGTATATCCCATAAAAGGACTGACAAAACTGGCAAAAGACGTGCCATATTTAACTTGGCACGTCTTTTGCTCTATCACTTGATAGATTATCGTAGGATTTTCTCGTTAATTGACATCGTTGAGCCATTTTTGCCTATCGGTTTCCAAATAACACTTCAAGTTGTAAGTGTTGTGAGAGCAATACAAAACATAGTTATTAACCATAAAAAGTATAGCGAAATTATGAAGAAAGTATTTAGGAAAATTCAGAAAGGAACAACAAAAATGATTGAACGTATCAAATCGTTGGGGGAAATGGAGACGAAGCAGAAATGTGTAGTTCAACGGTTCGAGATTATCATTCCCCTCCACCAAAAAATAACGACCCAATATATAGCCTCCGCAAGTTTTACTTGCGGATTTTTTAGTTATCGCAGATTGGACAAAGGTTTCTTTGCTACTTTCTTTGTCCGCCATCATGCTCACTGAAAGAAAGTAGGGCGGCTCTCGCCGCCCCGCCACTCAAAAGCGTGTGTAAAGTCCCGTCACCATCGTGAACATTTCCTCCAGCATATCAAAATAGATACCCTCGTGTACGGCAATGTCCTTTGTCTTGCACTCAAAGGTCTTTTTGCTGAACGTCCTGCGGTAGAAGCGCATATTGTAGAGGTCTGCCCCTTCGTCATAGATGATGTCAAGGCGGTTGGCACTTGTTTTGTTCCTTGCAAGGCTCATCCGTAAGCCGTTGCCCATATCTATGAAATCACGGCTACCTGTCATGGCGGTGAAGCGTTTTCCGCCTATCTGCTGTAATATCGTCTTGGCTATCATATCTTTTGTTTTTAGGGTTTTAAGTATTGGCGGTGCGGACACCGCCATCCCGTTCAAAATTCTCGCATTTCGGAAATGGGGGTCTGCCGTTGTAGCCACTCTTTCACACATTCCATATTGTACTCGCTCGTGATGACTGCCGTATGGCTGTCGGTGGCGGTGAAACGTGTGCTTTCGTAATCATCTATCCACCCCTTGAGGGTGTCCGTTCCCCACGCTCCGGTATCGTCAAAGATACCGTCCAATGCCGTGATAGGTTCGCTGAACTTGACTATCAGCGTTTGATAGGTCGTGTTCATAGTCTGTCCTCCTTTCCCTTCTTTGCGTTCAGCCACTTGTCCCGTGCGGCTCGGCACTCGTCCAACGTGGGTTTGACACAAGAGAACAATTCTCTGTCTATGGGGTGGCGGTAGTCGTACTGCACAAGTGTCCGCCTGCGTCTTCCGATACCCGATTGGAAACGCTCGTATTTCTCCGTACCTGCTTCCGCGCAGGTGCTTACTCCGTTGATGGTCATTCGTGTTGTCATAATGTTGCTTTTTAGATGGTTAAAAATGTACTGACAGAACTCTGTTCTTCATCACCATTTCGGGGTTGCTTGTGTAGCGTTGGTGCCACCAGTTATCAAAAGGTTTTGATAACTGGATTTATCACAAGAAAAATAAAATCAAAAGTAAGTAATACTCATTTTTTATAATCACTTGTTCTTCAGCAATACTTATGATAATCTTTTATGGATAATATCATTCCAAATCCTTATTATTGTATTAGGTTGGCAAAGTCGCCATCCGTTAAATACTTAGGATTATGCAAATAAAATCAGTAGCCCGTAAAGATTTGATTCCTTTTGCGGAAAAGGCTTTTTGTGTCTACAAGTTATCGGCAGAGCAGATAAGATGCTGTCTCAAAGGCTGTGCCTTTCTTTGCAGATACATGGAATCACATGATGTATGTGAATATGTTCCCCCAATAGGTGAACAATGCATAAACGATTTATACGAACAAAGTGTAAACAAGTACAGATGCAGGCAAGTAATACCTGCAATTCAGGCATTAAATGCTTATATTGAGGGACAAGAAACTTTTGTTATCCAGCAACATCCTCGATACCAATACAAGGACTACCCATTTCCGGGAGAAATCGGTTTGGCTGCATTAGAGTTTATAAAAAATTACAGTGAGGAGAACCGTGTCCGTAAGGAAACGATTCGACAATACAGGTTTCAACTGAATAACTTTTCAGTATTGATGGAGATGCGTGGAGTTACACTCTCTACATTGTCAGATACGGACATTTATGCATTTATCAGTTCCCGACACAATATACAGTCTGACCGTTTTTCTTCTTTAAGACGCTTTCTGTCCTATCTTTTCACAGTAGGTAAAACGAATAGGGACTTGTCAGAACTCTTGTTTGGTATGGCACGTCAAAAAGGAACAAAACTTCCTTCTTATTACGAGAAAGAAGAAGTATTGGCTATTGAAAATGCGGTTTGCAGAAGCAGCTGCAAAGGAAAAAGAGATTATGCCATGATATTGCTCGCTTCCAGATTGGGGCTGAGAGGGTCTGACATAGTTAATCTCAGCCTTGACAATTTAGACTGGGAGAATAACGTTATACGATTGATACAACAAAAAACAGGACAGGAAGTCGTTCTTCCTCTATTGACCGAAGTTGGAAATGCGTTGGCCGAGTATCTCCGTTATGTACGTCCTCAATCGTACCTTAAAACTGTCTTTTTATCTTTAAGCCCTCCAGTCAGACCGCTGTCAATAGGAACTTTCCGGTGTATTTTAGTGGGATATTTTCGAGAAGCAGGTATCAATTTCCAAGAAAAGCATCATGGTCCTCACAGCTTAAGGCATAGTTTAGCATCACGGATGTTAGAAAACGGAACCTCAATGCCAGTTATTTCAGAAGCGCTCGGACACAGTACAACCGAAACCACGCTTTCATACTTGAAGATTGACATTAATGCCTTGTTGCGGTGCTCTCTCTCCATACCTCCGGTTAGTGATGATTTTTATAGTCAGAAAGGAGGGGTGCTGTATGGTTAATCAAATGAAATATAGTAGTGTGCTTTCCCCATATATGTATGCGTATATAAAGGAGAAAGAGGCAATCGGACATGCTGTAACCCAGACCAAATGGTTTTTCCATGAATTAGACATCTATTTTCAACAGAACAACCTGACCTCTACACAGATTACCAAAGAAATGTATGATGGCTGGTATGAATGGGCATCTATTAATCGTAAACGTACCACAATACATACCAAGGTGCTGATGATGACAGCTTTTCTTAAATACATGTGTACGGTCGGAAATGATTGCTACATACCGTACCCACATAAGAATCCCTCGTCAGATTTCATTCCCTATGTCTTTTCACATGAAGAAATGGAAAAGGTTTTCAAAGAATGTGACAGATTGAGAATTGCTGGTCAATATCATTCACATACGGTGTTAATGGCGTTACCTTCGTTAATAAGATTACTTTATAGTACAGGCCTGAGAATAAATGAAGCATTGAACATTCGGAATCAGGATGTTCATTTTGACAAACATCTCATTGTCGTGGATAGTCTCAAAAACCACATTCAGCGTTTGGCTCCTATAAATGAGAGCCTTGAAGTTGTGCTGCGACAGTATATAAGTTACAGGGACAGGCTATCCGTTTCAGACATTACTGCCCCAAACAGCTATCTGTTCGTTTCCGGTACGGGAAAAAGAATCGGTTCCAGTACAGTAAGCCGATGGTTTCATAAGATAATAATCAATGCAGGAATACCTTATATTGGAAACCATGACGGGCCAAGGGTACATGACCTCCGTCATACGGCATGTGTCCACGCTATGGTCAATATGGTTCGCAACGGAATGGACATATACTGTACGCTTCCAATTCTTGCAACTTTCATGGGACATAAAAATCCCATGAATACAGAATATTACCTAAGACTTACCCAAAGTATGTATCCGGAATTAATAAGCAAATTTCCTCCGATATATAAAGGGTATGTATCGTACAAAAACATTTAATATCATACAAGAATGAACGAATATGAAGATTTTGCAAGGTGTGTGGAAAAATTTTTCATGGAGTACCTTGTCAAGGAACGTGGAACAAGTCATCATACGATACGCTCATATCGTGACACGCTTGTTTTATTCATTACTTACATGCAGAACAAGGAGCAGGTGAAAGCGGAGAACCTTTCATTTTGTCATATCAATCGAAAAACTGTTATAGGTTTTCTTAATTGGCTTCAGGATGAACGGCGGAGTTCCGCAAGTACCCGAAACCAAAGATATGCGGCAATCCGTTCTTTTTTCAGGTTCATGATTTATGAAGACCCAAAGCATATGTCGCAATGGAAAGACATCTGTACCATACGACTGAAAAGGGCTTCAAAGAAAAGTATTTCTTATCTCACAATTGATGCGGTAAAATGCTTGCTGGAACAAATAACCAAAGATACAAAACACGGGCGAAGGGATATGGCATTGTTGGCTTTAATGTATCATACAGGAGCACGGGTACAAGAAATCATTGATTTAACCCCTGAATCTGTCAGGACATCAAAGCCATATACTGTCGAATTATTGGGCAAAGGAACAAAAAGAAGAATTGTTCCGATAGAGGACGGAATTATGCAACTATTGATGGAATACATGGAGGAACAGAATCTTAATTTGTTTTCAACCCGAAGCCGCCCCCTTTTCAGCAATTGTTGGGGAGAAAAGCTCACTACCACGGGTATGACATACATATTGCAAAAGTACGTTTCGATAGCCAAAATAAAAAATGCGGAATTGTTTCCCGGTGTTGTAAGTCCTCATGTGCTTCGGCATTCCAGAGCAATGCACTTGTTGCAGGCGGGAGTTAATCTTATATACATAAGAGATATGCTCGGACATGTTTCAATACAGACTACTGAAATTTATGCAAGAGCGGATTCTAAATTAAAAAGAGAAGCATTAGAAAAGGCGTATGAAAATATAGGAAGCCCCACAATAGAGAAGTCTTGGGAAAAAGACCCTAAACTGAAGGCTTTCCTGAAAGGGCTTGTTTAATAATAATAAAATCAAAAGTGGAAAATAAAAGAGCTTATTTGTGAATCAATCGTTTATGATAATAAGCTCAATACTACTTTTGATTTTATTTTTCTTGTGATAAAGGTAGAAATGGTGTGAGCCGAAGCCGTAAAGGAAAAACTTGTCAAGTTCGTGCTTCTCGGCAAACTCCTTTACGCTCTTTCTCAATTCCCCCTCACTCGTTGTGAGAGTGAGGAGGTTCACAAATTCAAGGAACATCGTGGGGATTGCATCATCCCACACACAAATCATACTTTCAATTCTTACTTCCATATCAATGTTGTTTTAGGGGTTATGCTATGCCGCTTTCATCCGCTCACGGATAAGGTTGGCGTTCTTGTTCACAAGGTCTATGATGCGCTCGTGATATTCGGTGTCCTGGTTGTGCTTGCCGTGGCACTGCACCACTTCGAGGGTTCGCAAGTCCACCTCTACGGTTTCAATAATCTCATCGCCAATCCTTGCCGATAGTATGAGGGTGTCGGCTTTCTTGTAGTATCCACTGCCAAACACGCAGATGCCCTGCGTCTTGCCCTCGTTGTAATACTCGTCTATGCTTTCAAGCACCTTGACGATTATTTCCTCGTCCGTGATTACCAAGCCGAAGAATTTGGATTTGTTGGCGATGAAATCCTCCGCATCTTTCTTTCGTTGGAGTTGTCGCTGTTGCTCACGCTCACGCCTTTCAATCTCCCAACGGCGTTGCTCTGCGGCTCTTTCCTTCTCGTGTATGGCTTCAATTTTTCGGGTTGCGTTGTCGTGTGCCGCCATGAAATCTTCGGGACAGATGTTCTTCGGGTTACGGAGGTCTTGACCGAGTTTTTTGAGCATACGCAGATAGTCGCACCACATTGAGAGGTTGTCTATCTGATACTTGTGACGCTTGGCAATCAGATATGATGCCCAACATTCATCGGCAGTACGGGTATTGAAAAGAAAGTGTTTCATGACCTCAATCTCACCGCCTTTCATAAGGGTTTCAATTCTTGGGTCTGAAAGCAAGGCTTTGAAAAGACGCACGGGGGAGATGCCGTGGAAATCGCCCTTGAAGCCGTTACGTCTGAGTTGGGGCAATATCCTCATCTTTGGATATGCACAGCTTCTTGCCACCACATCATCGTATAGGCTGTTGTGCGGTCTTACCTCCATATCGCTGCCTAATGCCCACACATCGCAATAGCAGAAAAGGAAGCCACGGAGCAACGCCATGTCCGTAACCTTGCCGTCGGGTGAAATCCAACGCTGCACGACCTCGTGGCAGTAGAAACGCATCGGTTCGCCTTTCCTGCTCTCGCATCTGACCTGCGCCACGCGGATTACCTGATACCCTTTGCAGGTGGTTATCACGCTGAAATTCTGCGTTTCCTTGTAGATGCGTCTGCGTGTGTCCTGCACTTTGAGTTCGGCATGGCATTTGGGGCAGGTGCAGCCTTCAAGGGTGTCGCATAGTCCGCTGTCGCTGTGCCACTCGTGACCGCAGTCGGAACAGGTGATGTTCCCTTTCTTGGTGCGGTAGCCGATATGCTCAACGCAGTGGCGGTATGCCCAATCTATTTGTGTCGCTGATATGGGGCGAAGGTTGGCGGAAAGTCTTGCCACCTCTTTCTGTATCTTGGTCTTCGGTTTCATAAGCCTAAATCAAATAATGAGGGTTGGGGTTGGTTTTCTTTTCTCGCTGACGGTCTGTGGCGGTTCTGCAACTTGCGGAGTTCCTCCTCTTGGTATTTGCGGACAGCGTTCTGACGTGCCTCCGCCTTTTCCTCTGCCGTGAGTTTCACAACGTGGTTCACAACCACTTGGCAGTCCATCGGTTTGCCCACCTCTATCTCGTTTTCCTCATAGTAGTGGATGGCTTGCCCGAATATCTCTCCGTCCGTGAAACCGTTGCAACCGCTTTTCTGCACATAGTTCAGAATGTGGGTCACGCACTCGTCCATGTTCTTGGCAGGGTTGCGGTACTTCTTTGCAAATAGCGCATCTTCCTCCGCACGCTGTTCCAAGTACATATATATCGTTCTCTTGAAATGGTCTGTTCCTTTCATATCGCTGTCATTTTTAGATTATCTGTTTCAGTATCTCTCTCCAATAGGTCGGCTCTACCTCGCTGAGAAGGAAGTCCATGAAATCCCTCCGTGCGTCCTTGTTCAGTTCGTGGTACAATCTTCGGAAAGTTTCAAAATTGCCGTTGATGTACGTTTCCACCATATACACGAAGATGTTGTCCACCTCGTAATATCTGCACTGCTGCGCTGCCGTCTTGCTGTTTCTTTTTGCCATGTCGGTAAGGGTTAAAGGGTGAATAACCAAAGGATGAAGCCAAAGAAGGCAATGGTGGAAAGGATAGCCACGATTACACCTATCGCCACTCGGAACACTCCGTTTACAATCTCTCTGATGATGCCCCAAAGGATGCCGAACACCCCGAAGGCGGTGCGCATCATCAAGCCGCATATCGCCAACCCGATGTGTTGCGCCATTTGTCTGAAATTTGCCGTTGCCGTCATATCTTCGCTGTTTTTGATTTTTTTGTTTTTAATGCGGATTCAAGAGCTGAGGGAGTTGAGTTTCAAACTATCTTATCTGCCTCTCGTTTATCCGACATTTTTTTTATGCGTCTTTCTGTCGCATCGGTCGTTTTCGTTTCGGGTGCTTGAAAAGGTAGGGATTAGGGAATGCAAGGTTTTTCGGTCAAAATACTACCCGCAGGGCTGGAGATTTTTACCGAAAACAGGAGGCTTGACCTTGCTTTCCCGTCCAATCCCGGAATTACCTTTGCGCCCAGAACGAAAATGACTGACTGATGCGGCTTACTGAAAGGCGCAAAATGGAGGTAAACGAAAACAGAGGCAGATTGTGTAGAAAAAAACTTCAGGGGAAAATCCGTAAAAAAAAGAATCACCAAAAGGAAAAAGACATCACCGGAAGCGTGAAAAGGGCAAACCACAACAAAGGAAGTATGATTGTTTCCGATCCGACGGAACTTGTTCAGCCGGGTGGCAACAATCATTCTTCCCGGTTTGTCCGGCTGTGTGTGGGCGCCTGTTTCATTCATGGGGCAGGCTGACACACTCTGCATTCACTTTCCGCTTCCGGCAAAAGAGACAGCGAAAAAAGAAAAATCATTTGAAAACCCGTAAAAGCATCTCTTGGCATAGGCGCAAAAGAAAGGGGCATTGCTTCATCTGTCTAAACATCGTTTAGGCGTGAGGCAATGCCCTTTTCTCCAGCTATGCGGTAGTCGGCACACGTTTGTTCCAAACTCGTTTTGGGCAATGGTGTGCCGACGGACAATACCGCTTTTACGGAAAATTCTTATGAATGAGGGGATAAAAAACGGGAGTTTATATCAAAATCTCGAATTAAATAGCTACTTTTGCATACGAAGAGTTCTTTGAAGGTTACGCAACGCGCAGAAGGATAATGCAGTAGATAACTAACTAAATCGTAACCTATTACTATCAAGAGCAATTAACCTACGCTCATTTCCAATAAATTACACTCTTTTCGTAACTTCATTGTGCAAAAATACGTAAACCAAATGAAAATTCCTTTCTTTCTATCCGGTTTATAAGGAATATTAATACCTTTGTTGCGTATAATTCATAAATCGTTTCCTGCATGATTAAAATGAGTGTAAACCGCATTTTGCCTCTTTTGCTTTTACTTATGTTTCTCGCTTCTTGTACCCGGAAGTATAAGGTGGAAGGCAGTTCTTCGGTAACAAGCCTCGACGGGAAAATGTTATACCTTAAAACCTTGAAGGATGGGCAATGGGTAACTGTTGACTCGGCGGAAGTTATTCATGGACTTTTCTCAATGAGGGGCAGGGTTGATTCTGTGATAATGGCAACTCTTTATATGAATGATGAAGGTATTATGCCACTTGTGCTGGAAGACGGTAAGATTGAAGTTTCCATTTCCAACACGCAATTGACTGCCAAAGGTACGGCTCTCAATAACCTGTTGTATGAATTCATCGAAAAGAGAAATGCACTGGAACTGCAGATAGAAGAACTTGACCGTAAAGAGGCGCGTATGGTGCTGGACGGAGTCAATCTGGAAGAGGTTCATAAAGAACTGGAACAAGAGGGTGAGGCTCTTGTAAAGGAGATGAACGGTTATGTCAAACAGTTCATCATTGATAATTATGAGAATGTGTTGGGACCGAGTGTCTTTATGATGATGTGCAGCACGTTGCCGTATCCTATCATGACTCCGCAGATAGAGGATATCATGAGAACTGCTCCTTTGGAATTCAAGAAAAACGAATTGGTGAAGGCGTTCCTTTCAAAGGCTAAAGAGAACATGCAGTTGATTGAAGAGCATCAGCGTGTAAGGGAAAATGCTTCAGTAGCGGATACTTCCGGTAAATAATCTGTAAGCAGACCATTGCACTCAGTATGTGTTGCAAGAACAGGAAATCTTAACGGTCTTGATCTTCGTTTTTAACCATTCCCTTAAATTTCTCCGGGAGGCTGCTTTCTACGGCTGCATAAGCTTCTGTCATAGTGGCCTTAATATTCTCTGCCCCTTGCCCTTTGGGGGCAATCGGTTCATGAATAGTCAGTACCATGCGGTGGCGGTGTATCCACTTGCCGGTCCGGGGCAGTATCTCGAACGAACCGTCGATTGTAACAGGCACTACTGCCAACTGAAGTTCGTCTGCCAACTGAAAGGCTCCTCTTTTGAAATAGCCCATGTGCCCGGTGAATGTACGTGCCCCCTCGGGGAATACCACTAACGATACCCCGTCTTTCAAAGAGGCTTCCGCCTGGCGCATCGTTGCCAGTACTTTTTTCGGACTGGAACGGTCTACGAAGATGTGTCCGGCACTTTCGCATGCTTTGCCCACGAATGGAATTTTCCGAAGGCTTTTCTTCATCATCCATTTGAAGTTCCGCCCTAAAAAGCCGTAAATCAGGAAAATGTCGAATGAGCCTTGATGATTGGGAACAAATACGTAGGAAGTGCGTTTATGCAATTTCTCCCGCCCGTTTATTTTTACCGGAATAAGTAGAAGATAACAAATCAATTGTGACCATATTTTCCCCGGATAATATCCCCAGATGTGGGCGCCGCCCAATAACGAACCGATAATAGTGACCAGTGCGGTGAGAATTGTCAGCACCAATAATATAGGCAATGCAAAGCAAATCTGATAAATATTATAGAGTATTTTCATAGGTTTGGGATTTTGTTGCCACAAAGATAGACCTTTTTTTATTTTGTCACTAATTCTCGCAGACTAATTTTATGACGGTGATTTCAGGCCACGCACCAAAGCGGAAAGGCAGCCCTACATACCCTATACCGACATTGACGTACAATGCACGCTTGCCTTCATAATACATGCCCGACCACTCCGGATATATGAGGGAGGCCAGTGAATGTCCGAGCATTTCCATTTGCATCGCATGTGTATGTCCGGAGAGGGTCAACTCAATGTCTGAGTCCGGCAAAACTTCGCGCCGCCAATGAGTAGGGTTGTGGCTGAGCAGGATGCGGAACATCCCTTCCGTACCCTGTATGGCTTTGGGAAAATCGGCAAACTGGGAGAAAGGAGGTTCTCCGTCGTTCTCAACACCTATCAGGGCTATGCTGTCGCTTTTGTGATGTATAATAGTATGATCGTTGTTCAGCATCTTCCAGCCCATATCCTTTTGTTGCTCTATCAGATATTCTAAATTGGCAACTTCTTCTTTTCTGCTATGCCAGCGGTAATAAGTTCCGTAATCATGGTTGCCGAGAACGGAATACACGCTACCGGGGGCGTGGAGCTGCGAGAGGATTTCTTTGAAACTGTCCAGCTCGTGACTTTGCTGATTGACCAAGTCGCCGGTAAAGACAATCAAGTCTGCTTTCTGCTCATTCACCAAATTGACCAGTTGCCGAATGGCTTCCGGATTTCCTTGCCAGCTGCCTATATGTATGTCCGATAGTTGAAGAATACGGTAACCGTCAAATCCTTTGGGAAGATTAGTCGAGTGGTACTCTACATCTTTTACTTCAAAACGTTTGATGCCGACTATTGCTCCATAGAGGATATTGGCAAAAGTGATTGTACCCAGTATCAGCCCGAGAAGAGTATATGGAAGTCGGTGGGCGACAAAAGGGAATCGGGGATTCCTGAACGGTGTACGGAAAATGGCGAAAGACAGAAAACGACTGATTCCACGCATCAGTATGCCAAGCAGCGAGCAGAGCATAAATACGGTTTTGGGAACGGCAAACAGCATTACAGCTACAGCCAGCCTGCCGATGCTTTGGGGATGTCGGGAAAGAGCATTCTCTCCTGCCATATAGATATAGTACAAATATAGGGCTACCAGTACAACAGTAGGAAGCCAGTATATACTGCGACGGATTACACTGCGTGTTTTCTTTACGATGTACACCAGGTAGATGTACATGTCCGGTAAAAGCAGGAATAAGATAAGTATAAGAGTTATTCGGTGCATATATCTTTGAGTTCTTCTATGTTCTTTTTAATATTGTCGAGATGTTTATAGATGAGTCTCTTGTAGATGAAATAAATAAGAATGACATCCCAGATAATGTAACATATCAATAGGACGGCTTGTACTCCAAGAGGCAACATATAGTAGTCCATTACCCAGTAGAACAGTGCAGTGAAGACTATGGTCCAAATAGCCACTGCCCATACCTCGTAGTGGGTCCAGTAACGGAATGTGCTCATGCGCCGGCTCACCTCTGCTACGGGCATTTCATCCACTAACGTGTTCTTGTTCCAAAGGTAGGTTTTCCAGTCCCACCACATACCGCCAAGGATGGTAACGGTGATGAAAGCCAGGAATATGGCAATTTTGTTCTGCAGGTGCTCATTGAAGCCGAAGGTGGGCAGTAAGAGCCATATCAATAGGATGATGGCCAGCCCTACCGCACCTATTCCCAGTGAGAAGCGTTGTAGGAAAACAAGTCGTCCCAGGCTGTGCCGGGTATTTGTTTTATAATTTGCAATCAATTCTTTTATTTGTTGTTCATCGGCAATTGGTTCCTTTTGCAACTGTGCATCTAAGGCATTCCATGATTTTTTCAGTTCGTCCAGTTCCATATATTATTCCTCCTTGTTCATCTTTTTCAGTTTGTCTTTAATGCGGTTGAGTTTAGTGGCGACGTTGGTAATAGTCAGTCCGGTGATTTCGGCAATTTCCTCATAGCTTTTTTCTTCCAGGTAAAGCAGTATAATGGATTTTTCCAATTGCCCTAACCGGTTTATCATCCGGTAGAGTTGCCGTAGCATGGCTTGCGTTTCATCATCCTCTTCACTGCGGTCGGCTTCTTGGGTGAGGGTTACAATCTCAGGGATGTTTTTTTCTTTCCGTATGAAACTGATGCAGGTATTTAAAGCAATACGGTAAATCCACGTAGAGATCTTACATTCTCGTCTGAACTTTGGAAATGCTTTCCATATATTGAGCACCACTTCCTGATACAGGTCACTAAGAGTCGCGTTCGGAGTAGTGTACAGGTAGCACACCTTATAGATGACGCGCTCATATTCCCGTATAACGGACAGAAACTCTTGTTCTATATTTTCCATTGTGTATTGTTTCTCGAATCGCTTTTTATTTTGTATGTCGCAGTGAAAATTGAAAAATCACATTATCTCAGGTTTGCAGCCAGAAATTTTCGCATTTCGTCAATCGGTCTGCCACGTCGGCGGGCATAATCTTCCAATTGGTCTTCATCAATCTTTCCTACGGCAAAATAACGTGACCGGGGATGTGACAGCATAAGACCGCAGACGGAGGCATGCGGATGCATGGCTCCATTTTCGGTTAGTGTGATGCCTATTTGTTCCATGTCCAGCAGTTCGTTCAATATAAAATTCACAGACTGGTCGGGCAGGGAGGGGTAGCCCACTGCAGGACGGATACCCTGATATTTCTCAACCAATAAGTCTGGGATGGAAAACGATTCATCGGGAGCATAGCCCCAAGCTACCTTACGTACGTATTCATGCATTTTCTCCGTTGCTGCTTCGGCAAGGCGGTCCGATAGGGTTTGTACAAGGAGATGTTTATAGGGGTCATCCTTATAATATTCTTCAGCCTCTGGACTGATAGAAGATGCGAATAGACCTATGGTATCTGCTATGCCGGATGAAAGAGGGCGTATAAAGTCACTCAAGCAGAGGAACGGGCTTCCGTCCGGATTGGGGGTTTGCTGGCGGAGTAAGGGAAACAACGTACCTTCAATGATGAGGTTATCATCTTCTGCATTAGTATGGCACAATCTATAGATACATTGAACCGTAATATCCTCATCCAATCGGTTAAGAATTCTGTTTGCTTCCTTAAACAACTGCATGGCTTCAGCTGCTTTGGCGCGGTCTTCTTGAGGAAAAGATGCGAGCCACATGGCACGACAGGAATCACAGCCATGGATATTGGCAATTGCCGCAAACCTGGGTTGGAAGCCCCATGCATGGAAAAAATAGATCCAGTTGATGTAGGGACTTACCTCGTGGATTTTATAATTGATAGTTGGCAATTTATTGTATACTCTGATTTATTTACACTAAATTACATTCTGAATTGGCTGTATGCCATGAAAGATTTACGCTTTGGATGACCGGTAATCGAATCTCAACTCTTCACCGCGATAAGTCCCGTCCACCGTATCGCCATTGTAGATAAGATGTCCGTTGGCAAATGTCTTTTCTACTTTCCAGTTGAACGTATGTCCTTCTAAGGGGCTCCAGCCGCATTTGCTCAAGATTTTGTCTGAAGTAACTTCCCAGGGAGAATTGGGGCGTACCAGCACTAAATCTGCCTGATAACCTTCTCGGATATATCCGCGTCGGCAGATACCGTATATTTGGGCAGGTGCATGGCACATTTTCTGCACAAGAGTCTCCAGTGAAAAGATTCCTTCGTCCACCAATCCCAACATGCTTACGAGAGAAAACTGTATCATAGGCATGCCGGACATGGCTTTCAGCGCTCCTCCTTCTTTTTCACTCAATAAGTGGGGAGCATGGTCGGTGGCTATCACATCAATCAGGCCGGAATTGACAGCTGCTCGTAGAGCTTCCCGATCAGTTTTTCTCTTAATGGCAGGGTTGCATTTTATGCGTGCACCCAGGCTGTTATAATGGGATAGCGTATAGAGTAGATGCGCTACGCATGCTTCGGATGTAATATTCTTATCTTCCAAAGGTTCGTTACTGAAGAGTTTCAGTTCTTTGGAGGTAGATACATGCAGAATATGCAGTCGTGCTCCGGCAATTCTTGCCAGACGGATGGCCAACTCGGAAGAGGCATAGCAGGCGGAAACGGAACGTATACCGGGGTGGGCATTGACGGGGATGTCGTCCGTTCCCTTGTATTTTTTCTTGTATATCTCAATATTGGCTTTTATGATTTCCTGGTCTTCGCAATGGGCGGCTATCAGCATGTCTGTGCCATTGAAGATTTTCAGAAGACTGTTCATTTTGTCTACCAGCATATTACCGGTGCTGGAACCCATAAACAGCTTGATACCGCATACGCGGCTCTTGTCCAGCTTGTCGAATTCCGTATAGTTGTCATTGGTCGCTCCGAAATAGCAAGAGTGATTGACAATACATTTCTCATTCAGTAAGTCGAATTTACTATTCAGGGCATCCAGAGTGACGGTCAAAGGATTGGTGTTCGGCATATCCATTATGGAGGTTACGCCACCGGCAGCTGCTGCGGAGCTTTCTGTCAGGATATCTGCCTTATGGGTAAGTCCCGGATCACGGAAATGCACGTGATCGTCAATGATGCCGGGTAGCAGGTAGCAGCCGGTTGCATCAATTACTTCTTCGCAAGGTGCGGAAAGCGGTTTCCAGTTGGTAAGCACCTCGGCAATACGTCCGTTTTCTATAACTACTGAACCTTGAGTGGGTTGTCCTTCATTGACAATCGTAGCGTTATGTATCAGCGTTCTTTTCATGTCCTTAGTCTTTTAAGTTGGGATATTTATGAAACCAGCTGTCCCATTTCAATCGGATAACTCCGAAGACAGCTTCTCCGAAAATGCTACTGTTCATCTTGGATGTTCCCAGTTCGCGGTTGATGAAGATAACCGGTACTTCCTTTACGTTGGCTCCGCATTTGTAGGCGGTGAACTTCATTTCAATCTGAAAAGCATAACCTTTGAAGCGGATACTGTCTAAGTTGATTGTTTGCAGCACCTTGCGACGGTAGCAAACAAAGCCGGCAGTCGTATCGTGGATAGGCAGTCCTGTTATGATCCGTACGTATTTGGAAGCGAAATAAGACATCAGAACGCGTCCCATAGGCCAGTTCACGACATTCACACCGCTGACGTAGCGTGAACCGATAGCCACATCTGCCCCTTCCTCGGCACAGGCCCGGTGGAGTCGGGGAAGATCTTGGGGGTTATGGCTGAAATCGGCATCCATTTCGAATATATATTCGTAGTCGCGTTGTAACGCCCATTTGAAACCTGCTATATAGGCTGTGCCTAACCCAAGTTTTCCTTGACGTTCCACCATAAATAGGCGGTCGGGAAATTCCTGTTGTAATTCTTTTACGATATCGGCTGTTCCGTCGGGTGAACCATCTTCGATAATAAGTATGTGAAACCCGTATTCCAGAGCAAAAACGGCGCGGATGATATTCTCGATGTTTTCCCGTTCGTTGTAAGTGGGGATGATGACAATGCTGTCTGATTTCTGCATATTCATTGAAAATATATAGGGACTTATTAATAGGTACAAATCTAGGGTCTTTGTTTTATATACTGAAGAAATCAGTGCTTTATAAACTAATTCTTTGTAATTTGTACTTATGCTCTCTAATTAGAGCGCAACAAAGATAGCAATTCTTTTTTATCTGAAAGCTTTCCTTATAAATTCTTTTCTCGTTCCAGAACTTCTCAAATTTTTATATATAGCACATTGTTTTGTTTTTTGGGTAGTCCGGTCTGGTGTCTGTTTATCCGGATTAGGAGCTTATTATGCTAATTTTATTAATCCGTCACCCTTTTTAACATAATCATCCATTAAACCTTTTCTCTTATAGTCTATTTATATGATGTGTTTTAAAATTAAAGATATATGAATAAAACAAATTTTTTTGGCTATATGGCCTCTGTTGTTTCCTACTTAGAAGAGGAACAGCGTCATGGTACCGCTCATGTGTACCGTAGTGTATTAAGACGGGTTATTGAATTTGAAGGATTGGATGTACTTGAATTCAATGACCTGACTCCTCTTTGGCTCCGGTCTTTCCAGGAGTATCTGTTGAGCCGCCAACTTCATTGGAATACTATTTCTACTTATATGAGGATGTTGCGTGCTACCTATTTTCGTGCCGTCGATGACGGGCTCGCACCTTATCGCCCCAGACTTTTCAAGGGAGTGTATACGGGTACGAAAGTTACAGTGAAGCGTGCGGTGGATGAAGATGTATTCCGTAAGCTCAGCACCCCTGTAGCAGATGAGAGACTGGAATCGACACGTCTCCTGTTTTTACTGCTTTTCATGCTTCGCGGAATGCCTTTTGTGGATGTTGCATATCTAAGACATTGTGACTTTCACAATAATGTCATCGTATATCGCCGTAAGAAGACAGGCGCATGGCTCACCGTACGTGTGGAGGGTAAAGCTCTGGAGATTATACGTAGCCTCAGGAATTCTGATGAGAATTCCCCCTATCTGTTCCCTCTTATTCACAATCCGGGAAAGGATGAATACCGGCAATACCAGAATGCACTGCGTGGTTTTAATTACCGTTTGAAGAAGTTGAAGGAGCACATAAACGGCGTGACCGGATTGACCAGTTATACGGCCCGCCACAGCTGGGCCACTATTGCCAATTATAGGGACTATCAGCCTGAACTTATTAGCAATGCCATGGGACATTCATCAGTGAAAGTAACAGAAACATACTTTATGAAACATACAGTTGAAAGAATAAACGAGATGAATAAAGGTATAATATCTTATATATTCACAAAGTAATGATTCGTAATATGCTGTTTTACAAGATGAACACGAAGCTGCTTCGTTCTTAAATCTATTGTTTATTCTTCCGTTACTTTGTAGGTAACGGGAATTGTTTGTTTGTCGCAAATATCAACAAAACATTTATATTGCGCAAGAAAAAAAAGAGTTTTTTTTGAAAAATAAGTAAAAAACGCTCTCCTATATTATTATAGGGCGCATTGGCTTGAACAGCAGTGCTTTTCCCCGGTGGAAAATGCATAATACTCTCGCAACCATGTTATATAAAATTAACATGGAAAGTTCTGCTCGTCTTTAGCCGGTCCATCCGATAATCCGTAACAGTAGGTCATGTCGATACAGGAATGTCTCTTGTACCATGTTCTTCCTTCATTTTCCCGTTACCTACAAAGTAACGGAAATGTTAAAGCAGTAAAGTATATAGACAGATAAGTTATATCATATAAAAATGGAGAGCATGAAAAAGAGCCTTTGCATTATTTTCCTGTTTATCGGCATCTCTTTGTCAGCGCAGGACATAGCCATCAAGACAAACCTGCTGTATGACATCAGTACGACTATCAACCTCGGTGCCGAATTCCGTCTGGCTCCTAAATGGACGCTGGATCTTTCTGCGAACTATAATCCTTTTACTTTCTCGGACAGTAAGAAGTGGAAGCACTGGATGGCACAGCCTGAGGTGCGATACTGGCTGTGTGAGTCATTCAACGGCCATTTCTTCGGTCTGCACCTGCTCGGCGGGCAGTTCAACGTAGGCAACGTGGACTTCCCGTTGGGCATTTACCCCTCTACCAAGGGATACCGTTACGAGGGATACTATTACGGAGCCGGCCTGGCCTATGGCTACCAATGGTTGCTGGGTAAACGCTGGAGCATTGAAGCCGGCATCGGCGTGGGGTATGTTCAGAACCATTACGACAAGTATGACTGCCCCAAGTGCGGTGAGTGGAAGGAGAAGAACGACAAAGGATACTTCAGTGTCACCAAAGCTGCTGTATCGCTGATATATACCATTAAATAAGGAGGAAGTGCATTATGAGAAAAGAACATATATATAGTAAATTGATATGTGGTGCATTGCTTTTGTTCGGAATATGTGTTCCTGTTTGTGCACAGACCGGACATCTTTCGGGGGTGCGCGTAATCAATGATGAGATAAAAAAGAAAGGTCGTGAAATTCACGTGGATTTTGTACTTGATGTGACGGACATGCACGTGAAGCGTCAGGAAAGTGTGCGTCTCTATCCGGTAGTAGTGGCAAAAGAGGGGGATAAAAGTCTGGATCTTCCTTCTGTGGTGCTGGACGGTCGTGTTCGTGACAAGGTGCACCGTCGTGAAAAGGCGCTGAATGGCTTTACCAAGACCGATGGCGCAAAGACTGTGCTGCGTCGTAAGAACGGTGAATCTCAGCAGGTGGAGTACAGTGTGGTGATACCTTACGAGCCTTGGCTCGGCGCTGCCCGGTTGGTACTTCGTGAACAGACCACCGGTTGTGCGGAGTGTGATAAGGGTACGGAAGAGACTCCTGTGAAGAGTACTTTTCTGCAGCTATTTCAGCCTAAATATACAGTGGCTTTTGTCCCGCCTTTGAAAGAGGCTGTAAAGATGCGCGACGAGGTGAAAGTGGCACGTTTGAATTTCCGCCAGGACAGCCATAAGATTGACCCGAAATTCCAGAACAACCGTCAGGAGCTTGACAGTGTCCGTCACTCCATCGCTATGGTAAAAGATAACGGCGACCTCACGATTACGGGTATATATGTTACCGGTTACGCTTCTCCTGAAGGGCGTGCGGATTATAACGAAAAACTGTCCCAACGTCGTGCCGAAGCTTTTATGCGGTATGTGCAGAGGGAAACTGAAGTGGACACACGCTTATGGCATGTGGCATGGCGTGGTGAGGACTGGGAAGGCCTCCGTCTGGAACTGGATAAGTTTCCCAACCTGTTGAAGCAGAAAGAGGTGATTGCGGTAGTTGAATCTTGCAAGGGCAATTTGGATGACTGTGAGCAGCGTTTCAGGGATGAGTTCCCTCCCGAGGTATACCAACGCCTTCTGAATGAAGTCTATCCTCCGCTGCGCCGTAATGAGTACCGCATAGAGTATAAGGTGCGTAATTTCAATTTAGAAGAAGCCCGGAAGCAGATATATTCCAATCCCCGTTTGCTGAGTGTGGAGGAGATGTATCAGGTGGCGGAGTCTTATGGAGTGGATACTCCGGAGTATGGCAAGGTTTTACTGATAGCTGCCCGTACCTATCCGGACAATATTCCGGCTGTTGTAAACGCTGCCCGTTACGAACTTGGCCAGGGACATATGAAAGAAGCTGTGAATTTGTTGCTGCCTTTGGAAGGGAGGGGCGACGTACGTGTGCTGAACTGTCTGGGTGTGGCTTATGCCAATGAAAAACAGTATGAGAAGGCACGTATGGTTCTTCAGCGTGCTGTCGCTACGGGTGATGCGGAAGCCAAGGAAAACCTGCGCAATGTGGAAGGGGTGATTGCAGACTTATAACAGGGTTGGAAAGAGAATCTTATAAATATAAGGCAAAAGAGAGCGAACTATTATTTACTATTTTTTAATTTAATCTATTAAATCATGAAATTAAACAAGTTTTTTATGCTGGGATTGGCCGGATTGGCATTCGCGGCATGTAGTAATGAGGATGAGGTTGGAAATGACTTGTCTCAAAATAGTAAAACTATCACAGTTAAGATTGAAACAGGAGGATATACCACAAGAGCGTCCGGAGACGAAGCTTGGACAGATGGTACCAACAATAATCAATCTCCAATTACAGTGAATACTGTAACGCTTTATTTATTGGATAAGGACGGTGCTATTGTAGACACTAAGATACTTGAAAATAAGTCCAGTGATACATTCCATGGTGTTAGTGGAACAGTTACTAAGATTGCTGCTGTTGCCAATTGTCAACCTACAGCCAGTGGTACATGGGCTAATGTTGTAGCAGAAACATTTGATGTTGCAGATTATCAGACTGCGGAAAATGCTCCCGTATATGCAGAGGCTGTAGATATAACTTATAAAAATACAGACACTCAAGAGGGCTACCCTATGTATGAGGCTACTTTACAATTGGCAACTAAGATGTCCCGTATAGAACTAAGTGGTAACTTGCAGTGTACTAATTTGGCAGAGTCTGCATATAAAACACTTACGTTAGAGTATGTGGGCATAAATGGGGCAAATACCAAATTTACATTAAAAGGTATAGGCTCTGAACCTCATCCTGTAACGAGCAATTTAACCGGTTTCCCCGACTTGACTCCTGATACAGGTACACCAACTGCATTTTACGATGCAGCTGCTACTCCTGCTCCTGTATTGAACGATAAGAATACGCCTGTTGCATTAGGCACTTCTTACGGATATAGTGTCTGTGGGATGCCTGAATTATTGCTTCGTTTTAATTCGGAACCTGTTGACGATGTCAAAGAAGGCTATATTATTTATGACCCTGCCTATTTGAAGATTACAGGTTTTAAGACTGCTGATGGTAATGTGGTTGCTATGGAATCTGGTAAAATTTATCAGATTACTGATTTGGAGTTCACTGAAGAGGATATTACAACTTTGGAGAAAGATAAAATCTGTATTACAGCTACTGTCAGAGTAGCTCCTTGGGATATCGTAGCTGTTGAACCAAGCTACGGCGAATAATTCTATTTATTATGAACCAAGAAGTCGGATTATTATAAGTCCGGCTTCTTGGACTCTTCTATCAATTTTATATTGAAACATACATAAAATATGAAATATACAAAATACATACTATCCTTGATGTTTTTAGCTTCGCTCAACGGGTGCATCAAAGAAGATATGAGTGACTGTCCGGGCAATTGCACGCTGAAATTCAGTTATGTCGGAGATGGTACGACTCAAATTTTTCAAGATAAGATTCATAAAGTGGACATGTATGTTTTCGACAGTGACGGTATGTTACTGTCCTCTCATCCGATAAGCGAAGCAGATGTGAAAAAACAATCCACAGAGTTGAATTTGCCTGTGGGAGACTATCAGATTGTAACTGTGGGAAACACTTATAATACAGAAGTAAGCGGAGAACAAAATCTGGCAACTGCCCAATTTTGTGATGAAGACTGCATTCATGGCGAACGGATTGCGGGAAATGATTCTCTATATTATGCTTACAAGGAAATCAGCATCCCCGGTGATGCAAAACAGACAGAAGAAAAAATGGATTTTGCCAGTTCGCATTACAAAGTCCATGTAGAGGTGATAGGAGTCGCTTCCGAAGAACTTACCACACGTGCTCCGGTATGGCCTACACTGAGCATGAGCGGGCTGTCTTCCATGACAAACTTCAGCAACAATGCCTGTGGCAGCATTGTTACTTATTATCCGGAAACTGAAAATAATGCGGAAAAGCATACCATGCTGGCACGCTTTAATATAATGAGACATACCGACCATGAGAATGTGAATCTGGATCTCACCGATGCCAACGGCAAAAATATGGCTCATATAAACTTGGCCGATTTCTTGGCTGCCAATCCTGTGATAGACCTGACTAAACATGAAGCGCTGATACCTATCCGTATTGAGTTCAAATCCATAGGTGCGGTGATAACCGTTCCCGACTGGTATATAGTAGATGTGAAACCCGAATTTTAATGGACGACTATGAAAAGAGTATTGTATATAGGATTATTGCTTCTTGTTGGCTTGCTGACGTTAGAAGGGTGTATTAAAGAAGATAACCCGGTAGTGGCAGAGACGCGCAATATAAGTATGACGATGAATGTGGATACACGTGCAGGCGGATCGGATATTAATGTTGATATAGAGAGTGCAATAAATACGTTGCGTGTATATGCTTTTTATGGAGAAAGGAAAGTCGGTTATTTCTATGGTAATGATAAGAATTTGGTAGTGGATGGTGGAAAACTATCTTTTTCCATGGATTTGGATATTCCAACCATGTCTTTTTTGGAGGAGCCGATATCTTTTTATTTAGTTGCTAATGAGGAAACGGTCAGTGTTTATAATTCCCCTGCATGGAGTCCGGATATGACTCGTATGCAATTGGAAAATTATTGTTTTCGTGAGTTGAATAATCCTCGTACTGCATTGCCTATGGTGACGGTGAAAGATGTGATGATTAATCCAAACGACATAAAGGAAAGTGAAGTACATTCAGAGCATTGGATGTGGACTGGCGGTCCGATTGAATTTGAGCTGGAACGTTCTGTCGCCAAACTGGGTATGTACTTTGCGGCGAAAGAACCTGATATCGATTTAGAGGTGATGCAGGTTGAGATATTGCCAAGTGGATTGCAGGATTATAGCTATATGTTTGCTCCCGGACATGAGAGTGAGAATTTGAAGAATGTGCCGCATAGTTGGCAGTATGGTTTTAGTTTAATAAACGGAGGTGCAGTCAGCATTGATAAAGTTGTGACAGATGATGAATATAACAGTTACACTCCGGAGGACAAGAAGAATCCGGAAAAAATATCTGCAGCTTTTACAGATGTGCTTTCTGCTCCCGCTTATATGTTTGAGAATTATTATGGCTCGAACAATCCGAATCAGCAAGGCGCAAATGACACCGATGGGAAGGGGTATGTGTTGAAAGTGACATATAGTGTTGCTGGAAGCCAGTCTGAAAAGTTAATCTATCTGCCCGATGTAGAGCGTAATGCTTGTTATTATGTATTGAATAGGATAGGGGTGGATGGTATTGTGAGTATTGTATATAATGTTGCCGATTGGGAGAATGGTGGCGATTATACGGTTGAATGGGGGCATCCGACACATTCTTTTACTGCGTCTGTGTCAGAGGTTGGTGATGACTACTGTAAGATAAACTATGATATAGATCATACGGGTGAGGATGCTGTTAATGGAGAAGGTGCTACTTTCCTATTCAATATGAGTGCGCCGGTAGGTCAGATATGGGTTGCAAGTATTGACAATGCCCAAGATTTTACTCTTTGGGTTGATGGCAAAAAGGCAAGTGAAGGAGAGAGTGGGGATACAACTACTGCGGACGGAAAAGACCACATACTGAAGGTTACGGCTAAAAATCCGAATACTATTGAGGAAAGAGTTACTCGGTTGACCATAAAATCTGTGATGTGGGGAGAAGCTAACAGTAATTTATTAATTAACCAAGATCTTGATTTTCCTGGGGGAGGTGATTTTATTACGATAACCCAGAATGCTCTCAATTAATTCTGAAATAAAATACGTTTACTATGAAATATTTCCAATTTATAAGAAATGTAGTTCTGTTGGTTCTGTTGGGAACTTTAGCCGGATGTCAGAATGATGAACTGATAGTGGATATGGGACAAGGGCAAGATAAAATTGTTTTATCTTTTTCGGATGCGGGACATTCTATGACGCGCGTAAGCAGTCAAGAGGACTATACTACACCGACAGATGTGGAGAAAGCTGTGACACATATTGATGTGTTTGTTCTAAAAAATGATATGATTGATTATTATGAACGTATCTCAACTGGTGGAGCCGATGACAAAGTGACTTTAGGGAAAACGAAACGTGATTTTGATCCGAATGTTGACTATACAATTTATGCGGTGGCAAATTGCACAGAGTTCAGTGAGGCTGATATTCAAACACAAATTAAGGATCAGTCTCTTGCTGATTTGAACGACTTGAAAGCTCTTCGTGTCACAACAAACAATATACATGTTACGGGAATGGAAGCAGGTGTTGCTGATGTTCCGGAAACTTTTATGATGGATGGGCATTCCACTCCTGTGATATTGAACGACAATAATTTTAAGCAGAATACGGAAGTGAATGTTGAATTGCGTCGTGCGGCAGCTAAAGTTACAATCATACTGACTTGTGGGGAACACGCTTCATTTCTGCCGCTCGACAATACTTCGACAAGCGGACAGGTATTGCGTCGGGTTGTGAACTTTGCCAATAGTACTTCTATTTTGCAGCCGGATGACGAAGACAAGTTCGATTCGGGAGAGTTGTTTACTAACATAGGTAATTCTGCTGTCGGTGTAGAGCATTTAGATAAAGCAGTGGGTTCAGATGGGAAGGAAACTTTTAAGCGAGTAGGAATTACTGTGTATTCATATTCTAACAACTGGGAAGGCAAGGAAGCTTTAACGCATGAGAGTTATTTAATTGTAAGGATTCCGCTCAGCTACCAGGCCGGAGATCCTTCCCAAACGGAAATACAGTATGATAATTATTATAAGATACCTTTGAGTGGAAATAACAATCATCAGTTGAAGCGTAATCACTCTTATTTTACATCCATTAAGGTGGATGCGCTTGGAGCAAAAGAACCGGATGAACCTATTACCTTACAACCGGCTTTTTTCAAGGTACAGGAGTGGGTATCTGCTGATATTGAAATTGGTGGAGACATGGACCATCCTCAATATCTTGCATTAAGCATGGATACATTGCGCATCAACAATGCAACAGACGATTCAACAGTGGCTTTTGCTACATCTTCAATGATAGAACAAAGTGATATTCATATAGAAGAGGTATATATCATTAATAAGTTCGGACAGAAACAAACAGTATCTGATCCTGAAGTTCTCATAACTACTTCTCCTGAGTTGAATGGTAAGGTGACTGTGCACAGTGTATTACCGGAAAATTCGCTGTCGGTGAGATATATTGTGGTGTCTATAACTAATAAGGATGGTATTACAAAGAAGCTTGTAATAGAGCAGTATCCGTTAGAGTATGTGACGAATACGCAGGGGTGGTATTCGTATAGGGATGATTTTGATAATGGAAGTGGAACACCGACAACGTATATATATAGAGGTACTTCTCCTTATCGGATAGGTGCAAGAGAATGGAGTTCTGGAAAGTGGACTTATTCTTATTATGAAGGGTCTAATTCTGATTTCTTTGCTTCCAAAGTTGTAACAAGGTACAATGCCAGTGGGTCTAATGCCGGGAAATCTGCTATTAATTATTATTCATGGTATACTAAGCGGGGTAACCGATATACAGAATCCAATACAGTAGTTGATGGAGATCAGGTTTTCTCATCTTCTACTGGTAATGCTCGTATGTATCGTGTCCAGATAACTTCTACTCCTAAAAATGCGGATTACGTCTTGGGGCTACCAAAATTGGATGAGAATGGTTATACCAGTGCTGGAGATGATAATGCTAAAATCGTATCTCCGTCATTTATGATAGCTTCTCAATTAGGAGCAGTAATGCCTGCTGATAATTTGGAACAGGCCCAAAAACATTGTGGACAGTATGTAGAAGTTACTAATCGTGGTAATAGAACAGATAATAAAGATGTGGTAGCATATCATGATTGGCGACTCCCTACCCAGGCCGAGATTAAAATCATATTGAATTATCAAGAAAACTCTGACGCTATAGATAGAGTTATGACATATAGTAGTTATTGGAGTGCCAATGGCCTTGTTTCTAATCCTAATGCCAGTTCCAGTTCAACTAGAGCTGTTCGTTGCATTCGTGATGCTTACAAAGACGGTGAATCTAAATAATAATGAACTATGATAAAAAAGATTGCATATATATGGTTATTGGCTGTCATTGGAATAATGGCGGCTTGTACAGAGGATACGTTTGTAGATAACCGTACTAAAGTGGATGATGATCATCTGCTTGTTACTTTTCGGACGCAAGTACCGGAAATGACACAGGTGACAACCCGCAATGCGGACCCTGATGGATTGGGTATTCAGCAACTCTCTATGTTTTGTTTTGATAAGGCAGGAGATTTTATCTCACGCGTAACGCCCGAACAGACTGTTAATCAGGATATGTTGAGTGGTACATTTGAAGCTGTTGTTCCGAAGTTTACAAAGATTATACATTTTGTGGCCAACCAAAATCTGGAGTCGTTTAATGAACAAGGCAATGTAGGACGCCATGAGAATAGTATTATTCCAGGATTAATCTCGTCATCGAGCATGTTGGTTTATTGGGGACGTGTAGAGTGCCCGGATAATCAAGAATTGGACGATTACATTCAGAATACATTACCGGATAAAACTGTACCTTTGTACCGGAATCAGGCTAAGATAACATTTGATGGTGGAGATTTATTTGTAGTGACAGGTTTTGCTGTATGTAATGGTTATGCCTTTGGTACGGTAGCGCCATTTAATACTGAAACTAAAAAGTTTGACTGGAGCAATACTTCCAATTATCTGTCATTGCCCAATGATCGCACCAAGTTTACAGATCCGACCGAGGTAAATGAAACCGATACGGAATATGTATTTGAGAGTGATAATCCGTCTGCCGACCAAATGTATGTTGTGTTTCGGGGATATCCCCAAAATAATCCTGATGCCGAGTTGTATTACCGGGTGTCTCTGTTAGATGGAAATACTCAGGAGCCTCTTTCTATTATTCGTAACCATCACTATAAAATTAAAATTACCGGTAATTTAGAGAATGGTGTGCCGACCTTTAAGGCAGCTTTGAACACTCCCCCTGTTAATAATATTTGGATTTCGATTGATGAAGATATTCCGGAAGTGTCTGATGGAGAGCATAAACTGATTGTAGATGAAACTTTTGTTGTATACGATAGTGGTGAAGAAGGTGCACAAGGACGTCAGAAGGTCTTGAAATATACTTATGGAACAGATACTGATCCGATGAAACCGGTGTCGGAAGCAGAAAAGCCGACAGTAACGTGGATGGATAATAATGTAGCTGCACCGGGCATCTCAAATAACTATGACATATCTACAGGACAAGGCACAATCGGTATAGAACTGCTATCGTTGGGTAACAACATAAAGCGAGAAGGTACTATTCTTGTGAAAAAAGGCAAACTGCAACGGACAATTAAGGTGATTTTTATGAAGGAAATGGAGTTTACTCCTGCGTGGGTGACTACACAGTTGAACGGTAATGAATATGGTGAAGGTGTAACGTTGATGTTCAATATTCCTCAAAATACTCCGGCTGAGTTGTTTCCTATGACGGTAAGAATCGGTGCCAACCAACTCACTCCTGATGAGGCTCTAAACAAATTGGATGTAATTAATCGTACATCTGCCAGTAAAGAAGAGTGGGGCGAGGATATTGAAATAGACGGAGAACCGATTGGCTTTAAATATACTTTTGTTGCTCAAGAACCGGGTACACAGCGCGTTTATTTCAAAACAGACTTGATGAAAACGGAAGCTAGCCAAGTATCGATAGAATCGGGCCATTTTGCAACGGTAACGAAATACTTTACATTTTCCAATTCGGAAGTTGGAACCATTGAAGTACTCAATACTCTTCAATATGGAGATTTAAACGTAAAATATCTGTTAGTTCCTAGAAAAGTAAATTATAGAGTAGATATGCTTTATGAGTTTTCTCAAGCTACGGGACGGGATAATCAGTTCATGTTCTATTCCAGGTATTTGGATCATTATACTGATAAGGAACTAGAGGAATTGGGCATGATTGATGATAAGGAATGTAACTTTGAACCGGTAGACGAGGATTTATGGGATACAGGAGGACGTGTATTCTTGTTTACTCCAATTACTCAGGGACAGAAAAGGTATAATACATTCATGAAGACAAATACGCCGGAATCTGCAGAAGTAGTCCGTATCTCTACCTATCCGGGAGCGACTGGTACACCTGAAGGAGATGTGGTCATGTACAAGTCTACGACGTTTGAGTTGGCTAATTACCGGGCTTTTGATTTTGGAATGGAAATTAATAATGGCCAGAGGTCTATAACCTATCAGCCGGGGCAAAAGGTGACACTTACTTTCAATATTGAAGAGTTTGAGGCTGCTGACAAGAAGAACGTCGATCCTTATGGAACTCCTTTCAAAATTTATATTGATGCTCCGATGCTAGAGTTTGATGAAACAGCGGAGGAGAATCGGAAGTATGCCGGAAAGATTACTGCTGAAGCACAGCGAACCATTTATCAGGTAGCTAAGACGAAAGCGGAAGAAGATAATTACGGTACAGACGGTAGAAGGACGCTGGTCTTTAAGACAAATAAAATTGTGAGTGCCGGTGATATCACAATTTCAGCAGAAAAAGAAATTGTCACTTTCAATACGCAAACAGTACAATTGACTAATAGTCCGATGACTGGTACTATATACTATAAGGAAGATGAGAGCGCCGCACAAGAATATCCTGTACCGGCTGGGGCGTTTGTAACTTTTGAACGTAGCGGTGATGGCACTCGTATCGGCACGATGATAATTGATGAGGAAGGTAAATTCTCTTTAAAACTAAAACCGGAGTATCAGTACGACTGGGCTACTGTACAAGTGCAGGTTCATTATCGTAAAACGGAGGGAACTTCTACTGTAATTTATCATACGGATACAAGTCTGCCAGATTTGGTGCAGAATACAGAAAAACTTGTTCTGATTAGAGAAAAAAATACATAAAATCACTTTGACAAGTAATCATGTACAATGGCTGTCTGTGACAGATAGCCTTGTTGTTTGTTTTGTTTGTAGTATCCCATTCTTATAACCTGGCGAGGTAAAGAATGGGATCTTTTTATTTTTTGTTTCCTGTACTTACAGATAAAACTAAGGATTATTTATGTATTTTTGCAACGGAAATTCACAACGGGGCATACAGGTTTACACAGATTATCAGATCCCTTAATCTGTGTGAGTTTGTGTAATCTGCGGTGAACTAAAAAAGATAGCAATGATTATTACCGAACTACAACAATTATACGCCGCCCATCCCAATGTAGAAGGCATGTACAGGTTATTGCAGGATAATTCGGTCCGGCATCTGTATTGTAGCGGTTTGTGTGCTTCTGCCGCTTCACTGTTTTCGTCCGTATTGATACAACGGGTGGAATGTCCGTTTGTTTTTATTCTCGGCGATTTGGAGGAAGCCGGGTATTTCTATCATGACCTGACACAGATTTTGGGAACGGAACAGGTATTGTTTTTCCCCTCTTCTTTCCGTCGCGCCATAAAGTATGGGCAGAAAGATGCTGCAAACGAAATTCTCCGTACGGAAGTGTTGAGCCGCTTGCAGAAAGGAGAGGAGGGACTTTGTGTGGTTACCTATCCGGATGCGTTGGCTGAGAAGGTTGTTTCCCGTAAGGAACTGGGAGACAAGACCCTGAAACTCCATCTGGGTGAGAAGGTCGATATGGACTTTGTTACGGAAGTATTGCGTAGTTACAGTTTCGAGTATGTGGACTACGTGTACGAACCGGGACAATATGCCGTACGCGGTAGCATTATCGATGTTTTTTCTTTTTCGTCCGAGTTCCCTTTCCGTATAGATTTTTTTGGGGATGAAGTGGAGAGCATCCGTACTTTTGAGGTGGAGAGCCAACTGTCGAAAGAGAAGAAGGAGAATATTGTCATAGTTCCCGATTTGAGCCATAGTCTGGAACAAAGGGGTAATGGAGGAATGGTTTCTTTTTTGGATTTCCTTCAGCCGGACACTCTGTTGGCAATGAAGGATTTTCTTTGGTTGCGTGAGCGTATTCAGACTGTTCACGATGAAGCGCTTACCGCACAAGCCATTGCCGCTCGCGAAGCTGAGGAAAACGGTTTGATTTCTTTGGATGGCAAATTGATTGATGGGGGAGAATTTACTTTACGAGCACTTGATTTCCGTCGCATTGAGTTCGGGACGAAACCTACCGGAACGCCGGATGCGACAGTGACATTCAACACTACTGCGCAACCAATCTTCCATAAGAACTTCGACCTGGTGGCGGAAAGTTTTCACGACTATCTTTCTCGTAATTATGCTCTTTATATATGCAGTGACAGTTTGAAGCAGACCGAACGTATTCGTGCTATCTTTGAAGACCGGGGAGATAACATCTCTTTTACATCCGTAGAGCGCACTTTGCATGAAGGTTTTGCGGATGATGCTTTGCGTCTCTGTATCTTTACCGATCACCAGTTGTTCGACCGTTTCCATAAATACAATCTGAAAAGCGACAAGGCCCGTAGCGGTAAGGTAGCCTTGAGCTTGAAGGAATTGAATCAGTTTACTCCCGGAGATTACGTAGTGCATACAGACCATGGTGTGGGACGTTTCACTGGATTGGTACGTATTCCCAATGGAGATACTACGCAAGAAGTGATGCGTCTGGTTTACCAGAATGACGATGTGGTTTTTGTCTCTATTCATTCTTTGCATAAGGTTTCCAAATACAAAGGAAAAGAGGGCGAAGCGCCTCGTCTCAACAAACTTGGAACCGGTGCCTGGGAGAAACTGAAAGACCGTACCAAGACCAAGATTAAGGATATAGCCCGCGATTTGATAAAACTCTATTCGCAGAGGCGTGAAGAAAAAGGTTTTCAATATAGTCCGGACAGTTTTTTGCAGCGGGAACTGGAAGCGTCTTTTATTTATGAAGATACGCCCGATCAAAGCAAGGCGACTGCCGATGTAAAAGCCGATATGGAGAGTACCCGCCCAATGGATCGCTTGGTGTGCGGTGACGTAGGGTTCGGTAAGACCGAGGTTGCCGTACGTGCCGCTTTCAAGGCTGTGGCGGACAATAAGCAGGTTGCCGTTCTTGTACCTACTACTGTTCTTGCATATCAGCATTTCCAGACTTTCAAGGAACGTCTGAAGGGCTTGCCCTGCCGGGTGGAATATCTGAGTCGTGCCCGTACAGCGGCACAGGCCAAAGCCGTTGTCAAGGGTCTGGCAGGAGGTGAGGTAAATATCCTTATCGGCACTCACCGCATTCTGGGCAAAGACGTAAAGTTTAAGGACCTCGGTTTGCTGATTATTGATGAAGAGCAGAAATTCGGCGTCTCTGTCAAGGAGAAACTACGCCAATTGAAAGTAAACGTAGATACCCTGACAATGACGGCTACTCCCATTCCCCGTACTTTGCAGTTCTCACTGATGGGAGCGCGTGACTTGAGTGTGATACAGACTCCACCCCCCAACCGTTACCCCATTCAAACGGAAGTGCATACTTTTAATGACGAGATTATCACCGATGCCATCAACTTTGAAATGAGCCGGAACGGGCAGGTGTTCTTTGTGAACAACCGCATCTCCAACCTTGTGGAACTAAAAGCGATGATAGAGCGTAATATCCCCGATTGCCGTATCTGCATCGGGCATGGGCAAATGGAACCGGCCGAACTGGAAAAAATCATCCTTGATTTCGTCAACTATGACTATGATGTATTGCTTGCCACAACTATTATAGAGAGTGGCATTGACATCCCGAATGCCAATACCATTATCATCAATCAGGCGCAAAACTTCGGGTTGAGCGACTTGCATCAGATGCGCGGTCGTGTGGGGCGTAGCAACAAGAAAGCTTTTTGTTATTTGCTGGCTCCTCCTTTGTCCTCACTTACACCGGAAGCCAAACGTCGTCTGCAAGCCATTGAGAACTTCTCCGATCTGGGCAGTGGTATTCATATTGCCATGCAGGATCTTGACATTCGCGGTGCCGGCAATATGCTGGGTGCGGAACAAAGCGGTTTCATTGCCGACCTTGGTTACGAAACTTATCAGAAAATATTATCTGAGGCTGTGCATGAACTCAAAACCGATGAGTTTGCAGACCTTTATGCCGAAGAACTGAAAGGTGATGGAACTATTAGCGGAGAACAGTTCGTAGACGAGTGCCAAGTAGAAAGTGATCTTGAACTGTTGCTGCCTGCCACCTACGTCACCGGAAGCAGTGAGCGTATGTTGCTCTATCGCGAGCTGGACAGCCTGACACTGGACAAAGATGTGGATGCCTTTCGTGCTCGTCTTGAAGACCGCTTCGGGCCTATTCCTCCCGAAACGGAAGAGTTGCTCCGTATTGTTCCCTTGCGTCGTCTTGCAGCGCGTTTGGGAACAGAGAAGGTGTTTCTGAAAGGCGGCCGTATGACGTTGTTCTTTGTTTCCAATCCGGATAGTCCTTACTATCAAAGTCAGGCCTTTGGAAAGATCATTGCCTATATGATGAAATATACTCGTCGTTGCGACTTGCGCGAACAAAACAACAAGCGGAGTATGGTCGTGAAAGATGTAACAACTGTTGAGGAGGCTGTGGCGGTATTGCAGGAGATTGTGGCAATGCAGGTGGAGGAGTGATTCTATCAATTGACGACTTTATCCTTTATATTCCCGTGATAATTAAATCTATTTTGTACTTTAGCTGGTAACGATACTCGAATAAATAAGTAATTAATTAATCTTCTTGGTTTTGGGGCGTTTCTTTGATATATATCTTGTGTGACCCTCTGCCCGTATGGCCGATTCCGCTTTCTGGCATTTCGCTCCATTGTTTCAGTTCTTGTGCAGCGGCGTTGCGCAGTAGTCCTGTCAGTTCGCTGTAGTCACCTACTTTCAGTAACGGATGTGACTCTAAATAATCTTGCGCCAGTTTCAGCCGTTGTTCGGCGGTGTAGCGTGAGGAAGAGTGCCGGAACTTCCATTTAGAACGGTTCAGTATGCAGTTTCGTCCTGTCTCGTAGATGAAATCCTTGTCTGCATGGAAGTTGATGTTGTCTACACAGATGCTTCTTACATTGCGTTTTTGTCCGCCCTGTTCGGCGCTTTCCCGTTCAAAACCTTCGCGCAATCCTAACGAGGGAGTGAATACACCCAGTCCGTCCACTTTCACCGAGTGTCCTTCGCCCATTTCACGGGCTATGGCTTGGGTAAGTGATTTTACCACTCCGATGATGTCGCCGGGAGTAAAGGTACTGCCGTAGTTGATGCGTTGGGCAAGGTAGTCCAAATCTACTTGTCCCCAAATCTTGATGCGGGGGAAGAGTTTTTTTTCACCGTCTTTGTTGGGAAGGTTAGAGGTCTGCATTTGATATTCTGCCATGATGTTTTTTTGTTGTTTGCGGGTTGATAATTTGGTGATGGAAATCCGTCCTGCATAGGGCTAAGGAAGAAATGGCATGGGGTAGGGACGAAAGTAGGCAGACTTGCTTACCGAGAATACTCAACCTATGCTTTAAACTGTATCTTCAGTTTAAAGATGTATATCTTTAGGCTGAAGATGGCAGTCTTTATCCTAAAGATGTTCATCTTGAGCGTAAAGATACGGCTTATTTCCTATATGAGCAAGCTTTTCTTCTAAGAAGTGAGCGTTTAATACGGGGAGTGTAGATACTTTTTATGGGTGGTTGACGGTTAGCTGTTTGACAGCGGTCTTTGAGAAGATTGGGAAGGAAAAACTTTATTTATTGAAGTATCTTCTCTATATCGGTATTATTTATTATATCGGTATTCTTTATTCTTAGTGGTATGTTTCTTATTATCCGTTGGTTGATTTGCTTATTGTTTAGGGGAAATCTTACTAACTTTCCTGATAGTTTTCAATAACCTTCATGGCTTCTTCTCTTATTTTATTCCGAATAGAGGAAGGTGAAATTACTTCGATATTACTACCGTGTGATAATAACTCCTGCATCAGTTCTATGGAAAAATAGGCTGTAATATGGAATATGCCTTCTGTTGTTTCTTTTTGTGAATGGTGAATCGGGTTGGTACGTAGATAAGGTATGTGCTTGGGATTCACTTTGAAAGTAATTTTGTGAAGTTCTAAATGGGGAGCATAAGTAATGCCATAGCAGTGCTGAAAATAAAGTTTGTTATTGAATTCGGCAGGTATAGAAAAAGGGGTTTCTGTTAGTTCAATTGATTCTATTCTGTCTAAGGCAAAAGTTCGGAGTTCTTGGTGGTAGGATGAAAAGCCTAATGCATACCAACGCTGTTTGAATACTTTCAGACAATAGGCTGATAGCAAGGTGGTATAAGAATCTTTATTGAAAGGGTGATAGGTAAGTTTAGCTTTTACAGATGTTTCCATGGCATTAAGTAATTCGGACAGATGGAAATAGCCGGTAGCAGGTTCTTCCAACAGTATTCGACTTTGCATCTTTTTATATGTCTGTAAGGTGGAGGATACAGATAGTGTTTTTAGTAGCCAACTCCTTACGCTGTCTTCCTTAAATATATCAGGATCTTCAAAATAATATTCATGTGTTTGCGCATTATAGGCTATTGTTGTGTCAAATAAATGTTCTACCTTGTTTTTGGTTTCTTGAAAAGTACGTCTGTTCAGTTCTTTACCATAACTGATATTACTTTTCTGCCATGCTTGTTCTACTTGGGCACGTGTCGCCTTTTTCTTGCGATATAAGAAGTCGGCAAGCCATAATGCTTTGTCTGTTATCATTGTTTTTCCTTTTATTATCCTACAAATATAGAAAAAAAGAAAGACTGCACATCTTTTTTGTGCATAGATAACGGAACTTTGTATCGAAAAACAAAAAGATAGGAAATGAAAAGTAAGAATCAGAAAATATTGGAGATGTCTCGGAAGCAAGATGTTCAGCCAGATGAACTTGCTGAATATATATATTCTAAGATAAATTTTACATTACCGCATAATATATGGATAGGGATAAACAATGGCTACGCAGAGTTCTATAACTCTTTATCAAACTATGATTCGTTTTATGAAAATGATGCTTTCAGATATGTACTCGATTATTTGTCTGATGAGAAATTGTTATTTCCAGTAGATAGACTGAGAATAATCCATGAGTATATATTTGACTATCTTGTGCAAGAAAAATTTATATTGTAATGGTGATTTTCTAATGGTGCATAATAAGTTTTTATGAATATAAAATAAAGAAAGAATAATAGTATGGAACTGATAAATGAAATTTTCTTTGGAGAACATGGATTGACATCTACTTCTGCTACACATCTGGCTAATATAGCCCAGGAGACAATCGTAAGTCATGAGGAGAAATTGAAGAATCTGAATTTTGTAACAACTAGAGTTGATATAGTGGGATCGCCTACGCACTCGGAGAAAATGGTGAATATTGGTTATGATGAGACTTTTCTCGGGCAAATCAGAAGTGTCTTGGAAGAGATAGCCGAGATGAATGCTTTCTGTGCATGGGTAAGGGAAGCTGTCAAGGCAAAGGACAAGGAATTGAAGGCTATTGATGAAATGGATATTGATGTCTGGTGCGAAGAAAATGGTTTTGAATTAGCTAAAGAACCGATGCGTCCGCGCAGGATATACGAGAATGATATTATCGCAAAGATGAATGTCAAAGAACGTAATGAGTACTATCAATTGGAAGCTATTGCAGCAACAATAGGTAAATGTATTCATAATGAGGGACCTTTGGCGGGTGCGAGAAAAGAACTTCAGAATAAAATGGTGAAACCTTTCAGCACGGAAGGTAGCGGGCAAGAGATGCTTATTTATTCTCACACACCGTCGGTAGAGCCACAAAAAGTGGAAGATATATTTTTTGAACTTCAGAAGTGGCATCGGAGTAATGAACAACAATTGAATAAGATAAAGTTTGATATAAAGAAACGATTAGAAGAGGAGAATCTGGCAAATAATCAGAAATACAATACTGAAGTCAAGGATGCACATCAAAAAATATCTGCTCAGATATCCGCCTTTAATAAGTGGCAAATAGAGGAACGTACAAGATTGTCGAGGTTGAAAATTATCATACCTAATAGTTTACAAGGCACATATGATAAGCTCTCCCGATTAGAGGAATAGTATAAAAGGTAGTTGAAGCTTAAATCTCAATGGATTTTAATTCAACTTTTAAAGAAATAAGGAAGGCTGTTTAATCTTAACCTCAAATATTCGAAGCAGCGAAAAAGGCGGACAGCCTCTGGAGAAATAGTGTTTGTCCGGTCTTTGTCCTTGTTGAAGTCTTGGTTTTTGTCTTGGCGCTTGGTATGCGCCGATATGCCGTCCTTATCTCTTACTTTTTTGTACTATATAAATATAACAATATGAATTACGAAAAATAAATCGTATTTTTATGGCAGAAAAAGGATTATATAAAGAATATCAATATGAATAGAGAGAGTTTCGTGAAAGATAGTAGCGTTAATGATTTTATACAGTGGTTATCGACTAAACTTGATGCTGGTTTTATACATTCTTATACAGATCGAAGAACAAAAAAGGTTTGGGATTGTATTTCTGTATATAATGCGTATGAGAAGTATCAGTGGGGTGGAGAAGACTTTTCAGGGAACGCAAAGATACTGGATAAGTTATCTTTTGACTTGAAGAATAGTATTGAAAATAAAGATACGGCTATGTGCAGCACTGCATGTTTGGGAATTTTAAAGTGGGGCGGTGCGCTACGTGGTAATAAGGAGAAAATAGAAGGGAACGAATCGTTGGTACAATATCTAAAGGATGCCAAGGAAAAGCTGACAACCGGAAACATAGATAGCTGGGATTTTTATAAGGAAGTATATATGAATTCCGGTTTTACGAAGATTTATTCTCTGTATATAGATGATTTTATCATATATGATAGCCGGGTAGGAGCTGCATTGGGTTTCTTGGTTAGGTGTTATTGTGAAGAACAGAAGCTTGATAAGGTTCCTGAATTACTGAGATTTGCTTATGGAAACGGTAAGGGAGGTACTAATAGGAATCCAAGTATTGGAAATTATACATTTCCTTTATTGAGAAATGCAGGCTACTATGATAATCATATAGAAAATAATTTAAAAGCCAATTGGTTGTTGAAAGCGGTGCTGTCGTACCCTTCTAAATTTAAAAACATACCTAAGAAACAGCAGCTAAGAGCTTTGGAAGCGGCGCTGTTTATGATTGGTTATGAAGTTCCGGGTAAATCAGAAAAATAAATAATGACATGGTAGGTGCTATTTTAGGGGATATTGTAGGTTCTGTTTACGAGTTTAGTAATATAAAAACGAAAGACTTTCCTTTATTCTGTCAGTCGTCATCTTACACAGATGATTCTATTATGACAATTGCCGTTGCTGATTGGTTGCTTCATAAAGGTGATTTGGCAAAAGTGATGCAATATTATGGAAAGAAATACCCTTGCCCTATGGGAGGATATGGTAGCTCTTTTGTCCGGTGGTTAAATGAAGAATATCCTAAACCTTATAATAGCTGGGGAAATGGTTCGGCAATGCGTGTCAGTCCTGTTGGTTGGTATTTTAATTCTTTAGAGGAAACTTTGGCTGTGGCAAGGGAAACAGCTATAATCACTCATAATCATCCGGAAGGAGTAAAAGGTGCTCAAGCAACAGCTGCAGCTATATTTTTATCACGTCATGAAAAATCTAAAGAGTATATAAGAGAGTTTATCGAAACTACTTTTGGTTATGATTTGCATCGTACGTGTGATGAAATTCGTCCTACATATTGTTTTGATGCAAGCTGTCAGGGAACGGTACCGGAAGCAATCATTGCTTTTTTGGAAAGTAACAGTTTTGAGGATGCCATAAGATTAGCGATTTCTTTGGGAGGAGATAGTGATACACTTGCCTGCATTACAGGAGGAATAGCTGAATCTTTTTATAGATATCAAATGCCTTATGATTTGATAAAGAAAGTGGAAACAATATTGAAGCCGGATTTGTGGAAAGTGGTGCGGGAATTCAGAAAAGAGCGGCATGAATATTTTGTATATCCACGTTGGCGTGATTGTAGTGCGGTCAATATTATTCGTTGACTAATAATAACTTTTATATTATATATTCAGGTGATATCTTTAGGGAATGAAAGGTCAGTACAAACGGCTATCGGTCAATGTAGCATATAAATATTGACCGGTATCCATTTGTTTTATAAAAATAGTTTTATTTTAGATAGGGAGGTGTTTAACGACTTACTTAATTGGGGCAGTGATGTCGTGGAGGCTTATTTTCCGTACAGTTTGTCAATCAAATCCTGTCGTCCTATCCGGCGCAGTTCGTTGATGATATTTCTCCGTTCTTCCGGTTTATACCAAAAAAAGAATTGGCGCTGTGCCAGCTTCTCACGCTGTGTCTTGGCGCTGAATACGGGTTCCAGCGTATAAGGGTGGAACCCTGTATACCATGCCTCGGTAGCAACGGTCATGGGGGTAGGAGTAAAGTCCTGTACTTGTTCCAAATGGAAATCCAGCCGTTTGGTGATAACGGCAAGTTCCGCCATATCTTCTTCTTTGCAACCGGGGTGGCTGGAGATGAAGTAGGGAATGAGCTGCTGGCGCAGACCTTCTTCACGATTGATCCGGTCGAATATCTTCTTGAATTCTCCGAATTGGCTGAACGGCGGTTTGCGCATAATGTTGAGCACACGTTCCGAGGTATGCTCCGGGGCGACTTTGAGCCGACCACTTACGTGGCGTGCTATGAGTTCACGAGTATATTCCTGCGTATTTTTGTTGGTTCCGGCATCTTTGCTCTGATGTAATAACAGGTCATAGCGTACACCGCTGCCAATGAACGATTTCTTGATGCCGGGCAAGCTGTCTACCGCATGATAAATATCGAGCAGCGGACCATGATCTGTGTTCAGATTAGGGCATACTTTAGGGTGAATGCATGAAGGACGCTTACACTTCTTGCATATGTTTTCGTCATTCCCTCGCATCTTATACATATTGGCAGAAGGACCTCCCAAGTCGCTAAGGTATCCTTTAAAGTCCGGCAGTCCCATGACGGCTTTTACTTCTTTCAGGATACTTTCCTTGCTGCGGCTGACGATGAACTTTCCTTGATGTGCCGAGATGGTGCAGAATGCACAACCGCCAAAGCATCCCCGATGAATATTGACGGAGAACTTAATCATGTCATATGCCGGTATGCGTTTTCCTTTGTATTTGGGGTGCGGAAGGCGTGTATAGGGCAGGTCGAAAGAACGGTCGAGTTCCGCTTCCGTTAAAGGAGGGTAAGGCGGATTTACGACAACGGTTTGTTTGCCTATGGTTTGTAATATGCGCGAAGCGGCATATTTATTGCTCTCTTCTTCGATATGACGGAAGTTTGCAGCCTGTTTTTTCTTATCTTTCAAACATTCTTCGTGCGGGAAAAGAATGATGTCTCCTTCCTGCGGAAGAACCTCTTTGGTGAGATAAGCCAGTTGGGGTATATCGAAAATAGACTGTTGCTGATTTAATCTTTTCACAAGTTCCACAATGGGCTTTTCACCCATACCGTATGTCAATGCGTCAGCACCGCTGTCTACAAGGATACTTGGGCGTACGCGGTCTTGCCAGTAGTCGTAATGCGTCAGCCGGCGCATACTGGCCTCAATGCCGCCTAATATAACGGGAACATCGGGATATAGCTTTTTCAGTATTTGGGTATAGACTATCGAAGGATATTCGGGGCGCATATCCGGACGTGCATCAGGAGTATAGGCATCATCACTGCGCAGACGTTTGTTGGCAGTGTATTTATTGACCATGCTGTCCATGCATCCTGCACTGACACCAAAGAAAAGACGGGGACGTCCCAGTTTCTTGAAATCCCGCAAATCATCGCGCCAGTTAGGTTGGGGAACAATTGCCACACGCAGTCCTTCCGCTTCGAGTATGCGTCCTATAACGGCTGCTCCGAACGACGGATGATCCACATAGGCGTCACCGCTAAACAAGATTACATCAAGTTCATCCCATCCACGTAGTTCCACTTCTTTCTTGGTTGTAGGCAACCAGTCTGTCAGTCTATATTCTTTCATGGGTACAAAGATACGCAAAATTGTACCGTCATCTGTTCGCCGTCATAAATTTCGCGAAAACCGATCTTTTGTTCGGCAAGATATTCCTTCAAATCGCTGAAGGCAGCTGAGTCATCCATTATGATTTCCAGCTTTTCGCCTTTTCCGGCTTCGCACATGGCCTTTATGGCGGGGATAAGAGGGCTGTAAAGTTTTTGCCCGCGTGTATCAATCGTTTTCATTTATCCTCTTCCTCTTCTACTGTTTCTTGCTGGGGAAGCCATTGCAGATAGAGCTTGATAAGCTGTTGCAATCCGAAAGCTTTCATGTTGTTGTGATAGATGACATCGATGCAGAGGTCGAGCAGGTCTTTGCTGTCTTCCTCTTGCGAGGCGATGAGGGAACGGATATTCAGTTTGAGTTTGTCGAGTACGGTTTCGTCCACGATACCGTTACTGTCGATGAGATGGCGGAATAGCCCGTATTTCTCAATGGTGACAAGATTCTCTTCTGATATTTCCAGGCTACGGGTTCCGCTGGGATTAGCTTGTATAGTGTACATGGCGTTCTTTTTTTAATGTTTAGTGATTTAATGTTTTCTGTAAAAGCAAAGATAAGTTTTTCATTACAGATAATGCATATTTTCATTGATTATTTATTAAGTTTATGTTTTATCTGAATAAAAAAGAGTGGAAAGCGATAAGCCTCCCACTCTTTAATTGATGTTTCTGCAAAGATTTACAGCGGAATATATTCTACGAATGCTTCCATCGCTTCGTAAGATGCAAGTCCCAAACTGTCGTACAGTGCGGCTGTACCGCGGTTACGGTCTTCGCTGCGTTGCCAGAACAGGCGTTCATCATTACCGAGGAAAGGTGCGCTTTCCATTTGGCTTTGGTGCTTCAGGATGGAGTTACGTTTGGCACGCAATTCTTCCGGACTGATGGGTACTGCCATTTCAATGTTTTCAATTTCCCATTCTGCCCATGCACCGCGATACATCCATATACGGCAATCTTTCAGCCATTTGGCGCTTTCTTCCTTTTCCAGATCGATAGCGGCAAATACAGCGTCCGTACAAACGCGGTGTGTTCCATGCGGGTCGGCAAGGTCACCGGCAACGAAGATTTGGTGAGGCTTCACCTCGCGCAGCAGGTTGCGTACGATTTCCACGTCGGCTTCACTGATGGGGTTCTTCTGAATCTTACCGGTTTCATAGAACGGCAAGTCGAGGAAGTGGCAGTGATCCAGCGGAATATTGTTATAGGTGCAGGCGGTGCGTGCTTCACCACGACGGATCAGACCTTTGATAGTCAGGATGTCACGAGTATCCATGTCACCGTCTTTCTTATCCTTCAGGTAGTTACGGATTTCCGTATATTTTTCGTTGATAATCTGGTCTTCGCTGTTGTTGAAGATCTGATTGAAGCCGTTGATGAAATGCAGGAAGCGGATTACTTCTTCATCGCCTACGGCAATGTTACCGGAGGTTTCGTATGCCACATGCACGTCATGTTTCTGCTCTACCAAGCGGCGGATGGTGCCACCCATGGATATAACGTCATCATCCGGATGCGGAGAAAACACAATGATGCGCTTGGGATATGGCTTCGCGCGTTCGGGACGATAGGTGTCGTCTGCATTCGGTTTTCCACCCGGCCAGCCGGTGATGGTGTGTTGCAGATCGTTGAAAATCTTGATATTTACATTATATGCCGAACCGTAAAGGGCAAGCAATTCGCTTAAGCCGTTTTCGTTGTAGTCTTTGTTGGTCAACTTCAAAATCGGCTTTCCGGTCAGCTGACACAGCCAGACGATGGCGCTGCGAATCAGTTTGTCGTTCCATTCGCAGGAAGTCACCAGCCAAGGACGCTGGATACGTGTCAGGTTGGCGGCAGCAGAAAGATCGATAGCGATGTGGGCATTGTTGTGCGTCTGCAGGTAGGATGCAGGAATTGTATCCGTCACATTGCCTTCCACACATTCTTTCACCATTTTGGCTTTTTCTTCCCCCCATGCCAGCAGATATACTTTCTTGGCAGAAAGGATAGTAGCTACACCCATTGTTATGGAGCTTACCGGAGTGCTTTCGATGCTGCCGAACATTTTGGAAGCTTCGTTGCGTGAGTCATTGTCCAGCAAGATTAAGCGGGTGGTGGAGTTCAGGCGCGACCCCGGTTCGTTGAAACCGATGTTTCCCACACGTCCGATGCCCAATACAGCCACATCAATTCCGCCGAAACTTTCAATGCGTTGCTCGTACAAGCGGCAATATTCGAATATGGTATCTTTGGCGATGGTCCCGTTGGGGCTGAATACGTTCTGCATATCGATGTCTACGTGGTCGAGCAGCATTTCTTTCAATGCATTAAGATTGCTGTTGACTGCATCCGATGCCAGTGGGTAATATTCATAAAGGTTGAACACTACTACATTACGGAAGCTCAGCCCTTCTTCTTTGTGCATGCGCACGAGGGCTGAATAGACATTGCGCGGAGAGTTACCGCCTGCTAATGCAAGTATGCAGAAGCGTCCGGCTTTCTGCTTGTCACGAATCACCTGTGCAATGTCCAAAGCAATCTGGTTAGCTCCTTCTTCGGGAGATTCGTAAATGTCTGTCGGAATTTTCTCGAGACGTGTCAGTACCGACCGTTCGAAAGCGTTCTCAGGTCTATAATACCTGGGGGATACTCTGTTGAGAGTAATTTGAGAACTAAGATTGGTTTTCATACAATAATTTGGTTATTAATAAATGATTAAAGCTGTTCGCTCGTTCAAAACTTAACAAAAATACGAAAAACAAAGTTCATTCGCATCCTTTTGAGGTAATTTTTATGATAAAGTATCGGTTTCAGGCACTAATTTACCCATTGCCCATACCGCTCTAATTTTCAAATCTTCGTCCATAACGATAATGTCGGCATCCTTCCCCTTTTGGAGTGATCCCTTGCGGTCATAGACATTCATGATGCGCGCAGGAGTTTCGGAAACCATACGTACGGCATCTGCCAAAGGTATATCGGCTTTCTGTACCATTGTACGTATCAACCGGTCCATAGTTGCTACGCTACCGGCAAGGGCAGAGTGGTCGGCCAGTTTGCACACGCCGTCTTCAATGATGACGCGAGGATCAAAGGCCTCTTTGTTGTCGCTTGCAGCGCATGCCAGGGCGTCGGTTATGGCACACATCCGTTCTACGCCTTTTATCTTGTAGACAAGACGCAGGATTGTAGGCGGTACATGGATGCCGTCGGCTACTACTTCAACGGTCATGTCATCCATCAGGTAGATACTTTCTACTGTTCCTTCGTATTTGTATTCACGACGTTTATGGAATCCGGGCATCGCATTATAGAAGTGGGTGGCGTGCGTATATCCGGCTTCGTATGCGGTACGGATGTCTTCAAATTCGGCTTGGGTGTGGGCCACTGAGGCCAAAATTCCTTTCCCGGTGATGTACTTGCCGAATTGCATGGCTCCGGGCAATTCGGGAGCGGCATCCCAGCGTTTGATGCAGTGCCAGTTTTCTACAATAGGGATATATTCATTGGGATCCGGATTTTTGATGTTTTCGGGCATTTGTCCGCCTGCCATTGCCATATTGAGATAATGACCCTCAAGGTGCAGACCCAATATCGGGCTGTCTTTTTCCGCCATCATCCTTGTGCAAGTCTCCGCTGCTTGTTCAATCATCGGTACGGTAGATGAGGACAGGGTGGGGAATATGCTGGTGGTTCCATATTTCATGTGGGTTTGGACGGCACCGCGGAAAGCATCTTCTGTACATTCCATAAAATCGCGTCCTCCGCCGCCATGCGCATGGATTTCTACGCCTCCGGGCAATACATACATTCCTTTCACATCAATCAGTTGTGCTCCGATAACGGCGAGATCACAATTGGTTACTTCTAGAATTTTTCCGTCCCTGATAAGTACGGAACCGTCCTTGAGCCATCCTTGCGGGGTCAAGATACGTGCGTTGATGAGTTGAGTCAACATAGGATTTAGGGGTTAGTGTTAATAAATTAATCGTATCGGTCGTCAGACTTCGTTTCGACGGACAAAAATAGCTACTTTTTAGGTAAGATGCACTCCATACATTTAGGTATTTTTATTAAATACTCTAAAAATAGCTACGCAATGTTTAAAGAGATTTCCATTTAATATCTTTTAATCAGGATTATAAAGCATGAAAACTTTAATTTCGTTATTTTGTTTTACTAACTAATAAACTTATAAAACGATTGAGTATGAAAACGTGGAAAATAGAAGCAGCCATTATCGCTGCCGGTATGATCTTGTTAGGAGTGACAATCAAATGCGGTATCAATGATTTTATAGACAAAGAACGTATTGTCAGCGTGAAAGGTCTGGCTGAAATGGAAGTCCCTGCCGATAAGGTGATATGGCCTTTGATGTATAAGGATATCGGGAATGATCCTTCTTTGCTTTATGCCAATATGGAGCAGAAAAATAAAGCTATTGTGAAATTTCTGGAGAGTAACGGCATTGCGAAAGAAGAAATCAGTATAGCTCCTCCGGAAGTGATAGATATGCAGGCCGAACGCTATGGCAATCGTGATATCGTTTATCGGTATAATGCGACATCCGTAATTACGGTTACTTCGAAGAATGTAGAGAAGGTGCGGCAACTGATGTCGGAGCAGGCTGAATTGCTGAAGCAGGGGATAGCCATTAGCGGAGGCGATTACCGGTATAACGTAGTATATGAATTCACAGGTCTGAATGATGTGAAGCCGCAAATGATAGAAGAAGCCACGAAGAATGCTCGTGCCGCTGCCGAGAAGTTTGCAAAAGACTCGGATAGCAGTCTGGGCAAGATACGGAATGCTTCGCAGGGGCAGTTTTCCATATCGGACAGAGATGCCAATACACCTTATATTAAAAGCATACGCGTAGTGACTACTGTGAATTATTATCTGAAACGATAGTGAAAGAGTCCGCGTCTTTCCATGCGGGAAATTTTTTTCTGAATGTTTGCAATGCGGCGAGTTCAAGTGCGGCGGTGGCTGTCCCTTCTCTATTGTCGGGCACATGGGCCAGCAGCTCACCTTTATGGGAGTAGATTACGCTACCGCCGTTATATGGAATTTGATTGTTATCTATACCGATGCGGTTGACGCCACAGACGTAACAGATGTTTTCCAGTGCGCGTGCCTGCAAGAGTATGTCCCAGACTTTCCGCCGGGAGACGGGCCAGTTGGCAACGTAAATCAATAGGTCGTATTCGTTGTCTACATTCCGGCTCCACACAGGGAAGCGTAGGTCGTAACACACAAGCAATAATATGTTCCAGCCCCGGTATGAGATTACGGCACGTTGAGAGCCTGCCGTAAAATGTTCTGTCTCATGCCCCATGCGGAACAGGTGACGTTTGTCGTAGAAATAACTTTCCCCTTCGGGAGTGAGGAAGAAAGCGCGGTTGTAGTATGCCGGATGTTTGTAGGATAATTCATTATCCTCGGATGCAACGGGAATTTCATCGCAGGAAATGTAGCTTCCGGCAAGGGCTATCTGACATTCCGCGGCCCATTGGCGCAAAGTAGCGATTGTCTTGTCTGTTACCGGCTCTGCCAGCCTGTCGGTATTCATGCTGAATCCGGTAGAGAATGTTTCCGGTAAAACAACAATCTCCGTCGCTCCACGAAGTGTTTCCAGTTGTTCGCGGAGACGACGGAGGTTGTCTTGTTTATTTTCCCAAGCAATATCCGTTTGCAGGATACTGACGCGTAGTCGGTTCATTCTGATAGGAGGCCGTTGCCGGTCGCTTTTTAAATTGTTCCGATTGAAAAGTTCTCAGGGTTCTTTCCTTGAAAATCCTTAAAATAGAGTTTTATCTCATGCATGTCCTTTTCAATATCTCCCGTAGGCATTATTGCCTTGGTGGAAGTAATGGTTTTGGTAGGATAGTCTATACCGATCAGCATGATAGGAACTTGTGCTTTCAGTGCTATGAAGTAAAATCCCTTTTTCCAGTTAGGATTGGCCTTGCGCGTTCCTTCCGGGGTAATAGCCAAATGAAACTGTTTGCTTCCGGCAAATTTACGTGCCATTTGGTCCACTAAAGAGCTTTTTCGGCTTCGGTCTACCGGTATGCCGCCAACGGCTTTGAATATTAGTCCCAAAGGAAAGAAAAACCACTCTTTCTTCATCATAAAGCTGGTCTTTCGCCCAATGGCTCCATAAAACAGTTTACCGATAAACAAATCCCAGTTGGAAGTATGTGGTGCTGCACAGATGACGCATTTGTCATAGTTGGGCACTGTTACATTCGTTTTCCACCCTAACAGGCGATAGTAGATAAAACTATATAGTCCTTTCTTCATTCTGTGTTATTTCAGGTTACCGATAGCTTCAATGATTTCGTCTACTTTTGCGTTAAAATCAGAACGGAATTTCTTGTAGTAACCTTTTACATTTCCCGGTTCGGTATGGCTGATGCGGCTGATGAATTCATCTTGCATTTTCAAGATTTCAGCCATTAGTTCATCGGCTTTCTTTTTGTCTGTTCCGGGTACATACAGGCTGTTCATAAGACATTCGGCAAACAATTCGCCGGCGATATAGTTGACATTCTTTTTCAATACTTTTCTACTTGCCATAATCTTTACTTTTTATGTGAATAAATTGAATTATTTTCGGTAAAGATAGTGTTTTTCTCAATGAATGGAGAGGAAAAACGGGATTTTATGTGTTTTTAATGTGAAACAGTTCGTAGAATAATTCTACATTTGTGGAGAATTTCCACAGCATACATGTGGAATATAGGTGTGGTATAGGTAGCCTGTATGTATGTTTATGGTTGATAACTAAACTATTATATAATAAGAATAATACCCTGTCAGGCTTTGGCACTGCGTTTGCGTTGAATAAAGAAACAGGGTTAAATTTAATAAACAAACAAGCATGAGACTATTTTTTACGAAAAAAGAATTGAAGCTGAGAAAGAAAAGGGTAATAATGATGATAGCCTGTATGGCGGTGTTGCTTGCCGGTTATCTGATATTGACTTGGCCGAAGAAAGTACAACCGGAAGCGCCCACCGTAATTGTGGAGCCTGCCGAAGTGGGTGATGTGGAGATTTTTGGTGAATATGTAGGACGCATTCGTGCACAACAGTTTGTAGAGGTTCGTGCGCGTGTGGAAGGTTATCTGGAAAGTATGCTTTTCGCCGAAGGTAAGTATGTAACTAAAAATCAAGTATTGTTTGTCATCAATCAGGATCAATATCGGGCAAAGGCGGATAAAGCTCGTGCACAATTAAAGAAAGATGAGGCACAGGCGTTGAAAGCCAAGCGCGATTTGGAACGTATTCGTCCTTTGTATGCACAGAATGCCGCCAGCCAGTTGGACTTGGACAATGCACAGGCTGCCTATGAAACAGCCGAGGCTTCCGTCTCCATGAGCCAGGCGGATTTGGATCAGGCAGAGCTGGAACTGGGGTATACCATTGTACGTTCTCCTTTGTCGGGTCATATCAGTGAAAGAAATGTGGACTTGGGAACGTTGGTAGGTCCGGGAGGCAAATCACTGCTCGCCACTGTGGTGAAGAGTGATACGGTATTGGTGGATTTCAGCATGACCGCATTGGATTATCTTAAAAGCAAGGAACGTAACATCGAGATAGGCCGTCAGGACTCTACCCGTTCCTGGCAACCCAACATTACGATTACTTTAGCAGATAATACTGTCTATCCTTATAAAGGCTATGTGGATTTTGCCGAACCGCAGGTCGATCCGCAGACCGGTACATTCTCTGTTCGTGCAGAGATGCCCAATCCCAACAGGGTATTGTTGCCGGGACAGTTTACAAAAGTGAAGCTGTTGCTGGATGTGCGCGAAGGGGCTGTGGCTGTTCCTCAGAAAGCGGTAACCATTGAAAAGGGAGGTGCTTATATATATGTAATGCGCCGCGACTCTACGGTGGAGAAGCGTTTCATTGAGTTAGGACCTGAGTTTGGTAACAATATGGTTGTCGAACGCGGACTGGTGGCAGGCGAGCAAGTGGTGACGGAAGGTTTCCATAAACTCACTCCGGGTATGAAAGTACGTGCGCAGGGTGCTGCTCCTAAGGAGGAAGAAGAGCCGGCAGACTCTTTGAACAAGAAAATCGCTTCCGAGAATAGTGTAAAGGATAACAACCTCTCAAAGTAATGACAGTATGAAAGTAAGTTTCTTTATAGACCGCCCGGTATTCTCGGCGGTGATATCGATTGTGATTGTAATTGTCGGTATCATCGGTCTGACGATGCTTCCGGTGGATCAATATCCGCAGATAACGCCGCCCGTTGTAAAAATCAGTGCATCCTATCCGGGAGCAAGCGCACTGACCGTATCGCAAGCGGTGGCAACCCCTATCGAACAAGAGATAAACGGTACTCCGGGTATGTTGTACATGGAGTCCAACAGTTCTAATTCCGGAGGCTTCTCGGCAACGGTGACTTTTGATGTGTCTGCCGATCCCGATTTGGCTGCCGTAGAAATTCAGAATCGTGTGAAACTGGCGGAAAGCCGTTTGCCGGCCGAAGTTATCCAAAATGGTATTTCGGTAGAGAAGCAAGCCCCCAGTCAGTTGATGACTATCTGTTTGACTTCCAGCGACCCGAAGTTCGATGAAATCTATTTGAGTAACTTTGCCACAATCAATGTGCTCGACCTTTTGCGCCGTATTCCCGGTGTGGGGCGTGTATCCAATATCGGTAGCCGTTACTATGCCATGCAGATATGGGCTATGCCGGACAAGCTGGCAAACTTCGGTTTGACGGTACAGGACTTGCAGAACGCATTGAAAGACCAGAATCGCGAATCGGCAGCCGGCGTTTTAGGACAGCAGCCGGTACAGGGTTTGGACATAACCATTCCCATTACGACGCAAGGCCGTTTGAGCTCGGCGAAACAGTTTGAGGACATTGTGGTTCGTGCCAATGCCAACGGATCTATCATCCGTCTTCGCGATGTGGCGCGCGTATCGCTCGAAGCCTCTTCATATAGCACAGAGAGTGGTATCAACGGTGAGAATGCGGCTGTTCTTGGCATCTATATGCTTCCGGGTGCCAATGCTATGGAAGTGGCGGACAATGTGAAGAAAGCAATGGAGGAAATAAGTGCAAACTTCCCCGAAGGAATGAGTTACGAGATACCGTTTGATATGACTACTTATATTTCGGAGTCTATTCATGAGGTATATAAAACGTTGTTCGAAGCATTGATACTTGTTGTACTGGTAGTGTTCCTCTCTCTGCAAAGCTGGCGTGCGACTTTGATTCCTGTCGTTGCAGTACCTATATCCTTGATCGGTACTTTCGGGTTCATGCTTATTTTCGGTTTTTCGTTGAATATATTGACCTTATTGGGATTAATTCTCGCTATCGGTATTGTGGTGGACGATGCCATTGTGGTGGTAGAGAATGTGGAACATTTGATGGAGACGGAAAAGCTCTCGCCCTATGAGGCAACCAAGAAGGCCATGAACGGTTTGGCAAGTGCTTTGATTGCAACTTCGTTGGTGCTTTGTGCCGTATTCGTTCCGGTAAGTTTCTTGAGTGGCATTACCGGACAATTATACCGCCAGTTCACTATCACCATCGCTGTGTCTGTGTTGCTTTCTACGGTTGTGGCTTTAACTCTTAGCCCTGTGATGTGTTCGCTAATACTGAAGCCTAATAGCGGAGCGAAAAAGAATATTGTGTTCCGTAAAATAAATGAGTGGCTGAGCATCAGCAATCATAAATATATCGGTGTTATCAGTCGCGTTATCAAGCATCCAAGACGTCTGATGAGTGCATTTGGAATGGTGCTGATTGCTATCTTCATCATCCATCGCCTGATTCCTACCAGTTTCTTGCCTGTCGAAGATCAGGGATACTTTAAGGTGGAACTGGAGTTACCGGAAGGCGCCACACTGGAGCGTACCCGTATAGTGACCGATCGCGCGGTGAAGTATTTGGAGCAAAATCCGTATGTGGCTTATGTGCAGAATGTAACGGGAAGCAGTCCGCGTGTGGGAAGTAATCAGGCACGCAGCGAACTGACCGTCATTTTAAAGCCTTGGGAAGACCGCAAAAATACCACCATTGATAAGATTATGGCAAGGGTAGAGAGAGACCTGAAGGAATATCCCGAATGTAAAGTCTATCTTTCCACTCCACCTGTGATTCCGGGGTTGGGAGCCTCCGGAGGTTTTGAAATGCAGCTTGAAGCACGTGGTGAGGCGACTTTCGAAAATCTGGTACAAGCGGCAGACACCTTGATGTATTATGCCCAGAAGCATAAAGAGCTGGCAGGACTTTCTTCTTCCTTGCAGTCCGAAATCCCGCAACTCTATTTTGATGTGGATCGTGACAAGGTGAAGATGCTGGGCGTACCGTTGGCAGACGTGTTCTCCACGATGAAAGCTTATACGGGCTCTGTGTATGTAAACGATTTTAATATGTTCAACCGTATATATAAGGTGTATATTCAGGCGGAGGCTCCGTATCGTGAGCATAAAGAGAACATCAATCTGTTCTTCGTGAAAGCTGCCAATGGAGCAATGGTTCCGCTGACCTCATTGGGCAATGCATCCTACACCACAGGGCCGGGTAGTATCAAGCGTTTCAATATGTTTACTACCGCCGTTATCCGCGGTTCGGCTGCACAGGGATACAGTTCCGGTCAGGCTATGGAGATCATGGAACAGATAGCACGCGATCATTTGCCGGACAACATAGGTCTTGAATGGAGTGGACTTTCCTATCAGGAAAAGAAAGCCGGCGGGCAGACCGGATTGGTGCTGACACTGGTGTTCCTTTTCGTTTTCCTCTTCTTGGCTGCGCAATATGAAAGCTGGACAGTGCCTATCGCAGTATTGCTTTCCTTGCCGGTAGCTGCTTTGGGAGCTTATTTAGGGGTTGCTGTTTGTGGCTTGGAAAATGATATTTATTTCCAAATCGGTTTGGTAATGCTTGTGGGGCTTGCGGCAAAGAATGCTATCCTTATCGTAGAGTTTGCCAAAGTGCAGGTAGATAATGGGGGAGACTTGGTACAGTCGGCCATTCATGCCGCTCAACTTCGTTTCCGTCCTATATTGATGACCTCGCTTGCCTTTGTTTTGGGTATGCTTCCTATGGTACTTGCAAGCGGACCGGGGTCTGCAAGCCGTCAGGCAATCGGTACGGGGGTGTTCTTTGGAATGATCTTTGCCATTGTATTTGGTATTGTACTTGTGCCGTTCTTCTTTGTACTGATTTATAAAGCGAAAGCCAAAGTGCAACACAAAATCAAAAAAGACTGATGATAATATTGCAAACGAATTTTGATTACGTACTTATGAAAAGAAAGAATATATATATACTTCTGTTACTCATTCCGGTGCTTTTTGCATCGTGCAAAGTGGGTAAGAGTTATGTTCGTCCGGAAATGGTGTTACCCGATAGTTTGGCTCAACAACAGGACAGCGCCAGCATTGCCGACGAGCAATGGCAGGCGGTTTATACCGACAACACTTTGCGCAGTTTGATAGATCGTGCATTGGAATATAACAAAGATATGCTTATCGCTGCTGCCCGTGTCAAGGAAATGGCAGCGCAGAAACGCATCAGTGTAGCCAACTTGCTGCCCCAATTGAATGGGAGAGTGGAGGCGGAACGTGAAGTGGAGAATCATGGCGGTCATAGTCGTGACGTAGGTAATACTTATGAGGCAAAAGCTCTTTTGTCATGGGAACTTGACCTTTGGGGGAATCTGCGCTGGAAGAAAGCCGCTGCCGTTGCCGAGTACTTGCAAAGCGTGGAAGCACAGCGTGCCCTACGCATGACAATCGTTTCCGAAGTGGCTCAGGCATATTATGAATTGGTTGCGCTCGATACGGAATTGGAGATTGTGCGTCAGACACAAAAAGCACGTGAGGAAGGAGTGCGTCTCGCTCGAATACGTTTTGAGGGTGGGCTTACCTCGGAGACCTCTTATCAACAGGCACAGGTGGAGTTGGCCCGCACTGCTACGCTTGTTCCGGATTTGGAACGCAAAATATCTATCAAGGAAAATGACATCGCTTTTCTTGCCGGTGAGTTTCCCACCCGTATCGAACGCAGCCGCTTCTTGCAGGAACTGGATGTACCGGAGTCTTTGCCGGTAGGGTTACCTTCCGGTTTACTGGAACGTCGTCCCGATATTCGTGCTGCGGAACAGCAACTTATAGCGGAGCATGCTCGTGTAAAAGTGGCTTATACTAATATGTTTCCCCGGCTCTCATTAACCGGTCAGTTTGGATTGGAGAGTGATGTCCTGTCCAACTTCCTTCAGTCGCCTTATTCTTTGTTGAATGGTGCGGTACTGACTCCTCTTTTCAACTGGGGCAAGAACCGGGCTGCTTTGAAAGCGCAGAAAGCTTCGTTTGAAGCCGAAGTGCATAGTTATGAAAAGGCAGTATTGAATGCTTTCAAAGAAGCCAAGAATGCGATTGTGGACTTCAACAAGATAAAGGAAGTATATCAGTTGCGCCTTAAATTGGAGCGTTCTGCCAAAACGTATGTGGAACTGGCACAGTTGCAGTATATCAACGGTGTTATCAATTACATGGATGTTCTCGATGCCCAGCGTGGTTATTTTGATGCGCAAATTGGGGTCAGCAATGCCATTCGCGACGAACTGATAGCGGTGGTGAATGTATATAAAGCCTTGGGGGGCGGCTGGCAGGTAGAGAAATAAGGCTGTTTGTGGTGATAGTTAAGAGTACTCCTGACATTTGTTAAGAGTACTCTTTTTTAGTAGGTATAGCCTTGATGTACAGATGCAAGGCTATGGTGGCGACTTTATTAGACTAAGAAAAATATCATAGGCATGACGACACTTCGGTATATATTGCGAATAGATTCTTCCTGTCAACTTTTTCAATGTTTTTATCTATCTCCAATAATTTGTCTATATCGTTAGCATTAACTCCGGGCTTAATACAAATTTCCCTATTCTTTATTTCTATGATATCTTCAAATAAAGACAAATGGTTCCTGAAATATGAATACAGATTTTTGACGGTGGTACCGGCAGTTCCCCATATATCGGTAATAGTCAGGGTAGTACCGAAATACGTATTCAGTAACTGTAATATTTGAGGTCGGTTAGCAATATTGATTGCTTTCAGCCTTGGATATTTCTGACGCAGATAGTTGATGTCGTCTACAGCTCTTTTGATGGAATCTGGAGTACTATCGTACATAGGATATATACAAAAAGCAAATTCGTTAAATGTCAGTTTTTTTACTTCCAAGTTTTTGAGCACTTCCAAACAGGCTCTGTATGGAAAGAGCGTGCGAGCTATTTTATTATCCTCTAATGAGTTTGAATATCTCAACATCTGCTTCCTAAACAAATCTTGGGGTTTGATACGACCACTAAGATAATATTCGCCCAAAGGAGTAAGACTATAATTTTTCCCTGACTTTTCAATCAATCCTAACCGGTAGGTATGGCTGATATTGTTATTGTCTATTTTAATATCGGCTATTGAGAGACATTTGGAATTCTTATCTTTATAAATTTTTATAGTCGGGTCAACCAAACTTGAGAAGAAACGTTCTGCAGCATAATCACCTATTGTTTTGAAGATACGCGCATGTCCTGTTTTTCGTTCGCCGGCGCCAAAAGTGGTTGGCCTGCGAATATTATCAGGATTCGCATTAACAGTAGCGATTTGTACATATAATTCGTCGGAGAATTGTTTGATGTCGATTCCTTCTATCTGAATTATGATAGGAACATCGTCATCTGTGCAGTCAGAGCCGATCCTGCCTGTCCTGACATATTCATTATTGAGCCTGTTAATCCAATCTTCAAGTCTGTTATCTTGGCTTCTGAGTGCTTGAATGATATTATAGACAATCTCAAACTCTTCAGAGTTTAAGATTTCTTCCGCAACAGAAGATTCCGGAATGAGAATTGGAATGATAAAATAGGCTGTTTTATCAACACCATTTTGGGTTCTTAATGCTCTACCGCATGCTTGAACAATATCAACCAAAGATTTTTTTCTATCAATGAAATATACACTGTCAATAATGGGAACATCTACACCTTCGGTGAGGCACTTGGCATTTGATATGACAGAATATTCGGTGTTTTTGAATTTGTTAAGTATTTGAGCACGAGAGCCGGAATCTAGTTGGCAATTGATGTTATCTATAAAAAGATTATCTTCGGTGATGTGTTCATTGAATTCACGAATCACATCTGAAAGTGAAATATCATTACCGTTTTCAGCAACGAAATCCTTGGCTTTTCTAATAGAGGAGTGGAAAGATATTGTTTTTTTAATGGGGAACTCACCCATTGCTTTTGCCAGCAATATCTTTGAATATAGAATTTCAGCAGTTGTTGTCTTCTCATTGTTATCCAAGTCCCCGACAGAAATGTGTTTATTCTCAGCAATGTAATTATATACTTCGCTTTCCTTTACACCGGCAACAACAATTTTGTAATCAGAAATTGTTTTATCTTTAATCGCGGCTCCAAAATTATATTGTGAGAACAACGGACCATATACATTTTCGTCATCCATAGAGAAAATAACTTTTCCATTTTCCTCAAGATGCCGTTTCAACAATGGGCGGACCATCCGTTCTGTTGCAGTCATAAACAACCGTTTCTTTGAACAAATGAATTGGTCCTCCAGTGCCAATGAGAAATTGGAACGCATACCTGCTGTTCGATGCGCTTCATCACAGATAATCAAGTCAAAAGTGTCTTTTGCGGTCTTCTGTGCTTCGGAAATCTTATCTGCAGATTGATAGGTGGAAAAGATATACCTGACCTTACCCTTTGTGTGGTCTAAGAACTTGGCAATCTCGTTGATGTTTGTAGTTACGGGTACACCCAACTGAGATACACTGATGTCAGCTTCATCATCGTCTATGTTCGATGAAACAGTATTGTCACTGCAAACGCACAAGTAAGTGAATGGAATTTTAGCTTGGTCAGCCCACGCCTCAAGTGTCTGTTTCACAAGAGAAATGCTTGGTGCCAGGAATAGAACAGTTTCAGCTTTCATTGCTTCAACAATCCATAATGAGGTTAGAGTTTTTCCTGTGCCGCAGGCAGCAATAACTTTGCCTCTGTTTTCAACTGAAAATCCTACAAGAACCTCCTTAATGATACGCTTTTGGTAATCGTATGGCTCATAAAAGACCTTGTTCTTTCCAGCATTCTCGTTGTTCACGAGATCGTATAGTTGGTCGAAGAATTCTTGATCAAGAGAATCAAAGTCTTTTGCCAGAATCTGAAGATTTTCTTCGTGTTTATCAGAGAGATTACTCACTGCAAAAGAATTGGCAACTGTACAACAATAGTCGCAATAACGGCCGTCAGACCAGAATTTGGTGAGTTCTTCGTAGGTTGGTTTAACTCTGCCGGAGCGGAATTTACACTGGTAAGCAATAGACTTTCCTTCATTTGTAATAATAAGGCTGTCAACGCCACTATCTTGGTGTTGTTTATTGCCAAGCTTAAAAGCTTTTCTGTATTTGTCAGGAACATCTGCAGATGGGTATATCTCTGCTATTTGATACATTTGTTTCTTTATGGTAAAGTACGCAAATGTAAACTCTTCAAAAACGTTACCTCTCGCTTTTGCAGTTGGCAAAGCTTCTATGGCCTTTTCCAAAGAAGGCCAATCTGAGTAGTGTTTTTTAATAAGTTGGAGTATATCATAATCTACTTGATAATTTGAAGTTCAATTACAGATTCTCTCATTAGATTGTTATAATTTGTGTTCAGGATATGCATTTGTTGAGAAGATGAGCGGATTTTGCGCGCATGATATATGTTACAAACTTTGTAGCCATATTTTTCTGCTATTTCTGCTAAAAGCAAGTCGGTTGGTACCAAAATGCCTTTATATCCGGAATTTGCAACTACAATATAACATTTTGCCTTGTTGACGAGGATTTTAGATAAATTCTTAATCATCGATTCCATGTCATCAAAATATCCTCTAATCATATCTGGAATATTTTTGTTCCAGATGTTGAAAGATGATATTAGTGAAGCTATTGTGTCCACATCTTTATTGCTGTTTGAAAATTCATGACTGAATTTAGAATTCACATGTGAGCGCAAGGCTATTGATCTAAATCGCTCAAAGTCATCGTAGGATTTGACAAAGCCTCCAATCCAAAATTCAAGTTTATACACTTCACAGTAGTCAAAACAGTTTGCATAAGGTGGCGAAAATACGCACAGTCCGATAGGCATGTCTTTTACTTTGTTAAAAGCCTCTTCAGTTATCATAGACCCCAAAATGATCTTATTCTCTTTGTCTTCGTTTGACATCCGGATGTCAGATAACATTTCGGATGCCTTGTCCAAATAGAGTCGGACCAAATCCGGTACAGCCTTGTAATTCTTTTTAAATTTTAAGCCATTGCCATCCTTAATTTTTAAGGAGCATTTGTCTATTATCGAAATAAGAGCAAGCCTAAAGAAATCTTGGACTGCATCATTGTTTATACCATCAACAAAGAAACGGATCTTGAGCAGAATATCGAGTACGTCTTCTGTAAAAGAAGTCTCTATGACACGCCCACCTTCAATCTCTACTTTGGAGTCCGGCAGAGTGAAACTTTCCAAATATTTTTTTATCAGAGCAATTTCTTTGGGTGTGTAATGATGTGTCTTGGCTTTTGCCGTTAATATCGCCATTGGATTTACATCAAACCCAATAGTCTTGTAACCACGATTTACTGATGTAAGGTTCGTTGTGCCAACACCGCAAAAAGGATCTAAAATATAATGCTCCTTTAGTGGCTTGGCTTCGTCGATGATATGTTTGACAAGTAATTCTGAATAGCCTTGTTTATAATCATACCATTTGTGTTTAGGAACAACCAAGTTAGCCTTGAAATTAACAAGACCTTCATAGTAGCTTCCGTCAACAACATTGTATTTTGATACAAGGCGTTCGATTATTCTCTGATAATCAGGAAGCTTTACGTCAAATAACTCTTGATTTATTATGGTTTTAGATTCACTTGTTCGCATTATCTGTATCGTAAAGCTTTGATAAATATTTTTTATTGAAATGGGAGTATAAATGATGAATATCCTTTGTTCTGAGATATGTTTTTGCAAAGGCGTCTATTAACGGTATTGCATCCACAAACATCTGCAATATCATTTCATTTCTATTCTCATCACTGCAACTGATGTCCTTTAGAAAGATATTATCAATGTCATAAATAAAATCTTCCTCCGTTGTATACACTTTCACAGGAATGCTATCAACCTTTTTGAAAGTATAGATAAAATCCCCATAAGGGGAGCCTTTTGCTTTTGTGTGCGCTGTTTGGCGGTAATTTTTAACTCCATCCTGAAAATACATCCTGTCAAATGTAAATCCGGATTTTAGGATTGAAAATAGCAGTGCCAGCCATGAACATATGTCTTTGTTGTTAAATGTCAAAGACAAATACCTCATAGGTTTGAGAACCCTATATGCATTCTTAAACACTTCATATAGATTGTTCTCATAATCATATTGGCTCTTGGCTCCGTTAAATCCTTTTTTTCTATTAGCAACCGCTTCAAGTTCAAAGATTGGATAACGCTCATAAAGGTCTTGGTTCCAGGGATACCAAAAATGAGACAACTCTAAATATTGCACATTGCTGCCATAAGGAGGGTCTGTGATTATGGCATCCACACTGCTCTCTGGTACATCCGTATGGCCGATAGGGGCGTTATAAAGCAGAACATTAGCTCTGTTTTCCAATAGATCTTTAATGGAATTTGTTCTTACCGGTATATAATTTATGCCGTTGTTATACTTAATAGAAGCCAAGACTTTGGCAACAGATTTGTCAAATGCCGGAATAATTGAAACTTCGCAGAATTGATTTGGAATCCAATAAGCATGCTTGCTCCATGTCGTTGGGGATCCTCCTTGCCATGCCGCATTTGTAAATGACATTATATTGCAGTCTTTCAGGATATTGCTGAAAACAATTCTGACAAGTTCGTATTTTTCTGTTCCAAGTTTTTCCTCCAACGAATTTATTCTATTTTTGAGGAGCAACAAAATCATCAGGTTCCTTTTAGTAAAGAAATCCTGAAAATACAAAATCCCTTTTTGGGCAAGGCCGTCTTCAAACTGACGGTCCCAGTCCATAGGTATAAGGTCGCGCGGTATATTGATATGATGACCAATGATTTCTTTTTTCAGAAATTTGATATGCGACTTAAAACGCACCATGTCGTCCTCCTCGAAATGCTTTGTGATTCGAGTTCTATTGGCTGCATTAATCAGAAATATATACTGAGGTTCCAATCTTTCACAAGATGTGATATCAATTTCCCCCTCGCTGTTTAGTTCACAATATTTATTTGAACACCGGTATTTGCCATTCTTTATTTTCAGGTCATTGGCAAGTGGAGAAGGCCTGCCACATTTTGGACATCTGATTGTCAGGGCCATTTCAGCCCAAGATATATCATATCTCTGATTGTCCAGTTCAAAGAACATATAGTCCTTTACCAAAGTTTCAAGGTAGCAACGTAACTCTCTAAAACACTTTTCAAGAACTTCTATATCTTCAGACTTCTTGATCATGTTTCTTACAATAAACGTGGATAGAGGGTTTAAATCGCATCCGATGACGCGCCTGTCTTGAGTCACACCTTCATATATAGTGACACCTCCACCACAAAAAGGGTCGAGAATAATCTCACCCGGGGAAGTGAAATTTTCAATAAGCTGGTTAAATACGTTGTGAGGGCGACGAGCAAAATACTTGTGAATTTTGTACGGTGGTGTATGCGCCTTTGCAACTATTGGAGTATATGTGAATGATGGCATGATTATAGTACTTTGGTAATTTCATTTATGGCCTTTTAAGAACGATTCTTTTTTGAAACTATCGTGCAAAATTAGAAAATTCCGTTTGATTAACTAAGCAATGCGATGTAATTTGTTTCGTTTTGGTATTCACTTTTAATTATTTCTCTTCGCGGTTTGCATTTCTTGCAGAAAAAAGCGAAATTTGCGACGCTTTTAAACTGAACTTTATTAACACCTTTAAATAATTAAAAGAAATGACTAAAAGTGCATTACAAATTGCAAGGGCTGCTTATCAGCCCAAACTTCCGAAAGCGCTGAGAGGTACTGTAAAAGCAGTGGCCGGTGCAGCTACTCAGTCGGTAGCCGATCAGGAAGATATCAAGAAACTGTTTCCCAATACCTATGGAATGCCTTTGATTAAGTTCGAAGCTACTGATGAGGCTGTTAATTTCCCTGCTATGAACGTGGGTGTTATCCTCTCCGGTGGTCAGGCTCCCGGTGGACACAATGTAATTTCCGGTATCTTCGACGGTATTAAGAAATTGAACAAAGACAGCAAACTGTACGGTTTCATTCTGGGTCCCGGCGGCTTGGTAGATCATAATTACATGGAACTGACTGCTGATATCATTGACGAATACCGCAATACGGGTGGTTTCGATATTATCGGTTCAGGCCGTACTAAGCTGGAAAAAGAAGACCAGTTTGAAAAAGGTCTGGAAATTCTGAAAGAACTGAACATCAAGGCGCTGGTTATTATTGGTGGTGACGACTCTAATACAAATGCCTGCGTGTTGGCCGAGTACTATGCTGCCAAGAATTGCGGTGTGCAGGTTATCGGTTGTCCGAAAACTATCGACGGTGACTTGAAGAACGAAATGATCGAGACCTCTTTCGGATTTGATACAGCTTGTAAGACCTATTCTGAAGTAATCGGTAACATCCAGCGTGACTGTAACTCGGCACGTAAGTACTGGCACTTCATCAAACTGATGGGCCGTTCTGCTTCTCATATTGCTTTGGAATGTGCTTTGCAGGTACAGCCTAATATCTGTATTGTTTCTGAGGAAGTTGAAGCAAAGAATATGTCTTTGGATGATGTAGTGACTTATATCGCTCAGGCCGTTGCCAATCGTGCTGCAAAGGGACATAACTTCGGCACCGTTCTTATTCCCGAAGGTCTGGTAGAGTTCATTCCTGCCATGAAGCGTCTGATTGCGGAACTGAACGACTTCTTGGCTGCTAATGCGGAAGAATTCTCTCACATCAAGAAATCACATCAGCGTGATTATATCATCAGCAAGCTTTCTCCGGAAAATGCAGCAATCTATGCCAGTCTTCCTGAAGGCGTTGCACGCCAGTTGACACTGGATCGCGACCCGCATGGAAATGTACAGGTATCTCTTATCGAAACAGAAAAACTTCTGTCCGAAATGGTTGCTACTAAGTTGGCTCAGTGGAAGGAAGAAGGTAAGTTTGTAGGTAAGTTTGCTGCGCAGCATCACTTCTTCGGTTATGAAGGACGTTGCGCTGCTCCGTCTAACTTCGATGCAGACTATTGTTATTCTTTGGGTTATGCTGCTTCTGCACTGATTGCTAACGGCAAGACCGGTTATATGTCATCCGTACGCAACACTACTGCTCCTGCTGAAGAATGGATTGCAGGCGGTGTGCCCATCACAATGATGATGAACATGGAACGTCGTCATGGCGAAATGAAGCCGGTAATCCAGAAAGCTTTGGTGAAGCTGGATGGTGCTCCTTTCAAGTCATTCGCCGCTCAGCGCGACCGTTGGGCTATAGAAACAGACTACGTTTATCCGGGTCCTATCCAGTACTTCGGTCCTACGGAAGTTTGTGACCAGCCTACTAAGACTTTGCAACTGGAACAAGGTAAATAAAATCTTAACAGCCAATTGCAGTCTTTGCTGTAATTGGCTGTTTTGTTTTTAGTAGATGCTTATTTAGTTTAAAATATTTGCATGCCTCCCAAAACTAATACCGCTTCCCGTCGTAAGCCTGTCTCACGTCGTGCTTCTTCTTCCCGAAAAAAGAAACAGGCAACGTCTCGCACCATGCCTGTATGGTTGCGCAATCTGTTGGCATTTGGCATTGTTGCGGTATTTTCCGTTGGATTTTATTGGTTTTTTATTCGTCCTTACGCCTATCGTTGGAAGCCTTGCTACGGATTGAAAGGCTATGGGGTATGTATGCCTTGCAGTTACGAAGTGCATGGCATTGATATTTCCCATTATCAGGGTATTATAGATTGGAATAAGCTCCTTCGTAATAAGGAGACAAAGTTTCCTATACACTTTATCTTTATGAAAGCCACCGAGGGCGGTGATCATGGGGATGAAACTTTTACCGAAAATTTCAGCCAGGCACGAAAATACGGCTTTATCCGGGGCGCTTATCATTACTTTCTGCCTAAGACAGACGCACATAAACAGGCCGATTTCTTTATTAACACTGTGCAATTGATGAAGGGAGATCTTCCGCCCGTTCTTGATGTGGAAACTACGGGAAAGAAATCACCGCAGGAACTGAAGGCCGCTGTTAAAACGTGGCTCGACAGAGTGGAGGCACATTATGGCGTAAAGCCGATTCTTTACACTTCCTATAAATTCAAGAAGCGTTATTTAAACGATTCTATTTTCGATTCTTATCCTTATTGGATAGCCCATTATTACGTTGATTCCGTAAAGTATGAAGGTAAATGGCACTTTTGGCAACATACCGATGTGGGCAATGTTCCGGGCATTGAAGAAGAAGTCGATCTGAATGTCTTTAATGGTACATTGGAGGAATTGCTTGGTATGACTTTGCGGTAGTTAACTTCATAGATGCAAGAAGTTAACTTTTAAGTATATACTTAGTTAACTTCTTCACACCTGTTTAGTTAACATCTTATCTGTCTTGATGTTAACTTTCTGTTGCTATTGTCTTTTGCAGTTTTTTATTCTGTGCTTTTATCTTTTTCTTGTACATAATAATTCTTGTTTTAATACAAATAATTAACGACGCAAAATGTCATGAATGACGAAGTCCACTTTTCATAAGGAAGTGGGCGAACTTTGAATTAAATTAGATAGCGGAAAATATGCGTAATTGTTGGCAATTATTTGTATTTCAGAAAAATATGTGAATGATAAAAGGTGTTTTTTAAACGTTCGTTTAATGGACGCAAAGATAACCTGTATTTTTGAAACAAGCAAAATGTTCAATAAAAATATTTTCATAAATTATCGGTTATAGGCATAACGCATTGTTTATTAGTTCATTGAGCCGAACTTCATCCATCCTTATTTTTTGCAAATTTCTAAGTGTTTCTTCCCTTTCTCTTTTCTAAAATATTGACGTTTTTTAAACGAACGTTTAAAAAACAGTTTTTGTGTTATAATCCGTTTGTTTACAGTAGTTTACTCGTACAAAAATGTACAACTACAGAGCAATCATAGGTGAGAGGGGCACAAAACTTGCCGTATTCTATATAAAGTGTCTGCAATTGATTGGAATTCAAGCATCTGCGAGGGTTTCAAAGCCCCGGGAGAACGCCCTTTTCTGAAACTGGCCTATAAATGGAAACAGAGAAAGAGACCGAATTATGGTATGCCATGCGTGCCACCTACCGCAGAGAGCCGGATGCTGTACGCTTACTTGGCAAGGAGAATATGGATTGTTTCGTCCCCATGCAGTATAAGGTGACGGTTAAGAAAGGCAAGAAGGTCCGTATTCTGGTTCCTGTGATACACAATCTGATATTTGTCCATGCCTGTCCTTCTACTCTGAAACGTGTCAAGTCTAAAGTTACTTATTTACAATATATCACCGATACCCGCAGTGGTGAGAAAATCATCATCCCGGATAATGAGATGCGTCGTTTCATAGCAGTGGCGGGGACTTACAGCGACCAGCTTCTGTACTTCCAGCCCGAAGAGGTAAACTTATCCAAAGGAACAAAAGTCCGTATCACAGGTGGTGACTTCGAGGGTCAGGAAGGTATCTTTCTGAAAGTGAAGGGAGCACGTGACCGTCGTGTTGTCATTGAGATTCAGGGTGTGATTGCCGTTGCCATGGCTACTATCCTTCCTGAACTGATAGAAGTAATCAAATAATTGATTGTAGATCGTTTTACAGTTGTCAATTCATAACTCATAATTTATAATTCATTATGTCTCTTTCTGAAGAAACTCTTTCCCTTCAGCGTGCCGCGCACGACCTGATGTATTTGGGTATGGACGGCAGTCCCGTCTACAGCGATGATCTTTCCCGTCGTAACGGTGAGGTTTACCGTATGACCACAGCTTTGTATAATTCCGGCTTCAAAGGTTCCACTGTTGAAGAACAGGCTAACGTCTGCCTTGCTCTTCTGATGGGCTACAATGCTTCGTTTATTGATCATGGTGAAAAGCAGGAACATATTCAGGAGATTTTGAATCGCTGTTGGGATATTCTTGAAGTTCTTCCCGCATCACTATTGAAACTTCGTTTGCTTACTGCTTGCTATGGTGAAGTTTATGATGAGCCTTTGGCTGATGAAGCACGTAAAATTATTGCTGGTTGGGCTTCAGCTTCACTCACTTCCGACCATAAGAAAGCCATTGAAGAGTTTCAGAATGTGGTGGATAACCCTTATCCATGGGAATATGTGGATAAATAAAACTTTGTTGTGAATGATAAGGTGTTTTTTGTATGGATATTTATAAATGCATATACTCTCAGAAAATACTTATTTATAACTCACTTAATAATTAAAATTAATAGATTTCAGTAACAGCTTTTTGTTACGTATCAGTTTTATAATATACATGTTTAATCTACAACAATTTATAACCGACCATGTGATTTGTCGTCCGGTCAGTTTGTTTGCAGCTGATATTGAGGCAAATAAAAATACACTTCAGGCAGAGATAGAGAATAAAAGTGTATGTGTAATAGGTGGAGCTGGTTCTATAGGTTCATCCTTTATCAGAGCTTTATTGCCATTTAAACCTTCCAAGTTAATTGTCATTGATTTGAATGAAAACGGACTTGTTGAGTTAACACGTGATTTGCGTTCTACATATGACATGTATGTCCCTATCGAATATCGTACGTATACATTGAATTTTGCAGATCCTATCTTTGAAAGAATTTTTCGTGAAGAAAAAGGCTTTGATATAGTAGCCAATTTCTCAGCCCATAAACATGTACGCAGCGAGAAAGATAAGTATTCTGTTCAGGCTTTGATTGAGAACAATGATATCAAGGCAAAGAGACTTCTTGATTTGTTGACAGTTTATCCACCCAAGCATTTTTTCTGCGTATCTACAGATAAGGCAGCGAATCCGGTTAATATCATGGGTGCCAGTAAGCGTATAATGGAAGATATGATTATGGCTTATTCCTCAAAGTTTAAGGTGACTACTGCCCGCTTTGCTAATGTCGCTTTTTCTAACGGTTCTCTTCCGGATGGCTGGATGCAGCGAGTCATGAAGAAACAACCTTTGGCAGCTCCTAACGATGTGAAACGTTATTTTGTTTCCCCAGAGGAAAGTGGACAGATTTGTATGCTGGCCTGTATCTTGGGTAAAAATGGTGAGATATTCTTTCCGAAGTTGGGCGAGAAGCAAATGTTGACGTTTTCGTCGGTATGCGATGAATACATAAGGGCTATCGGATATGTGAAAAAAGAATTCACCACAGATGAGGAAGCGAAGCTGTTCGCATCAGATATGGCTTTCGATAATAAAAGTTATCCGGTGGTTTATTTCAGTAGTGACACGACAGGTGAGAAAGCATATGAGGAATTCTATATACTCGGAGAAAAAATAAATTTGGAACGCTTTATTAGTCTAGGTGTGATTGAGGAAGTGAAGAAACGTTCGATCATGGAAATAGATAGTTTCTTTAATAAAATGGAATGTATCTTTGCTGAACCTGATTTTACTAAAGAAGAAGTGGTTGCCGCTATCAAGCGTTTCTTGCCAAATTTTGAACATGTTGAAAAAGGAAAAAATTTGGATCAAAAAATGTAATCAATCTATTTAGGCATAATTATGTATAATAGTATAGTGAGTTTTATTCATAGTCTTTATGATACTGATGAGTTTGTTCCTTTGCATTCTCCTTTATTTATCGGTAATGAAAAGAGGTATCTTAGTGAATGTATTGATACAACATTCGTTAGTAGTGTAGGGCAATTTGTTGACCGTTTCGAAAAAGATATAGCAATTTATACCGGTGCCAAGAAGGCGGTGGTATGTGTTAGCGGTACCAATGCCTTGCACATGGCCATGCTGCTTGTCGGTGTGGAACGTGAAGATGAAATTCTGACCCAAGCATTGACTTTTATAGCTACCTGCAATGCTATCAGCTATATCGGTGCCCATCCTGTTTTTATTGATGTTGACAAAGTTACTTTAGGGCTTTCTCCTAAGGCAGTAAGTACATGGTTGGAAGGTAATGCGGAGTTAAAAAATGGAGTCTGTTATAATAAAAATTCGGGCAGGCGCATAAAGGCTTGTATTCCGATGCATACTTTTGGTCATCCGGTTAAGATAGATGAGTTGGTTACTATCTGTGATGATTGGCACATCGAACTGGTTGAAGACGCTGCTGAAAGTATTGGCAGCTTTTATAAAGGGAAACATACGGGTACATTCGGTAAAGTGGGAGCAATCAGTTTTAATGGTAATAAGACTATCACTACGGGTGGTGGCGGTATGCTTTTGTTTCAGGATGAAGAATTGGGTAAGTTGGCCAAACACCTAACTACCCAGGCAAAAGTTCCCCATCGTTGGGCTTTTGTACACGACCATGTTGGTTATAATTATCGTATGCCTAATATCAATGCAGCTTTAGGTTGCGCCCAATTGGAGAACCTAGAACGCTATGTACAGGATAAGCGTGAAACGGCTGAGAAATATAGGAAATTCTTTGCTACAGTTCCTGATGTAGCGTTTTTCACAGAACCTGAAAACTGTCGTTCCAACTATTGGTTAAACGTGATTTTGCTTAAGGATAAGGCTACTCAGCAAAAGTTTCTTGAATATACGAATGAGCATGGTGTGATGACCCGCCCTGTTTGGGAACTGATGAGCCGTTTGGCAATGTTTAAGCATTGTGAGACAGACGGTTTGGAGAATACCAAATGGTTGGCTGACAGGATTGTAAATATTCCAAGTAGTGTAAGGTTGGCACAATGAGACCTCTGATACTTGTTGGTGGTGGCGGTCATTGTAAGTCCGTAATAGAAGCGGCTGAAAGTAAAGGGCTTGTCATTGGAGGTATTTTGGATTTACCCGAAAATGTAGGAGAGCGGATATTGAATTATCCTGTTATCGGTACTGATAACGACATTCCCCATTTGGTCTCCGATTTTGATTTTATAGTGACTTTAGGCTTTATCAAAGCCCCGTTTTTACGTATCCGCCTCCATGAGAGGATAGAGGCGGCCGGCGGAAGACTTGCAACTGTTATTGCTTCGACGGCCCATGTATCCCAGCATGCGACTGTTCAATATGGTACGGTTATCCTTCACCATGCCTGCGTCAATGCTGGGGCATCAATAGGTAAAGGTTGTATTATCAATACTTTTGCCAATATAGAGCACGATGCTTTGATTGGTGATTATTGCCATATCTCGACCGGTGCGATGGTCAATGGTGACTGTCGTATCGGTAAACATACTTTTCTAGGTAGCCAGTCTGTTATGGTAAACGGTACAGAAATAGTTGCAGGCTGCGTTATAGCAGCTGGAACTGTAATACGTAAGAATATCCTTTATAAAGGGATTTACTCAGGTAATCCTGCTCTTCTAAAAATCAAACTTTGATGAAACACACATTAATCATTGCTGAAGCCGGAGTTAATCATAATGGTTCACTCGTTTTGGCAAAACAATTGATAGATGCTGCTGCCGAAGCCGGTGTTGATTATGTGAAATTCCAGACTTTCAAGGCGGATAATATCGTTACTAGAACAGCACGAAAAGCGGATTATCAGCAACGTAATCTTGGTATTGGTGGCAATTCACAATATGCGATGCTTAAAAGATTGGAACTTTCTTCTGAACAACATTTTGAATTGATAGCCCATTGTCATCAAAGAGGGGTTAAATTTTTCTCTACGGCTTTTGATTCATGTAGTGTTGATTTTTTGGCTTCGTTGCATTTAGGGTTATGGAAAATACCTTCTGGTGAGATTACGAACTATCCTTATTTGGTAAGAATAGCGAGTTTTCATGAACCTGTTATCCTTTCGACAGGTATGAGTACCCTCGAAGAAATAGAATCTGCAATGGGAGTATTGACAGATAATGGCTTGAAAAAAGAACAGATCACAGTTCTTCACTGTAATACAGAATATCCCACTCCCATGTGCGATGTCAATCTTTCTGCAATGAGCGAAATGCGCCGACAGTTGGGTGTTGATATCGGTTATTCCGACCACACACAGGGTATAGAAGTTCCTATTGCAGCTGTCGCTTTAGGGGCTGAGGTTATAGAAAAACATTTTACATTGGACAGGAATTTACCTGGTCCTGATCATAAAGCCTCTCTTGAACCTCTTGAATTGAAAGCGATGGTATCTGCTATTCGGAACATAGAACAGGCCATCGGGAGGGGGGACAAAAGAGTCTCTGTATCTGAAAGTAAGAATAAGGTAGTTGCTCGTAAGAGTATTGTGGCTGCCGTATCCATAAGAAAAGGGGAGACTTTTACTGAAAATAATTTAGCAGTGAAACGTCCTGGTACTGGTATCAGTCCTATGTGCTGGCCTGAAGTGATTGGAGAAAAAGCTCCTCGTGATTTTGAAGAAGACGAATTAATAGAGTTATGAGAACGATTTGTGTAGTAACCGGTAGTCGTGCCGAATATGGTTTATTGAGCAGATTAATGCGCATGATTAAAGAATCACAGGATTGTCGGTTACAAGTTATCGCTACCAATATGCATCTGCTTCCTGAATATGGGAATACCTATCTGGAAATAGAGCGTGACGGTTTTCATATTGACGCTAAAGTATCTATGAAAAAAACATCAGACGATGCTTATGGAGTAATTGCTTCTATGTCAGAAGAGATGAAAGGTATGAACGAGGCACTTCGTCGGCTTAGTCCCGATATGGTGGTGATCTTGGGTGACCGTTACGAAATGCTAGTAGTTGCCATTATCTCCATGTTACAACATATCCCCATAGTTCATCTTCATGGAGGAGAAATTAGTGAAGGTGCTGTAGATGACAGTATCCGCCACTCTATAACAAAAATGAGCTCGTTACACTTTACATCTACTGAAGTATATCGCAAACGAGTTATCCAACTGGGAGAACAGCCTGATCGGGTATTTTATGTAGGCTCTCTCGGAGTAGAGAACTTGCAACAAGTATCTTTAATGAATAAACAAGATTTAGAGGCTTCTTTGGATTTTACTTTTGCTGATAGTACTATTATGGTAACTTATCATCCTGTTACTTTGGGTAATCGTAGTCCGAAAGATGAGATTGATGATTTCTTGCTTGCATTGGATGCTTTTCCTGAATTAAAAGTGCTTTTTACAATGCCTAACTCAGATCAGGGAGGTGATGTGATCCGCCATGCCATTGAAGGTTATTGCAGACAGAATGGTGACCGCTGCAGTTGTTACAGCTCATTGGGGGTACATCGTTATCTTTCTGCTTTACAGTATGTAGTTGCTGTAGTAGGTAATTCTTCCAGTGGATTGATTGAGGTCCCTTCGGCTCATATTCCAACACTTAATATTGGGGAGCGTCAGAAAGGCCGTATTCATGGAGAATCAGTACTTGATTGTGGCAGTGATACTGCTTCGATTATTGCAGGATTAAATCAGGTCTTATCCTATGAATTTCGTATGGGTGCATATGTAGCGATGAACCCTTATGAAAAAGAAAATACTGCACAGTTGATATTTGATATTATTTCTACTTACCCTCTTGATATATTACAAAGAAAACCATTTTATAATTTGTAAGAGATAAATGAACACTTTGGTTATTATTCCTGCCCGTGGAGGTAGCAAAGGAATACCTTATAAGAATATAAAACAGCTTCAAGGTAGACCGCTTATTTATTATACTATAGATGCGGCCCGGTGTATAACCGATGATGCTCATATTTGTATATCTACCGATGATAATAAAATAATTAAAACAGTAGAGGATTACGGAATTAGTGTTCCTTTTAAACGTCCTGACGCTTTGGCTACCGACACTGCTGGTACATATGAAGTTTTACTCCATGCTCTAAATTGTTATGAGAAAAGGGGAGAACTTATTGATGTAGTTATCCTTTTACAGGCTACTTCTCCGTTTAGAACAGGTAAACATATTAAAGAAGCTATGAAACTTTATCGACCAGATATCGATATGGTTGTAAGTGTGAAAGAGACAGACTCCAATCCTTACTATGTTTGTTTTGAAGAGGATAGAGAGGGTTTTCTTCATCTATCAAAAGGCGATGGTAGTTATACGCGTCGCCAAGATTGTCCTCCTGTGTATGAATATAACGGAGCAATTTACATTATCAACCCTAATAGTTTGAAATCTATGCCTCTCAACAAATTCACAAAACGGATTAAATATGTCATGGATAGGGAACATTCTATAGATCTTGATACGACAATGGATTGGTATATGGCAGAATATATGATTAATACAGGTATGGTTACTCCATAAATCTGGTGTAAAGTAAATAAAGTGTAAGAATGAATTCAGTTCACATAATTTCTCAATCCCTTCCTATCATTGACGCAATTCGACGTATAAATGAAATTAATGATGAGCCATTGGTGCTTTTTGCTGTTGATGAAAACTATATAATGCGTGGCACGCTTACTGACGGTGATGTACGTCGTGCCTTGATAAAAGGTATTAGCGTGAATGCTCCGATTGCTGATGCGATGCATTGTAATTTTAATTTTTTGCGTATTGATGTAAATGATGGAGTGGAGGATATTCATAAGCAGCGTGAGTTAAGGATGCGTTTAGTACCCGTTTTGGATGATAATAATCGTATCTGTGAAATAATTAACCTTGAGCGTTATCGCACAAAACTCCCCATTGACGCCGTACTTATGGCTGGTGGAAAGGGAGAGCGTCTTCGCCCATTGACAGAGAAGACACCAAAACCACTCATAAAAGTAGGGGATAAATGTATTATTGATTATAATATAGATCGTTTGCTCACTTATGGGGTAAGCCATATTTCAGTTACAGTCAATTATTTGAAAGCACAGATTGAAGAACATTTCAGGGAGAAACGTCAGGGAGTAAAGATAGCAACAGTGTGTGAACCCGAATATTTGGGAACCATTGGTAGTGTCAAGTTTGTAGAAAAATTCTATAATGATACTGTTTTAGTCATGAATTCCGATCTTTTCACTAACATTGATTATGAAGATTTTTATCTTCACTTCCAACAACACGATGCAGACATGAGTGTTGCTGCTGTACCTTATATTGTGAAGATACCATATGGTATATTTAATCTTAATGGGCGTGAGATAAAAGGTGTAGTGGAAAAGCCTACTTATAATTATTATGCCAATGCTGGCATTTATCTGATAAAGAAAGATTGTCTTGATCTTATCCCTGAAAACGAATTTTTTAATGCTACGGATTTTATGGATAAATTGATAGTCTCTAGGCATAAAGTTATTCGTTATCCTATATCTGGCTTTTGGATAGACATAGGTCAACATGAGGAATTGGCTCGTGCCAAAGAAATGATAAAGCACATGAAAGGGTTTTAACTTCCATATATTAATCACTTTAATTATAAAAGTATGAAATATTGTACAAAGTGTGTGATGCCTTCTACAAGGCCGGGTATCACATTCGATGAGGACGGTGTATGTTCCGCTTGTCAGAGTTATGAAAATCGCAAAAATGTAGATTATAAAGCTCGTTTCAAAGAGTTAGAAACGTTATGTAATAAGTATCGTGGAATGAATGGTACCAATGGCTACGATTGTATGATTGCAGTTTCAGGAGGTAAAGATTCTCATTATCAAACTTATATAATGAAGGAGGTCCTTCATATGAATCCTCTGTTGGTTTCTGTAGAAGATAATTTTCCCATGACTGCGGCTGGCATGCATAATATAAAGAATATTTCAGAAGCTTTTGGTTGTGATATTATTAGCATGAAACCCAATATCAAAGCCCAGAAAATTATCATGAAGAAAACTTTTGAGAAATATGGTAAACCGACTTATTTTATTGATCGATACATTTATACCTATCCCCTATGGATGGCTTTAAAGTTCAATACCCCTCTGTTAGTTTATGGTGAGAATGTAAGTTATGAGTATGGTGGTAACGGTTGTGTTGAGACCTATTCTGCTCGTAACCAGATTTCCAATGGAGTAGGTTCCGGTATTGCCGAAGAAGATCTTTTGGGAGACGGTGTAACTCTGAAAGACCTAAACTTTTTTAACCCACCGACTGTGGAAGATATAAATAAGCTTGATCCTGTTTACATGAGTTATTTTGTAGAATGGAATAGTTTTAAAAATTATGAGATAGCTAAACATTATGGGTTCCATGATTTAACTCATGAATGGAATAGAACACATCATGTTGAGAATATGGATCAAGTGGACAGTCGTGCTTATTTGGTACATCCATGGCTTAAGTATCCCAAATTTGGTCATGCATCTGCTACTGACTATGCAGCTCGTATGGTACGTTATGGTATGATTACTCGTGATGAAGCTTTTGAGTTAGTCAAAGAACATGATCATGCTCTTGATCCATTATGTGTAAGAGATTTTTGTGAGTTTCTGGGTTATACAGAAAAAGAATTTTGGGATATTATTGATAAACAATATAATCGTGATCTTTTTGAAAAAGATACTAATGGACGCTGGAAATTAAAATGAATAATAAAATAACAGTTAGTATTATAATACCTGTTTACAATGCTGTTTCATACATTCATAAATGCTTGAGCAGTTTACTTAATCAATCTATAAAGAATTATGAAATAATTTGTGTAAATGATGCTTCAACAGACGAAACATTAAGTGTATTAGGAGATTATGCCCGTCGTTATTCAAATATTGTAGTAATAAACCATCAGAAAAATAAAAGGCAGGGAGGAGCTAGAAATACAGGCATACGCGCTGCAAAAGGTCTATATATTGGTTTTGTAGATAGTGATGATTGGGTAGAAGAAAGTATGTATAAAGAGCTCTATGAAGAAGCAGTTAAATATGATTTGGATATAGTAGATACAGATTATGATATAATAAATGCAAAAGGGGAAGTTCTTAATAAATGTCATATTTTTACTAATGATATTCATAATGAGGTAGTAGAATGTAATCGAAGAAGACTTATGACTATGGGAGGAAGTGTATGGGGAAAAATATATAAACGTACTTTCTTGTTGAAGAATAATCTTTATTTTCCGGAAAATCTATTTTATGAGGACAATTGCTTTGTTCCTTTGGTTTATGCCCAAATGAAATCTTATAGTTATATTAGACAATGTAACTATCATTATTTTGTCAATACTGACTCTACAACGAAGAAAAAAAATAGTTCTTATCTATATGATAGATTTGAAATTGCAAATCTTTTGAAATTACGATTTAAAGAATTGAATTTAGAGAAAATATATAAAGAAGAATTAGACTTTCTTCTTATCCTTAATGGCTTTTCTGGGACTGTTAATGCAAGTATAACTACATATACTTATATTAATTATGATATTCTTCAACGATGTAAAGAGTTTGTTAAAAAGGAAGTTCCTAATTATTGTAATAACAGATGGTATAAATGTAAATATTCATTTTTGGAACGTATACTGTTTTATTTATTCCAGATAAACATTAAATTATATGTGGTCGGTTTCAAATTGGCACAGAAAATTAAGCATACCATCTAATTATGATAAAAGAAAAAAAAGTCCAATCATCACATCATATTATGAAAAACACTTTAACACTATATGTTAGAATGTTTTTTGTAATAATTGTAAATCTTTTTACTTCCAGAGTCATTTTGGAAGTTTTAGGGGTAGATGATTATGGTATATATAATGTTGTTGGTGGAATAGTGGTATTGTTCACTTTTTTAAATACTACAATGAGTAGTTCTACTTCCAGATTTATAACTTTTGAATTAGGGAGAAAAGATTTGATAGAAGTAAATAAAGTTTTTAATACAGCATTGACAATTCACATTGTTATAGCATTGATTATATTATTAATAGCAGAAACTATTGGATTATGGTTTTTGGAAAATAGATTAAATATATCTGAAGATCGAATGTTTGCAGCTCGAATAGTTTATCAATTATCAATATTGGTCTGTATGGTGTCTGTAATACAAGTCCCTTACCAAGCATCAATCATTGCTAATGAAAAAATGGATATTTATGCTATTATTAGTGTCGTAGATGTTGTGTTTAAATTACTTATCTTATATTTAGTTAACATCTGTGCTGGTGATAGTTTAATTTTGTATGCCCTATTCTTATTCGTTGTTGTATGTCTGACATTCATTTTTTATATATTTTATTGTATCTCATACTTGTCAGGATGTAAATTCAATTTTCTATATGATAATTTAAAAGCGAAACCTATGCTTTCTTTTTCTGGCTGGGATTTATATGGTAACTCGTCAGCGTTAGTGACATCACAAGGAATAAGTTTTCTCCTCAATATTTTTGGGGGTGTGGCTATTAATGCAGCTATAGGTATAGCTAATCAATTTAATTCTGGCATAAATGCATTCTCGAATAATTTTTTATTGGCAGTTCGTCCACAAATAGTGAAAAGATATGCGAATAGAGAATATATGTCATTAATGGAATTGGTATATAACTCTGCAAAATATTCATATTTCCTTTTATTACTGATAGCTGTTCCTTTTTTTTTTGAAGTTGATTTTATATTGAAAATCTGGTTAGTGAGAGTACCGGAATATTTAAATGTATTTTGTAAGATATTTATAATAAAGAGTCTGTTTGCTGTTTGCTGTTCGTCTGTATTAACTATGCTTGTTCATGCAATTGGACGCATGAAAGAGTTTAGTTTTTATCGTGGAACAATTATCTTATTGACATTACCTGTATCATATCTAGTATTAAGATTTTATGCTATTCCATCTTTGCCTATTATAATAAATGCAATAATGGATATAATAGCTAGTTTATATACTATATTGTTAGTAAAACAACTTTTTAATGAGTTTAGTATTGCTTTATATGTAAAGAAAGTGATATTACCTTGTTTTATAGTAACATTAATTTCGCTAGGAAGCGTTTATGTTATTAATCAGATTATTTCTCAATCATTATTACGTTTGATTTTAGGATTTGTGTTTAATTTTAGTATTATAGCATTTCTCCTTTATTTTTTTATTTTAGATATAAATACTAAAACACTAGTAAATACAAAGGTTAAGCATTTTTGGGGTTTTATTAATCGTAGATAGGACTGATTTAAGGTAGATAAATATATGTTTGTCGCATTATTAATGTTTCTTTCTTCATCAGTTTGGGGGTCTGTATCTTTTATTGCTATTGCTGCTTTATTGAAAGTTAATAGGATAAAGTACGAAAACTGGAATACACCGCTATTTAGAATTATATGTTTAATATCATTTCTGAGTGTAATTAACTTTTTTGTATATCTGATTCTATTGGGTGGTGTCCCCAATGATAACACTACTGCTTATTATCCTTATGCTATATTCATGTTTTTTTCGTATGTTATAGCTAAAACGATAACAAGAGCGGAGTTGCAATTATTATTATTGTTATTTGTTGTAGATGTTTGTGTTGGTCTCATAGAGTATCAAAAAGGAGTTGCTTCTTTTTGGAATGTGGATATATCTTTTGATGAATCATCAGAACTTTTATATTTCAGAAGAATTTGTGGAATAAATAATAATTCAAGTAATTTTGCAGAGAAAATGTTGCTTGGATTTATAATTATTTATTTAATTAGTCCAAAGTTCAAATATTTATATATTGTTATTTTTTTTATAGGACTGATTATTTCTTTTAATAGAAGTGCTATTATAGCGTCTATTCCTTTATTATTCTATTTTATCTACCAATATATTAAAGAAGGAGGACTTTTTAGAAGAGTTGTATTTTTGTTAGTAATATGTATAGTTGTTTATTTTTTGATACTCTTTCTTCTTCCCTTAATTATAGAGCAGTTTTTTAGAGGAAACAATGATACGACTACAGCAATGACATCAAGAGATATCATTTGGAGAGAGTTCCTTGATTTTTTTTGTGATAACCCCATAACAGGAAATGGGTCTGTAAAGATGCGGTCAAGTGCTGGGCAACATGCACATAATTCCTATATTTGGGTTTTAGCGTCAAATGGGATTATCATTGCTTTACTCTACTATTATTATACTATACGTTTTGTGAATAGATATAATTTTATTCCTATATTAAGTATTTTGTTAACCTCTATTACACAGTCTACAATATATTGGGGGCTTTCGAATGCAGATGTTTTTTTATTTATTCTTATACTCCGTAGTCACTTCAAAATATCACAAAAGAAAGAATATTTATTTGCATAATATAATTAAGTTATAGAAATGAAGTTATTTAAATTATTAAAGATATTAAGTAGGTTCAATAAAACTTTATTTGATATTTCTGTTGAAGATCAGGAGAAATATTTACAGAAATTAGGGACTCCTAAAAATGATTTTGATCGTTCATATAAACAGTATAAATGCCAAAACTTGTTTATTCCGGTTTGGAAGGTTGGGGCTTTGAATATCATTTCGTTATGTGCTTTGCCTTTGTTGCTTATTTATTTATTTATAAAAAATGAAAAACGGGTAAGTAGAACAATTGTAGATTGTATCGGTGCATATAAAGGATTTGAAGAAATAATTCCTCAAGAACTTTCTTCTAAATACAATATTGATTCTTCTGTCTGGATGAAAGGTACATATATATCACATTTCGATATAAAGTATATAGCAAAGATAGCAATGAGTTATCCTTTATCTCCTTATTTTGTATTAAAGTTAATGATTAGGATTGCCCAATATAGTTATATGATACGGGGCTTTAATCCTGTTGCAATAGCTGTTTATCATGAATACTCATTTACAAGTTCAATACTGACTAATTATTGTAATGTCTACGGAGTTAAACACATCAACGTAATGCATGGTGAGAAATTATTTCATATTGTAGATGCTTATTTTCGTTATGATGAATGTTATGTTTGGGATAAATACTATAAAGATTTGTTTATTTCTATGAAAGCAGACGAATCACAATTTATTATAGCATTACCTCCTTCAATGAGAATAGATACTCAATACTATTTTCAACAAAAATATTATGCCGATTTTAAATATTTTTTAGAGGATGTTACCGAAAAAGAAATGATATCTATTGTTGAGTCTATGAAATTTGCTATTGATAGAGGGAGAATTGTAAAATATCGTTTGCATCCACGTTATACTAATCCCAAAGTAGTAGAAAAAATTGTAGGAAAATCCAATATTGAAGATCCTTTTAAGGTTCCAATATTGAGCTCAGTAAGTAGTATGGAATATGCTGTTGGGAGTTATACAACAGTTTTAAATCAAGCATTTAACTCAGGGAAAAAAGTAATATTAGATGATATTACTTATAAAGAGAAATTCTTAAAACTCAAGGACGTGAAATATTATTTAACTACGGTGAAGTGTGAAAAGTTATCTGATTATCAGCAGTTTAATATGTAGCTAAAAGGGTTTATAAAGTTATTATTTTGCCTTTTCAAACAACCTTTCTTTCTATTACGTAATGGTAGGGTACATTATTCAAGCCTTGTTAGTTCTAATACGCTACTAATTTCATTTCAAATAGGCAAGTACTGTTATATAGCAAGAAATGTTGTGATGAATAATGCAGAATTATGAAATTATGTTTCAGTTGCTCCAGATGTACAGATAGGTGGCATGGAACATAGTTATTGACATATTAGTCAGTCTACATAGCTAAGTGATAAATGTATTTCTAATAATGTTACATGTATAGGGAGTGATGTTTGGATTGCAGCGGGTTGTATTAAACAAGACGTTGCTATTGGAGATGGAGCTGTGGTAGGAACATCTGCGATAATTTTGGAGTATAGATTTGATAAAGATGCTATTAATCGTATTTATCAATCTAAATATTGGGATTATTCTCCTTAGAAAGGGGCATTGATGATATAAAATTGGGAGTATTTTCAAATACAAGAATTAATAATCATTGATTTGTATATAAGACTGAAAAAAAATATTACTTGAAATTTATGGAACAAATAAAAATTGCCGTAATCGGTCTTGGTTACGTAGGGCTTCCTTTGGCTCGACTTTTCTCAACAAAGTATAAAACGGTGGGCTTTGATATGAATCAATCGCGTGTGGATGCGTTGATGTCTGGTCATGATGCTACATTGGAAGTGGCGGATGATTTGCTCCAAGAAGCCATCCGAAACAATGGCTTTGTATGTACTACGAAATTGGAAGACATAAAGGATTGTAACTTTTATGTAGTAGCAGTGCCTACGCCTGTTGATATGAACAATCGTCCCGACTTGAAACCTTTGTGGAGTGCCAGTGAAACTGTGGGCAAGGTTATTTCAAAGGGGGATATTGTGGTATATGAGTCTACTGTTTATCCTGGTGTAACGGAAGAAGAGTGTTTACCGGTAGTAGAAAGAGTTAGCGGTTTGAAATTCAATGAGGATTTCTTTGCGGGTTATTCGCCTGAACGTATAAATCCGGGTGATAAAGAACATACAGTGGAGAAAATAAAGAAAGTTACTTCGGGATCTACTCCTGAAATAGCTGATTTAGTGGATAATGTATATAATTCAGTATTGGTGAATGGTACTCATAAAGCTACATCTATAAAAGTTGCCGAAGCATCAAAGATTATAGAAAACTCGCAACGTGATGTGAATATTGCCTTTATGAATGAATTGGCTAAAATTTTTAATGCGATGGGCATTGATACAAATGATGTGATAGAGGCTGCTGCTTCTAAATGGAATTTTATTAAACTAAAGCCGGGTTTGGTCGGTGGACATTGTATTAGTGTGGATCCTTATTATTTGATTCAGAAAGCACAAGTGTATGGTGTTCTTCCACGTGTGATGTCTGCTGCCCGTCGCTTAAATGACGGTATGGGAGATTATGTTGCTAATCAGGTGATTAAATTAATGAATAAGAAAGGTATTTTAGTGAAAAACAGTAATATCTTATTGTTAGGTATTACTTTCAAGGAAAATTGTCCTGATATTCGTAATACTAAAATTGTGGATATTTATTCAACTCTGCAAGAATATACTTCTAATATTGTAGTTTATGATCCTTGGGCAAATATAGATAGAGTAAAACATGTATATGGTATAAAATTGGAAACTCAAAATATAGATACATTGAAAGGTAAATTTGATGTTGTAATTTTGGGTGTGGCCCATAATGAATTTAAGAATATAAATATTCGTGATTTCCTGTCAACCTCTAATGGGGTAGTCTACGATGTGAAAGGAATATTGGATAAAACCATTATTGATGGAAGGTTGTAAAATAATACTTTCGGTAATTTGTCCTGTCTATAATGAAATAAAATATATTGATGTTTGCATCCAATCTATTTTACTTCAAGATTATCCCCAAGAGAATATTGAGATACTATTTGTAGATGGAATGAGTACGGACGGGACGCGTGACTCAATAAATGGATATGCAAGAATTAATCCATTTATTAGATTAGTGGATAATCCCAGACGTATAGTTCCGGTAGCAATGAACATAGGTATTAAAGTGTCGAAGGGAGATATTATCATTCGTTTGGATGCCCATGCTTTATATCCTACAAATTATTTTTCTACATTAGTTAGGCAACTTATGGCATTAGGTATTGATAATGTAGGGGCTGCATGTAAAACAGATGTATTGAATAAAAATCAGAAAACACTTGCTATTAAAGAGGTATTGAGTAATCGGTTTGGAGTAGGTAATTCTACATTCCGTTTAGGAGTGGAGAAAGTGATGGAGGTGGATACCGTACCATTTGGTTGTTGGAGAAAAGAAGTTTTCGATAAATATGGCTATTATGATGAACGGTTGATTCGCAATCAGGATATTGAATTAAATAAACGTATTGTTCGTGGGGGGGGGCATATCTGTCTTATTCCTGATACTTATTCCACTTATTTGGCACGTGAAACGTTTAAGGGAATTGCAAGAAATAATTATATGAATGGTAAATGGAATATTTTGACTGTATTCTATACTAAACAATTCAGTTCATTATCTATTCGTCATTTTATACCTTTATTGTTTTTATTATTTCTTTTTTTGCCGGTACTGTTATCTTTTTTTTATTCACCGCTTATTGTAATTACTTTTTTATCTTTGATTTCTTATACCTTGTGTGCTTTCATCGTCTGTTTATTTTTAAGTATAAGGAAGAAACTCAATCTCTTCTATTTACTTATAGCATTTCCTGTATTACATTTATCCTATGGATGGGGATCTTTTGTGGGGCTTATGGGATTGAGGAAAATAAAATAAATTAATTTATTATGTTTCTCAAGTTTATTTTTGACCGCGGGGCATCACTCTTCGGTTTAATCTTTTTATTTCCGGTTTTAATTATAGTTGGTATTTTGATTTGTATTAAGATGCCGGGAGGACCTATTATTTTTAAACAAAGAAGGGTTGGGCAATATGGGCGATTGTTTACAATGTACAAATTCCGGTCAATGACTGTTGCCCATTCTGGAAGTTCTGTTTCAGTGAAAGGGGAAAGTCGTATTACTCCGTTAGGGGCAGTACTCCGAAAATATAAATTGGATGAACTACCGGAGTTATGGAATGTGCTGATTGGTGATATGAGTTTTGTTGGACCTCGTCCTGATGTTCCGGGATATGCGGATAAATTAGAAGGGGAGGATAGGAGGATGTTATTATTAAAACCCGGTATAACCGGTCCTGCCAGTTTGAAATACCGGAATGAAGAAGAACTTTTAGCGAAACAGGAAAATCCTCAGGAATATAATGATAAGGTATTATTCCCTGATAAGGTGCGTCTTAACATAGAATATTTAGATAATTGGTCTTTTAGTAATGACATAAAGTTCATTATTTATACAGTGCTGGGAAAAGATTTATGAAGCTATCTTTTTCTATATTCTTTACCATGTGAAGATATTCAGTTATTTGAAATAATCAAATACATATATTTTATGGACAAACGAATTTATCTTTGCCTAGCTCACATGAGTGGCAAGGAGCAGGACTTCATACGCGAAGCTTTCGATACAAACTGGGTTGTTCCACTCGGTCCGAATGTAAATGGCTTTGAACAGGATTTGGAGACTTTTGTAGGTGAGAATAAACATGTGGTGGCTTTGTCTGCCGGTACGGCTGCTGTACATCTGTCACTTTTAGCATGCGGTGTAGGTGTGGGTGATGAAGTAATGGTACAAAGTTTTACGTTCTGCGCATCATCCCATCCTGTGACTTATCTGGGGGCTACTCCTGTATTTGTAGATTCTGAAGAGGATACATGGAATATGGATCCTCAACTGCTTGATATGGCAATAGCTGACCGTATTGCCAAGACAGGTAAGAAGCCGAAGGCTATTGTGCCGGTTTATCTGTATGGCATGCCTGCCAAACTGGATGAAATAATGGCTGTTGCCGATAAATATGATATTCCGGTGATAGAGGATGCCGCCGAAGGTTTTGGAAGTCGGTACAAAGGTCGGATGTGTGGTACCTTTGGCAAATTTGGGGTGCTTTCATTCAACGGTAATAAGATGATCACCACCTCGGGTGGCGGTGCATTGATCTGTCCGGATGCTGAGAGTAAGAAGGAAATCATGTTCTATGCTACACAGGCCCGCGAGGCATATCCTTATTATCAGCACGAACGTATCGGTTACAATTATCGTATGAGTAATATTTGTGCCGGTATCGGTCGCGGCCAGATGACTGTGGCTGCTGATCATATCAATCATCATAAGGTAGTTTGCTCGCTTTATCAGGAGTTGTTGAAAGATGTAAAGGGGATTAGGTTACATGTCAATCCTTCTGCGGATTATAACAGCAACTATTGGTTGAATACGGTATTGTTGGATGAGGGACTACATGTAGTAGGCGAGGAGCATGCTTATGAGGAGAAGGTTCAGGGCGTTGTTGGCGGTGCTGCGGGTGTTGCACATGAGGTTTGCTCTGCGCATACGGCTTGTGAACCTAATCTTAATGTGGAGGCAATGCGTGTATGGCTTGACAGGTCTGGTATTGAAAGTCGTCCTCTTTGGAAACCCATGCATAAACAACCTGTTTATAAGGATACCCCTGCTTATACGAATGGGGTTAGTGAACAGTTATTTAAACAGGGTTTGTGTTTGCCGAGTGGTCCGATGGTGACTGAAGATGATGTACGATATATTGTTGCGAAGATGAAAGAGGGGGTGGTAGGTTAAGTCTGATAATATGGCTATCTATCAAAATAAAACAGGAGATGTGCTATTGGGGGTACACATCTCCTGTTTTTATTATTTAGTTTCTGAATATCAATCCATCTTTCGTGGCATTTGCATCCACCGTAATGGGCTTGTTGCGGTCTACTTCCTGCGACAATAGTTTTTTGGACAGGTCGTTCAGCAAGTAGTGCTGTATGGCACGTTTTACCGGGCGGGCGCCGAATTCAGGGTCATATCCTGCATTGGCAAGGAAGTCTATGGCGGCATCAGTCAATTCAAGTTCTACACCATTACCGGACAGCATTTTCTGCACACTCTTGATTTGGAGTACAACGATCTGTTTGATTTCCGTTTCCGTCAGTGGCAGGAACATGATGGTTTCGTCGATACGGTTCAGAAATTCCGGACGGATGGTCTTCTTCAACATATTCATTACCTCCTTTTTGGTCTCTTCCACAATTTCTTCTTTGTTAGAACCATTCAGCTTTTCCATTTGGCTTTGAATGTATCCGCTTCCCATGTTGGAAGTCATGATGATAATGGTGTTCTTGAAGTTCACAGTACGTCCCTTATTATCCGTCAAACGTCCGTCGTCCAACACTTGCAGTAAGATGTTGAATACATCCGGATGGGCTTTCTCGATTTCATCGAACAACACGACAGAGTAGGGCTTGCGACGAACGGCTTCCGTCAACTGACCACCTTCATCATATCCTACGTATCCCGGAGGCGCTCCGACCAAACGGGAGACGCTGTGCTTCTCTTGATACTCGCTCATGTCGATACGTGTCATCATCGTTTCGTCATCGAACAGGAATTCTGCAAGCGCCTTGGCAAGCTCCGTCTTACCTACACCGGTAGTGCCGAGGAAGAGGAACGAACCGATAGGACGTTTGGGATCTTGCAATCCTGCGCGGCTGCGGCGTACGGCATCGGATACGGCTTCAATGGCTTCGTCCTGACCGATGACCCGTTGGTGTAACTCGTCTTCCAGATGCAGCAGCTTATCCTTTTCGCTCTGCAACATCTTGCTTACCGGTATGCCTGTCCAGCGGGAAACTACATCGGCAATATCTTCGGCATCGACTTCTTCTTTAATCATTGCCTTGTCACCTTGCATTTCGTGCAACTTTTGTTGCGTTTCTTCAATTTCTTGGTTCAGGGCTTGCAGTTTGCCATAACGTATTTCGGCAACCTTTCCGTAATCACCTTCACGTTCCGCTTTGTCGGCTTCAAACTTCAGGTTCTCTATCTCTATCTTGTTTTGCTGAATCTTGTTGACCAGCGTTTTTTCGCTTTGCCACTTTGCTTTATAGGATTTTTCCTGTTCTTTCAGTTCTGCAAGTTCTTTACCGATTTGTTCCAGTTTGGGCCGGTCGTTTTCACGTTTAATGGCTTCGCGTTCAATCTCCAGCTGCTTGATCTTACGTGAAATCTCATCTAACTCTTCCGGTACGGAATCTACTTCCATACGGAGCTTGGCAGCAGCTTCATCCATTAGGTCGATAGCCTTGTCCGGTAGAAAACGGTCGGTGATGTAGCGGTTGCTCAGTTCTACAGCGGCGATAATGGCATCATCTTTAATCCGCACGTGGTGGTGATTTTCGTAACGTTCTTTCAAACCACGAAGAATGGAAATGGTGCTCAACGTATCCGGTTCGTTTACCATGACAATTTGAAAACGGCGTTCTAACGCTTTATCCTTTTCAAAGTATTTCTGATACTCATCAAGGGTGGTGGCGCCAATGCTCCGCAATTCTCCGCGTGCCAGGGCCGGTTTCAGAATGTTGGCGGCATCCATGGCCCCTTCTCCCTTACCGGCACCTACCAATGTGTGGATTTCATCGATGAACAGGATGATATCCCCTTCCGATTTCTTCACTTCATTGATGACTGCTTTCAGACGTTCTTCGAATTCACCTTTATATTTGGCTCCTGCAACCAGTGCGCCCATGTCCAGTGAATATACCTGTTTGTTTTTTAGGTTTTCGGGTACGTCACCTCGTAGTATACGGTGGGCAAGACCTTCTACAATCGCTGTTTTACCTGTACCCGGCTCGCCTATCAATATAGGGTTGTTTTTGGTACGGCGGCTCAGGATTTGCAACACCCGGCGGATCTCCTCGTCACGTCCGATTACAGGATCCAGTTTACCGCTTCGAGCTGCTTCGTTCAGGTTAATGGCATACTTCTCCAATGATTGATAAGTGTCTTCACTGGACTGTGACGTTACTTTTTCGCCTTTTCGTAATTCATTGATTGCATTTCGCAATTCTTTTTCCGTCATTCCGGCATCTTTGAGGATTGTGGAAGCGGTGCTCTTTACATTGAGCAAAGCCAGCAGAATGGGTTCCAATGAAACAAACTCGTCGTTCATCTCTTTAGAGTACTGGGTGGCTTTTTGAAAGACCTCGTTCGTTTCGCGACTTAGATAAGGTTCTCCACCTGATACTTTAGGTAATGAATCTATTTGCTTGTCAAGTACAAGTGCGATTTGCTGTCCGTTCATTCCTAATTTCTGGAAGATGAAGTTGGTGACATTTTCGCCCACTTTCATTACGCTCTGAAGCAGGTGTACGGGTTCAATGGCTTGTTGCCCCCGCGTTTGCGTCAGGTTTACAGCCGTTTGTACGGCTTCTTGCGCTTTGATAGTAAAGTTGTTAAAGTTCATATTTTGTTCTCCTTTCTATTTTTATCAGATTCATAACACCTGAACGGGCGCAAAAGATTTGCCAGTGGCAGAAATGTGACAAAAAATCAGTTAATAGAAGAGAATGAATGTCAAAATGTCTGATTTGTGACAAATGGCTTTTATCTGCAAAACTTTTTGTACCTTTACTCCCGCAATAAACATGTAATTATGGAGAATACTCGAATAAAACTTTCCGAAACGGTAATGGTGATAGATGCAGCCTACCTGAATTTTGTTATAAATGACTTGAAAAAGTATTTTGAACCATTGCTGGGCCGTTCTTTACAGAGGGCTGACTTGGCACTATTTACCATGTGTCTGGCAATGGATGCCGGGGTGAAAGAGGGGAGTAATGATGTGCAAATACTTTTGGTGTATGATGAGCAGTCCGGGAAGCTGGAAGATTGTTTGCCGTCCGATTTGAAAAGTGAATTGGATGGGATGGCTTTCAAAGGTCCCTTAGGGGAATTTTGTTTTATGGCTGTGTCTTCAGAAGGGTTTGTATCCCGAGGGGAGTTGTATCTTGATTTATTGCATATAGTCTTGAATTCCGCCGAGGTGAAAAAGTTGATTGTCGTGCCTTTTAATGAAGAGTATGGTGAGGAAGTTGAAAATGTACTGAAAGAGTCGGTAGTAGAAAGTGCAGGACAAAAAGGAAATGCAAAAGACATTGTTTTTTTCCGGATGGAAAAGCCGGTAACTCCGGTTGCTTACCGTTGGGAGATTTTGGGATATCCGTTGATGTCGGCGTTAGGTATAAGGAGTGAGGATTTGCAGAATAATTAATTGTTCTAATTCATTGTAACGTGAGTGATTTTCGTTTAAAAGTGTTCCAGTCTGTTGCGAAGAACCTGAGCTTTACGAAAGCTTCGCAAGAATTGTTTGTCAGCCAGCCTGCAATAACCAAGCATATACAAGAACTGGAAGCCGCTTATCAAACTCGTCTGTTTGACCGGCAAGGTAGCAGAATTTCGTTGACTGAGGCAGGCAAATTGCTTTTGGAACACTGTGAACGAATTCTGGAAGATTATAAACGGCTGGAATATGAAATGCATTTGCTACATAATGAGTACACTGGCGGTTTGAAGCTGGGGGCCAGTACTACTGTTGCCCAGTATGTATTGCCGCCTTTGCTCGCCAGTTTTATCGGTAAGTTTCCTCATGTTAATTTGTCGTTGCTGAACGGCAATTCCAGAGAGATAGAGGCTGCTTTGCAGGAACATCGCATTGACTTGGGATTTGTTGAAGGCGTGTTTCGTTTGCCTAATATCAAATATACCACTTTTTTGAAAGACGAGTTGGTGGCGGTGGTCCGTACGGGTAGTAAACTTGCCATCGGGGAGGAGATAACTCCCGAGGAACTGTTGCATCTGCCTTTGGTGCTTCGCGAAAGAGGTTCGGGGACCTTGGATGTCTTCGAGCGCGCTTTGCAACAACATAATATAAAGTTATCCTCTTTGCAGGTTTTGATGTATTTGGGAAGTACGGAAAGTATCAAGTTGTTTTTGGAGCATACGGATTGTTTGGGGATTGTTTCTATCCGTTCCATTACTCGTGAACTGTATTCAGGGCAATTGCGTGTTGTTGAAATTAAGGATATGCCTATGTTGCGCGACTTTAGTTTTGCGCAACCTCAGGGACAGGAAAGCGGCTTGGCGCAAGTATTCATGCAGTTTGCAATGCATTATAACAATAAATTATAGTGTATAAGTAGAAACGATTGGTGTGATTGAGGAAAGAAGCCTACCTTTGCGCCCGGAAAAATAATAATAAAAATAAAGAATATGGCTTCAACTCGAACATTTGCAAAAAGTGTTAATCTGCCTTTTTTGCAGGACAACAACAAAATTATTTACGTTTCACTTCTTATCATTCTTACTTTCTTCCTATTTCTTGATTATATTCCGGGAATGCATGCTTATTCCGCTTGGGTTACTCCACCGGTAGCTTTATTCCTTGGTCTGGCGTTTGCTTTGCTATGCGGACAGGCACATCCTAAGTTTAATAAAAAAACGTCCAAGTATCTGTTGCAGTATTCGGTAGTAGGATTGGGATTCGGCATGAACTTGCAGGCTTCACTTGCTTCCGGTAAAGAAGGAATGGAATTTACGATTATCTCTGTGATAGGTACGTTACTTATCGGTTGGGTCATTGGTCGTAAGTTTTTGAAAGTGGATCGTGATACTTCCTATCTGATCAGTTCGGGTACGGCTATTTGTGGTGGTAGTGCTATTGCTGCTGTGGGGCCGGTGCTGAAAGCAAAAGATAGTGAAATGTCTGTGGCTTTGGGTACGATTTTTATCTTGAATGCAGTGGCTTTGTTTATATTTCCTGCAATAGGGCATGCCTTGGATATGAGTCAGCAAGAGTTTGGTACATGGGCTGCCATTGCTATCCATGACACCAGTTCGGTGGTTGGTGCAGGTGCTGCCTATGGTGAAGAAGCTCTGAAGATTGCCACTACTATCAAACTGACTCGTGCTCTTTGGATTATTCCATTGGCAATCGCGACTTCATTTATTTTTAAGAGTAAGGGACAAAAGATTAGCATTCCTTGGTTTATCTTCTTCTTTGTTTTGGCAATGATTGTCAATACCTATGTGCTGGGCCTTTCAGAAACAGGTATGTTGATTGGTGCGGGAATCAATAGTATTGCCCGTAAAACATTGACAATAACTTTATTCTTTATCGGCGCTTCCTTGTCGCGTGATGTCCTGAAAGCAGTAGGGGTTAAGCCGCTTGTACAAGGTATATTGCTGTGGATAGTTATCAGTTTCAGTACGCTGGTTTATATTTATTGGTTTTGATGTAAAGCTGTGATGGTTTGAGGAGGCAGGATGGTATATTCTTTTTGCATCCCTTGAATCTCTTGATTGGTTGCATATACAAATACACATCTCGTTATCGCCGGGATGTGTATTTCTTTTATGTATCCCGCCCAACTACGCCGAACCGGAACCAGTGGAACATAAGTGATATAGCCTTGTTGCTCCAGTTTCTTTTTAGTACTCAGTTCGGCGTGCGGACCAGTCAGTACGATATACCACAAATGTGGTTTATCTAAGTGATTGATAATATATTGGAAAGTCATAGTTAGTTGTCTTGTGTTACTATAAAATTAAATGTGTGATAGAATGGCGGTTCGTTCCCGATTTTTATTGGCAGAACGATGGTAGCGGAAGTTTTTTGTCCCTTTCTAATACTTCTTTTATTGTATATTTTGCCAATACCTTTTCCTGTAATTAGATTGGATGCAGTAATTGCCCGGTTTATTTCATGATTGCTATTGATGCTTTCCATGGGAAGTTTGCCCGTTGTAGAGGGGTAGAAACTGACGCCTGATGCTCTTCCGTTGATAATGAAGTTGGCTTTTTCCCAATTGAGCCATATTGTTTCATTGGTATTGTTTTTGACGGTAACTTTCCATGCATTGCTACTCGGAATGAATTGATAAGTTACATTTTCTTTGATATATTCTAATATACCTTGATGATTCTCATACGTTTTAAATGAAATACAACATTTTTCATTGTCAACATATTGGGCATGCGATAATGTGGGAAACAAAAATGACAGTAGAATAATGAGATGATGTTCCCGCTTATATTTTTGATAGTCAAAGTAAGCCCATATAAGGATGGTTAGTATACAAATAGGTATTGCAATGAGAATATAAATAGTCAATGTCATAGCTTATATGTATTATCTTTTTTATTTATGTGAATATGTGGCAAAAATATCATAATTTAATTGATAAAACAAATAAATTATGTATTAATTCAAACAAATAATCAGATAAATTATTATTCAAGTAGTTTTAGCCTGACTAATTAATTCGTATCTTCATAGAAATGGAAAAGAGTAATATATATATTGGCGAGATTATCAGGAATGTCATGGCTGATAATCAGGTTACTAAGGCTGAACTTGCAAGGAGACTGGGAGTTAGACCTCAGAGTGTCGATTATATGTTGACACGAAAAAGTATTGATACTGATACTTTATATAACGTCTCGCGAGCGTTGAATTATGATTTTGCCATGCTATACTCTTTGCGTGAAGGACAGACAAATTGTGATGTAAAAGAATCTGTATATAATGTTGCTACTGCTAAAATTTTAGTGGAGTTAGAATTGAAACCGGAAGATCTGGCAAGGTTGAATTTGAAAAAAAAACTTTCTGATGTGTTGAAATAGTTTGTTGTTTTCCAATCCTACAGCTATTGTTACTAATGTTATATTCATGTTTTTGTAGAAGATTTATTGGCTTTGATATAAAGCCGTAATGGTTTGAAAAGGTAAGATGACATATTCCTTTTGTATCCTTTGAATTTCTTCATTAGTAGTGTATACTAATACACACCTCGTTATTGTTGGAATGTGTATCTTTTTTGTACGTCCTGCCCAATGCCGCTGAATGGAATCAAAAGGAACATAGGTAATGAAACCTTGTTGTTCTAATTTTCTTTTGATATCCAGTTCAACGTGGGGACCTGTTAATACGACGTACCAAGAATGCGGCTTGCCCAAGTGGTCAACGATATATTGAGAAGTCATAGTTAGTTGTCTTGTGTTACTATAAAATTGAATATATGAAAGAATTGCGGTTTGTCGCCTACGCCTATTGGAAGAGTTATGCTGACAGAGGTCTTTCCGCCCTTCTTCAAATCTTGCTTATCGTATATCCTATTGATTTTGTTTTCTGCAATCAATTTGGATGCGGTAACAGTACGGGTTATTTCAGAATTGTTTTTGATTATATCCATAGAGTTGCTCTCGGGGGAGTGAGGTTGGAGACTGATGCCGGACGCTCTTCCGTTGATAATGAAGCTGGCTTTTTCCCAGTTAATTTGGGCATCTTCACTATTATTATTTTTAATGATTATTTTCCAGAAGTCGTTATTCGGTATGAATTGAAAAATCATATTGTCTTTGACCTGTTCCAATGTTCCCGGTTGATTCTTGTGTGATGTAAATGCAATGCTGCAATGATTGCGATCTGTGTATTGCGCATGCAACAGCATCGGATAAAAAAGGAATAATAAAAGAATCAACGAGTTCTTTTTCTTATATTTACGATAATCAAAATAGGTCCATACAGCAATGGCAAGTAGGCATGTTGGAATTGCAATTAAAATATAAGGTATCAGCGTCATAATTTTTGTTATATATTGATTTGTTCGATTGTGCAACAAAAATATCATAAATAAATTGATAAAACAAAAATATCATAAATAAATTAAACAATTAATAGTAGAAAAATGAATCTGTAATAATATAGAAGATTGGGTTATATAGAGATAATTACAAGTTTCGTGTAAACTTTATGACTTTTATTTGCCTTTGAATTTTTTATTTACTTTTTGAAGCTGCTTTTATTCCATTCTTACAGAAAAAAAGAAGAGGGATGAAGTAGTAATTTTATTTTGCAAGTATGTGGTTGTGCAGAAGAGTGCTGCATCGGAATATGATATAATTTACATAATGATATAAATGAAACACATATTATATAGAAAATGCGGATACTTCATCCGCATTTTCTATATAATATGTGTTCAGACTCTGATGTATTACTATAACTAATCCAATGTGTAATATTATCTCTGTACTGTTACACTATGGGAATCGGTATCCAAATACTTTATTTATCCTTTCTCAATTCTGCAAAGATAAGTCCTTCCAGTTCCTCTGCTAATTCCGGATTATCTAGAATAACTTGTTTAGCCGCATCACGTCCTTGTGCAATTTTCGTATCATTGTAGCTAAACCAAGAACCGCTTTTCTTAACAATGCCTAGTTCTGCACCTAAGTCGATGATTTCTCCTGCACGAGAGATACCTTCTCCAAACATAATGTCGAATTCAGCTCTGCGGAAAGGAGGAGCTACTTTGTTCTTTACAACTTTTACTTTAGTTTGCTTACCAATAACTTCCTCACCATTCTTGATAGCTTGGCCTCCGCGTATATCAAGGCGTACAGAAGCGTAGAACTTCAATGCATTTCCACCGGTGGTTGTTTCAGGATTGCCAAACATCACACCTATCTTTTCGCGGAGCTGGTTGATGAAGATACAAGTTGTACGTGTCTTGCTTACGGCAGATGTCAGTTTGCGCAACGCCTGTGACATTAGACGCGCTTGTAAACCTACTTTGTTATCACCCATGTCGCCTTCAATTTCCGCTTTCGGTGTCAGAGCGGCTACGGAGTCTACTACAATGATATCGATAGCGGAAGAACGAATGAGTTGTTCTGCTATTTCCAATGCCTGTTCTCCATTGTCTGGCTGTGAAATCAGGAGGTTGTCCACGTCTACACCGAGTTTGGCCGCATAGAAACGGTCGAAAGCGTGCTCGGCATCAATGAAAGCTGCGATACCCCCTGCTTTTTGCGCTTCGGCAATAGCATGAATTGCCAATGTCGTTTTTCCGGAAGATTCCGGACCGTATATTTCAATGATACGGCCACGAGGATAACCGCCTACGCCCAGCGCCACGTTCAATCCGATAGAACCGGTGGGGATTACTTCTACTTGTTCGACACTTTCGTCTCCCATTTTCATGATAGAGCCTTTTCCGAAGCTTTTTTCTATCTTATCCATGGCAGCTTGTAGTGCCTTTAGTTTTTCGCTTGCTGCCATATTATTTCCGTTTTCAAAATTAAGTTCGTCTTTTTTTGCCATTATTTTAGTGATTAATATTAGTATTTAGTGATTAATTATCAATCACTACAGTATGATTTGTGCGGCGTGATCTTTGGTCTTTACTTCCTTAGGGGTGATGATACGCTCAATTACCCCTTCTTCGCTAATAATAAAGGTGGTGCGGAAAGTTCCCATATATTTACGTCCGTACATACTTTTTTCGCCCCATACGCCGAAATGCTCTACCAGTTTCTTATCTGTATCTGCAATTAGAGTAAAAGGTAAGTCGTTCTTTTCGATAAATTTTTGGTGAGACTTTTCGTTGTCTACACTAACTCCGATAACTTCGTAACCGGCTTTATGCAAGTCAGCATAGTTGTCGCGCAGGTTGCAGGCTTGTGCTGTACAACCTGAAGTTGAGTCTTTGGGATAAAAGTATAGTACAATCTTTTTCCCTTTATAATTGCTCAGACGGATTTCTTCGCCCTTTTCATTAATACCCAGTATTTCGGGTGCTTTATCTCCGATATTCACGTTGTTCAATGTTTTGAGGTTAGTAATTGGTGATTATTGATTAATCGCTAATTTAAACTTCCAAGTCGCCATCGATTACTTCATGCCAGGGTAATCCCTGCTTGTTAAGCTGTTCCATGAACGGATCGGGATCGAACTCCTCTACGTTCCATACACCCGGCTTTTTCCATAGACCTTTGAGGAACATCATAGCACCAATCATGGCTGGGACGCCGGTTGTGTAACTCACACCCTGCATACCTGTTTCTTTGTAAGCCTCCTGATGGCTACAATTGTTATATATATAATAGGTATGTTCTTTCCCGTCTTTCAAACCGCGGATGCGACAGCCAATAGAAGTCTCACCTTCGTAATTCTCACCTAAATCCTGTGGATTGGGAAGTACAGCTTTTAGAAATTGCAGCGGAACGATTTTCATTCCGTTGTATTCAACTTCGTCAATACGTGCCATGCCGATATTTTGGATAACACGCAGATGTGTCAGGTATTCTTGCCCGAATGTCATCCAAAAACGTGCCCGTTTGATGGTGGGGAAGTTCTTTACTAAAGATTCCAATTCTTCGTGATAGAGGAGATAGGAATCACGCGGTCCGATGTTTGGGTAGGTGAGATCTTTATGGATTTCTAGTGGCTGGGTAGTTACCCATTCGCCATTTTCGTAATAACGTCCGTTCTGAGTTATCTCACGAATATTGATTTCCGGATTGAAGTTGGTTGCAAATGCTTTATGATGGTTTCCTGCATTGCAGTCTACTATATCCAGGTATTGAATTTCATCAAAATGATGTTTGGCAGCATAAGCAGTATAGATGCCGCTTACACCTGGGTCGAAACCGCAACCGAGGATAGCTGTCAAGCCGGCTTCTTCAAAACGTTTTTTGTATGCCCATTGCCAGCTATATTCAAAGTGAGCGACATCTTTAGGCTCATAATTGGCTGTATCCAAATAATTTACTCCACTTTTCAGACAGGCTTCCATGATAGTAAGATCCTGATAGGGAAGAGCCACGTTTATGACAATTTCAGGTTTGAAACTATTGAAGAGTGTCACCAGCTCGTCCACGCTGTCTGCATCTACCTGGGCGGTTTTGATGTTAGGGTTACCGATTGCTTTTACAACGGCGTCACATTTGGATTTGGTGCGACTCGCAATCATGATTTCTGTGAACACATCCGGATTTTGAGCCACTTTATGCGCAACAACGGTACCTACACCGCCTGCACCGATAATAAGAACTTTACCCATTTCTTCTACTTACAAAAGTTTTAAATATGATTATCATTTTTTCGAAGAGCAAATATAAGGCTTAATTCTCAGATAAACATTAAAATCCTGCTAAATACTTTGGGGAAAGTATTGCTATTTCTAAACAATAGGTTTGCTTTTGAGTTATTTTACATATCTTTGTTCCGTAAAAATTAACTTAAACAAAAAATAGCAATGAAAAAAGTATTTGTTTCCCTTTGTATGGCAGCTACCTTGATGGGGATGTCATCTTGTGCTTCAACTAAGAATGTCGCAACTCTTTCTTCTTTGGGTGGAGAGTGGAATATTATTGAGATTAACGGAAGTGCAGTTGTGCCTGCTCCCAATCAGGAGTTTCCCTTTATTGGTTTTGATACAAAGACCGGAAAAGTGTATGGAAATAGTGGTTGTAACCGTATGATGGGGTCGTTCGATGTGAACGCTAAGCCCGGTACCATTGATTTGGGGGCTTTGGGCAGCACGCGTATGGCTTGTCCTGATATGACGGTAGAGAAAAATGTATTGAGTGCATTAGGCCAGGTAAAGAAATATAAAGTATTAGGAGAAAATAATATGGCATTGTACGGTTCCTCCAAACGTCCACTGATTGTATTGCAGAAAAAAGAGCCTGCTGTTAAATTGTCTGAGTTGAACGGCAAATGGATGATTAGTCAGGTCGGGGGAGAAGCAATTCCGTCAGGTATGGAAAAGCAACCGTTTATTGAATTTAATATTTCAGAAAAACGTTTGCATGGTAATGCCGGTTGTAATATTATTAATGGTGGTTTTCAGGTGGACAAAGTGAATCCTATGTCTATCAGCTTTCCGCAAGTGATCAGTACAATGATGGCTTGTCCTGATATGGAGGTGGAAAGCCGGGTGTTGAAAGCGTTGAACTCTGCACAGTCTTTTGGTAAACTGTCAGGCGGAGGCATGGGGTTTTATGATGCGAACGATAATCTAGTAATGGTATTGGTGAGGAAATAACGGATACTCATCGTTGTTCAGTATAGTTATGCGGATTTATACAGCCAACCGACTGACCGGTTAGCTGTATAAATCCGCATAATTTTTATTGTAGTTCTTGATATTTTCATTTAGTCTTTTTTTCTTAGCCCGGCACGTATCCGACTTAATGATTGTGGGGTAATATACAAGTATGAAGCTAGATATTTCAGCGGTACATCTTGCAGTAGTTCGGGATTTTCTTCCATTAATGTGAGATAGCGCTCTTTTGCAGTAGGCGGTGCCCCATAGGCCAGCGTCGAAGCATCTACTGACAATATTTCACGCTCAAAAATCTTTCTGCCAAAGTTGGCCATTTCAAGGGAATGTGAAAAGAGGGTTTCTAATTTGACCTTACTTATGCAATAGGCTATGCTGTCGTTTACGGATTCAATATTGATCTGTGATGGTTTTCCTTCTACGTAGGTCCATGACGAAAATGCAGTTTCGCCCGAACCGACGAACCACAGAGAGTTTTCTGTTCCGTCTGCCAAATAATATGCTCTCCATATGCCTTTTTTTATAAGGTAGAAATTTGAGTTCCTATCTCCTTTTCTTATAATAAGCTCTCCTTTGGAAAAAGAAACTTCTTCCATGTGAGATAATAGGTCGAATAAACTTTTTTCGGGTAGTTTATACTTCTTACAGAATTTCTTTAGCATGATTTCCATACTGCAAAGATATGGAATTTTCTTTGTCATTTCTTTTCCTGCCTATATAAATAACAACTATGAAAATAGTGGTGAGTAGCTCTGCTAGCGGAGTAGCTAACCAGATACCCGGTTTGCCCAACAGCAGCGGAAGGCCGTAAAAGCAGAGAGTCAGTAGAATAAATCCGCGTAATAAGGTAATAACAGTGGCATATTGGGCGCGTTCCACGCTTTGGAAATATCCGATGGAAACAATGTTGATTGCAAAAAATATGAAACCGGATGCATATAAAGGCAAACCTTCTACTGCTATGTCATAGGCAGGATAACTCCGGTCGATGAACATAGAGACGATCTCTTTGCTGCAGAATATTGTAATTAAAGCAAAACAGACTCCGCAACCAATAGCTGTTTTCAATGCAAGCAGATAGGCTCGACGTACACGCTGGGTTTCGTTGAGTCCGTAATTGAAACTGATAATGGGTTGTGCCGACTGTGCGATAGCATTATAGACCATAAATATAATCGGAAAGAAATAGCAGGCAATGCTGAATGCTGCCACACCATCTTCTTTCAGATAATGAATGAATACCTGATTGCCGACAAACATCATACAGGCAATTGCCACCTCGCACAAAAAAGCAGATGATCCCAGCCGGCACATGTAGCCGATATTACGTTTCATCAGCTTCATGCTGTTGATGCTGAACTTCACCGGATAGAAACGTAGTGTGCAATTATGTCGGAAAAGGTAAATGATGATCATTATTGCTCCTATCATTGTACCTATGGCACTTGCCAGTGCTGCGCCAAACATACCCCATCCGAGCGGGAAGATGAACAGGTAATCGAGTATGATGTTCAGAACGGCAGCTGTTATATTGCATAGCATGGCAAAGTTGGGTGAACCGTCCAATCGCAGGAAAAACATTCCGGAATTGAGCAAAGCCGTAAAAGCGGAGAAAGGAACAAACCAAAGCATGTATTCTACCGCAAGGGGTTCAAGCCGTTCCGAACCACCTAATAGATGTACTACTTGGGGGGCAAATAGGCAGAACAGGGTAGAAGTACACATTAGTAATAGGGAAGACACTACGATTGACTGTGTGATGTTGATGCGTGCTACCTTGGGCTTGTTGTGTGACAAGTGGATAGAAGCAACTACAGACGCCCCTACGCCGAACATCAGACCGATACCGGTAGAAAATAACCATAGTGGAGCCACAATATTGACAGCAGCAAGAGCGTCACTGCCAATGCCTTTCCCCACAAAGATACCGTCGGTGATGACGAATAATGCGGAAAATATCATCCCCAATACCGTAGGGAGTAGTAATTTACGGAATAGTGCCGCAATGTCCATGTTTTTGAAGTCGATGCTGTCTCTCATTTTTTCCATAATCTTATAATTTGAAATATCTCTTTCCTTCCGAATAAAAGGGTTATTCTTTTTCGGGGGGCAAAAGTAGAGCTTTTAAGTGGGATAGATATTAACAAATGGTAATTTCCGACAGAAAAAAGAAAATTAACTCTGCCAAACTGACAGGCAAGCTGTCACATTCATAAATCTGCTACCCGCTTGAACAATTTGGCACGACGTTTGTCTTTTTATTGGCGTCTGCCGATGAGGCGGATACCAACATTAGAATAATAACAAATAAAAATAATAACGATCATGGGAAAAATTATTGGTATTGACTTAGGAACAACAAACTCTTGTGTTTCCGTATTTGAAGGTAATGAGCCTGTAGTAATAGCAAATAGTGAAGGTAAACGCACAACTCCTTCAGTGGTAGCATTTGTTGACGGTGGTGAACGCAAAGTAGGTGATCCTGCAAAACGTCAGGCTATTACAAATCCGACGAGAACAGTATTCTCAATCAAACGTTTCATGGGTGAGAACTGGGATCAAGTACAGAAAGAAATAGCTCGCGTACCTTATAAAGTAGTAAAGGGCGATAATAATACTCCGCGTGTAGATATTGACGGACGTCTTTATACTCCGCAGGAAATCTCTGCAATGATTCTGCAGAAAATGAAAAAGACGGCTGAGGACTATTTGGGACAAGAAGTAACGGAAGCTGTTATAACCGTTCCGGCTTATTTCTCCGATTCTCAACGTCAGGCTACTAAAGAAGCAGGTCAGATTGCTGGTTTGGAAGTAAAACGTATTGTGAACGAGCCGACTGCTGCTGCTTTGGCTTATGGTATCGACAAGGCGCATAAAGATATGAAAGTTGCCGTATTTGACTTGGGTGGCGGTACATTCGATATTTCTATCCTTGAATTTGGTGGCGGTGTGTTCGAAGTATTGTCAACTAACGGTGATACTCACCTTGGTGGTGATGACTTCGACCAAGTAATTATCGATTGGCTGGTTCAAGAGTTTAAGAATGACGAAGGCGCTGACTTGACTCAGGATCCGATGGCTATGCAACGTTTGAAAGAAGCTGCGGAAAAGGCTAAGATTGAATTGTCCTCTTCTACCAGCACTGAAATCAACTTACCGTATATTATGCCGGTAGGTGGTGTGCCCAAACATTTGGTTAAGACTTTGACACGCGCTAAATTCGAAGCTTTGGCTCACAACTTGATTCAGGCTTGTCTTGAACCTTGCAAGAAAGCAATGAGCGATGCTGGTTTGGGCAATTCTGATATAGATGAAGTTATCCTTGTTGGTGGTTCTTCACGTATACCGGCTGTACAGAAATTGGTTGAGGATTTCTTCGGTAAAGTTCCTTCTAAAGGTGTAAATCCGGATGAGGTAGTTGCTGTGGGTGCTGCTGTACAGGGTGCAGTTTTGACAGATGAAATCAAGGGTGTTGTATTGCTGGATGTTACTCCTTTGTCTATGGGTATTGAAACTATGGGTGGCGTAATGACTAAGTTAATTGATGCTAATACGACTATTCCTTGTAAGAAGAGTGAGACATTCTCTACTGCTGCCGATAATCAGACGGAAGTTACTATCCATGTATTGCAGGGCGAACGTCCGATGGCTGCACAGAATAAGTCAATCGGTCAGTTTAACTTGACAGGTATTGCTCCGGCACGTCGTGGTATTCCTCAGATTGAAGTTACATTCGATATTGATGCCAATGGTATCTTGAAAGTATCTGCTAAAGATAAGGCTACCGGTAAAGAACAGGCTATCCGTATTGAGGCTTCCAGTGGCTTGAGTAAGGAAGAAATTGAAAAGATGAAAGCCGAAGCTGAAGCTAATGCTGAAGCTGATAAGAAAGAACGTGAGAAAGTTGATAAGCTGAATCAAGCTGACTCAATGATTTTCACTACTGAAAATCAGCTAAAGGAATTAGGAGATAAATTACCTGCTGACAAGAAGGCTCCGATTGAAGCTGCGTTGCAGAAACTGAAAGATGCTCACAAGGCTCAGGATTTGGCTGCCGTTGATTCAGCAATGACTGAGTTGAATACGGCTTTCCAAGCAGCAAGCGCTGAAATGTATGCTCAGAGTGGTGCTCAAGGTGGTGCACAGGCTGGTCCTGACATGAATGGCGGACAACAAGGCGGTGCACAAGATAATAATAAGCATGGTGATAATGTACAGGATGCGGATTTTGAGGAAGTGAAGTAAGTATCGATAAATAACGATAACAATAAATAGGAATATAGGGTGTAACTCAACAAGTTACGCCCTATATCTTTTTGTAGAATTTTCTTTGGCTTTGCTTATTTCTCGGATTTTTATCGTATATTTGTATCATAATTGTACCGACACTTAAAAGTAGATAATATGACACTTACAAGAATGCCGGTATTGAGAATGAGGAATATAAGTAAAAAGTAGATTATGCCAGCAGCAAAATTTGAAATAAAACGGAAGTGCCAGATTTGTGGAGAAGAGTTTTTAGCCAAAACAATAGAATCTTGGTATTGCTCTCCCAAATGTTCCAAAATTGCATGGAAGCGACGCAAGGATGAAGAACAAAGATTGCAAAGGTTGGACGAAGTGGTTAAGAAGATACCCAAGTCCAAAGAGTACATCACGGTTCCTGAAGCATACGCATTGTTTGGCATAAGCAAGGAAACTCTTTATCGTTTGATTCGTAAGGGTACAATCCCCAGTGTAAATGCAGGAGAAAGACAGACATTACTATCAAAAGCAGAACTGATGAAACTCTATCCTCCACGCAAGAAAGCTCTCACAAAGCCGAAACCTGTTGCCAAACTATATAGTCTGGAGCCGAAAGATTGTTATACCATTGGAGAAATCACAGAGAAGTTTCTTGTGAATGAAAGTACAGTTTATCTCCATATACGCAAATACTCTATCCCTACCCGGCAGATTGGGAACTTTGTGTATGTACCCAAGAAAGAAATTGATAACTTATATAAAGGTGTGAAGCGATGAAGAAAGCATTAGTCAATACACGAGTGTCGGTAAAGCTCCGCAAATCTGAATATCGTGATGAATGGTATCTTTATGTGGAATCTTATCCTGTATTTCAATCCGGAAAAGATACGCCACAAAGAGTGCGTGAATATCTCAATCGTACCATTACAACACCTATTTGGGATAAGTCACGCAATGCAAGGACTAATGCCGAAGGCAAAACCACTTATAAGCCGAAGCGAGATTTGAACGGTGTCATTCAATGTAAGTCGCAATTAGACCAGGAATCATGTATCTATGCCGACAAGGTCAGAAGCCTACGACAAAAGGAATACGACAATGCAGCTTTATATGCCGATACCGATGCAGAACAGGCGGAGCAGTTGGAACGCTCCCGAAGTAATTTCATTGAGTACTTCGACCATGTGCAGCGAACAAGGCATGCCCATAGCTCTGATTCTATCATTGTCAACTGGAGGAGAGTGCATGAATTATTGAAGATTTTCGCAAAAGGTGACACCATTCTCTTTTCGCAAATAGACTTAAAGATGGTTGAATCGTTCCGGCAATTCATAATGAATGCCCCACAAGGAGGCACTAAACGAGGTACGATTTCTCAAAATACAGCAGCAACCTATTTCTCTATCTTCAAAGCCGGATTGAAACAGGCTTTTATAGACGGATATCTGACTATTGATATTTCTGCAAAAGTCAAAGGCATTCAAGAAAGGGAAAGCCGGAGAGAATATCTCACGGTAGAGGAATTAAACCGACTGGCTCAAACACCTTGTGACCCATTACTGAAACGTGCTGCCTTGTTCTCTGCTTTAACAGGAATCCGTCATTGCGACATTCAGAAGTTGAAGTGGTCGGAAGTGGAAATGTTCAATGGAGGCTATCGGTTGAATTTTACTCAGCAAAAGACAAAAGGAGTTGAATATATGCCTATATCAGAGCAAGCATATAATCTCTGTGGAGAGCAAAAAGAGGGTGAACTTTTGGTTTTTGCCGGACTTCCTGACCCTTCTTGGATAAACCGTCCTGTCAAAAAGTGGGTTGAAGCTGCCGGAATCACCAAACACATTACCTTCCATTGTTTTAGGCACAGCTACGCAACCCTGCAACTGGCTGGAGGAACTGATATTTATACGGTCAGCAAAATGTTGGGACATACAAATGTGCGAACAACACAGGTGTATGCAAAGGTTGTTGATGAAAAGAAAGAGAAAGCTACAGAAACCATTAAATTGGATTTATCTCAAACAAAATAACCATTATTATACTTTGTAAGTATAGCCATCTGCGTAAAATCTGCGTGGGTGGCTTTTTGTTTTTATCTATGGTCTTTTCTTCTGACCATCTTATGATTCCTTTATGATTGAAGACATTATCATAAAAATCTACTACTGATATTCTCCACTATTCATATTGATAATCAATGGGTAATCCTTATGATGATTATGTTTCGTTACTGCTTATTTATGTGATGTATTACACTATGAAATCAGTATGCGTAATCGCTGTTATTTTGCCGAAAAATCAAAAAACAAGTAGCAATATGAGTGAGAAGAACATTACATTTGAAGATTTACCCAAAGCAATGTCGTGGTTGATGGATAAATTGAATGAGCTGGATTCTAAAATAGATGGATTAAACAATCAGAATCAAAGCGTTCCAACCGAACAATGGATGAACCTTAAGGAATTGTGTGATTATATTCCCAGTCACCCGGCAGAGCAAACTGTATATGGCTGGACGAGTTGTCATCTAATCCCATTCCACAAAAGAGGGAAGCGTATCATGTTTCTAAAATCGGAAATTGACGAATGGCTCCATGCCGGCAAAATCAAATCTGATAAAAACTTGGAAGATGAAGCCGCCCAATTCATAAAGTCAAAAAGAAATACCAAATTCTAATGGATTCAACCAATTTATGCAATGCGCTCAGAATGGAATTTGAAGGGATCTTTGAAAACAAGATTCCTTTGGATGCTTTTCCTGCCAAAATTCAAGATATGATATTGGCTCTATCCCGACAAGAGAATTATTCCATAGAATATATGATGGCTTCTCTTTTGGTGGCAGTGTCAACCGCTATCGGCAACGCTGTCAATATTCGTATTCGTGGTGGATGGATTAGTAATCCTGCCCTTTATATGATATTGGTAGGTCGTCCCGGAATGGGCAAAACCCCACCTTTGGATTTTGCATTCCGTCCTATCCGAAAGCATGATGCCAAAATCATCAAACAATTTAAATTGGATATGGAGCATTATAATAGCTTGGTTGAAAACAATAAGGCTAAAAAAGACAAGTCCTCTTCATTGCCGGACAAACCAATTTTACGAAGAACCATCATATCCGATTTTACACCGGAAGCTTTAATGCGTGCGTTGGATGACAATCAGCGAGGTGTCGTGGTATATGTGGATGAAATTATGGGAATGTTTAATGCCGTGAATCAATATAGCAAAGGACAACTCATAGAGCAGCTATTGACAGCCTTTAGCGGAAAACCATTGGATATTTCAAGATGTAGCATCCCTGTACCTATTCATATAGAGCATCCTTTTATAAATATTGTCGGCACGATGCAAACGACACGTATGCACGAACTGATAGAGAAAGGATATAAAGACAATGGGCTGATAGACAGAATAATTTTTGTTTATCCATCGTCTCAGGAAATTTCAGATTGGGGGCTGGATGAAGAATCTTCCGTATCAACTTTTGGTAAATACTCATCAATGTGGGATTCTATTATAAATAAGGTAATTAGTTTGCCATTTATAGAGAATGAAGATGACAGAGCCATACATAATGTATTGGAATTTTCTTCGGAAGCCAAAGCCTATTTTACAAACTGGCGCAATAATGCAGTTCGGGCTGTTAATCAAATCCAAGATGATGGATTGGTGGATAGCAGAGTGATTAAAGCTCCCATGATTACGGCTCGTTTAGCTTTAGTCTTGCAAATCCTTCGTTGGGCTTGCGGTGAAGAACACAAGGATTTTGTGGATATTGACTCAACCAAATCTGCTATTGCATTGAGTGAATACTTTGAGAACTGTTATACCAACATTCAGAAATATATGTTGCGAGAGAGCGTTGAACCGCAAAAAAGAGAATTGCTTGATTGCCTTTCCGCAACTTTCACTACTGCCGATGCCATTCAAGCCGGAAAAGAAGTAGGGTTGTCGGAAAGGTCGGTAATGTATTCTTTGGTTAGCCTTGCTACGAATAAGGTTATCAAGAAAGTAAAGCGAGGTGAATATGAGAAGCTGCAATAAACGACACCTTTTGCAGTTTGCAGTTGTTGCAGTTTGCACTTTGCACTGACATAGGATTTCTGCAAAACTGCAATAAGTGCAAACTGCACGGACTGCAATAACAAAATGAAGAAGTATGGCTGAATATAGATTTTCTCTTCAAAAATATAAGCGTGGGTCAAAACTTTCATGCCCGAAGTGTGGAAAGAAACAATGTTTTGTCAAGTACATAGATAGCCAAGGAGAAATAACTTTTCCTGATTATGTAGGCAGATGTGACCATGAGCAATCTTGCCAATACCATTACACTCCATCGGATTATTTTCATGATAACCCAATGGTAGTGGATTACAACAAGGATAACTTCATTGAAGCCGATAAGCCTAAGCCCAATTTACTGCCTCCAACCTCTTTTGTTGACAATGAACTAATGAAACGTACTCTTACTAACTATGGTATGAATCCATTGTACATCTACCTGTCTGGGATGTTGGGTAAAGATGAGACTTCTCGGATATTCCAACTATATCATGTTGGCACATCAAAGAAGTGGGGCGGTTCTACTGTCTATTGGCAAATTGATTGGCAAGGTAATGTACGAACAGGGAAGATAATGTTGTATGATGCAGAAACAGGACATCGGACAAAAGAGCCAAGAAGTTATGTTAGTTGGGTACATACAGAACTGAATCTCCCAAACTACAATTTGAAGCAATGTTTGTTTGGCGAACATCTGTTATCTGAGAATCCGACCAAACCTGTTGCTATTGTGGAAAGCGAAAAATCCGCTTTGATAGCTACCCATTATATGCCGGAATTTATATGGTTGGCAACAGGTGGAATGCATGGATGCTTCAAGTCTGACGTGGTAAGTGTATTGAAAGGTCGGTCGGTTATGCTATGCCCGGATTTGGGTGCAAGAGAGGTTTGGCAAACCAAGATGGCTTTACTCACTTCCGTATGTTCTAAAGTTGTATTGAGTGATAGTTTGGAACAATGCGCCACAGACGAACAGCGCAAGAACGGACTTGATATTGCGGATTTCTTATTGATGACTGAAACACCTGCGATGATACTTCAAAAGATGATAAAGCGAAATCCAAACCTACAAACTTTGATTGACTGCTTGCATTTGGAACTGGTGGATTCCGGTTAGTGATGTGTTTTTGGAGAAGCCAAACTAAGGGGAAAGTAAAACTATTGATTATCCAAATGGATATAGGTGACAATAGCCACTCTTAAAGTTGACAGACAAATGGCATAGTTCGGACAAAGACAATGCTTGCATTAAGGTATGTAATGCCCCATTTTTAATGGGTATTCTATGCAAGAAGTACCACCGTCCGACAAAATGTTTTCACTCATTTGTCGTCTTGGAGGCTTCTTGCATTACTCGCAGGCTCGCAATGGATAGAACATTTTATTAATAAATTCCAGTTATAAACGCTTATGGATATACAACAAAACAATGGAAAACAGGGTGTTCGTACTCGTCATATAGACATTCGTCTGACTGAAAATGAGTATGAAATGATAGTAGAAAAAGCTGCCGAATGTGGACTGACACTTAGTAACTACGGACGAAAATTATTGCAAAATCACCATCCAAACAAACGACTTTCAGACGAGGAAGTACAAGGATTGAACTCTTTATCGGATGCACGAGCCGACCTTATCCGCATTCAGAATGTACTCAAAGGTAAACCTGATGAGATTAAAAAACGATATTTCCGAGATGAGAATTATATGCGTGCTTGGATAGAGGCAGTAAATAGGCTTATTGTCCGATGGGGACAAATACGAGACAGTATAAATCAAATTTGAAATTATGATAGCACAAGGAAAGGCAATTTCTCATGGAGCAAGAGCCATTGAGTATTCTATGGAAAAAGATAAAGCCCAGCTCGTTAAGGTGCATGACTTGCCAGAAAATATAGAACCTTTGGCTATGTGGTCACGGATGATGCAACACCAGCATCAATGTATGAAAGACAGATATAATCCGAAGCCCATAAAGCTGAACGCACTGCGCTTTGAAATATCTCCAGCCAAAGAAGAATCGGCAGGATGGACAATGACGGATTGGCAGAATTTGGCGGATGAGTTTATTGCAGTACTTGACGGCATTGACCGAAGATGTGGCAAACCAGATAGTCATCTTAAACCGACCAATATCAAAAATAGCCAGTATGTTGTTTCGTTACACACCGACAGCAAAAGTGGCATCCCTCACTTGCATATTGTAGCTAACCGCATAGACAATATGGGCAAGACAAACGATGCGCATTATATTGGTGAACGTGCCGTTCATGCTGCCAACATCATCAATGAGAGACGTGGCTGGGTGCAATCCGTGCAACGTCGTGATGAGAATATTCAGCAAATCAGTGAAGACTGCATCGCAATATTGAAAGCTATGCCAGAATTTGATTGGGAAACTTATAGCCAAATGTTAAACGCTAAGGGGTACGATATTAAGTTGATAAAGGACGATAAGGAAGTGGTCAAAGGGTATGCTATACGAAAAGGGAACTCTATTTATAAATCCTCGATATTGGGTAAAAGTCGAAAATTGATGCCATCAAAAATTGAAGCGACTTGGGTGGGATTACATGCTTCTGATAAACAAACTGCAATTCAGTCAAAGGAAGTATGTACTCAAACGATGGCGCATAATAATAAAGAGGTGATGCCACAATCAAAGCCTTCTATTTACCACTATTCCATAACAGTGGATGGAGAACAACTCGAGGTTGATATACCAGATATGGTTAAGTCTGTCTTTGACGAAGAGTTTGGAAGCCTTGATGAAGAAGTCAAACAGACCAATTTATTCAAAGTTGCCGCCTTACTATTTGCCGGATATTTGGATGCAGCCACTTCTATGTCATCTTCGTGCGGAGGTGGTGGCAGTCCCGGTAGTGGATGGGGTAAAGACAAAGACGAGGATGAACATAACTGGGCAATCCGTTGTGCAAAAATGGCAAAATGGCTCTGTAAGCCCATTAAGCGTAACAGAAGCAGATAGCATTTCATTTATAACCATACAACACTATGCGTAAAAGTAAATTTGACCAATCTCCTTTGCCTGTGCAGGATAGTAAGTACATGAATCAGGATGACAATATTAGTGAAATAGAAAATCGTGTAGAATTTGACACCGAATTTGTCAATCTTACAAATCAGATAGAGGACATCAAAGCCGCTATTCAAGAATTGGAACAGATAAAAGCCTGTGTAGATTCTTCAATGGAAGCCCTTGAAAAATCAACACAAACTCTCAATGCAGCTATAAAAAAGTCCGATAATATAGCCAATGCTATTTGTCGCACTTTTATTCAAGTAGAGAATACTGTTATAACTGTAAAACTTAGCGAAACGGATAAATCCATCCTCGCTGAATATCGCCACAAATTGATTGAGGAAGAAAAATGCCTATTTGAAAAACAAATGGCTGAGTTGAAAGCTACTCATGAAAAACATTGGAAAGAAGTTAATAGATTTGCGAAATCTTATACTTCGTTTTCTCTTAATGGCTGGATAGCAAAAATCTCCGTTATTGGATTTTGGATATTATATGCATATTTCTGTTTGACATTGGGAGGATGGATAATATATTCGATGTGTGTTTAGCGGAATTAGGAAGGATGGACGAACCACCCTTCCTAATGTCTCACCAAGTTATGATCTTATCAACAATCTCTTGTTGTTCGGCACTACTGCGTCTCAAATAAATGCGAGTGGTTTCTATGCTTTCATGCCCCATCAGATCGGCAAGCAAAGAAATATCGTTGAACTTCTCCAAGAAATTCTTGGCAAAGCGATGACGGAACGAGTGAGGGTAAACTACTTTTTCATTCAAACCGTATTTTGAAGCATAGTTTTTCAACTGTTGAGCAATACCTCTGGTAGTGATACGTTCACCGAAGCGATTGAGGAAAAGATAGCCCGTGGTACGATTTGCCTTGTTTAACCATTCTGTTGCCTCCTTGCGTAAAGCTTTCGGAATGTAGATACGGCGTATCTTTCCACCTTTGGTGTAGATGTCGAAATAGCCTATCTGCACATGCTCCACCTTCATTTGTATTAGTTCGCTGACTCTTGCTCCGGTGGCAGCAAGGAAACGAACCACGAAATACCATTCTTGATTTTCCTCTTTCTTAAGTTTGTTCTTTAGGAAAACATAGTCGGCATTGCTGATTACATTTTCCAAGTAGCTACGCTGTTGTACCTTGACGGATTTAAGTCTCAGACGAGATTTCCCCATGCAATCAAGATACTTGTTCATTGCCTGAATACGAAGATTTACAGTTTTAGGCTTGAACTTCTCAATGAGATAAGTTTTATAAACAAGCAGATTGCGCTTGTTCAGTTCCTTGTGTTGGGAATAGTATTCTCTTACGGCATAGAGGTAAGCCGCGACCGTATTCTCCGCCATATTCCCTTGACGAAGATACGTTTCAAAATTTTCAATGCTCATGTCTGATACATTATTAGTTAAACAATTCGCTATCATTAATAATGTATAGCATCCACAAATTCATTGAGTTCCTATTATGAGAAGTTTCTCGCCACCGGGGAGGTAAAGTGCATTGATGACGAGATTCCGTTTGAGATTCCGCAGGGGTGGGAATGGTGCAGATTGAAGCATATGTGTTCTATGCAGGCTGGGAAAAATATATCAGCTTCAGAAATTTATGATGAAAAGTCAGTTCTTCACCCATATAGATGTGTCGGTGGAAATGGACTACGAGGGTTTACAAACACATTCAATGCAGAAGGACATTTTGCTATTATTGGCAGACAAGGAGCATTATGTGGATGCCTTAATATGGAAAGTGGGAAATTCTATGCCACAGAACACGCTGTAGTTGTGAATGGCTTTGGTATAATTCCATCGTTGTTCATCTATTACTTTTTTACAGCATTGAACTTAAATCAATATGCAACCGCAACAGCTCAACCCGGTTTGGCAGTATCCAATATAGTTGAAGTATTTATACCTTTACCTCCGCTTCCTGAGCAACTACGCATAGTCTCAAAAATAGAAAAACTACTTCCGTTAGTCAAAACTTATGAACAAGCACAGAATGGACTTAACGAACTTAATGCCTCACTTAACGAGCAATTACGTAAATCGATCCTGCAAGAAGCAATACAAGGCAAGTTAGTTCCTCAAATTGCAGAGGAAGGAACAGCCGAAAAGTTGCTTACCGAGATTAGCGAAGAGAAAGAACGCCTCATAAAAGAAGGTAAGCTAAAGAAGTCTGCTTTGACCGATTCCATTATCTTCAAAGGTGACGATAACAAGTATTATGAGCAGGTAAACAAAAAATGCTTGGATATAACAGAACAGATACCTTTTGAAATTCCTGAGAATTGGGTTTGGGTAAGGATGGGGCAAATTGGAAATTGGGGTGCTGGCTCAACTCCCCAACGAGGTGATGCGAATTATTATAATGGCAAAATTCTATGGCTTAAAACTGGAGAACTGAATAATGGGATAGTGTATGATACTGAGGAAAAAGTTACGCAGAAGGCTTTTCAGGATTGCTCTTTACGTATGAATAAAATTGGGGATGTCCTTATTGCAATGTATGGTGCTACTATTGGAAAATTAGCAATCGTAGGTAAGGAACTCACTACAAATCAAGCCTGTTGTGGTTGTACTCCTTATTTGATTTATAATTGGTATCTATTTTATTTCCTTATGGCAAGCCGAGATTCTTTCATAAAGAAAGGAGAAGGTGGTGCCCAACCTAATATTTCTCGTGTGAAACTGGTTGAGCACTTAATACCTTTGCCTCCACTAAAAGAGCAATATCGCATTGTTACCCAAATAGAAAAACTATTTGAGCAACTGCGATAATTCATTTACCCGTTCTGTTATACGTTGCTGTTCTGCTAATGGTGGAATGCCAATAGGCAAATTATAAAATAACTCTTTATTGAGGTGCGGAATTGCCGCACCTCTTTTTGAATTTCTCAACTCCTCTTTGTAGAATAGGATGAAAGCCAATACATAAGGCTTCCACATGACTGAAGAAAGCCATAGTTGTTTGAACGTACTCCCCATATATCCATCCTGTGGAACCAAGAAAACTTCACCGGAATTTTCACCATCTACAAGAATGATGTTATCCCCAGCATAGACAAATTTTCCTTTCTCTACGATGGCTGATGATGATTTTCCACGTAAGTATTTTGCATCCAAACAAACGCCCTTTCCGTTTCTCTTTTCACCGTCTATTAGTTGGCATATATCTTTCAAACGTAATACAGTCCAGCTATTGGGATATTCAAAAGAAAGCTCAATTTCAATGATTTGCCCGTTTATCCTCTCATAATACTTGTTATCGTCACCTTTGAATATAATAGAATCGGTTAAGGCAGACTTCTTTAGTTTACCGTCTTTGACAAGTTGCAATTTCTCTTGCCGTATTTGTTCGAGTAATTCTTGTGCTGTACCTTCGTCTGCAATCTGTGGAACAAGTTTTCCCTGTATTGCCTCTTGGAGAATAGACTTCTTTAGCTTATCATTGATTGAAATATTCAACTCTTCCAAGCAGTCCTGTACTTCGCTATATTTTTTTATAAGTGGCAAGAGTTCTTCTAATTTGGCAACAATTCTCTTTTGTTCGGGAAGAGGGGGAAACGGTAATAATAATCCTTTTAAACGATTCGCTGAAAGTCCAGGCATTGCAGTTCCTACTGAAGCTAAGTTATTGCTTTCTTTTAATAGGTAGATAAAGTGATATACATATTCGCAAATGCCATTTACACATGGGCGTAATCTATGGACATGATTTTGAAGACAAATATCATAATCATAGTTCCAAATTGCAGAACGACCGTAACCTGCACCACCTTCACAAACAAGCAAATCGCCTTTTGTAGCAGAACATGTTTTTATTTCTTCCTCTGTAAAATTCATAACTTTTACATTATCAAGGATGAAATATCCCCAATATAGATTGGATGTTGTAATAAATTTCTGTGGTGTTCCGCCATTCTTATTACTACCACTTTGCTGCTTTCCACTTGTATGATTGAAGATGTTGCCAATGCGTGTCCATTCCCACCCCTGCGGTATCTCAAACGGAATCTCCTCGTCAATGCATTTCACCTCTCCAGTAGCGAGAAACTTCTCATAATAGGAATTGTCGTCACCACGGTAAATGATTGATTCGTTTTTGTCTTTCTTGATTTTCTTTTCCTTGACAAACTTAGCTTTTTCTACCCTGATGCGTTCAAGAAGCACAGATGCTGGTTCGTCATTAGGATCTTGCGGTACAAGTTTCCCCTGTATCGCCCACTGGAGTATGCTGTTTTTTAATTGCTTACCGTTCATTTTATTCTAATTGACTTAGAAGTTTTCGTCTTTTTGTTTTTCCTTCAGATAGAACTGATATAACTTTTTTCCTATCTTGTCTTTTTTGAAGGTACGTTCATGATTCATAGGTGTCATAGACAACCGAATTTTTGCCACACCTTCATTCAAGATTTCAAACTGCTGTGGAGTAATTCTGAATTGAGCAGTAGAACTTATTTCTGTAACGGGGATTACAATATTTCCACTTATAACACCAGCAGATTGACTTCCATTCCCAATCACAGTTCCTCTTAATTCAAGATATTTACCTGTGAATGTCCGAATTTTCATAGTTGGTTCAGCGAGAAAATTCATTCTGTCTGAACGCACTGTTGCTACTATCGAATAAATGGTGTCTTGCTTAGCTACACTGTACTTCATATTGCAACCTTCGGCTGCAAGTGCTTTATAAGTATAACCTACTGTTTGTGCTTTAGCGTTGAGTCCTAAAATAATACAAAACAGTAATAATATAATTTTTATAGTTTTCATATTTAATCTTGTTCGTAATCTTCGCCTTGTATTCCTAATTCGCCCTTACTCATGGCATTGGCAATATCTATTTTCAGTTCCTCGTCATAGTCTTTACTTGTCAAAAAGCTATTGACGATACGCAGCAACAAATCTTGGTCGATATTCGATGCTGCCACATGGTAAATGATAGATTCCAATGTACGCATACAGATGCAGGCGTGCCAGTAGTAGTTGTTCTTGTGTAAGAAGTATGCGCCTAAAGTCAATGCAATACGCTTATTCCCATCATTGAAGAAATGCCCGGAACAGAATCTATACATCAGATAGGTTAGTTTGTCTGCAAAGGTTGGATAGTATAAATCATTTTGCACAAAATCCAATGTTGCACGAATACCACCTTCATCACGCACTCCTTCAAAACCACCATCGCTGGCATCAATCATTTTGCCATAGATGTTTAAGGCTTCATCGTAATCTATGTAAATAATTTCCTTACTCATCTTCTGCCTGCTTTAAGCGTTTAAGCACATCTTTGTTATCAGCTAAGATACGGTCAAAATCAATAGACTGGTCACCGATGAATCGTTCAAACTCTTCAGGAGTAACAGCTTGCAGATAATCTGCTATATTACCATGATACGCATCCCGGAAACTGAAATCCCTTGAAGCCATTTTGGTTCTGGCATCATTTAAATAAGGTTTCTGCATCGGATGTTCGGCAAGTTCATTCACAATGCGCTCTACCTCGTCAATGGTAAGTAACCTGCCACCATTTTCTTTAAACCGTTCACTGAGAGCTGCCCCCACACCGTTTTCAAAAGAAGAAATAACCAATAAAACCTCTGAATACAGCGTGTGTCGAACATTGTCTTTGGAATCCAACTTCAATACTTCCCGATACTCCTTAGCATTCTCCTTGAATACAGCCTTATATATAAAGTCTGTAATTTGAGGATATTTGTATGTGGGATGTCCGTCCACATATTGATTGATGGCAGAAGTGAGATTCTTGCGATAGTTTTCTTCTGTGATTGCAGCAGGAAGATAATGTACATCCCTGCGGTTTATGTATTTTGTTCCGCCACCCGTCTTTTCATTGATGGTGGTAATCACGAAATCCAAGATAAGGCTACGTACTTTTTTTGCTTTCTCACTCTCTGTAAGCAACATACCCATATCCAAGAATGAGCGGAAATTAAACAATCCAAGTTGGGTCGTTTTGCTCCCGACATTTATGACGGGAGCAAATTGTAACTTTAACTCTTTCAGATGTTTACCTTTACATAAAACATAACCGTTAGCTGCTAATTCATCTGAATGTTTTTCCAAATAGCGTTCTATGGTTCGTTCTTCTACTTCGTAGAAATCGGCAACCATTTTTTTTGTAAAGCGATACTCTCCCTCAAAGAGCATTCCTTCAATGTCAAGATGCTCCTGTACTTTGCTGACCGCAAAACGGTTGTTAAGTACATTTTGTCTTTCTATGTTTGAGATGGTCAAATCTTTCATATCACTTCACAATTATCAGTTACACGATTTTATGTCAATGCCGAGAATCTTTTGAATTTCGGAAAGCGTTTTGTCTATTTCATGGTCGAGCGCAGCACGTTTTTCAAAATACTGTTTGAGCAGTTCTGCTGGAGGGAGTATTTCTTCTTCCTCTTTCGGGAACTTACATTGATCAAAATTGCAATCCAAGTCTATCAATTGTTGGGCAGTGAACACACGGCTCTTTTCACCCACTTCGTCACTGATAATTTCTTTCCTGTCTTTCCACCATTCCTGAATAGGTAGGGTATGCTCCACCTTCATTGGTTTGGTCTTTGAGAAGTGTTTGTACCCTTCCGGCATATCAAGACGATAGAACCATGTTTCTTTGGTCTTGAATCCTTCTTCGTAACCTTCGGCTTCTTCATTATTAAAGAAAAGGATGTTGGTTGCAATAGATGTGTATGGAGAGAATATAGAACCCGGCAAACGGATGATTGTATGTAGATTGAACTTGCGAAGGAGATTTTCTTTAAGTGCAAGTTTTGCTCCATCCGTACCAAATAAGAAACCATCAGGGATAATCACACCGCACCGTCCACCAGCTTTGAGGCGATACATGATAAGGGCGATAAACAAATCCGCAGTTTCACTTGAACGGTACTGTACTGGGAAGTTGCTTTTTACGCTGTCTTCCGTGCTACCACCATACGGAGGATTCATGCCGATAACATCAACCTTGTCGCTTTCCTTGAAATCAGTAACATTCGTTCCAAGCGAATCACAGTTGGTTATGTTGGGAGCTTCAATATCATGGAGCAGCAGGTTTGTGATGCTCAAAAGGTAGGGCAACGGTTTCCATTCCTGACCTACAACGGCATTTTGCAGTTTTTCTCCATCTGCCGCAGAGCCAATATTCCTGCCCATATATTTAAGTGCCGAGGTGAGGAAGCCTCCCGTTCCACTGGTGAAGTCGCCAAAGGTTTCGCCCAATTTCGGGTCGAGCATCATCACAATAAAATCAGTCAATGCACGTGGTGTGTAGAACTCTCCGGCATTTCCTGCCGATTGCAGATCTTTCAAAATTCCCTCATAAATATCTCCGAATGTGTGACGGTCGTCAGCATCGTCAAATTCGATTTCGTTTACAATGTTGACCACTTGGCGCAGAAGCGTTCCATTCTTCATATACTGGTTCAAGTCTGCAAATGTTTCTTGAACAATGCTTTTAGCTCTTGGGGTATTGGCATCTATCGGGAGATTCTTCAAGGTAGGAAACAGTTTCTCATTGACGAAAGAGAGTAGGGCTTCTCCAGTCAATGCTTCACCGTCTTTTTTATCTATTGCCCAGTTACGCCAACGCAAATCCTCGGGGATAATGGACTTGTATTTCTCATCTTTCCATTCCCATGTTTCTTCTTGTGTGTCATAGACTTTCAAGAAGAACATCCAAGTCATCTGTTCAATTCTTTGTGCGTCACCATTGATACCCGCGTCTTGACGCATGATATTCTGGATTCGCTTTATGATATTATTTACTGCCATTTTTAAGCTGATTTATATATTTGATATTCCAATTCTTTGATGGCTTGTTCAAAAGCGACTTTGCCACCAAATAGTTTTATGATTTTAGTTGGTTTCCCTATGCTGTTGAATGGAGGAATCTCCAAAATATTTGCCTTTTCAAAGTCAAGAATACCATTCTCCGCATATTTGTCAAGAAGAGCCTCCAATACTTCACGAGCCTTGCCTTCGTACTTTCCGAAGTAGTTACGTTTCTTTATATTGTTAGCCCTTTCTTTCCTCGTCAATGGTGGTTGGTCAAATGCAACGTGACATATCACATCGAAGATATCGGCATCTTTCAATGCCGGATTTGCTTCACGTACTGCGTCTATCAAGATGGCATATTCCTTTAACTCATCCATAACCGCCTGTTTGCGTTCTGCTTCAGTCCACGTTTGTACGAAATCATCCAAACTTTGATAGTGTCGCAACAGTTGCTTTCTCGCAAAGGACTGAACGCTTTCCGTTCTCATGGTTTTGCCATCCTCTCCCAAAACAGATACTATCTCATGTGCAATACGAATATCCTTTCCATTGATAAGATACTTTTCACGAGGTTCGTGAGCTGTTGGAGGATTTGAGGGAACAGGCGGATATGGCTTCGGCTTTTTTTCACCGCCTTTGGGTGGTTCAGGGTCGCCGTCAAATGACGGGTCTTTGAATTTTGCGGTAGCATTGCGGAAGTCGAGGATTTCCAGATGCCACTTGCCTTTGTCTTTTCTAAGTCGTGTGCCACGCCCGATGATTTGCTTAAATTCCGTCATAGAGCCAATTTCTTTATCAATGACGATTAAGCCACAAGTTTTGCAGTCCACTCCTGTAGATAGAAGTTCGGAGGTAGTAACAATTACCGGATAAGGTTCGTCAACACTGATAAAGTTGTCTAACTGCTTCTTCCCCTCTTTGTCCTCTCCGACAATGCGTGTTACGTAGTAAGGAGATTTTTTACATAAATCGCTATTTATGTTGATAAGCAGTGTTCGCATTTCGGCGGCTTCCTCAATATCTGAACAGAACACGATTGTCTTTGTCATACGACCGATGTCGTATAACATTTGGGTAATCCTGTGTGCTACTACTTTACGCCTTAACTTAATGGCAAGGTCACGACCTATATTCTGTCTTTGATATAATTTCTGTTCAATCTCCTTTCCTAACAAATCTATTTCACCTTCATCGGGAGTCCAGCCCTGCAAATCAACGTTGATGAAGTCGGCAGTAACCCGATATGGAGCCAAGAAACCATCTTGGATTCCTTGAAGAAGGGAATAGGTATATACCGGCTCTCCGAAATAATCCAAGTTGTTTGCTCCTTCATCAGCTTTCGGGGTAGCAGTCATACCGATTTGGGTAGCCGAGCTGAAATACTCCAATACTTTGCGCCATGCAGAATCGTCCTTTGCGCTACCACGATGGCACTCGTCAACGATAATCAAATCAAAGAAGTTTGGCTGCACCTCCAAAAACGGATCTGGCTTGCCCTCTTTTCCAACCAGTTGGTGGTATAACGCCATATATACCTCGTATGAGGAGTCAATTTTCTCTTCGCCTTCCCCAACAGAAGTTATCTTAGTCATAAACTTCTTGAAAGGTTTGAAGTCTTGCACCATTGTTTGGTCAATGAGGATATTTCGGTCTGCAAGATAAAGAATCTTTTTCTTTGCTCCGCTTTTATGGAGACGATGGATAATCTGGAAAGCAGTGAAAGTCTTACCAGTACCGGTAGCCATTACGACAAGTACACGCTGTTGTCCTCTTGCAATGGCTTCCACTGTACGGTCAACCGCTATACGTTGGTAATATCTTGGCTCATGGCTATGGGCATCATAATAAAACGGTGTTTCTATTATGTTAAGTTCATCCGATGTATAGTTCTTGGATGCAAGATAACGATTGTATAATTCCTCTTCTGTCGGGAAATTCTCTAATTTGATTTCGGTTTCTTTCCCTGTGATAAAGTCATGTTCCAAGAAAGCATCACCATTACTGGAGTACGCAAATTTCAAGTCAAGGATTTGGGCATAATCCATAGCTTGTTGAATACCACCCCCAACGGCATGTTTGTTATCTTTAGCTTCTACCACTGCAATGGGCTTACCATTATGGTATAATAGATAATCAGCCTTTTTGCCCTCTGCTACTGAATGTTGGTTGCCAACAACAAGTACTCGACCATCAGTGAAATAATACTCTTCACGCATATTTACGCTTACAGCCCAGCCCTTTTGTTGGAGTGCAGGGGTAATGAACAAGGTGCGTATCTCTTGTTCTTTGAGTTCTTTCTTGTTTACTTCCATGATAATAAATTGTTTTAAGATTTATTACTGCTAACAATCAAATCTTTCACATCAATATCAAGAACATTAGCTATATCATTAAGGGTTTTGAGGTCTGGTTGAACAGAATTACTACACCATTTACTCACAGTGCAATTGGATTTACCAATCTGTTCTGCAAGCCATTTTCCTGTTTTTTGTTGTTCTGCAAGTACGACTTTTAGTCTGTTCAAATTAGCCATGAGGTAAAACGTTTTAATTCAAGAGCAAATTTATATAAATACTCTGATAACATAAGCAACTTCCGATAATAATTATTATTTGGAAGCGAAAAAATGGCTTAGATACCGTATTTCGACAGGATATTTTCGTCAATTTCAATTTTATGCCGACCTGTTGTAGTTCGCAGATTCTTTCTTACGGTGTCAAACGTGGAGTTAGTGAACCATTCGGCAAATGTCGCCATCACAAATGATGTAGTTACATCTCCACCTATATTATATTGGAAAGCGATGTTCCAAGCAAAGTTCTTTAAAGAGATTTGTGTGAGCGAACTATGTTTCTTAATATGAATCTCGGTCATGGAAAGCACTTGACGATTAGTCACAAAATAGCGGACAGATTCGCAAATTTGGAAAATCTCTGTTTCGTCCAAATCAAAACGCTTGAATGTGTCTCGTGTATATTTCAGGATAGCATTTAATTTCTCGTCTTCTTCTCTTTCTTTTTGTTGCTTGTATTGTTGTTGCTCATGCTGGTATTCATAATGGAATAATTCCATACGCCTTTTTTGTACTTCTACACAATCTTGGGTATGTAAGGATGCAACAGCCGAAGTCTTTTTATCTGTCACTTCATCGGCTAATGCCAAATGTGACAAAGGAGTTTCTATAATGTATCTTGCTATAGAGATGCAAAGATGATATAGAAGTTTCAGTATCACATATCCGACAGCCATAACGAACGGAAGCAAACTCATTCGTATGCTAAGCATATTGCATATTTGAAATGCAATCATTGAAGCCAGCAACACCGCAATGACCTCTATTGTCAAAGAATGGAGTATATATTGTTTTTGCTTCATGCCTATTGTTTTTTATTTCTCAATGCAAAGGTATAACACTTTTTCATAAAAAACGAAAGAAAAAAATAGATACCGTTTTGCAAATCAATAGCTTATGAAAAGAAAAGCATAATAAGAGAAAATATCGAAGACTATCTGAAAACAAGAGAAAATAGAAATCGTCAAAAATAGTATGGTTAAACTAAGTTAAAGTTTTTTGCGGTAGCTTTTCTATTCTCGCTAAGGCTGAAATATAGAGTAAACGAAGTAAAGTAATCATATTTGTACCAAGTTATATATAATACACTGGTATACAGCAGTAATTATCTTTGAAGAAGTCAAATGATTCCGATAAGGATACAGATAATAAACAATAAGCAAAAGCGTGCAGCTCAATGAGTTGCATGCTTTTTGCGTTTATGGGGATATGCTTGCTCAAGGAGCATATTAATAGGGATGACGAAAGCTATTTGCTGGCATCTACTGGAGTGGAAAGTGAGTCTCATGATATGTGCATATCTTTCAAAATTAATGAAAGAATGTGTTATGATTTACATTCTTGTGACAAACTTTCTATCGCCCATTTGTGAATAATCTTGGGCAACTTCTCAGGCAAAGCCGATTTTTAACAAACTACCGTATTATGTGCTTTGTCAACTTATCTTTTTTTTAATACGCTGTTTACTACTCTGACAGAAGAGACAAGTTTATTAGTAGAAGTAAATACGTCTACATTCCATACATGAGATGAACGCCCTTTATGTACGATGGTGGCTACTGCTCGTACGGTATCTCCTTCATGTGCGGAGGAAATATGATTTCCACTGACTTGCATGCCCACAATTATTTCATCGGGCTGGCAAGTAATCATGGAGCCGAGTCCGGCAACGGTTTCGGCAAGTGCAAGGGTTGCGCCACCATGCAGAATACCGAAAGGCTGACGGGTGCGATGGTCTACGGGCATGGTTGCTTCTATGCGATTTTCCGAAGCGTAGGTGTATTGGATGCCCAAGTTGCCCATCAGGGCATGGCGTGCTTGTGCGTTTAGCAGGTCGAGAGGTATTTCTGAGGCATGAACTTCTGCCAAAATCATTTTTTCAACTGCCTGGGCGACACCGTCTTCTTCGTTGGAAGCCGTCACGTAGTCGGCGCAAACTTTTACAGAGTCTTGCGAATGTCCCATGGCTATGCCTAAACCGGCTATTTGAAGCATGTTGACATCGCATACTCCGTCTCCAATGGCAATAACTTCCTCACGAGTGATGTTCAGATGTGACAATAAAGCACCTAAGGTGTTTGCTTTATCAATTCCGCATGGCACGACCTCTAAAAAGTATGGTTCTGAACGAAAAACATCCAAAGTTCCGTTTAAACGCCTTTTCCAATGCTCTTCCAATCCGGTTAATGCTTCTTCGTCGTCACTAACCAACATACATTTACATGGTGCAAAGTCTATGGCTATGGAGAAATCTTCTTCCTTAATGATTTTCAGGTTATTCAGTTTGGCTTCGGTGCGGATATGTTCATTGTTGGGACTATCTGTCAATAGAGTATCATCGTGGTAAGTGAATATGGCGAAACCGTTTTTATGTGCTTTCTTCTCTAAATAAGGCAGCATTTCCGGGTTAATTCGTCGCTCAAACAAGATTTCTCCGTTTTGTGCGTTGATTATCTGACAACCGTTGTAAGAAACAATAAAACCTCCATAATTACCCAGTTCCAGTATTTTTGCTAATGGCATGAGACCGTATGTAGGTCTGCCGGAAGCCAATGCGATACGTATTCCCATTTGTTGTACTTTAAGCAATGATGCAAGCGTGCGTTTGCTTATTTCTTTCTCATTGTTGAGAAGCGTTCCGTCTACGTCAAGAACTAATAATTTATATTTCATGGCGGTTTACTTTTAATTACGCTAACAAAGTTAATAAAATGGCAGTTAAAAACGACTGGATTTATTTTATTTTGACGAAACTTCTTGCAATGGTTTTTGTAGCCGGAATTCTTTGGGAGAGATATCGGTGTTTTTTTGAAAAAACTGTTATAAGATTGGTAGACATATCACATATATTCTTATCTTTGCGGCGTTTTGTTCTGTCTCCCTGTTCGGGGAACAGATGAAAAGGGAATCGGGTGAAAGTCCCGGACAGTCCCGCTGCTGTGAATTTCGTTGAGGGTGTATCATTCTTATGCCACTGTTCTATTAGGAATGGGAAGGCGATACATCAGGAATAAGTCAGAAGACCTGCAAAACAAAGTCGAAAAATTGTCCGTTCGAGGAAAGCGGGCAGTGCGTAAAATGTTTTAAGATAATCTTTGGATACTTTATGGTGATGAGGATTAAAGTGCAGTATATCTGCATGGCTTTTCTTTATGTAGGTGGCTTTCCCCTTTATGCACAAAAAGTTACTGATGATACAATTAGTGGTAAGACGCATTATATTGATGAGGTTACGGTCAAAGCTTCTGTAGCTACAAGGAAAGTGACGAGCACGACACCTGTACAAGTGCTTTCGCATCGGCAATTACAGCAGCAGGGTATAACCGATATAGCCGATGCTTTGCGTCGGTTCTCCGGTGTGAATGTAAAAGACTATGGGGGGGCTGGCGGTATGAAAACCGTTTCAGTGCGTAGTTTGGGTTCACAACATACGGCAGTGGCATACGATGGTGTAACAGTGACAGATTGCCAAAGCGGACAGATAGATCTTTCTCGTTTTTCTTTAGATAACATAAAATCACTTTCTCTGACTGTTGGTGACAATGACGATATATTTCTTCCGGCACGCACAGTAGCGTCTGCTGCTTCACTTCGTTTGCAAACATTATCACCTGATTTGACAGACAAAAACATGTATCTGAAAGCTGAAGTAAAGGCGGGTTCTTTCGGAATGGTAAATCCATCTCTGCGTTACGATCAGCGATTGGCGAGTCGAGCTTCAATGTCCTTTACTGGTGACTTTATGAGAGCCGACAATATTTATCCCTTTACTTTAGTGAATGGTAAGTATACATCAGAAGAGCGCAGGAATAATAATTCTATTGAGACCTATCGGAGTGAATGGAATATTTATATCCGTCCCAATGATCGTTCTGTTTTAGATGGAAAATTTTATTATTATAATTCATTCCGGGAATTGCCTGGCCCGGTTATTTTATATAATAATAAAAGCAATGAAGAGCTGAGCGAACAGAACTTCTTTTCTCAGTTACACTATCGAACTTATTGGAATAATAATCTTTCTTTGCAAGTCTATGGAAAATTTAATTGGGCGTCAACTCATTATCATGACGAAGGTGCGGAATTTCCGGGGGGTGAGTTGAACAATCTATATTATCAACGCGAATATTATGGCTCTGCATCATTGCTTTATGCTCCATTCACTGAATGGGCTTTCACTTATGCGGCAGACTATTCGTTTAATAACCTAAGTTCGAATACTTCTTCAGGAGTAAAACCTTATCGGCATACTGTGTTACAGAGCTTGACAGCACGTTACCAAACTCGCCATCTAACGATAACCGCCCTGATGCTGGGGTCTCTCTATATGAATGGTGCAAAGGTGGGCGAAAATGCCGGTAACTCTCGGCATCTGTCTCCTTCTGTTTCTCTGTCATGGAAGCCGTGGAAGCGAAAAGAACTTTATTTCCGTACTTCTTATAAAGATATCTTTCGTGTTGCGACTTTTTCCGAAAATTATTTTGACCGTTGGGGAAGTCGTGATTTGAAGCCGGAAGTGGCTTGTCAATACAATGTCGGTGGTACCTACGCATATTCTTCCACTTTATCATGGTTGAGCGATGTGGGCATTTCATTGGATGGTTATTATAATTATGTAAAGAATAAGATTGTGGCAATGCCCTACAATATGTTTTTTTGGACGATGGTGAATTTGGGACATGTTGATATTTGGGGAGCGGAAGCAAATGTGGATGCTATCTTTCGTATGGCTGTTCGTCATCAACTGCTGGCGGCGGTATCATATACTTATCAGTATGCTGTTGATAAGACTGATCCGTCTTCCGTCTATTATAAAGATCAGATACCTTATACGCCTGTACATTCCGGTTCTTTTTCGTTGGCATGGGAAAATCCTTATGTAAATGTATCTTTTCATGCCACCGGAGTAAGTAAACGCTATGCATCTGAACAGAATATCAAGGCTAATGAGTTGAAGGGATACATTGAGTGCGGAGTATCGCTTTATCGTTCATTTCGTTGGAAGAAGATAGATTGTTCGCTTCGAGGTGACATTCAGAATATAGGCGATAAGCAATATAGTATTGTGAAAAGTTATCCTATGCCCGGACGTTCGTATAAACTGACATTTAATATATCCATTTAATAACAAGAAAATTATGAAACTGAAAGAACAACTTAGAATGCTGGTTATTTTGCTGGCTATGCCTTTGGCTTTTGTAGCATGTGATAATAATGATGACGAAAATGGTGCTCCTATTGTTGCCGAGAAAGGCGTTTTTGTCTTCAATTCAGGTAATCAAGCTTCAGGCATAGATGGGACATTATCATTCATTGACGAGAAAACGGAAACGGTATCGAATAACGTGTTTGAGACGACTAATGAACGCAAATTAGGTTCAACAGTTCAGGATGGCGTTATTCTTGGCAATAATCTGTATATTGCTGTGTCCAAGTCAAATACAATTGAAGTAGTAAATAAAAATACATTGGTAAGTGTCGTTCAGATAGTCCCTACCCCAGCTCAGGGCAATACCCCTCGTGATATTGTGACAGATGGTAAATATGTATATGTATCTATGTATACAGGTGTAGTGTCACGTATCGATCCTTCAACAAATACTATCGATAAGACTGTGGCAGTGGGACCTAATCCTGAAGAAATGGTAATAGTGAATAAATCTTTGTATGTGACGAACTCAGATGGGAACAATTATAATGCCGGTTATGCCAATGGCAAAAGTGTTTCCAAGATTTCTTTGTCTGATTTTGTAGAAGAAAAGAAAATAGCGGTAGGCTTGAACCCGACTAAGATTACAGCAGACGCTTTGGGAAATGTACTTGTTTTATGTATGGGTGACTACTCTGCTACTCCTGCAACTGTATGGAAGATAAATGCTGAGGATGAAGCAACGAGTATGAATATACCTGCTACAATAATGGACATTAAAGATAATTCTTTATATGTAATCAATGCCCCTTACGGAGCTCCTTCCATAACCTATACTGTTTATAATACATCAAGCGGTGCGGTAGAAAAGGAGAATTTTGTTTCTGCTCCTGTTGATGCACCGGCTGGTATTGCTGTGCATTCGGACGGACGTATTTTTATTACTTCTTACACTTTGGTTGGTGGATTCGCTTCTTATAAGACTCCCGGTTACGTTAGTGAGTATTCTTCGGATGGGACATTCGTGAAAAAATATGATGTAGGTGTGGGAGCTGTTTCTATGACATTCCTTAAATAATCAATAATAATAATGAAATACTTTCCATTATTTTGTGCGATAGTCTGGATATTTTCAGCTTGTCAGGGTGGAAAGCAAAATATGGTGTCTTCACAAACCGGAGACACCATCCCTCTGCGCTATGCCGAGAACCTTACTTTAGTGGCCTATCCCGAATATACCGTCGCTACTTTGCGCAACCCCTGGGATACTTTAAGAACGCTACACACCTATATCTTAGTGCCTGCTGCCGAACCCTTACCCGCACATTTGCCGCAAGGTACGGTGGTGCGTACCCCGCTTTCCAAAGCAGTAGTCTATTCGTCGGTACATTGCGGACTGGTGAACAATTTGGGAGCTTTCAACAGTATCGGTGGTATCTGCGACTTGAAATATATCAAACTGCCAGTCGTGCAGGAAGGCGTTAAACGGGGAACTATTGCCGATTGCGGTGATGGCATGAACCCTGATATGGAAAAGATTATCGACCTGCATCCTGATGCCATTCTGCTTTCTCCGTTTGAAAATAGCGGTGGTTACGGGCGCATTGAGAAGCTGAATATTCCCATTATTGAATGTGCTGATTATATGGAAACTTCCGCTTTGGGACGTGCCGAGTGGATGCGTTTTTATGGATTGCTGTTCGGTGCAGCTCCAAAAGCTGATAGTCTTTTTGCTGAAGTAGACAGCTGTTATAAGCGGCTCCAACATCGTGCTATGCTTTCGTCGGTCTCTCTGTCGGTTGTCAGCGAGCTGAAAAGCGGTTCAGCATGGTATGTACCGGGTGGACGTAGCACGATGGGACGTCTTTTTAATGACGCTTGTGGACGGTATGTTTTTGCGGAAGACAAACATAGCGGTTCCATTCCCTTAGCTTTTGAAACGGTCTTTGATAAGGCCGGTGATGCTGATGTTTGGATTATCAAGTACAATCGCGACCGCGATATGAGCTATTCTGATTTGAAAGCCGATTATATTGGTTATACGGGTTTTAAGGCATTCAAAACGCGGAATATTTACGGATGTAACACTGCGAAAGTTCCTTTTTATGAAGAAACTCCTTTCCGCCCGGACTATCTGCTGGCGGATTTGATACAGATTCTTCACCCCGAAATAGGAGATTTGGGAGGTTTGCGTTATTTTTGCAAATTGAATGAGTAGAGGAGGAAAATATGGTATCGGATTAGGAATAGTAATTGCATTGCTGTTTGTTGCTAATTTGTTGGTGGGATCGGTTGCGATTCCCGTATCCGATGTCTTTCATATACTTCTTGGAGGTGAAGGCGGGAAGGCAAGTTGGCGTTTTATCGTGTGGGAAGCTCGTCTGCCTCAGGCCATGACAGCATTGCTCTGCGGGAGTGCGCTGGCTGTTTGTGGATTGATGCTGCAAACAGCTTTCAAGAATCCGTTGGCAGGTCCGTCTATTTTGGGCATTAATTCCGGAGCCAGCTTGGGAGTGGCGTTTGTGATGCTGCTGTTTGGTGGTAGCATATCGGCCGGTACTTTCAGCTTGTCCGGTTTCTTTTCCGTATTGGCGGGAGCTTTTGTTGGAGCTATGCTGATAATGGGACTTATTCTTTTCTTTTCTACGTTATTGAAGAGCAATGTCATGCTGCTGATAACAGGTATCATGATAGGTTACATCGCTTCGTCTGCAATCGCTTTGCTGAACTTCTTTGCTACGGCAGAGGGGGTACAGTCTTATATGATATGGGGATTGGGTAATTTTGGAGGCGTCTCTTTGCAGCAGATGCCTGCTTTTGCATCGGTAACTGTTGCAGGATTGTTCGGCTCATTATTGCTGATAAAACCCTTGAATGCATTGTTGCTGGGTGAGCGCTATGCGGAGAACTTAGGAGTCAATATCGTTCGTGTGCGCAATTGGTTGTTGGTCATCACCGGTTTGCTGACTGCCATAACTACCGCTTTTTGCGGACCGGTCGCATTTATTGGCCTTGCTGTGCCTCATATAGCCCGCATGATATTGCGGACTGCCAATCATAATTCTTTGCTACCCGTTACTATTTTGAGTGGAGGGGCGGTGGCTCTGCTTTGCAATCTGATCTGTGTCTTGCCCGGGGAGGCCGGTATTATTCCTTTGAATGCGGTTACACCGATTATTGGAGCACCGGTAATCATCTATGTGATCGTCAGCCAAAGAAATCCGCAGCATTTTAACTGATTTTTTCCCCGAAAACTCTTTACCGGAATAAATGTTTACTCAATCGTTTGCATAGATAACTGACAGATTTAAAAGGATTATGCCATTCCATATTATTTTTTATTGTATTTTTGCGCCTGGTATTAGTTTTAATTTAAACAAAGATTGTGGTTATGAAATTACCCGAAGATCCGATGATGCTGTATAGCTTCATCAATATGAAGTTACGTGATTTTTATCCTTCACTGGATGCACTTTGTGAGGATATGAATGTAGAAAGAGATGAAATTGTCCGGACGCTGAAAACGGTGGGATTTGAGTATAATCCTGTACGAAACAGGTTCTGGTAATTGCTGTAAACTTATAAACAGAGAAGTTGGGGCTGTGTCTTGGCAAAGATGCAGCCTCAACTTTTTGTTAATAAACACCAAATATGCCCCTCCTCATTTAACTTCCTTGCTTTTTATCTTTCTAACCTGTAAAACCCGGTGAACTGATGATTAACGAGAACAAGATTCGACAAATATATAAATCCAATCGAGAGCAGGGCTTTCGGCTGTTGGTGGAATATTTTCAAGAACCGATATATTATTATATACGGCGTTTAGTGGTTCTGCATGAAGATGCGGAAGACGTGTTGCAGGAGGTTTTTATTCAGATATACAGGCATTGGGACCAGTTTCGCAACGAAAGTTCATTGAGCACATGGATTTACCGGATTGCGACGAATGAAAGCCTCCGTCTGCTGAACAGCCGTAAAAAGCGGGAAACAGTTTCCACTGAAGACATGCAGGAAAGTCTGATTTCCCAGCTAAGGGCGTCCGATTATGTGGATTATGAGAATGAATTGGCCGTCAAATTTCAGGAAGCGATACTGAGGCTGCCGGAAAAGCAAAGGCTGGTATTCAATCTTCGCTATTATGATGAACTTGATTATGAAGAAATAGCTCATATTCTGGACGGTAAGGTTGATGCGCTTAAGGTCAACTATCATTATGCGAAAGAGAAGATTAAAGAGTACATACTAAATAATTAAGACTATGAAAAAAGACTTTGACTTTGATGATATAGGAAAAAAGACGCCTTATCGTGTGCCCGAAGGTTTTTTTGATGAGATGCAACGTGAGGTGCAAAAACGCACTTATGCTGACAAACCGGCAAATCGTCGCTTATGGATAGCTGCTTCCACAAGTATTGCCGTGGCTGCGGTGTTAATAGGCTTTCTGTTCATGCCGTTTCATTTCCGGCAAAATGATCCCGGAAGGACTGACTTGCAGAGGCCGGATACTGAAAATTATACGGCGGCAATATCTGCCGATAAATGGATTCGTGAAATGTCGGACGAGGAGCTGGAAGAGCTCGTCAGCTTCTCCGAAAACGATATGTTTTTAAATTAATAGTATTGTCTTAAAAAGAAAAGTTTATGAAAACAAAATTTATTTATGCATTTCTGACATGCCTCGTGATGGGCTGCCAACTCAGTATTTCTGCCCAAAATCAAGTGAATAAGGGTAAAAAAATGAACCGGACACCGGAGCAATTCATGGAACGCCAGACTCATCAAATGGTCAAAACGCTGATGCTGGATGATGCTGCCACTGCCAAATTCGTTCCGGTTTACCAGAACTATTTGAAGGAACTTCGGGAGTGCAGAATGATGAATCGTAAACAAACTCCTGCAAGGCAAAAGGTGGAGAAGCCGGGGGTAAAGCCGGAATCTAAGCCGTTGCTGACGGATGCCGAGGTAGAACAGCAGATTAAAGGACGTTTTGCACAAAGCCGTAAGATATTGGATGTGCGCGAGAAATATTATAATGAGTTCAGGAAAATACTCTCCTCTAAACAGATTATGAAAATATATCAGACGGAGAAGAGCAATGCTAATAAGCTGAAGAAAGAATTTGACCGCAGAAAGAGACAGGCGGCTGTGCAAGGAAAAAACAAACATCCGGTACGCTCTGCCCAAAAGTCCTAAAATCCTCTTAGGCAGTCTTCTGCAAATCGGCATATATTTCAATGTGACAATTGGGTATATGCCGATTTTTTTGTGTCCGGGTTCAGAACTTCACCGGGGAGAAATTGTTGTAGGGGAATGTAGATAAGAAAGGATACTCCATGCGGTTGTTTCAGGAAATAAAGAATTGGAAAACGGTTCGTGGCTGGCATATTTGGAAGTTGAAGTTGGTGGATGCGCGGCTCTACTTTGTCAGTATGGTGGTGGGGCTGTTGACGGGACTTATAGCGGTTCCTTATCATTACCTGCTCTATTATCTGCTGCATGTCCGCAGCGGGCTTTTCGCTTCCCGTCCCGCTTGGTACTGGCATATTCCATTGTTCATGTTGTTTTGGGGGATCCTGATTCTTGTATCCCGGCTGGTCGGCAAAATGCCCCTTATCGGTGGCGGCGGTATTCCACAGACACGCGGGGCAATCAACGGGCGGATAACTTACCGGCATCCGTTCATTGAGTTGATATCCAAGTTTGCCGGCGGAATACTTTCCGTTTCTGCCGGGTTGTCGCTTGGGCGTGAGGGGCCTTCCGTCCAGATAGGTTCCTATGTCGGTTGCCTCGTTTCCCGGTGGACACATATTTTGAAGGGCGAACGCAAGCAGTTGTTGGCGGCGGGAGCAGGGGCAGGGCTTGCTGCGGCTTTTGCGGCACCGCTGGCTTCTTCATTGATTGTCATTGAGTCCATTGAGCGTTTCGATGCACCCAAGACGGCTATTACCACACTGCTGGCAGGCGTGGTGGCAGGTGTGATTGCCACTTTGGTATTTCCCGTAAACCCTTATCATCTGATTGAGGTGTCGGAGCCGGCTTTGGCTTTTTGGGTTCAAATGAAGTATTTCCTCATATTGGCTGTCATCATTTCCATTGTCGGCAAGCTATATGCTGCAATTATGATTTCGTTTAAGCGGGTATACTCTGCGGTCAAGTCTCCGACATCCGTCAAGATGTTCTATCTGGTGTTGGTGGCCTACATCATCTCATTGATGCAGGTGAACCTGACGGGCGGTGGCGAGCAGTTTCTGTTGGAACAGGCTCAGAACGGCAGTACGGAGATGATGTGGGTGCTTGCTGTCATGCTGTTGCATTTCGGCTTCTCGGTGTGTTCCGTCTCTTCCGGGCTGCCGGGGGGAAACTTTATCCCCACTTTGGTCACAGGTGGCTTGCTGGGGCGGTTTGTGGGATTGATTGCAGTGAAGTACGGCATTATCGGACACGAAAGCGTCACTTATGTCATGTTGATATCCATGTCGGCTTTCCTGGTGGCTATTGAGCGCACGCCGTTGACTGCCATTGTTCTGATAACGGAGATTACCGGGCATTTTGAAGTTTTCTATCCATCGGTGGTAGTAGGCGGCCTTACCTACTATTTTACGGAACTGCTTCAGATGAAATCTTTCAATGTAATCTTGTACGAGGATATGGTTAGCTCATCCGATTTTCAGGAAGAGAAGCGGTATGCGCTGTCTGTGGAAGTCATGACCGGTTCTTATTTTGACGGCAAGGCGGTTGGTGAGCTGTCCTTGCCCGAACATTGCGTTATCATCGGTGTGCATAGGGACGGAAAAAACCTGGTCCCGGCGGAAACAAGTTTGATTCCGGGAGACCAGGTGCAGATTGAAATGGATTCACAGGACATAGAGAAACTCTATGAACCGCTTGTCAGTATGGCAAATATCTATTAAGCCAAGTTACCTATTTCATCCAGATTCTTCTGAATGTCGTTATCGGTCAGTTCATAATTCTGCAAATCGCCGGCGAGGTATTTGTCATACGACGCCATGTCGATGAGTCCATGACCGGACAGGTTGAACAGGATCACTTTTTCCTCACCCGTTTCCTTGCATTTGTTTGCTTCGCGGATGGTGGCTGCAATGGCGTGGCAGGATTCGGGTGCGGGGATGATGCCTTCTGCCTGTGCAAAGAGACAGCCGGCATCGAACGATTCGAGTTGTTTGATGTCCATTGCTTCCATATAGCCGTCTTTCAGCAGTTGCGACACGATGACGCCTGCACCATGATAGCGCAAGCCGCCGGCATGGATGTTGGCAGGAGCAAAGTTGTGTCCCAGTGTAAACATTGGCAGCAAAGGGGTATATCCGGCTTCGTCGCCGAAGTCATATTGGAATTTTCCGCGTGTCAGCTTCGGGCAGGAAGCCGGTTCGGCGGCGATGAAGCGCGTTTTCTTTCCTTCGAGGATCGTGTGCCGCATGAAGGGGAACGTAATGCCGCCGAAGTTGGAACCTCCGCCAAAGCAGGCAATGACCATATCGGGATATTCACCGGCCATTTCCATTTGTTTTTCGGCTTCCAGGCCGATTACGGTCTGATGCAGCGTTACGTGGCTCAGTACGGAGCCGAGTGTATATTTGCAGTTGGGGGTGCTTCGTGCCAGTTCAATGGCTTCGGAAATGGCTGTACCCAGCGAACCCTGATGATTGGGGTGGGCGGTCAGTATATCTTTTCCGGCGCGGGTGGACATGGACGGTGAAGGAGTGACCTGTGCGCCGAATGTCTGCATGATGCTGCGGCGGTATGGTTTCTGCTCATAGCTGATTTTCACTTGGTATACGGCGGCTTCCAGCCCGAAGAGGCGGGCGGCATAGGCCAGCGAGGCTCCCCATTGTCCGGCTCCGGTTTCGGTGGTGACATTCGTCACACCCTCCTGTTTGCAATAGTAGGCCTGCGGCAGGGCAGAGTTCAACTTGTGAGACCCCATTGGACTGACGCTCTCGTTTTTGAAATAGATATGCGCCGGGGTGCCGAGTGCTTTTTCCAGTCCGTAGGCGCGCACCAGCGGGGTGCTGCGGTAGTATTTGTACATTTCACGCACTTGTTCGGGAATTTCAATCCAGGCATCTGTCTGGTTGAGCTCCTGACGGCAAAGTTCCTGTGCGAAGATGGGATATAAATCTTCCGCTTTCAATGGTTGCTTGGTAGCGGGATTAAGCGGCGGCATGGGTTTGTTCACCATATCGGCTTGTATGTTGTACCAGTAACGTGGAATTTCGTCTTCCGGAAGAATGAATCTTTTTGTCTTGTTGCTCATAGTGGTTATAAAATTAAAAGTGATTCAGTGTCCAAATGTAGCCATTATTTTTAAACCATTTTCTTTTTTCCATTGTTTTTTGTTTATGAAGGTAGATTTGTCTAAGTTTGCCACGTCTCTTTAACCGGTATTTTTATGAAGATTTATCATAAGTTCCTTTTGTATCAGAATAAATGGATTTATCCTTATGTGCGTGTGGCGTTGAGGGTTATGACGACTTTGACCTATCTGGCATCCATTTTGCTTATTGTCGGGTTGGTGTACGAGCATGGGTTCAGGATTTCGGCTGCGGAAGCCCACCAGTTGCAGCGCTTGTATCATGGGGTGTGGATTGTTTTCTTGGCGGACATATCCTTGCACATTGCGTTGGAGTATAAGGACACGCGGCGGACTTTCAGCAGGCTGACGTGGATATTGACTTTTTTGCTTTATTTGACGTTGGTTCCGGTTGTGTTTCATCGTCCGGAGGTGGAAGGCGCTGTGCAGGCTGTCTGGGACTTTCTGGACGGCAGGATGTATCATCTTTCATTGTTGCTGGTGCTTTCTTTCCTTAATTTGTCCTATGGCTTGGTGAGGCTGTTGGGGCGGCGGACAAACCCTTCGCTCATTTTGGCTGTCAGCTTCCTTATCATAATACTGGTGGGGACGGGACTGCTGATGCTTCCCCGTTCTACGGTGTCGGGCATCTCGTGGGTCGATTCGCTGTTCATCTCCACAAGTGCGGTGTGTGTGACGGGGCTGACCTCGGTGGATGTGGCGTCCACCTTTACGACAACGGGGTTCGTAATCATCATCCTGCTGATTCAGATTGGCGGTTTGGGGGTGATGACGCTGACGAGCTTCTTCGCAATGTTCTTCATGGGCAATACTTCTTTGTACAATCAGTTGGTGGTGCGCGATATGGTCAGCTCCAACTCGTTGAACTCGCTGCTCTCCACGCTGGTCTATATCCTCGGCTTCACGTTGGCGATAGAGGGGGCGGGGATGCTCGCCATTTGGAGTGATATTCATGGCACGATGGGCATGGACATACACGAGGAACTGGCTTTCTCGGCTTTCCATTCCATATCTGCGTTCTGCAATGCCGGTTTCTCCACCTTGCCGGGCAATCTGGGCAATCCGCTGTTGCTGGCGGGGCATCATAATCCGTTTTATATATACATATCCCTGTTGATTATTCTCGGTGGTATCGGTTTCCCGATATTGGTGAACTTCAAAGATATTATTCTTTATCACATACGTCGCTTCTGGAGATTTCTGCGCACGTGGGAGTGGGATGGCCGCAGGTTCTATCATCTTTATAACCTGAACACACGTATCGTGTTGATTGTCACATTCCTACTGTTGGTGTTCGGTACGCTTGGCATAGCCCTTTTTGAGTGGAACGGCTCTTTTGCAGGCATGCCGGTTGCCGATAAGTGGACACAGGCGTTTTTCAATGCGGTTTGTCCTCGTACGGCGGGCTTTTCCAGTGTGGATCTGGCAGGCTTGGGCGTGCAGACGCTGCTGCTCTATCTTATATTGATGTGGATTGGCGGCGGTTCGCAGTCCACTGCGGGCGGCATCAAGGTGAATGCTTTTGCTGTGGTGGTGCTGAACCTTGTGGCGGTGTTGCGCGGAACGGAGCGGGTGGAGGTTTTCGGACGTGAATTGTCGTACGACTCTATCAGGCGTTCCAACGCTACGGTGGTGATGTCGTTCGGTGTATTGTTCATATTCATCTTTGTGATCAGCATTTTGGAACCGAAACTTTCACTGCTTACCATTGCCTTTGAGTGTGTTTCGGCCATCAGTACGGTGGGTTCCAGCCTGAACGCCACCCCTTTGCTGGGGGACGACAGCAAACTGTTGGTGGCGCTCCTGATGTTTGTGGGGCGTGTAGGGCTGATAACCTTGATGCTCGGCATCATCAAGCAAAAGAAGCATACGAAATATCGGTATCCGAGCGGACAGATTATTATTAACTGATTTGTGGTTTATGATTCCGTAACCGGAACATCATGAACCGTAAGTCCAAAACCATAAATCTTATGAAGTATATCATTATCGGTCTGGGCAATTACGGTCACGTGCTTGCCGAGGAACTTTCTGCTTTGGGGCACGAAGTGATAGGCGCCGACATCAGTTCGTCCCGCGTGGATGGCTTGAAGGACAAGATAGCGACAGCATTTGTTATTGATGCAACGGACGAGCAGGCACTCTCTGTGCTTCCCTTGAACAGCGTGGATGTGGTGATTGTCGCTATCGGCGAGAACTTTGGCGCGTCCATTCGTGTAGTGGCTCTTTTGAAGCAGAAAAAGGTGAAACGCATCTATGCCAGGGCCATTGATGCCATACACCGTTCGGTGCTCGATGCTTTCGGGCTGGAGCGTATTCTGACGCCCGAAGAGGATGCGGCGCGCGGCTTGGTGCATTTGCTGGAGTTCGGTGCGGATATTGAAACGTTTCGCGTAGATGCCAACTATTATGTCGTGAAGTTCACTGTGCCCGAAAGGTTTATCGGTTACAGCGTGAATGAATTGAAACTCGATAAGGAATTCGGGTTGAAATTGCTTGCCTTGAAGCGTGCCGAGACGCTGAAAAACTGCTTGGGCATCTCTTTTACGGAGCATGATGTTGTAAACGGACTGCCGGATGATGACCTGATACAGGCGGGAGACCGGTTGGTGTGTTACGGGCAGTATCGGGACTTCCGGAAATTTTGGAAAGCGCTGTGAGTCAGTCTGCCACGAGGAAGAGCTGGGTACAGTACTTCGTCGTGGCAGACTGTAATTACAAGGTGAAATTATTCCAATGGTTTTAGACGGATGATGCCGGCTGAATTTTCAGGCATGATGAATTCGAATTTCTTTTTCACTATGCCGAGGTCCACAGTATGCGGAACTATCACTTCGGTATATGACACTTTTTTTGCATAACGCCATGCCATTTCCCTCATTCCCGGCCTTTCTCTCTTTCCCGGAGACACATTCTCCATGGGATCTTTGTTGTAGTCCGGATGGCTGGAATAATAGTTTTGGTCTTTCTGGTTCTTCACAGAGGTATCGTGTGACGAGATGAATTCAACAGCCGCTTTGTAGCATATTCCGGAACCGGTATTGACAGTAATGCGCTTGTTCGCGGCCTCCGAGTTCACGAACTTAATGTAAATCTCACCCGTGGAGGTATTGATGGTAGGGGATGTATATACGGTGGTGTCCGCCACATTCCCGTTCATTACATCCGACATGAGAAAAGCTCTGTCACCGGCTTTGGAGAACAGCTTCTGATAGTAGTAGTTGGAAGTCCGCCACATGCCCCGGTTGTCGAACCAGATGAGGTTAGAGTTCCACTTGTTGTAGCCTTTCTTGCAGAACAGAGGGGCATATGCAGCCATCACCACCATATCAGAATTTCTCTCCAGTCCGGTCCAGTAAGCAGCTTCGGCCAGGGTAGAAGCATAGGCATTGTTGGTACCGTTGTTGGCAAACTCTCCGACGAACACTCGCGTAGGTTTGTTCCGGTCATATGTATAGCCCTCAGCGCCGCGTTTCTTGCCCGGATTGTATCTGTCGCGGTTGGTGTAGAACCATTCGTCGCTTTTGTAGTAATGTTCATCAACTATCGTATTGATATAGTTGGAATCTATTTCCTTCATATTAGCATCGAATTCCTTTCCTGCATCAAAGGCTCCGGAGGTGGAAATAATGGTAATTTCCGGATGTTTTTCCTTGACCGCATTGTATATGATGCCGAAGCGCTCCCAGAAAGCGTTTCCTCTATTCTCGTTGCCTATGCCGAGATATTTGAGTCCGAACGGTTCCGGATGACCCATCTCGGCCCTCAGCGAACCCCATTTGCTGTCGACAGAACCGTTACAGAATTCTATCAGGTCAAGAGCGTCCTGAACAAATATGCTTCTGAACCTCTCTCTATCTTCCTCCGTATCGAGAGGGGCTATGTACTGATGTCCGGCAAACTGGCATGTAACGCCGTTGTTGAGTACAGGCAGCGGAGTTGCACCGAGAGATTCGGCCATGAGAAAATATTCATAGAAGCCCACATACTGCGAAGTCCAGTATCCCCAATGATTGCGGAATCCTATTCTTTCCTCCGGAGTGCCGATGGAGTTTTTCCAGAATACCTGTCCGAAATAGTTTGGACCTTCGGAAGCGCATCCGCCGGGGAAACGCATGAAGGTAGGATTGAGGTCGGCGAGGGCCTGCATGAGATCTTTACGGAACGGGCCGTCCTTCCCGTCGTTCCAGAGTTGGGACGCTTCCGGAAGCAGAGTGACGAAATCAAGGTAGAACACTCCGGTGGTATCGGCAATGATACAGAGGCGGCTGTCGGAGCTGCGCAGAGCCTTCAGTCTTCCTTCATATTTTTTCCATTCATCGGTGATGCTTCCGAATGCGAGTACATTGGAATTGAGGTTTCCGTCCTTATCCTCAAGATAAACCTTGAAATCACCCTTGTAGGATTCTCCCCGGAGGTACAGCCCGAGATCATAGCTGATGTCCTTTACAGCCGGAATAGAAGGAGTCTGGGTATTGTTGGAATAGTGATATTCTTTGCCTTTTCCGTATTCTGCTATTCCGAATCCATTTGCGGCTATTCCGAATCCGTCTCCGGGGTTTTTCACCTCGAAACGTACGCTGTACTGCTTGTAACGCTGTTCGTCATCATATTTATCATTTGGGTCGAAGTCATAATGACGCTTGAGATTTTTCACGAGAGGTTTGTCGGCAACAGCCCTTGCGCTACCCCTTGCATCACCCTTGCGAACGATGGTCCAGCCGAAGAATACGCTGTCGCATACGGAGAACTCGTGTTCCGGAGCATCAGGCACATTGTATGCTTGAAAAGAATTGTTTTGGATAAGTTGTGCACAGATACCGCCGTCGAGCGAATTGTTTATATCTTCAAAGAATATTCCCCTGAGTGTTGGGCTGATTTCAATTCCGAGTTTCTTCGGCTTGAGGGTAAGCGTTCGTTTTTCTTCAGACTTGAATCCCTGAAGTTGAAGCATCTTGTCGGCGAAACGGTATCCGAGGAGCCTCATTCCTTCGGTACTGAAATGGAACTGATCGCCTGTACTCTCGCAACCGAGAGCTGAAATTATATGTGCATTTGGAAGTACCTTCGGGAGTTTCGGCATTATGCTACTGTTGAATGCTGCACATACGCCTCCCTGTTCTGCGTATTTGAGTTCCCCTGCAAGAAGAGGTGTCTGTTTGGGATTGAGATTGAGGTCTTTGCATAGATTGTCGTAAATCTTCTTGACACGTTCCGGCCAGAGGGGATCTTCCGAATTGGATTCACCCTGATGCATGAGTATCCCCTTGATAACTCCATCTTTTTGGGCAAGTCTTGCCATATTCACGAGACGCTCATAAGGGTTTCCGCCGTATTGGCTGACGATGTTTTTCATCCAGTCACGCTCGTTGTCGATATAATCTTTATAGTCTTCCCTATCCCAAAGTTGGATTTTTGCTCCTGCTACAGATACGTTGATAACGCCTACATGGTATTCAGAAGGAAGAATATCAATCATTTTTCTTCCGAAAAAATCCACCGGACCGAGGTTGTTGCCTTCACGACAGATCGGAGGTATGGCAGTATACCATTTTCCCATCTCGCGCCCAAGTTTCGGCATGTCGACCGCAGCCATGAATTGGAAACGTGGATTATTGAAATCTTTGTCCTGCTCTGCCGGTACAGCTCCTGCTTCCATGTTGGACTGTCCTATACAAAGATAAATGAAAAAATTGGGGTCCGGTTTGTTTTCCGGAGTTGCAGAAGCCCTGAAAATCGGGAATATGGCAAGTACTGCCACTACAAGAAATAAAATTTTTCTTTTCATATCGAATCTGTTTTAACTTGGTGAGTGTTTTTTGTGTTATTTTGTGATAATGTCGATACAAAACTATCAAAAAAAACAATCAGCAAGAGAAAATTCCCAAAAATATTCTTCGCGTATGCCTATGGAATGTTTAGGAGTTCTTCTTATGCTCTGAGTGCATTTTTCATACGGTAAATTGTCAGTTTATTTAGTACACTACAGCTATTGGAAGCGTATGTCCTGTTGCGTGATGACATGGCAGATGTTTCCCGTTTTTAAATTTTGTAGGCAGATGTTTCCGTTATGAATTGAGCCTGAGTCCTATGGGAGTGGGATTATAGCAATGTAACTTGCTCCTTTTTCTGCTCCTATTAATCGTTTTATCATGTTAAAATATAGTAGGTTAACATTATTTTCCAATGGAAACTATTTATTATCGGAAAATATTGCTTTCTTTGTAGCGTCAAACTAAAAAAGAAAGAATATGAAATATGTGATTATTGGCGGTGTTGCAGGCGGAGCCACAGCTGCCGCCCGGCTGAGAAGAATAGACGAGCAGGCTGAAATCGTTTTGTTGGAGAAAGGCAAATACATTTCGTATGCCAATTGCGGATTACCTTATTATATAGGGGGAGTTATTGAAGAACGTGGAAAACTGCTGGTGCAGACTCCTGAATCATTTGGACAACGTTTCCGCATTGATGTGAGAGTGGAGAATGAGGTTGTTGCCATTGATACGGAACGCAAAACACTGGCTATCCGCAAAGCCGGCGGAGAAGAATACGAGGAAACTTATGATAAACTTCTGTTGTCTCCGGGAGCTACTCCTGTGAAGCCTCCGTTGGAAGGCATCCATTCGGAAGGCATATTTACGCTTCGCAATGTGGAGGATACCGACCTGATCAAGTCCTACATTGCGGACAATCAGGTGAAACGCGCCGTTGTGGTGGGAGCAGGATTTATCGGGCTTGAAATGGCCGAAAACCTGCATCATGCGGGCATCTCCGTTTCTGTTGTCGAAATGGGCAATCAGGTTATGGCGCCTATCGACTTCTCTATGGCTGCACATATTCACCAGCATTTAATTCAAAAAGGAGTCTCCCTTTACTTGGAAGAAGGAGTCACGCACTTCCGGCGCGATGAACAGGGAATTACCGTCTTTCTGAAAAGTGGGAAAACGATTCCTGCCGATATGGTACTGCTTTCTATCGGCGTGCGTCCGGCAACGGGGCTGGCGCAGCAGGCCGGTTTGGAACTGGGCGAGACGGGCGGCATCCGGGTGGATGAGCATCTGGAGACTTCTGTCAAAGACATCTATGCCGTAGGCGACGCTATTGAGTATCCTCATCCGCTGACCGGGAAACCTTGGCTCAACTATCTGGCTAATCCGGCTAACCGTCAGGGACGTATTGTGGCCGATAATATGGCATTGGGCAATACAATCTCTTATGAAGGGGCTATCGGCACCTCCATTGCCAAAGTGTTCGATATGACGGTCGCTTCTACCGGGCTTGCTGCAAAGCGCCTGAAACAATGGGGAATGGAGTATCAGAGTTCGGTGACTCATTCCGCTTCTCATGCCGGTTACTATCCCGATGCATTGCCGCTGACCTTGAAACTGACCTTTCACCCGAAAACAGGGAAACTCTATGGAGCCCAGTGTGTGGGGTATGAGGGAGTGGACAAGCGCATTGATCAGATAGCGGGACTTATCAAACGTGGAGGAACCGTTTATGACCTGATGGAGACGGAGCATGCCTACGCACCTCCTTTCTCATCTGCCAAAGATCCTATTGCCATAGCCGGATACGTGGCTTCCAATATAATCAGCGGTGCAATGCCGGTGATCTCTTGGCGTGAACTGGCAGGGAAGAAGGACGGCATAATGTTGATTGACACCCGTACGCCCGAAGAATTCTCGTTCGGCACTATTCCGGGAGCTGTTAATATTCCGCTGGATGAGATGCGCGGCCGTTTGTCTGAGATACCCGAAGACAAGCCTGTCGTACTTTTCTGTGCAGTGGGATTGCGGGGATATTTGGCACAACGAATTTTGATGGGGCATGGCTACCGTAATACGGCCAATCTGATAGGCGGGTATAAAACATACTCTGCGGCAGTTGCTCCTGTGCCGGCTCCTGTGCCGCCTGCGGAAGTGTTGCCTGCGGAAGTGTCGTCTGCCACATCTGCTTCGCCACAATCGGTACAGGGCGTTTCTGCTAAAGAACCGCTGAAGATTAATGCTTGCGGCTTGCAGTGCCCCGGACCCATTATGCAGGTGAAGAAAGCGATGGATAGCATTTCTCCGGGCGAACGGGTGGAAATAGTGGCGACCGATGCCGGTTTTGCACGCGATGCCTCTGCCTGGTGTGCCACTACGGGCAATAAGCTGGTGGAGAAGAAAGAAGAGAAGGGACGCTATACGGTACTGCTTGAGAAGGGAGATGAAACTTGCGCTTGTCCGTCGTCTCTTCCGGCAGCAGGTGGAAGGGGGAAAACTTTAATTCTTTTTAGTGATGATTTAGACAAGGCTTTGGCTACCTTTGTACTCGCTAACGGAGCTGCGGCAACCGGACAGAAAGTTTCGATATTTTTCACCTTTTGGGGGCTGAACGTATTGAAGAAGATACAGAAACCTCGGACGCAGAAAGATGTTTTCGGAAAAATGTTTGGCATGATGCTCCCGTCCAGCTCTTTGAAACTGAAACTGTCCAAAATGAATATGATGGGGATGGGCAGCCGGATGATGCGCTTCCTCATGAAACGGAAAGGAATAGATTCTTTGGAGTCGTTACGTTCTCAGGCGTTGGCGCAAGGCGTTGAGTTCATTGCCTGCCAGATGTCTATGGATATGATGGGGATTCAGCGTGAGGAATTGCTGGACGAAGTTACGATAGGCGGCGTGGCAACCTATATGGAGCGTGCCGATAAAGCGAATGTGAATTTATTTATATAACAGGAATAATGGAAACTTTATGTAGGATCCGCGATATTTACCGGGCGATATCCGAGTTTGAGGTACAATTTATGCAAGAGTTTGATTTGTCATTGAATGAAGGGATGCTGCTATGTACCCTGCTGAATACGCCAAAGCTCACTTCCAGCGAGATAGCGGAAGCGCTTGGACTGTCGGCTTCCAATGCCTCGAAGATTATCCGTTCGGTAGAGGAGAAGAAGCTGATTACCCGTCTGGTGGGAAAAGCGGATAAACGCCAGATGCACTTTGCCCTGACGCCCGAAGGGAAGAACCGTATTACGGTTATAAAAAACAGTACTCCCGAAATCCCGGCTCTATTGCGGGAGATTGTATGACAGGGAAGGAGGGGCCGTTTATTCGTGATGATACGGCCCGCCGTTCAGTATTGTCATGGCCCGGTATAACTGTTCCACAAAGATGAGCCTGATCATCTGGTGGGAAAAGGTCATGCGTGAAAGGGATAGTTTCTCGTGTGCCGCTTCATAGACTTTGGGGGAGAAACCATACGGTCCGCCGATAATAAAAACAAGCCGTTTGTTTACGGTGTTCATCTTGCGCTTCATATAGTCTGCGAACTCTATGGAGCGCATTTCTTTTCCACCCTCGTCCAGCAACACCACCACATCGCCCGGCTGAAGGGCTTTTAATATCAGTTCGCCTTCTTTCTCCTTTTGTACTTCGAAGGAAAGGCTTTTGGTATTCTTCAATTCGGGAATAACCTCCATTTCGAACGAAAGATACCGACGCGTGCGCTGTATATAATCATTGATGGCTGTGATGAAGTGCTGTTCTACGGTTCGTCCTACGACGAGCAAAGTCGTTTTCATGTGAATTACTGATTTTCGTGCAAAAATAATTCTTTCCTGTGAGAATGCCGCCTTTCTCTGTGCATTATTTATTTCATCCCATGAGACGGAATAATCCGTCTCATGGGACAAATAAATTCATCTCGTGAGATGAAATAATCCGTCTTGCGGGACGGATAAATTCATTCCGCAGGACGGATTATCCCTTCCATGATGGCTGTGTTTGTGGAAGGTTAATAAAATAAAACCGGCCTTTTTTCTTGTTATTTATAAGATTTGCTTACCTTTGCCTATCATTAATACTTGTGAAAATGAATAAACGAGTAGTAATATTATGGGTCTGTTTCTTTGTCTGGGCGGTCTCGCTTATGGCACAAGACGTGCCGGGAGGAGTGGTCGCCGCCTTTAAAAAAGGAAATTCTCAGGAACTGAACGGGTATTTGAGTGACAAGGTTGAGCTGATTCTTGAGGATCGCTCCATCAATGTAGACCGCCGGACAGCAGAGGGGAAGATGGCAGCGTTCTTTTCCGGCAATCAGGTTAGTGGATTCACAGTGAATCATCAGGGCAAACGTGACGAGTCGGGGTTCATTGTCGGCACGCTGACAACTGCGAACGGAAACTTTCGGGTGAATTGTTTCTTTAGAAAAGTGGCAAATAAATATGTAATACACCAAATAAGAATAGATAAAACAAATGAATAAGGAAGAAGAATTGATTGACAGGTTGATTGACCTGGCCTTTGCCGAGGATATAGGCGACGGTGATCATACCACCCTTTCATGTATCCCTGCTACGGCAATGGGCAAATCCAAGTTATTGATTAAAGAAGCCGGTATCCTTGCCGGTATCGAGGTGGCCAAAGAAGTGTTCCGCCGCTTCGACCCTGCGATGAAAGTGGAAGTGTTCATCAATGACGGTGCTGAAGTGAAACCCGGTGACGTGGCTATGGTGGTAGAAGGCAAGGTGCAGTCTTTATTGCAGACCGAACGCCTGATGCTGAACATTATGCAACGTATGAGCGGCATTGCCACCATGACACATAAATATGCCGAGAAGTTGAAAGGTACAAACACGCGTGTGCTTGATACCCGCAAGACAACTCCCGGCATGCGTATTCTGGAAAAAATGGCTGTAAAGATTGGGGGCGGCGTTAATCACCGGATCGGCTTGTTCGACATGATTTTGTTGAAAGACAACCATGTGGATTTCGCCGGAGGCATTGATAAGGCCATTACCCGCGCCAAAGAATACTGCAAGGAGAAAGGCAAGGATCTCAAGATAGAGATTGAGGTGCGCAACCTCGACGAATTGCAGCAGGTGCTTGACTTGGGCGGGGTGGACCGTATCATGTTCGATAACTTCACGCCCGAATTGACAAGGAAAGCCGTTGAAATGGTAGCAGGCCGTTATGAAACGGAGTCTTCCGGCGGCATCACTTTCGACACCTTGCGCGACTATGCCGAATGTGGGGTGGACTTTATTTCGGTAGGTGCTTTGACGCATTCCGTAAAGGGATTGGATATGAGCTTCAAAGCCTGCTGATAAAGGCGAATATAATACAGGGGAAAGCCTCTCATAGGGAATACTGCCCGTTGTTGCAGGTCTATGAGAGGCTTTCCTTATTCTTTTTAACTTCTTTTTAGAGATTCTGTTGCAGCATTCTGCCGAGTGCTGCGTCTAACTAACAAACGACGCAAAGAGGCGTCCGTAAAACGAGCACTGACATTGGAAAATGAGATAGAACTGATAGAGGGCTGCCGGGCAGGAAAGGATTCCGCCCGAAAGGAACTTTACACTCTCTATTCTAGGCAGATGTTGGCGGTGTGTTACCGTTATACGGGCGATATGGATGCGGCGCACGATGTTTTGCATGACGGCTTTATCAAAATCTTCACTCGCTTTACGTTTCGTGGCGAATGTGCTTTGAGTACATGGGTGACAAGAGTGATGGTGACGCAAGCCATTGATTATCTTCGGAAGCAGCACCGTTTCGGGCAACTGGTGGTAAACGAGGAGCAGCTTCCCGATGTGCCGGATGAAGCAAATGTTACTGAAAACGGAAGCCGGCTTACCGAAGAACAGTTGATGGCGTTTGTAGCGGAGCTTCCGGATGGATGCCGCACAGTGTTCAACTTGTATGTGTTTGAGGAGAAGTCTCATAAAGAGATTGCAGAACTGCTCCACATCAAAGAACATTCATCTACCTCGCAGTTGCATCGTGCCAAATGTATGTTAGCAAAAAGAATTAAAGAATATACAGAACATGAGAGAAAATGATGAAATAACAGGGTTGTTCCGTAGCCGTCTGGCAGGTGCGGAAATGACGGTGCGCGAGGGCTTCTGGGAGAAATTGCAGGAAGATGTGGCGTCTCCTGCTGCAAGCCGGAAGAAGGCGGCATTTCTTTCTCCGAAATATTATCGGATAGCGGCTGCCGCATCTGTTATATTTGTGTTGGGAGGCGTTTCGGCAGCTTTTTGGTTTTTCTCTCCGAAAGAAGAAATAAAGGATGCTTTCACACAAGTAGCGGCTTTGACACCGGAAGGCAGTTTGAACGGTGATGTGGCGCAGGAATCTTTCCCTTCTATACATCAGGCCGCTCCCGCCGGACTGAAACCGGGTGCACAACAGCCGGCAAGCGGAACTCCCGTAGGCATGACTGCCCAGTCGGAGGAGGAGAATGGCTCTGTCTCCGTACGGCTTTCTATTACTATCAGGCAGCGTGTGCAGACCGGTGGCGATTATTTCAACAATAATGCCGCTTTGCAGGACGGTAATCCTTATCAGGAAGCCGACAGGCAGGTTGATTCGGCTGCTGACGCCTTTTCCACTGTTTCTGCGGAAGAAGAGCAGGATGCTTCTTCTTTAAGGAAGCAACAGTCGCGTAAATGGGCGTTGAAAGCTGCTCTTGGAACGTCTCTGCCTAAGAGGAATCACAATATGCCGTTGACAGCAGGAGTGACGGTGGAACGTAGTCTGAACAACTGGCTTGCTTTAGAAACGGGTATTCAGTATAATCGTTTGCATGCCGACCGTACGCTGCACACTTTAGGAATTCCCGTAAAATTGAATATGACACTGGTAAGTACTCCGAGGGTTGATTTGTATGCTGTTGTGGGAGGGGCTGCCGAGAAATGCATTGCCGGGGCTCCGGATAATGGCTTTAAGGCGGAACCTGTCCAACTGTCAGTTGCGGCGGGAGTAGGGGTGCGCTATAAATTGAGCGACCGTTTCGCTTTATTCGCCGAGCCTTTGGTTTCCCATCATTTTGATACGGAGTCTGAAACTAAAACCTTGAGAACCGAACGTGCCACGAATTTGAACCTCTTGTGTGGAGTACGTATGACTTATTAACCTTAAAGACTGTACAATAAAATGAATACTTTCTGTAGAATATATAAATATGGCTGTGTGGTGCTTGCAATGGCTGCTTGTCTCGTTCTTGTGTCTTGTGGTGAGGCGTCACTGGATTATAATCATCCGGATGTGGAATTGTTCGTGAAACAGTTGCGGACAGGAAAATATTCGGCCCAGAGTCCTGAAGGGCTTAGTAACATTCCCAAGTTCGCCAAAGAGGATATTGAAGAACTGTTGAAGTATGCCGAAGACTTGACGGTGATACCTTCTTTCCCGTTGGCACCTGTGTCCTATTCGGCAGGTGGAAAATTGCGCTTGGGTGAATGTATTTTGTGGACGGTAGAGACTATCCGCTTGGGACATAATGCGTCAATGGGATGCAAAATGGTACACGTTGATGCCGAGAACTATGAAGGCATTTATTTTTTGACGGATGAGGAAGTGCTTGATGCGGCTGCCCGTTATCGTCGCTGGTGGGAAGGACGTAAATATCCGCGTACCATGTGGACGGTTGATCCATGCTATGACGAACCACTCTGTGGAAGCGGCTATATGTGGTGGTGAGTTTTCCCGTATGAGGGTGAGGTATGAAGTATAAGGTATAAAGTATAAAGAATTAATCGGGTGAAATATTTTATTCTCTTTTTAGGGTTGCTTTTTGTGGTAGCCTTTCCCCTTTACGCTCAAGAGTGGACACCGCAAGATTCTTTGCATCTGCGCCGGTTTCTCAGTGGTGAAGGAGAGGTCAGGCTGAATCCGGACGTGTTGAAGGAGATAGGCATTGATTCCCCTTTAGGTTCTCCGAAAGAGGATATGAATAAATCGTGGTTGGAGTTTGATTCTTCTTTACCTGTAATGCCTCAGATGCCGGAGAAAAAAGTAGTGCTTACTTTGCGCCCCTATACTGCAAATACCAAATATAACTGGGATCCGGTTTATCAGAAAAAGATTACAGTGAATAAAAACACATGGAGGAGTAGTCCGTTTTACGAATTGACCAAACTGAAAATTTACACCAACTGGGCTAAGCGTCCGTTGGATGCCGGACCGCGTGAAAGCGTCGAACAAATAGAAGCTACCGGACTGCGCTACATGGTGACTGAGCGTGCCAACAACATGGCGGTGGGCGGCTGGAGAGGAGTTGGAGGCGGCGGTATTTCGGGTGATTTTATGGCTCCCTTCACTAAGGATTTCTGGAATATAAAAGGGCGTAAGCGTCGGGCGCGTACGTTGGAAGTATTAAAAACTTATGGTGATTCCATTAGTGTCCGTCGTAATGATGCAATTATCAAATAAAATATCCTGTCTTTAATTTCTTAAATATTGAACTTTATCTCTCTTCCCCTTGTTCATAAAGATAAACCTTTAAAGGATAAACAATGGATAGAATAACTTCTCTGTTTGGGATAAAATACCCCATCATTCAAGGTGGTATGGTGTGGTGTAGTGGCTGGCGGTTGGCGTCGGCAGTGAGTAATGCCGGAGGCTTAGGCTTATTGGGTGCAGGTTCCATGCATCCTGACACGTTGCGGGAGCATATACAAAAGTGTCGTGCGGCTACGCATCATTCATTTGGGGTGAATATCCCTTTGATGTATCCCCAGATAGAAGAAGTTATGCAGATTGTGGCAGAGGAAGGCGTCCGCATTGTGTTTACGTCTGCCGGTAATCCTAAGTCGTGGACCGGATGGTTAAAGGAGCATGGCATCACAGTGGTGCATGTTGTTTCATCATCGCGTTTTGCCATGAAAGCTGAGGCTGCCGGTGTGGATGCCATTGTGGCCGAAGGTTTTGAAGCCGGCGGACACAATGGGCGTGAAGAAACAACTACGCTTTGTTTGATTCCCTCCGTACGTGCGGCCACTACACTGCCTTTGATTGCGGCAGGTGGCATTACTTCCGGTGAGGCGATTCTTGCGATGCGTGCATTGGGGGCTGAAGGGGTGCAGTTGGGTACACGATTTGCTTTGACTGAGGAAAGCTCTGCCAGCAGGGTGTTTAAAGAGTATTGTTTGCATCTGAAGGAGGGTGATACCCGCTTATTATTAAAAAAATTATCTCCGGTACGTTTGGCGCGTGGCAATTTTCAGCGTGCGGTGGAGGCGGCTGAAGCTGTTGGAGCTACGGAAGAGGAATTGCGTATTCTTTTGTCGAGGGGACGTGCCAAACGCGGTATCTTTGAGGGAGACCTTGAAGAGGGTGAACTTGAGATAGGGCAGGCGGTTGCATTGCTTCATGAGAAAGGAATACAGACGGTAGGGGAGGTTATGCATGAACTGATAACGGATTATCAGCGTGCGTGCGAAACACTTGCCGCCAATATATATGAACGTTTAGAAATTTAAGTCCGGTGGCTGACTTTGACCCGGCAAAATAATTTTGCCTATGATGAGGAGCGGAAGTGATGCATAAGCCTGATTGCCGAATCTGAAAACGAACTTGATAGAATAAAAGCAGCCCGTAGGTTTTCGGGTGCAATCATAATATAAAAGCGAAGTGAAAAACTTCGCTTTTTTTGTTACTTTTCAATATTTCCATTTGTTACTAACCAATATTCCCAGTACCTAAATCAGTATAGCAGGAAAACTTCACTATTATTTGTCGGAAACAGAGGAGGGTAAGGGGGAGGTTTACGGTTTTGTGCCAAGAAAATACTTGAGATAGGGTAGCAGTTAGTTCGTCCAAAATGCACTAAAAACGGTTGCGTTGCGTTAACTTTATGGCGCGTTCATGGGCGTGTTTGTTCCATGTAAAGCGTAATTGTAATCGTATGTAATTAAAGATTGTATCATGTTCGTTGTTGGCTGGATGTCAGCAATTTAATTATAATGTAATAATCAAAGAACTATGGACAAGAATGGACTTTATGGTTTTATGTTATCCGTCATTACGGATATGGAGTTGCAGGGCCGTTACAGCACTGCGCATGTGTATCATTGTGCCTTGAAGTCTGCAGTGGGTTACGGAGGCACCTCGTTGCGGATTGAAGACCTCAGCCCTGTGTGGCTGCACAACTATCAGGAGCATTTGTTGCGTCAGGCATTGCTTTGGAACACGATTTCCACGTACATGCGCATGCTTCGTGCGGTGTATAACCGGGCTGTGGATTTGGGGCTTGCCCCTTATATCCCCCGTCAGTTCAAGAACGTGTTTACGGGGCGTCATGTCAATCACCGGCGGGCCTTGAAGAAGGAGGAGATCCGCTTGGTGCTGGTGAAAGGCGCGGCTGAAACTGCGGATGAAGTTAGAACTGCGGTTACATTAACGGCTGCGGATCAGGCTGCGGTTACATCAACGGCTGCGGATGATGATCAGGATCAGGCTGCGGCTGCAACTGAGAGTACCGACGCAGCAGAAGCTACGGAACCCGTTTCCGCTTCCCGCTGCTCCTCCCGCGACCTCAACTGGGCGCGCGCCTGTTTGGAGCTTATGCTCCGTTTTCATGGCATGCCCTTCGTCGACCTTGCCAACCTTCGCAAGGTTGATTTGCAGGACGGCTACCTGACCGTCCGCCGCCATAAGACAGGCGCGCCCCTTCTTATTGCTGTCGATCCGGCCGCCATGAAACTTCTCCGGCTTTATGCGAGCAAGGACCCTTCCTCTCCCTACCTGCTTGACATTCTCAACGGTCGGCTTTTGGGCAAGGCTGCATATCTGGACTACCAGCATGCCCTGCGCCTGCTCAATTTGCGTCTGGGGCAGCTTTCGCGGCTCTGCAGGCTGGGCAATAAGGTTTCTTCCTATACTGCGCGTCACACGTGGGCTACTATTGCCAAGTCACGCGGGATTCCTGTTGCAGTGATCTCGGAAGCATTGGGCCATGCGTCCGTTTCCACTACGGAGGGCTACCTGAAACGTTTTGAGGATGATGAAATCAAAAGAGCGAATAAGGTAATAATAGATTATATCTTCGGGAAGTAGTTCTCCGGTTATGTAAATGCTATCTTTCTGTAATTCAGTGCTCTATGCGGACGTTACTTCATAAGTAACGGATTGATATTTCGCTGCAAATATATACGTAATACTTGAAAAACCAAATAAAATCTCCTTTTTTCTCCACTTTTGCTATGTATTTTGTGTGATAAGCCGGAACTCAGCTTTTTTTTCCTTCATTATGGAGCTTTTGGGACATAGCTTTCCTTCACCTTTCCCTGAGTGAAAGATGAGAGAATATCGTGCATATAATGGCATATTATATACACATAAGTTACTGTACCGCCTTGTGCTTTCCTCTTCCCGTCTTTCTTCCCGCGTGTTTACTTCCGTTACTTATGAAGTAATGGAATTTTCCTTAATATAATAACCTACAATGTTGACAGACAAAACGCAAGCTGCCATCGCCGCCCTCCGGGCGGTTGCCTACTGTGTCCCGCATTCCAGCCCGGATGCCTCCCCTTCTGTTCCGGTGCGGATGTTGCGTGATTTGGAAGATTGCGGCCTGATCCGCCTTCTTCCGGGCGGCAATCCCTCTTCTCCGGGTTCCTATGAATTGTGCAGGAGCTTCTCCTCGCTCTCTCTCTACGACCTGCTGCTTGCTATCGGCGAGGGTGTCTTTCCGGTTTCCCCGGACGCTTCGGAGGAGCATATCCACCGGCGTTTCGGCTACGTTTCGGGCGCTTCGAGGCTCGGTGTCATTAACCATATGCTCCGCACACTGCTTGACGGTGTCAGCCTGTCGTCCCTTTGACAGATAACCCCAACCCCCGCATTTATGAAGTATAAGAGAACCCTTCAGTTGTTTGCCATTTTCCTTGCATGCGAGTTGTATGCAATGCTGTTCGCCGCTTTGGTTTACTCCTGCGGCAGGGACGGTGAGCGTGGCTCCGGTGCTGTCACTGCGTGTTCGTCTGCCCCGTCCGTCGGGGCTTTGAATGTGAATCTTTTAAACAATCAAACCATATGGGAATAAAAGCTCTGCTGCTACTGCCTGCGATCCTTGCCTTTCCGGGCTATCTTCATGGCGTGGCGGCCTTGCCCGGCACTCTGCCGGGCCCCGATACGCTGTATCGTGATTCTACCTACCTCCGCGTGATCAACGAGGGCTCCACACGCCTGAACTGCTACCTGTCCTATCCTCAGGGCGGCTGGCGTGTGGAGAGTACCTACGGCAACAACTCCTCCGAACTTGCCCGCCTTGCCCGTTTCATCCGTACCTCACTTTCCGACAGTCTGATTTATGTGCGTGAGATCACTCTGACGGGCTACTGCTCCATAGAGGGCAGCTACGCCCATAACGAACGTCTTGCTCGCCGTCGCGCCAACGGTTTCAGAAACTACCTTGATTCTGTATTCGGCCTTTCGAGGCGCTACCCTGTGAGGACATCCTACGTTGGCGAGGACTGGGAGAGGCTCCGTTCCCTTGCCGATTCCTGCGCATCGCTTCCCAGCCGCCGGGAAGTGCTGGAAATCATCGACAATACCGGTATCTTCGACGGTCGTGAAAGGAAGCTGATGGCTTTGCATGGCGGAGTTCCCTACAACTTCATGCTTTCCGAGCTCTTCCCCTTGCTCCGCCGGGTTGAGATACTGGTGGAATACGACCTCCACCGCATCATCGAGGAGCGCTACCGGCGCAAACTTAGCGCTTCCGAGTTGCAGGAGATCCTTGCGCATGAGCGTGCAGTGGCCGCCGCCGAGCAGGAACGCCTTGCCGAACTCCGCCGCCTGGCAGCCGAAAGTCGGCAACGTGCCGAGCAGTTGCGTCTGGCGGAAGAACATGCCGAACAACTCCGCCTGGCGGAGCAGCGCGCCGCCGAAGCCGAACAGGAACGCCTGCGTGCCGAGCAACTGCGTCTGGCGGAAGAACGCGCCGAACAACTCCGTCGGGCGGAGCAGCGGCGCAACCTTGCCGTTCCCCTGTTCTCCATCAAGACCAACCTTTACGCCCTTTCGGGCATGACCCCCGGTTTCTCCCATACCTCTTTCACTCCCAACCTTTCCGCCGAGTTCTTCTTTGCCGGGCGCTGGTCTGCCGTTGCTTCCGCCGCGTATGCCGACTGGTCCTACGGCAACGGCCGGTCCTATTGGGGCATATCCGCTTACCGCCTTGAGCCGCGTTTCTGGCTGCGTTCGGGCGGCGTCTACCACCTTTTCTACGTAGGCGTCTACGGCCAGTCCGGCGATTTCGACAACCGCAGCACCTCCGACAGCCGCCTTTCCTCCGGTACGGGCAACTGTACGGGCACCTATCTTGAAGGCGGCGTTTCCGCCGGCTGCCACTTCCGCCTGAGTGGCCGCTGGGGCATTGATCTGGGGCTTCGCGGCGGCTTCCGCAGTTCGGATGTCAACACATACGACGTGGAGCTTCCCTATCATTATTTCAACCGTAACTTCCGCAAGAACCGTTTCGGCCTGACGGGTGTGGACATCAGCATCGGCTACCGTTTCGGGCGCAGTGCGAAAGGAGGTGGAAAATGAGAATGTCATATCTTGTCCTGCTGCTTGTTTCTGCGGCCGCCTTTGCGGGCTGCACCGAAAGGGAGCTGGACCATCGTGCTGCCAGCGGCCGGGTGGAGATAGCCCCCGTCTGGGCCGGGCTGAACCGTCCCTCCACTGCCGGCTACCGCTTCTATGGTGCGGACAACAAGCCGGCTCCGGTGGAAGGCGCCGTTGCGGAGGCATCCGTCGATTCCTTCTCGGTTGTCCTTCCTGAGGGCCGTTACAGTTGCCTTGCCTACAACACCGATGCCCAAGGCGTCACCTTTACGGGGCTGGACAACAGGCTTCTTGCGGAAGTCCGCCTCTCCTCCGAGGCGCAGCCGGGCAACGTGTACAGTTGGAGCGTGGAGGAGGTGGAGGTCACCTCACGCGGTGATGTCCGCTACACGCCCGTTCCCCTCCGCCTTGTGAAACAGGTTGTCCTCCGCTTCCGGGTGACGGGTGTGGAGGGCGCAACGGTGCTGAACGGCACGCTGAACGGTGTCTATCCCTCGCTCTTCCTGCTTTCGGGCGATCCTCCGGAGCAGAGCATCAGGACGGCTCCCGAAACAGTGGCGCAATATACCGCCACGCTGGTGCAGACCCGGAATACGGGTTCTCCTTCCTACACCGCTTCCGCCGATATTCGCCTGCTCGGCCTTCTCGATCCCCAAAAGGAGGAGGGGAACGGAAATGAAACGGCCTACGACTCCCGCCTGAATCTTGCTGTGCATAACTCCTCCGGTGAGGTGTACAGCACGACGGTGAACATGAACAAGCCTGTCTCCGAAATCATCGATTCCTACGGGGGTGAAATCCCTATCGACAAGACGATAGAGATAGATGTAAGCGTGAACCTGCTCGATATGAACCTTACGGCTGTTGTGCAGGGTTGGAAGGAAGGAAACAGAGAGATAATAATCATAAAATAATTAGATGGTAATCCTTTCATATTCTTTTATCAATCAAGATATTATGAGTTTATTTCAGTTTACCCTAAATAAACTTGTAATTTATTCCTAATAAACTGGCAGTTTAATCCTAATAAACTTGTGGTTTATTACCAATAAACCGACGGTTTATTCCGGATAAATGGACAGAATGAATCATAGAAATATTTTTAGTAGCATTTATTTAATATTAATTTAGAAAAAGAAGTAAGTTTAGTATGAAGAAAATTATGTTTATGCTTGTTGCCGTAGCAGCTATGGCAAGCAGTTGTACACAGAGTGATGTAATCGGGTTGTCTAATGTTGAAATACGTGTCAGTGCGGGTATCACCTCTGCTGTGTCTCCGTCTACGAGGGCAGTATTGGAAGGGATGATAAATTCCGGTTTCACTACGGATTTGGATGTGTCGTTTGCGCGTGCCGATGAGGGAAGTTCTGGCTACACTACCTACGGGGCTGCTGCTTTGATAGGTACCGTAGCGCATGCTGCTGATGCGCTGTCGTTTGCTCCTGCCGAATATTATTTGGTAAGCGGAAAGAAAACCAAGTTGATAGGCTGGTATCCAAGACGTTCCGGAGTTAGTTATACGCAAGGTACAAGAGTTGTGGATTTTGGTGAAATTGACGGTAAGACGGATTTGATGGCTACTGTTCTGTACGAGGGAAGTAAAGGTACAAAGATATCGTCTATTACTTTCAATCACTTGCTTACCCAGTTCAGCATAAAGGTTTATGCTCCTGATGCTGCTGCGCAGGGATTGTGGGGGACAGTGAGCTCCATTAAGATAGCTGAAAAAAAACAGACTTGTACGATAACATTGCCTGCGGCGACAGAGACAGCCAATACAGCAGCCGCTCCGACTTTTACTGGTAATTCTGACTTGGATTTGGTCAATACTGACCTGACTACCAGCCCTGCATCTACCATTAACTATCCCCTGACGCTGGGCGTAGGCACAGCTGCGAACGCTGCTCAGGCAGGTTATGCCATGTTTGCTCCGCAAACTGCTGGTAATGTGGTATTAAAGATTGAGTTGTCTTCCGGTGTAACCCAGACTGTGAATGTCCCTGTTCCTACTACACCTACACCCGCAGGTTTTCTTCATGGACACGCGTATGAAATCACTTTAAAGTTCTCGTCTTCGGCTATCACTCCTACCGTATCCGTTGTAGACTGGGTACCGGTCACTAATACTCCTGAAGTTGAAATTTAATGTTTATACGCCATTGATTTTATGAACTATTCAGGGATGATAAAATACTTGCCGGCAGTCTTGTTGTTTTGTTCGTGTACGGAAAGCGGTCTTTTGTTGAGGGAGCGTGAACGTTTTGCAGTGCATTTCTCTGCATCGGGCATCGGCATGGAGGTCGCCACGCGTGCTTCTTCGCCTTTGTCGGACAACACAACGTTGCGTATCCTCGCTTTCCGGCGTGTAGGACAATCTCCCGATTTGCAGGCGGATGAATACATGGGCGAAGGCACATACAGAGCCTCTTCGGGCAATGGCAGCCTGACGTCTGTGCATTCTTTGCTGCTGCGTGCCGGTTCCTATGATTTCTATGCCCTTACCCCGGAAACGGCTACTGCTTCCGGGGGTGGTGGCAGCGGTATTCCCGGCGGCGGTGGCGGCACCACTGCACCGCCGTACACCGTATCTGTGGGGCATGGCATGGACTATGCCACTTCGCTGACTGAGGGTAGAGCGGTGGATGAATCCAACCCTTCCGTCCCGCTCAACGATTTGGTTCGCCGTTGCACAAGGCTGGTGTTCGAGCTGTCGCCCAAAGCGGGCAATATAAAGAAGGTGCGTGTTGCGTCCGCCAGGCTCACCAATATGACTGCTGCCCCCGTTGCAGCGCCTCTGAATGCAGAACTTCCCCTTGTGGGAGTGGCGCAGAGCGACGGCCTCACCATAGCAGGCGGCAGCTTCTCTCCGCCGGACAAGGACCTGAACACTTCCGCTGCTGCGGTGGTGCTGCCCCGCATGGCAGGTAAGTTCGATTTCGAGCTGGATGTGTCGTTCAATGACATGGCTGACGCAAAGTTTACGGCTGCCATGCCGCCGACGCTTGTATTTGCTCCCGGCACACAATATACGTTCACCCTGAAGATGAAAGGCAGCTCCATGCAACTGACGCTGACGGTGGTGCCTTGGGGTGAGAGCGTAATGGGCGGTCAGGGCGATATAGGCGCTTCAGCTCCGATTACGGTGACTGTGGGGGCTTGGGAGAATGTGACTGTGCCGGGCGAAACAGGCGGTGGCAACCCCACTGTCAGTACGGGACAGTGGATTCTCAATCCCGATTTGGATGTCCTGTTCGGCAATTATGGCCTGAGTACGATAAACGGTCTGCCCTGGGCTCCTTCGCAGACTCTACCGGGCGAAACGGGCGGCGGGAGCACGAACGTGAACTCCGGCAGTTGGGCGGGAACAAAGGATGTACCTGCTACCACCGGTGATGGAAAACTACCGGGGAGTGATGATCCGGATTCAGTGTAAAAACATGTAGTATATAAACATGCAATATAAAAACATGTATGCATAAGACATGTAAGTATATAATATGTAAGCATAGGACATATCAACAACATATAACCTATGTGCAACATGTAAAATGGAAAAAATGAAATAATAATTATGAAGATAACAAGTATTTTCGGGTTATGTATAGCGGCTTCTCTTTGCTTTCTTTCCTGTACGGATGGAGACGAGATTCAGCAGAACATAACTCCCAATGTCGATACCATGCCGGTGAAACTTGCGCTTGGCATGGCTCCCATGCATGACACCGGAGGTGTCACTCGTGCACGCGGCGACAACTCGCTGGACTTGGTGCTGGGCGAGGAAGCGGATAAAGCTCCGGATTATGCCGGGGCACATTCCGCAACAGATGCCGGGACGCAGATGAATTCCGCAACAGATGCCGGAGCACATCCCCAAACACGCGCAAGCCTGACCGACGCCCAAGAGAATGCAGTAAGCGAAATCTGCGTCTTTCAGTTTGAAAACGCCACTAATACACTGAAATACAGCGGACACATATCCTTAGGAACGGGAACACTTACAACCGACATCTCTCTGGCTACGGGAATGGGCGCGTGCACCGTATATGTGCTGGCAAACGTGGGCGACCTGACTTCGAGAGTGGCATACGGAAGCTCACTGGCCGACTTCAAGAAGTTGGCAGCCGAAGTGACTTCGGGCAAAGGAACAGGTGACAACCTGCCTATGTGCGGCAGCAACGACAACTTCGACTCGAATACGGCCAACACACTTGCAGTCTCATTGACCCGTTCGGTTGCCAAAGTCAGCCTGAACCTGACTCTTCCGAATGGAGCTGATTTATTTACAGTGAGGGCCATCAAGCTGATGAATGTAGCAAAGAAACTCTATTATGTAGAATCGACTGCTCCGACTACTTCGGCAGAGCTTACCGACTACACGAGCGATAACTCCAACGCAATTACTTGGTACATCCCTGAAAACAAGGCGGGAACCACCTCCCTGACCGATTGGAAAGACCGCTACGAGGGCAATTCGCCCGCTACGGCTACGTATATCCTGATAGAAGGGAGTTATACCCCTCAGAATGGTACGGCCCGCGATGTTGCCTATGCCATTTATCTGGGAGATAACGACCCTGCCGATTTCAATGTGACACGCAATACGAAATATACAGTGAATGCCAGCATTAGAGGCACTAACTTGGACGACGGTCGTGTGCTGGTGGGCAAGGATTTGAGTGCTGCCGGAACGCGGACAGCCAATTGCTATGTGGTGAAAACCACCGATGCCAATAAATGGTATCGCTTCAAGGCCACAGTCCGCGGCAATGGTGCGCAGACTGCGGAGGATATCTCTTATACGGGAGCCGTAATTCCTGCGGGTGATAAGATTTCTCCCGTCAAGGCAGGCCTTGTGTGGGAAACCCGCGATAACGGCGGGACTGTTCACACACTGGACTACGTGGGCTATTCCCGCAACGGCTATATCGTGTTCAAGCTGGGCAGTGCTCCTGAGGGCAATGCAGTGGTTGCCGCCAAAGACGGCGCTTCCAAAATCCTTTGGAGCTGGCATATCTGGGCAACGGCAGCGTTTGGTGGAGATAATATCAAGGAACAGACATACGAGACGCGCCCTCGTAGCGGTATTAGCGGTTATGAAAACATAACTAAACGGACTTTCAAGATGATGGACCGTAATTTGGGTGCTGCAAGCGCAATGCCGGCTTCTAAAACGGAAGCAGAGGTTATAAAGACGTATGGCCTCATTTACCAGTTTGGTCGTAAAGACCCGTTCCCCGGTGCGGGTGTAATGACAAGAACGGACGATGCAGAACTTATTCCCTCTTATGATGCGGACGGGGTGTTGGTTACGAGACAGTTGATTATGGCAAATAACCCCAAATATTTAACAAATAGTCAAGTGGTAAGTGGTCAGGGAACCGATGCAGCAGCTATTAGTAAACAGCTTACCTATGTAGTAGAGAATCCTTTGGTATATGTGATGAGTAATGGTGCTGATATGTCTGCTCCCGGTGGAGGAAGTAGATCTTTTAACTGGATTTGGGCAGCACATAAGAATACACTTCCTTGGAAAGTATCCAATAAGTTGTGGGGCAGTGACATCCTTAACGAATCAAACAGCAATTTCTTTGCAACGAAATCTGTAACAAAAACTATTTATGATCCTTGTCCTTATGGCTATCACATGCCTCAGCAGGATGTATGGACTAACTTTTTGACTACTGCAAATGGATATAGCACGTCCACAGCGTCTGAGTTTAATGTGGTAGATGATGATAAAGTGGTTTCTTCCGACGCACAAGGTTTCATGCACTCAACTTTTCCTGTGTTTGGGCGTCGTTTTTTAACTACCGGAAATGCGGCAGTGAGTGGTGAAAGCAATGTGGCATTCTATCCGGCAGCCGGTGGTCGTTTCAATGACAAAACACTTAGTTACGTTGGAAGTGCAATTATATGTTGGTCCGCCTCGCCATACAATAATACTAATATAGGAGGAAGCCTTCTGTATGGAAATACTACCAGTGTATCTCTGATACAAGGCGGTATAGGTCGTATGGTTGGGCTTCCTGTGCGCTGTGTCCGCGGCAACTGACAGTAGCCGCATTGTTACGAAGTTGTTGCACTGCAAAGTTGTGCAGCAACCTTGTATCACGAAATAATGTTATTCTATGTTTTTAGTTTATTCTCAGGGTATTGTTATTGATTGCCCTTAAGGAACACCGGGGAGTTTAGAGGGCCGGGTTTTTCCTCGCCCTCGATTCGTTCTTTGGTTTTGGGCCGGATGAGGATGTGAATCACTGTCTGTGCTTATTTGTTTGTTTGAAAGTTCCCTCTTTCCAAGCGTGGAAAGGGGGAACTTATGTGTAGTTATGGTATGCCAAGTCTCTTCTTTATTCTTTAGAGACGGTTTTATCTGCAACTTGCGTATTGGACTGTTCTTCCCAGTGGAACGGCTCGAAGGTTGTGTTCGGGTCAATCCAACTTGGCTTCTTGGCAGCGTAGATAATGAACGGGGCAATCACCACAACAAGCGCACCGATAATCAGTACGGAGAACCATACGGCATTGCTACCGGTGGAAATCTGGCTTGGAGGGATGAAGCTCAGCACAAATGCAAGCAATGAACCACAGAATCCCAAACCACCGATGAACCACATCAGGCCGTTGCCGCCTTTGCCGATGCGGAACGGGCGGTTCAGCTTCTTCATCTTGTAGCGCAAGGCAATGGCTCCGGAGAACATCAGCATGTACATGATGAGATAAAGAATAACCGTCAGCTGTGACAAAATCTGATAGAAACTCTGCACCGAAGGCATAACCACGAACAGGAGGCTCAATACGGTTACGGCTATACCTTGAACATAAAGTATGTTCTTTTGCACTCCCAGCTTGTTTGTCTTCTGGAAGAACGGAGGCAGATAACCCGCCTTGCCCACTGCAAAGATACCTTTGGACGGACCGGCAACCCATGTCAATACACCTGCCAGCACACCGAAAGCCAACGCAACGGCTATGATAGGTGACAGCCAGGAAGCATGGATATAATGGAAATAATTGTCGAAACCCACCAGCAGGCTCTGCGTCAGGCTGATGTCTTTTGCAGGAATAATGACACCGAGGGAAAAAGTGCCCAGTACAAAGATTATGACTGTGATCAACGCACCGATGAATACCGCTTTCGGATAGTTCTTGGAGGGATTGTTTACATCCTTCACATGGATACCGCCCATTTCCATTCCGGCATAGAAGAGGAAGATACTTGCGGCAAGCACCACATTGTCAAAATTCGTCAGGTCAGGGAAGAAACTGCTGTGGAAGTCCATGTTGGAGTGGCCGCCCGTAGCGAGATAGACAATGCCCAAAATAATCAGCAGGGCTGCCGGGATGATAGTACCGACCATGCCACCCACCTTTGCCACTTTTCCTACCCAGCCCATGCCTTTCATTGAAATGAAAGTTGCCAGCCAGTAGATTACGAGCACCACTGCCAGCGTGTAGTACTTGTTGTTGGCCAACGACATGTCGTGCACATCGTTCATACCGATGAAAGCAATGGATACGGCACCGAATGTCAACACAGTGGGATACCAGATTGTGCTTTCAATCCACTGCACCCAGATAGCGAGGAAGCCGAGTTTCTTTCCGTAGGCTTCACCCACCCAGCGGAACACACCGCCTTGCTTGTCCTGAAACATGGCAGCCAGCTCAGCGGCGACAAGTGACGTCGGGATGAGAAAGACTATGGCTGCAAATAAGTAGTAGAAAGCCGAACTCATTCCGTATACGGCTTCGGCGGGCAGTCCGCGAAGGGATACTACTGCCGTCACATTCATGATTGCCAGGGTAAATACGCCCAGCTTTACTGTTTGTTTAATATTTGCCATAAATTAAGGTTTTAGGTGAAAAAATCATTCTTTTTGTAATAGTCCTGTTTTTCCTTATTACGCCTCTCTACCAGACTTGTTACATATACTGTGAAAATGGGAAACATCATCATCCCTAATGCCGCCAACAGAACGGACAACACCCGCCCGGTGGCAGTGACCGCTATGATATTGGAACCCACCGTTGTCACATCCATGAACGCCCACCACAAAGCATCGCCATAACCTGTTACCAAAGGATTGGTTCCATGCTCCATGACATAAAAGGCAAGACTTGAAAAGTAGACGGTAGCCAATAGCATTGTCAGATAGGACACGAACAAGCCCGATGCACGATTGTACGTCAGCCAGCCCACCACGATAGCCATTGCATATCCGCCCCGCACCAGCGGGATGAAACGCAGCATATAAGTAATCTCAGGTGAAAATGTCCAACCCATGTAGGCAATGATATTCTGATAGGGAATGGCAACCAAAAGGAAGATGAAATGTGTGGCGACATAGCGCTTCCAGTTGGTTGCCAAAATCCATTCCAATACAAAATCAGCCAGAAACAATGCGCAAATCCATAACTGCACTTCCATGTACACCGATTGCTCGTAGAAAGGGATGCCTTTGAACGTGTCAACGGATATACTGATAACCAAGAACAGCGAAAGCAGCAAGATGATTACATGGAGTATGCCGTATATTCCTTTTTTCCGCACTATGAATTCTGATAGAGCTGTTTTCATATCTATTCCGTAATTGTCACATTGTCACCGTTGAATACACCCAGGCCGAGCCTGTTCATGATGAACCTGATAGACATTTGTGCTTTGACGGAGTTTCCGGCTTCATCCAGAGGAGGAGCGAAAGCGGAAATGCCCATTACACCGGGAAGTACAGCCATCACGCCACCGCCTACACCGCTTTTGGCAGGGATTCCGGCAGTGTACATCCAGTCGCCCGAATGTTCGTAGAAACCTACACTGGAAATCATGGAAGTGATTTTAGGCGCGAGTCCGGCTTCGAATACATGTTGCCCGGTGACAGGATTAACGCCATTGTTGGCGATTGTTCCGGCTGCAATGCTCAGTTGCCCGGCTGTGACGCCCAACGAACATTGGCGGGTATAAAGGTCGAGCGCCAATTCCGGATCATCGTAGATACGGTCGTAGTTTTTCAATAGCCATGCAATGGAACGGTTATTGAAATTCGTAGCTGTCTCCGATTGGTACAGCTCGTCGATGAGCTGTGGAGCAGAGCCGCACAACTCGGTGATGTTTTGTATGATGGCATTCCATTTCTTGTCGGAATTACCCGTCGGCCGCACCATGGAACAAGCGGATATAGCGCCTGCATTGACCAATGGAGTGGAGGGGTGGTCGTTCTCCAATAAAATGGCAATGATAGAGTTGAACGGCAGGCCCGTGGCATCGGCGCCGATCATGTCCAATACTTTCTGTGCACCGTACTGGCGCAGGATGAGTATGGCCGTATGTACTTTTGATACGGATTCTATGCCGAAGCGGTAATCTGTATCTCCGATATTGATGGTCTGTCCGTTTGTCAGGCAGATGCTGAGACCGAACAGGCCGGAATCTATGTTGGCAAGATAAGGGATGTAATCCGCATTCTTGCCTCCTGTTTGCTTTTTCACCTCATCATAGGCTTCTTGGGCAACTTCCCTGATCTGTGAAATTGATATTTTCTTTTCCATAATCTATATAATAATATGGAATAAGGAATAGGAGATTTGAGTTTCAGTCTCCTAAAGCCTTATTCGATATATTGTTTAATGTATTAAAACAATAGAGCAGTGGAATGATAAGCTGATTCTTGCTTTATCATTTTTTGTGGCGTCTTCCGCCATGATTGAATATTTTGCTTTCTACCGGCAGATTCTTCTCCTGAGCCATGCGGGTAGGGGTGGGGTAGTCCAGCTTTTCCAGTTCGGCAATGGCATTCTTTATGTCGCCCAGCAGCATGTCTGCCATGTCGCGGCTGAATCCCTGACGGACAACGACACGCATCACAATATATTCCTCCAGTTTGGAAGGCAGCGTATATGCCGGAACCATCCAACCATGTTGTGAAAGTTTGTCCTGCAAGTCGTAGAGAGTCCATTTGGCTGTCTTGGCGTATTCCGGTTTCAGATACCAGATGAACAACGGATTCACCACCTCATTAGAGTAATTGACAAACGGAGCCATTTTCCCTATTTCATCATGGATGTACTTGGCTATTGTGAGTGAATTGTATTGTACCTCTTTGTAACCTTGAAAACCTAAACGGATGAATTGATAGTATTGCCCTAAGATTTGTGCGGCAGGACGGGAGAAGTTCAATCCGACTTGGGTAATATTGGCGCCGAGATAGTTTACACTGAAGGACATCTCTTCGGGCAGGTATTCCTTGCCTTTCCAAACCACCCATCCCAGACCCGGATACACCAAGCCGAACTTATGGCCGCTGACACTGATGGAGAGCACCCATTTCAGACGGAAGTCCCATTTCTTTTCCGGATACAGGAACGGAAGGATGAAACCGCCGCTTGCAGCATCCACGTGGATGGGAATGTCGTAACCGGTTTTGGCATTGTAGGCGTCGAGCGCTTTGTCAAGGGCTTCGACATCATCATTCAGCCCTGTCCATGTGACACCCTGTATAGGCACGATGCAGATTGTGTTTTCATCACACATCTTCAGGGCTTCTTCGGGGTCGAGCGTGGTCTTGTCGAGGGTCAAAGGCACTTCGCGCATTTCTATTTGCCACAACTGGGCAAACTTCTCCCATACCACTTGGAAACCGGTTGAAATAACGAAGTTCGGCTTGTCGAACGGCTTGCCTTGCGCCTGACGTTTTTTGCGCCAGCGCAGCCACGCGGCTACACCGCCCAGCATACATGCTTCTGAAGAACCGATGGCGAGTGCGCCTGTCTTCCACGTATCTTTTTCCGGAGAATTCCACAGATTGGCGACGATGTTGATGCACTTGCCGTTCATTACGGCGATGCGGGGATACTCGGTTTCGTCAATGTAGTTGATGTTGATGGCTTCGTTCATTAGCTTGGTTGCATATTCGTCCATATAGGTCGTGACGAACGTAGCCAGATTCAGGCGGGGCTGGGTTTGGGCAAAAGTCTCATCTTTCACCATCTGGTAAGCGATTTCGGGAGTGGTGGGCCCATCGGGGATTTTTTCCACCGGTGAGGGTTGTAACATACGGTTTGAACCGAATACGTCTGTTTTGGCATCTCCCTTTCTGAAATTCAAATCTTCCATATAACTATAAGTTTTTAAAGGTTTAGGCGGCGGGGACCTTCCCCGTCGAATTGTCCACAACAACGACCCTCGGAAAAGAAAGTTCCGGCGTTTTACATTATTTGGCGTTTATTAAATGGGGGAGAAATGAAAGAGGCCACAGAGTTTCTTATTCTTGCAAGAATGAGAAACTCTGTGGCCTCCGGATGTGAAAACCGTTTTTTTTTTATACTTTTATCTCGTCATATTTCATTCCAAATACATCTGCTACTGCTTTATAGGTCACTTTTCCTTCCACCACATTCAGGCCTAACGCCAATGCCGGATCGTCTTTGCAAGCCTGTTTCCAACCTTTGCAGGCTAAAGCTACGGTATAGGGCAATGTGGCATTGGTCAGCGCCATGGTGGATGTGAACGGGACAGCGCCGGGAATATTGGCTACTGCATAGTGCACAATGCCGTCTACGACATACGTAGGCTCACTGTGAGTAGTGGGGTGGGAGGTTTCAAAACAGCCACCCTGGTCAATGGCTACATCCACAAGTACGGTTCCGGGCTTCATCATTTTCAGCATGTCTCTTGTAATCAGGTGGGGAGCTTTATCGCCGGGAATAAGGACAGAACCTATCACCAGATCTACGGTAGGCAGTTCCATTTTGATGTTATGAAGTGAAGAGTAGAGTGTTTTTACGTTTTTGGGCAATACTTCGCTGAGATAGCGCAAGCGTGGCAGATTCACATCTGTAATCATTACCTCGGCTCCCATTCCGGCAGCCATTTGTGCGGCATTAGTGCCTACGATGCCACCCCCTAAAATAAGTACGCGTGCAGGACGTACCCCCGGCACGCCACCCATTAGTTTTCCTTTTCCACCCTGCGGTTTCTCCAAAAAACGGGCGCCCACTTGGGTAGCCATGCGCCCTGCCACTTCGCTCATAGGGGTGAGCAATGGCAATGAATGGTCTTCTTTCTCTACGGTTTCGTAGGCGATACATACGGCACCGCTTTCAATCATGGCTTCGGTCAGAACTTTATCGGCCGCAAAGTGGAAATAGGTAAATACCACTTGTCCCTTTTTAATCAGTTTGTACTCCGGTGCAATGGGTTCCTTTACCTTGACAATCATGTCGGCTATGGCATAGACGTCTTCAATGGCAGGCAGGATTTGCGCACCTACGGCGATGTAATCGTCGTCAGAGAACCCACTGTTTATGCCTGCTGTAGCCTGCATATATACCGTATGACCTTTCTTCACCAACTCGGCTACTCCGGCAGGGGTCATTCCTACTCGGTTCTCGTTGTTCTTGATTTCTTTGGGGACTCCGATAATCATAATGTCATCTGTTAATGGTTAAACATGCTGCAAGATAGCGATTTCTCTGTCTCATTGTCATTCTGTACTAGGTGTTTTACAACAGAAAATGCCGGGTTGTTCGATGAGGAAGGTGGCAGGATTATTCTTTTTTGTTTAGGCGGAGAGAACTATTCTTGTTATATTTGCATGCATTTAAAAAATATGATATGGGCTATAAGAATATAAAACACTCTATACTTTTTTCTTTTTTATTTTGGGTGGGCAGTGTGCAAAGCGGGCATGCACAGGAAACCGCCGGGCAGGAAGCTGTTCCGGAGATGCAAACAGCTGTTTTCACTCCTCCTTTTGATTTCCCTATCACCTTTTCAGGCAATTTCGGCGAGATACGTTCCAACCATTTTCATGGCGGGCTGGACTTCAAAACCGGTGGTGTTATAGGCAAACCTGTGCATGCTTTGGCAGACGGGCATATCTCCCGTATCCGAGTGACGCATGGCTCAGGGTATGTGCTCGATGTGGATTATGATAACGGTTATTCCACTATCAACCGCCACCTCAGCGCTTTTACAGGCGATGTGGCCCGGAGAGTGAAAGAATTGCAGTATGAAAAGGAGAGTTGGGAAGTGGAGATCGTTCCCGAACCGGGAGAATATCCGGTAAAGGCAGGGCAGGTGATAGCCCTTAGCGGGAATACGGGATATTCTTTCGGCCCTCATCTGCATTTGGATATGATTGAGTCGGCAACAGGGGATTATATTGATCCGCTGCCTTTTTTTATGGAAAAAGTGAAAGACAACACTGCTCCTCATGCCGAGGGCATCATCCTGTTTCCGCAACCGGGCAAAGGGGTGGTAAACGGAAAACAGACGCGCCAGACCTTTCCGGCAAGTCCAGCAAAGCCTATCACAGCTTGGGGATTGATTGGAGTGGGAATCCGCGCTTATGACTATATGGATGGGGTGGGCAACCGTTATGGCGTGCATACCGTTATTCTGGAAGTGGACGGGACGGAAGTGTTTCGCAGTGTGGTAGACCGCTTTGCTTACGAAGAAAACCGTTATATCAACTCATGGACACATGGGCAGTACATGAAATCGTTCGTCGAACCGGGCAACCGTCTGCGTATGCTGCATGCGTCTAACGGCAACCGGGGACTGATAGAAATCAATGAAGAGCGTCCCTATCGTTTGGTATATACCTTGAGCGATGCTTTAGGTAACACCTCGAAAGTCCGTTTCACCATACAGGGCAAGAATACCGCTATCCGTCCGGTGGAGCATCGCGAAAAATATGCCTTCAAATGGGATAAAACCAATTATCTTCAGGAGCCCGGACTGGAACTGGTTGTGCCGCGGGGAATGTTGTATGATGATGTGTGGTTGAACTATTCCGTACGCGCCGATAGTGGCGACGTGGCTTTTACCTATCAGTTGAACGACACCCGTATTCCCATGCATGGAGCGTGCGAGATGCGTATCGGCTTACGTCGTGATGATTTGGAAGATAAGTCGAAATATTATGTGGCCGGCGTTACCGCCAAAGGCGGAAAATATAGCGTAGGCGGGGTTTATGAGGATGGTTTTATGAAAGTCCGCATCCGGGACTTGGCCACTTATACGGTAGCAGTCGATACCGTACCGCCGGAGATTATTCCGCTTAATCCTCAGCAATGGGGACGTACGGGCCGCATAGTCTTTAGAGCTAAGGACAAAGGGACGGGGGTCAATAGCTACCGCGGAACGATAGACGGGAAGTATGCACTGTTTGGCAAGCCCAATTCCATTAGTGGCAATCTGGTTTGCGAGCTCGACCCCGAACATGTGAAGAAAGGCGGTAGGCATACTGTGGAAATGACCGTAACGGACGGTTGCGGCAATCAAACTGTCGGGCAGTTCCATTTTGTATGGTGAAATAGGAGGGGCTGTATCCTTTGAAATCCCTTTATAGCATTGTGATATAATAAATTCAATAATAATTCAAAGTATGAAAAGATTAACTCTCTCCGTCATGTTGGTAGTGGCAGTTGTGGCAAACACTTTTGCCTGCACCAATCTTATTGTAGGTAAGAATGTATCTACGGACGGTTCTACAATTGTTTCCTATTCTGCCGACTCCTATGGATTGTTTGGCGAGTTGTATCATTATCCCGCAGGCATGCACAAGAAAGGCACATTGATTGATGTGCACGAGTGGGACACCGGCAAGTATCTCGGTCAGATAGAGCAGGCGCGCCAAACCTACAACGTTATCGGCAATATGAACGAATTTCAGCTTACTATCGGTGAGACGACTTTCGGCGGGCGTCCGGAACTGGTGGATACTACCGGTATCATTGATTATGGAAGCCTTATTTATCTCGGTCTGCAACGTTCGCGAACAGCCCGCGAAGCTATCAAAGTGATGACAGACCTTGTGCAGGAATACGGTTATTACAGCAGTGGTGAATCCTTTACGATTGCCGATCCTAATGAAATCTGGATTATGGAAATGATAGGCAAGGGACCCGGTGTACGTGGCGCCGTATGGGTTGCTGTTCGCGTGCCCGATGATTGCATCTCCGCACATGCCAACCAAAGCCGTATCCACCAGTTCGATATGAATGACAAGAACAACTGCATGTATTCTCCCGATGTCATATCCTTTGCCCGTGAGAAAGGCTATTTCGACGGAGTGAACAAAGATTTCAGTTTTGCAAATGCTTATGCACCGCTTGACTTTGGCGCTCGTCGTTACTGCGAAGCCCGCGTGTGGAGTTACTTTAATATGTTCACAGCTCGCGGCAACGAGTTCCTACCTTATATATTAGGCGATACGGATACCCCGATGCCGTTGTTTGTGAAGCCCAACCGCAAAATCTCCGTACAAGATGTAAAGAATGCCATGCGCGACCATTACGAGGGTACTCCCCTCGACATCAGCAGGGATTTCGGTGCAGGACCGTATCACACTCCCTACCGCCTTTCTCCTCTTTCCTTTAAAGTAGGCGATAAGGAATACTTCAACGAACGCCCTATCTCTACCCAGCAGAGTGGTTTTGTATTCGTGGCACAGATGCGTTCCACTTTGCCCGATGCTATCGGCGGCGTATTGTGGTTTGGTACGGACGATGCCAACATGACTGTATTTACTCCCGTATATTGCTGTACGGACAAAGTTCCCGTATGCTATTCGCGCGTGGACGGTGCAGACTATATCACTTTCTCATGGAACTCCTCTTTCTGGATTTTCAACTGGGTCTCCAATATGGTATATCCTCGCTATGACCTGATGATTGGCGATGTGCGTGCCACACAGACCGAGCTCGAAACAACTTTCAACGAAGCACAGGAAGGCATTGAGACCGCTGCTGCCAAACTCTTGGAGAAAGATCCGGCTAAAGCGAAAACATTCTTGACAAACTATACCAATATGACTGCCCAAAGCACGCTCGATGCATGGAAGCGTCTGGGCGAATTCATGATTGTGAAATATAATGACGGCGTTGTTAAACGTATGAAAGACGGTAAGTTTGAACGTAATTCTATCGGACAACCGGCAGGCGTGGTCCGTCCGGGTTACCCGAAAGAGTTTCTTGAAGAGTATGTCAAACAGACCGGCGACAGATATAAAATGCCTCAATGACAGTTTGGGCAAATGAGATATTTCGTTTATATTCTTAGTAAATACTGTACAGATTTGTGAATCTACGGTAAAAAAAATTAGGATATTTGAACTTAATCTTCTACATTTGTGTCTTAACAAACAATTGAAGTATTAACCTTTAAAATAGAAATAGTCTTATGGAAAATCAGGAACTGATTAAACAGGTCACTGAGAAAGCTGAAAAATGGCTTACCCCGGCTTATGATGCCGAAACTCAGGCAGAAGTGAAACGTATGTTGGAAAATCCAGATAAAACCGAACTGATAGAGTGTTTTTATAAAGACTTGGAATTTGGTACAGGCGGCTTGCGTGGTATCATGGGCGCAGGCAGCAACCGTATGAATATTTATACGGTAGGCGCTGCTACCCAGGGATTGGCTAACTATCTGAACAAATGTTTCAAAGATAAAGAACAAATTTCCGTAGTAGTGGGCCACGATTGCCGTAACAACAGTCGTAAGTTCGCTGAGATCTCGGCTGATATTTTTTCTGCAAACGGCATCAAGGTTTATCTCTTTGAGGATTTGCGTCCCACTCCGGAGGTTTCCTTTGCTATCCGTCATCTGGGCTGCCAAAGCGGTATCAACCTGACTGCAAGCCATAACCCGAAAGAATACAACGGTTACAAGGCCTATTGGGATGATGGTGCGCAGGTACTTGCCCCGCACGATACAGCCATTATTGATGAGGTAAACAAAGTGACTGTTGAGGACATCAAGTTCAAAGGCAACAAAGATTTGATTCAGATTATCGGTGAGGACATAGATAAGGTGTATCTGGATAAAGTCCATGCCCTTTCCATTGATCCGGAAGTGATTAAGCGTCAGAAAGACCTTAGCATCGTCTATACTCCGCTCCATGGTGCAGGTAGGGTACTCATTCCTGCTTCCTTGAAAGAGTGGGGCTTTGAGAATGTGCACTGTGTACCCGAACAAATGGTAAAGAGCGGAGATTTCCCGACAGTTGTTTCTCCGAATCCTGAAAATGCGGAAGCCCTTTCCATGGCAATCGAACTCGCCAAGAAGATTGATGCAGACATCGTAATGGCAAGTGATCCTGATGCAGACCGCGTGGGTATGGCATGCAAGGACGACAAAGGCGAATGGGTGCTGATTAACGGCAATCAGACTTGCTTGCTTTTCCTGTACTACATCATCAAGAACCGTATCGCAACCGGCAAGATGCAACCTACGGATTTCATCGTAAAGACCATTGTCACTACCGAGCTCATCAAAGCTGTTGCCGATAAGAACAAGATTGAAATGATCGACTGCTACACCGGTTTCAAATGGATTGCCCGCGAGATCCGCCTGCGTGAAGGCAAACAACAATACATCGGTGGAGGTGAAGAAAGCTACGGTTTCCTTGCCGAAGATTTCGTTCGCGATAAAGATGCTGTTTCGGCCTGCTCACTGTTGGCTGAGATTTGTGCTTGGGCAAAGGATCAGGGCAAGACACTGTATGACATCTTAATGGACATTTATGTGGAATACGGCTTCTCTAAAGAAACTACCGTTAATGTGGTGAAACCGGGTAAGAGTGGTGCAGATGAAATCAAGGCCATGATGGATAATTTCCGCGCTAATCCGCCGAAAGAAATCGGTGGTTCTGCCGTTGAGCTGGTCAAGGACTATAAGACGCTGAAAGCTACGGATGCTCAAGGTAACTCAACAGCTTTGAATATGCCTGAAACATCGAATGTTCTCCAGTATTTCACAGTAGACGGCACGAAGATTTCCGTTCGTCCTTCCGGAACAGAGCCCAAGATTAAATTCTACATTGAAGTGAAGGGTGAAATGGGATGTCCCAAGTGCTACGGCAGTGCCAATGCTGAAGCTGAAAAGAAAGTGGAAGCAGTACGCAAATCACTCGGTATCTAAGAAGGTTTAATTCTTACATATAGGAAAGGTGCAGGTGGCAGAAGCCGCTTGCACCTTTTGTGTTTTATGATGGTAAATGTGTGGTGGTTCCGAATGTATTAAGTTTCTTTTATATTCTTTATGCCAGTCTGCAAATCATTCTCCGTTGAATACTGTTCTTATATGCGACAGAGGTCGACAGTTAATAGATAGTATGACAGATTGCGGTTGCACGCCAATTGGTTGATGTGAATGAGAGTCGTTTCATTCGTAGTTGTTCGTTTGCGAGTGCGTGTTTTCCGCAATCTGTTTTTTTTGTTTCTTTTCCCCTTTGAGTCATTAATGCTTTTAAAACTCTTTGGTTCCTTACCTCTTTAGTTGTTATTTTCCAGCCACCAGTCAATCAATTTTCGTGCAATGCTTAGCTTGCGTGGAATTTCCGGCAGGTTGTCTTTGGAATAGAATGAGCCGGAACTGAGTTCGTCGGCTTGCAGCTTGATTTCCCCACTTTCATAATCGGCAATGAAGCCCACCATTAATCCGCTGGGATAGGGCCAGGGCTGGCTGCCGAAGTAAGTGATGTTCTTCACCTTTAGTCCGGTTTCTTCCATGACTTCCCGTTCTACGCATTGCTCCAAAGTTTCGCCAGCCTCAAGGAAGCCGGCTACCAGTCCATGAAAAGTGCCGCGGAAGTTGCGTGCATGTACCAGCAGTATCTCTTTACCTTTTCGTATCAGTACGATGATTGCCGTAGATACGGGAGGGTACATTTCATTTCCACATTTCGGGCATTTCTTCATGATAGGGGTTTGCTGTTCCATAGGAGTGCCGCATACGGGGCAGAAACGGCTATGCTCGTCCCAATAGAGTATCTGGAATGCCTTTCCGGCGGACAGGTATTCGTCTGCGGAAATGTAGTCGTACGAAGCCCGCAAGCCTATCATTACCCATTCTTCGGTTTCTGCGACGGGCTGTCCCGTAGCAAATGCACGCACTTGCTTACCGTTGGGCGGGAATACGTCGTGTATATTGCTTCCGCTTTCCGGTGCCAAGGGGGGATTTATGCTGACGGGTACGCTGTATTTTATCTCTCCTTTTTCCGTATATCCTTTCTTCAATAGCAGTTGGTCATTGAAGAAGACGAACCACTGCGTGGAGGGTTTGATTTCTGTTGAATCTTCCATTGCTTGTTATCTTTTTTGGGGGGGATGAACACGAGAACACAGAGGCACAGAGATTCTTTTCAAAGAGATAAAGCATTAATTTCTGTGTCTTTGTGCCTCTATGTTCGCCCCCTAAATTTCGTTTGCTGTGTCTTTTTCTTGCCGCACATAGACCGTTGACCTTCCCATCCCGCGGCGGCGCAGGAACCCTTGCAGGATGAATTTGTTCAGTTCGTCTATGGCGGCATGTCTGGTCAGCCCGCTCAATTGGATGTATTCGTTTTTGTTGATGCATACATTCCGCTTGAGGAACAGTTCCAGTTCGGCTTTTCTTGTTTCTTCGGTGGTCTCTACTGCCTTTTTCGATTTTTTGGTAGTGGAGTGTACACGTTCCAACGTCATTTTCTTCTTGATGTTGTTGCGGAACGTGCTGCTGATGCGCAGGTGTACGTTTTGGAATTGGACGGATTCGGAGCGGATTTTCTTTTTCTCGTCGTCGGTCTCACGCAGGCATTTCAGTGAAGTGCTGAAGAATCCGAGTTCTCCCAGCTCCACGATGTTTCCGTTGGCCAGCAGGTCGCAAAGTTCGTCGATGCAGGCATCCAGTGCTGCCCCTATCACATTCTTGGGCAGATGTTGGAATGTAGAGACATGTTCCACAAACTCCTTTTGGGTATAAGTCCCTTTCGGGCAGATACGTGCATGGAGTGATTTCTTGTCTTCTTTCCCGTCGGGCGAAGGCGTTTCGTAAAGGTCGTAATACGCGCTCATAAGATATCTATTTTTGTTTATAGCGATAAACAGTTCTCGTCGCTTCGGGGAATTATTTTTGTCGCTAAGCGGATTAATTTTCTTCTTCCTAAAAACTAATCGTCCGACAACTGTTGCATTATCGTTCGACAGTTGTTTAATTATCGTCCGACAGCTGTCGGACGAAACAGAAACTGGTATGGGACGATTAATTCTTAGTGAGCAAAGGTATAAAATATTGTGATACGAAAGGTAGTGTTTGGGGAGAAAAAAAATCCCCCGTTAAGGACGAGGGAACCTAATGTTTTCACAACGGAATAATCCTTATTGTGACTTGCTTCATTTTAGTATGGCAAATGTATAAAATAAATATGGAAATACAATACTTATATTAATAAAAAAAAATACCTTTGAAGAGAATACTCAAAATATGATACTATGAAAACGATACTTGGATTGGATTTGGGAACCAATAGTGTAGGATGGGCTGTAATAAACTCTGTAATTAAAGAGCAGGCCGAAAGAATTTGGATAGAAATGGCCGGAAGCAGGATTATTCCGATGGATGCTGCTGTATTGGGAGATTTCGACAAAGGGAATTCTATATCGCAAACATCTGAAAGGACACGACTCAGAGGGGCTCGCCGGTTGCGCGAACGTCAATTGTTACGTCGTGAACGATTACATAAAGTGTTGAATATTTTAGGTTTTTTGCCCAATCATTACTTAGAATATATTGATTTTGAGAAGCATCCCGGAAAATTCTTAGCCGATGCCGAGCCTAAATTAGCGTGGGTAAAAGATGAGCAAGGGAAATATACTTTTTTATTTCAAGCTGCATTTGATGAAATGTTGGCGGATTTTGCAATACATCAGCCTTCATTGGTTTCTGGTGATAAAAAGATACCTTACGATTGGACAATTTATTATCTTCGCAAGAAAGCTTTGACAGAAATGATTAGTAAGGAAGAATTGGCTTGGATTCTTTTGAACTTTAATCAGAAACGCGGTTATTATCAACTTAGAGGAGAAGAGGAGGAAGACAATGCCGGGAAATCAGTTGAATTTTATGCGTTGAAAGTGCTGACAGTGGAAGCGACTGATGAAAAGAAAGGCCGGGACGTATGGTATAATGTACATTTGGAAAACGGTTGGATATATCGTAGAAGCAGCAGTGTGCCTTTGGATTGGGAAGGTCAGGTAAAAGAGTTTATTGTAACGACTGACTTGAATCCGGATGGTACTCCGAAATTAGATAAATATGGAGAGGTAAAGCGTTCTTTCAGAGCTCCTAAGGAGGATGACTGGATGTTGATAAAGAAAAGGACTGAAGCTGACATTGCCAATACTCATAAAACTGTTGGAGCCTATATTTATGATACTTTGTTGCAGAAACCGCAACAAAAAATAATAGGAAAATTGGTGAAGACGGTGGAGCGGAAACTTTATAGGGACGAACTGAGCTTGATATTGCAGAAACAGTGTGCTTTTCATGCTGAGTTGCAGGACAGAGCTTTATATGCGAGGTGTGTTGAAGCATTGTATCCGAGCAATGAAGTGCGACGGAAGAATATAGCCAATCGGGATTTTGTTTATTTATTAATGGATGATATCTTGTTTTATCAAAGACCGTTAAAAACCAAAAAGTCGTTGATAGCCAATTGTCCTTACGAGGAGAATGAATATGTAGATCGGGAAACGGGCGAAATAAAAAAGGCTCCTTTAAAATGTATAGCCAAATCACATCCTCTTTTTCAAGAGTTCCGTTTGTGGAATTTCCTTTCTAATATTCGGATATACCAGAAAGAAAAAGAAATAAATGGAACTTTACATCTTGATGTGGATGTGACAGCAGAGTTCCTGAAAACAGAGGATGATTATGTGGCATTGTTTGATTGGCTGAATTCTCGGAAGGAAATAGAACAAAAGACTTTCCTGAAATACCCTAAATTTGGATTGAAAAAGGAAATCAGTAATTATCGGTGGAATTATGTAGAAGATAAACAGTATCCGTGCAATGAGACACGGCATGCTATTCTTTCCAGTTTGGAAAAAGCCAATGTCTGTATTGATTTCTTGTCAAATGAGAAAGAGGTAGCTTTGTGGCATATTCTATATTCTGTAAGTGACAAGCAGGAAATAGAGAAAGCTTTACGCACTTTTGCGGCAAAGAATGGGTTGGATGAATCTTTTGTGGAAGCGTTTAAGAAGTTCCCTCCATTCAAATCTGAATATGGGGCTTATTCTGCCAAGGCGATAAAAAAAATGTTGCCTTTGATGAGATGCGGAAAATATTGGGACGTGTCTTCGATTGATGATACAACCAAAGAAAGAATCAAAAAGATTGTTACAGGTGAGTATGACGAGAGAATATCCGTCAAGGTTAGGGATAAGGTGATGAACTTATCGGATATTTCTTGTTTTAGGAGGCTTCCATTATGGCTGGCTTGTTACATTGTGTACAATCGTCATTCGGAGGATAAAGAGGCGGTCAAATGGGAAAGTCCTGCGGATATTGATGCTTATTTGGCTTCTTTTAAGCAACATTCATTACGCAATCCTATTGTGGAACAAGTGATAACCGAAACATTGCGTGTTGTACGGGATATTTGGAAGCAGGTGGGGAGAATTGATGAAATCCATATAGAGTTAGGACGTGAGATGAAAAATCCTGCGGATAAACGTAAAAGAATGACTGCGCAGATTTTGGAAAATGAGAATGCCAATCTGCGTATAAAGGCATTGCTTGCTGAATTTATGAATCCGGAATATGAGATAGAGAATGTTCGTCCTTATTCACCAAGCCAGCAAGAAATCTTGCGGATTTATGAAGATACGGTTTTACATGCCGAAGACCAATTGCCTGAAGAGATAGATGCAATATTGAAAAAGTTCAATAGCAGTAAAGTGCCGACCAAATCAGAGTTCCTGCGTTATAAATTATGGCTGGAGCAGAAATATCGTTCGCCTTATACCGGTGAGCTGATACCTTTGGGCAAGTTGTTTACTGCTGCTTATGAGATAGAGCATGTCATTCCTCAATCCCGCTATTTTGATGATTCATTTTCCAATAAGGTGATATGCGAGTCTGCTGTGAATAAGTTGAAAGACAATCAGCTGGGATATGAATTTATCAAGAACCATCATGGGCAGAAAGTTGAAGTGGGTTTTGGAAAATCGGTCGAAATCTTTTCTGTGGATAGTTACGAAAGATTTGTAAAAGAGCAATATGCCAAATCTGCCGTGAAAATGAAAAAATTGTTGATGGATGATATTCCCGAACAATTTATAGAACGGCAGTTGAATGATAGCCGGTACATCAGTAAGGTGATTAAGGGACTTTTGTCAAATATTGTTCGTGAAAAGAATGATAGCGGTGAATATGAACCGGAGGCTGTTTCCAAAAATATAGTAGTTTGCACAGGAAGCGTGACGGACAGGCTGAAAAGGGATTGGGGAATGAATGATGTCTGGAACAGTATTGTATATCCCCGTTTTGAACGTTTAAACTCCTTGACTGATACTCAGAGTTTTGGGCATTGGGAGAATAAAAGCGGGAAGAAAGTCTTTCAAACGGAGTTGCCTCTTGAATATCAAAAAGGATTCAGCAAGAAACGCATTGACCATCGGCATCACGCTATGGATGCAATAGTGATAGCTTGTGCTACGCGGAATCATGTGAACTACCTAAGCAATGAGTCTGCAAGCCGGAATGCGAAAATCTCTCGTTATGATTTGCAAAGATTATTGTGTGACAAGAACAGGACAGATGATAATGGGAATTATAAGTGGGTTATAAAGAAGCCATGGGATACTTTTACGCAAGATGCGAGGGAGGTATTGAGCAAAATAGTGGTTAGCTTGAAGCAGAATTTGCGCATTATAAATAAGACAACTAACGTTTATAGGCATTTTGATGCAACTGTGAATCGTGTTTATCAGAAACAGAAAACCGGTGATAGTTGGGCTATCCGTAAACCGATGCACAAAGATACAGTCTTTGGAGCGGTGAACCTGAGAAAAGTAAAAGTTGTGCGATTATCGGTCGCCTTGGATACTCCTGCCATGATTGTTGACAAAAGAGTGAAGAATAAAGTGTTTGAACTGCTGTCTTATAAATATGATAAGAAGAGAATTGAAAAATATTTTAAAGAAAATGCTTTCTTGTGGAAAGAACTGGATTTGGCTAAAGTTGCAGTTTATTATTTTACAGAAGCTACGACAGAGCCTTTGGTCGCAGTACGCAAACCTCTCGATTCAACTTTCAATGAGAAGAAAATAAAAGAATCGGTAACAGACACCGGTATACAGAAAATACTTCTAAATCATTTGTGTACAAAGGAAGGAAAGCCCGATTTAGCATTTTCTGCGGAAGGCATAGAGGAAATGAACCGTAATCTTTTGCAGCTGAATAATGGTAAAAGTCATCAGCCGATATATAAGGTGAGGGTGTATGAACCACGTGGAAATAAATTTAGTGTCGGTGTACTTGGTAATAAAGGGACTAAATGGGTGGAAGCTGCCAAAGGAACCAATTTGTTTTTCGCTATTTATATAACGGAGGATGGAAAAAGAACGTATGAGACTATTCCTTTAAATGTGGTTATAGAGCGTGAGAAACAAGGACTTGTTCCTGTTCCGGATAGAAATGAAAAGGGAGATAAACTGTTGTTTTGGCTGTCTCCTAATGATTTGGTATATCTGCCAACTGAAGAAGAACGGGAATTTGGTAGGATAAATGAGCCGATGGATAGGGGAAGGATTTATAAGATGGTAAGTTGTACAGGAAATGAAGGGCATTTCATTCCTGCAAACGTGGCTAATCCGATAGTACCTGTTATTGAGTTGGGTAGTAATAATAAGGCACAAAGAGCATGGACTAATGAAATGATAAAAGATATTTGTATCCCTATTAAAGTTGATAGATTGGGTCATATTATAGAAGTTAAGTATAGAATAGATGAATAATATAAAGTTATTTCAAGAAAAAAAAATCCGTTCCGTATGGAACGAGGAAGAACAGCAATGGTGTTTTTCTGTTGTAGATGTAGTTGGTGTATTGACCGATAGTGTGAATCCTACAGACTATCCTGAATTGGCCCAAGAACGTATGAAGGAACTCTATGAATAGAAAGGTTATCCCAAAGATTGGATTGACAAGCGTTTGAGAGGTATTGCCATTCGTTAGAGTCTGACGGATGAGTGGAAGGAAAGGGGAATTACGGAAAAAAGTGATTATGCTATTCTTACGGCAGAATTTCTAAAGCAACGTTTGGACTGACTCCCTCAGACTATAAGATATATAAAGTACTGACAAAGAAAAATCAAAATCTTCGTGGCCACATGTCTGATTTGGAACTGATTTTTACGATGCTTGGTGAGATAAACAAGTGGCACAGCGTGGCGGAAACATTGCTGGGGTGGCTCGTGAGCAAGCCGAAAAAGAGTTGGGTGGTAGTATTGTTTCTCCTGAAAATTTTCTATCGGATTCCGATAAGCAGGATGATACTTTAGAACTTCCTTTCTTTGAAAATAATGAATGAATAATTATAAAATCTATATGCTATGATTAAGAAAACACTTTATTTCGGAAATCCTGTTTATCTGTCTTTGAAAAATGCTCAGTTGGTGATAAAATTGCCGGAGGTGGTGAAAATCAGTGCTTTGCCCGAAGGGTTCAAGCAAATGTCCGAGGTAACTAAACCTATAGAAGATATTGGAGTAGTGGTGTTGGACAATAAGCAGATAACCATTACTTCGGGAGTGTTGGAGGCTTTACTTGAAAATAACTGTGCAGTCATAACCTGCGATTCTAAAAGTATGCCGGTTGGTTTAATGCTTCCTTTGTATGGGAATACTACACAGAATGAAAGGTTTCGTCATCAACTTGGTGCTTCTTTACCATTAATGAAGCAACTTTGGCAGCAAACGATAAAAACCAAAATAGAAAATCAGGCAGTGGTATTGCGTGAGTGTGTTGGGGAAGAAATAAAGTGTATGAAGGTATGGGCTGCCGATGTGAAGAGTGGGGATCCAGATAACTTGGAGGCTCGTGCGGCTGCTTATTATTGGAAGAATTTGTTTAAGATAGAGGGCTTTACAAGAGATAGAGAAGGTATTCCTCCTAATAATCTGTTGAATTATGGGTATGCCATTTTGCGAGCAGTTGTTGCCCGTGGATTGGTTACGAGTGGACTTTTGCCTACTTTAGGGATACATCACCATAATCGTTATAATGCTTATTGTCTGGCAGATGATATAATGGAACCCTATCGTCCGTATGTGGATAGATTGGTATATGATGTGTTCAAGGAAGAAGAATTGGATTGTGTTGAATTGACGAAAGAACTGAAAGCGAGGTTATTGACAATTCCTACATTAGAAACTGTTATCTCAGGGAAGCGTAGTCCCTTGATGGTGGCTGTGGGACAGACTACAGCTTCTCTGTATAAATGTTTCAGTGGTGAATTGCGCAAAATTTCTTATCCGGAGATGTAATGGACCGGTTTAGTGAATATCGTATTATGTGGGTGTTGGTGTTGTTTGATTTGCCTACCGAAACAAAGAAGGATAAAAAGGCGTATGCGGACTTTAAAAAAAATCTGCAAAGGGATGGATTTACCATGTTCCAATTCTCTATATATGTTCGTCATTGTGCAAGTAGTGAGAATGCAGAGGTACATATAAAAAGAGTTAAATCTTTCTTGCCGGAGCATGGAAATGTTGGAATAATGTGCATTACGGATAAACAATTTGGAAATATAGAACTTTTCTATGGAAAAAAGACAGTAGATGTAAATACCCCTGGGCAGCAATTAGAACTGTTCTGAAAAGAAAATCCCGCCATATAGCGGGATTTTTTTCTTGGAAACGACGTCTTTTTTAATTTCTAATATCTTATGTAACTATATGTATATTAGATTGTTGTTGATAATCAGTTGTTTCCAATGTTCCAAAGATACTAAAATGAGAGCAAATCACAACAAATTCGTGAAGCTCCAGCGTACCATTATAGTTGTTTCCAATGTTCCAAAGATACTAAAATGAGAGCAAATCACAAC